>Ga0183098_10106_pt1 | contig 312169 bp, 274 predicted proteins | sample BioMet9_FD_128884 | JGI IMG/M metagenome (GOLD analysis project Ga0183098, IMG submission 128884) | Microbial communities from bioreactor (seeded with sewage sludge) at Lawrence Berkeley National Lab, California, USA - Biofuel... | ecosystem: Engineered > Bioreactor > Anaerobic > Unclassified ...
AGAGGAAGGCTTGCGGTTATAGGAACCGGGAGCATTTCAAGACAGCCATCTACTTCTTCTGTGGCGGTCTAAACCTCTACCCGGCCAGTTCCTGACAGGGGTTACCCACGGAAAACCCGGAAGAACCAAAACAATTAACCAATCATTGGAGCATGTCCTGCAGACAACCCCTGGAATCATCGATTTGACGCCTGCGCATAAAATATTTATTTTGCCGACCAAGTTAATGCTGTCTCAACAAATTTTGCCGTCTTGCCCTGCCCCACACAAAGATCGCTTGAGATGAAGCTGCATGGATAACCGCCTTAACTTGGTTAAAACGGGGCGTGCACGTTGCGCTTGCCATCATGTGGCAACGCACTGTCACCAGCTGGACTACAATTTGGGGGACTCGCTAACTATGAGAAATATCTGGCTGTTATTCTGCCTGGCCAGACCGACATGCGTTATTCACTGCTGACGCAGGGGCAAATTGAGGCTATGATGTCATTTAAAAATAATGCATGTGAGAAATAAGCCACTAACAGCCGCAGAACCAAATTTATGTTTAGGGCATGTTAAGACAACAGGACAAGCATCATGTTTCTTTGACGCAGTAAATCATTATTTTGAGATACGAACAATGCAACTGGCTTGACAGTATTGCAATAATATTGCGATGCAAAGTCAAAATTGGAGATGATGTAATAAATATCTCTACTAATACAAGCACAATATAATACATATGCTGGAATACTATCATGTTGAATGACAGGAAAAAACAGGCTTACAATTACCTTAGAAATGCAATCATTAGCAATGAGCTTGCCCCTGGAGCGCCCATTCGCGAGCAGGAGCTGACAAAGCGCCTGAAAATGAGCCGTACCCCCATCCGCGAGGCCATGCGCGAATTGGAAAAGGATGGGCTTTTGATCAGCTACCCTGCCAGAGGCACCTTTGTTTTAGTGGTATCGCCTTCAGATGTTGCTGAAATTTATGATCTGCGGATACTGTGCGAACTGTGGGCGCTGGAGCAAGGCCTGTCGAGGATGCACGACAGCGAGATTGAAATTATCAACAGGCTTACCAACGAAGCCGAGACAAATATTGACTGGGAAAAATTTCATCTTTCTGACCTGCTGCTGCACAATCTCATTATTGAAAAAAGCTACAACAAAAGGCTGGTGTCGTTTATACAGGCCATTAACGGTCAAATTGAACGCATCAGAAGATTCAATGCAAAGGGCAAGGCCAGATATGACCTTGGTATTGTAGAACACAAAAAAATTCTCAATGCCCTTTTCAACAGAAATCTGCCCGCCGCCAAAAAAGCTCTTGAAGAACACCTGCGCACAAGCCGGTCTACCGCCATTGAAATTGCCAAAATGTTTGAAATGCAGTCTGTGCCCCATAAATCCTGATTGCCCCTCTACTCTATAGGACACTTCCCCACGATTATTTGCAGCAATGCGCTTATGTGCTCTTGCCGATTGAGCAAAAGCGCCCATGGGAAGGACATGGGCGCTCAAGGGAGAGGAAGGGGCGCGAGGCAAATGCGCCCCTTCCTTGTCGTGGAGGAGGGTTAGAACTGATAGACGAAGGTCACGCCCACATTCCAGGCGTCGCGAACGTTGTCGTTCTTGCCGTTCATACGGCTGTTGCCCCAGACGGTCTTGGACTTGTCAAGGTACAGGGCATCGTAGTTTGCATCAAGGTAGACAACAAAGTTGTCGTACATCTTGTACTTGTTGCTCAGGCCAAATTCGAGCACGCCGTCATTGCGCGTCAGATACAAACCTTCACGCCCGGCGATGCTGCCGTCGTTGGCAGACATCCATGCGCCAGTGGAATTGTTGATCTTCTTGAGAATGCCCGGATCGTTGGTACCGCCCATGTAGTTGATGCGGATGGTGTGGGAGAGGTTGTCGATAAAGCTCATGTTCTTCAACCGGGCGCCGATGCCCCAAAGGCCGGACATGGACTTGCCCACAAGGCTGTCGCGGCCCATGATCGGGTCGCCATGGAAGGCAAAGCCAGAGAAATCGTTGGGGTTGTTGGGGTGCATGAAAGGCATGCGCTCCGAACCGTTGCCCAGATTATCGTCGTCGCCTGAGGCGTACCAGCCGTAGAGGCCGGGGGTGCTCCAGTCAAGCTTGTATTCCAGCAGCACCGTACCCAGCCAACCGGCCCTGTTCATGGAGCTGTCGTCATACTGCACTGAGCCGTATTCGAAATCCCACGAAATTTTGAACGGATCAAAAACCGTAACCTGCCCAGGCAGGCCGAACCATACGGCATTGCCGTACTGCGACAGCTTCTGGTTATGGCGCCCGCCATAGAGGGGCAACAAGCCCGCGCGCAGCGAAGAGCCAGAGGCGTTGCTGGCGTAGGTGTAGATCTGGGTGTTGTTGACCGAGTTATAGTTGATGGCGGGTCCGATGCCAGCATACATGCCCCAGGGGGTTACCTTGACGCCGTCAAAGGTTAACGGCACGGTCAGGCCGAAGGCATCAAGGTTGTCCATATAGTTGGCGTAACGGTTGGTCGCCGCAGTGGAGTTGTCATTAAGAATGCGAGCCCAGAATGCGGTGACGCCCACGTTTTCATTGAAGGCGTACGAAGTGGTGATGGCCGCCACGTCGTCAGCGAGCACCTGGTTGCTGTTGATGAAGTCGGGCAGCTGCATGGGCTGAATACCCATACGCACTTTCAGATCGGTCTGCGGAACAACCCAATCAAGATACGACCACTTGACTTTTATCCAGGTTCCATCGGCCCCCAGAGCCGCGCCGCTTGAATTACTGCCCCAATACTGGGCGGTGCCGCGGTTATACCCGCCGATTTCAAAATGCACGGTTCCCGAAAGGGATTCCGAGGCAACGGCATCCAACTGCAAGCGAACCTGCTGGTTTGCTTCAAACTTGTCTTCAGAACTGTTAAATCCCGTTTTGCCGTTCCCGCCGGTGAAGTTCCCATTTTCACCGTAGCTGAAATTATACGCCCATCTTCCCTTAGCCTTGAAATCGACGGCATTTGCCCCTGCCGGCAGCGCAAACAACAGGCCTGCCGCCAAGAGTAATACTGCTATTTTTTTCATCCTCTGCTTCTCCTTTCTTAACTGTGCACAACACACAAAGCCTCTGCCACTCTATTTACCAGGTGCATGCAGTGCAGCGTTCGTTCCTCAATAAACACAACTCAGACAATGCACCTGGCAAAAAAACATATCTATATTGCAACTATATGTTGTATTAGCTGCTTGTTATCCAAACCTGTATTCAACACCGAGAGTTCCACAGGGGTACTCCCATTTTTTTATAATTGTTTTTCCGCACAAGACGCGGCATGTTCCGCATTCAAGACATCCTGCATAGTCGAAGATTATTGCGCCGTCTTCGCCACGCTTGTACAAGCCCGCAGGACAGGCCATCATCAGCTTTCTGAACTCTTCTGGATCAGGGTTGTCGACCAGTTCAATATGAGCGTTGCTTTCGTCCACATAAAATTTGTTGACGCCAAGTTTGACATCCACGTTTACGCTGTTCATATGGAACGCACTCCTTTGAAGCAGTCTTTCATCAGGTTCATGGGGCCAACCTTTTTGACCTCGCCCCAGAGTTTTTTCCAAAGGGGCTGTTCCGACCCGTTGATGGTGAACATCTGGCGCATCACGGCTGCGGCCATTTGCGGATAATCGTTAAAAATTCGAGAATTATCCAAAAATGCCGGCAGGTTTTTATAAAGATTCATGTCCTTCATGATGAAGCTTTCATCCAGAAGGGTTTTGTAGGAGGCAAGACCGGCTTCGCTGAAATCATTTGTCTTGCGGGCGGCCATAACCGCCTTGGCCGCAGCTTCGCCAGAAGCCACCGCCAGATCCATGCCCCGTACCGTGTAGCCCACGTTGAGGCAGAAACCCGCAGCGTCGCCCGCTATCAGCACCCCGTCGCCCACAAGCTTGGGCACCATATTGAGCCCGCCCTCGGGCACAACGTGCGCCGAGTACTCAACAAGCTTGCCGCCGCTCACCAGGGGAGCCACCGCCGGGTGATTTTTAAAGTCTTCGAGCATTTGCGGCACGCTCTTGTTGGTGAGGGCCACGCTGTGCAGGCCAAACACAAGGCCCAGAGAAACGGTGGTTTCGTTGGTGTAAAGAAAACCGCCGCCCAGGTATCCGTTGGAGGGGGACCCGGCAAACAGCCAGGCCATGCCGTCCTTGCCCACGCAGCCAAAACGGTCGGCCATCTGGGCGGGGCTGAGCTCTATGAGTTCTTTCACCCCCACAGCCACGGTGTGGGGCGTAACCTTGTCGACCATGCCGAGCTGTTCGCCCAGTATGGAATTGACGCCGTCCGCCAGTATGACCACATGGGCCTCAAGCTCATCCTCGCCAGCTTTCACGCCGCAGACCTTGCCGTCGCGCACGATGAGCTCTTCCACCCGCACGCCGGGAATAGGCTGCGCCCCGGCGCTTTCGGCCTTTTCCATAAACCACTGGTCAAACTTGCCGCGCAGGACCGTGTACGACTGCTCCTCGGGTTGCATGGAGCGCGCGGTCTGGTAGTCCATGGTCACGGAGCTGTCCTCGGTCAGAAATGAAATCTTTTCGCGGGCGACGCGCCGTTCAATCGGAGCCTCGTCGGCAAACCCGGGCATGATCTTTTCCAGGCTGTGCGCGTAGAGACGCCCGCCGGTCATATTTTTGCTGCCAGCGTAGTTGCCCCGCTCTATCAGCAGAACAGAGAGACCTTCCTTGGCAAGCAGATAGCCGGCGGTGCAGCCGGCCAAACCGGCCCCCACGATAATTGCGTCAAACTTGTCATCCGACATAGCGCCACCTCTCGGCATAATTTTGCATCAGCCCTTGAAGCGTCATACGGGCCCGCACGAACTTGAATCTGTACCCTGCGCCGCTGCATCGCCTTGCCCATACTGGCCGCGCCTTGCGGCAAAAATCGTCCACAACCGGCATACAATCACAACGGCAATGCAAGCTGCCTTGCTTTGCGGCTTTCCCGATCGGTGACGCATCCTCTCGGGAAAGCCGTTTCCACGGGGTTTATTACGCTGACATTACTCACGTAAGTCAGCAATTTAACATGATTTACTTCAACAGACTGGTCAGGCCGGGCAAAACCTTGTACAGGTCTCCCACAATGCCGTAGTCCACAAAATTGAATATGGGGGCGTTTTTGTCCTTGCTGACCGCTATGATCACCTTGGAGCCGTTGGCCCCAACCATGTGCTGAATCTGGCCGGAAACGCCCACGGCAAAGTAGACGTCCGCCTTCAGCATCACGCCCGAGACGCCAATGTAGCGCTCGCGTTCCATCCAGCCTTCGCCTTCAGCCACGGGGCGGGAGCAGCCAAGCTCAGCGCCAATGGCGCTGGCAAGGTTTTCCGCCAGGGCGAGATCTTCCTTTTTGGCAAAGCCGCGCCCCACGCACAGCACTCTTTTGGCTTTGCACAGGTCAACGGAGCTGCCCTGCTTTGACGTCAGCCCCACGACCTTGGGCATAACGGCCGGCGGCACAAAAACGCCCTGCTTCAGCTCGGCCTTGAGTGAAGCGTCGGGGGTTGCAGGTTCGTACGAGCCGGAGGCCAGGCTAAGAACGCAGACCGGCGAGGTGATCCTTTCGCTGCCGGAGGCCAACCCGCCAAAAACCATGCGGCTGACGGTGACGGCATCGGCAATTTCAATCCTGGTCACTTCATTGGCCACAGCCGCGCCAAGCTGCACGCCCATGCGGGCGGCCAGGGCGCGGCCTCGCTTGCTGGGGGGCACAAGCACCATGGCCTTTTTGCCGCAGGCGGCAACCACGGCAGCAAAGGACGGTGCGTAATCTTCAAGCATTACGCCCTCCTGCGGGGCGAATGTATATACGACACCGGCACCAAGCGATGCGGCGTACTGGGCGTCTTCGTCGGTTCCCACCACAAAAGCGCACACGTCTTCGCCCAGGGCGCGCGCCCCGGCAATGATTTCAGGCAGGCGGTCCTTTTTATCGCTGAACACAAAAATTATGGGCATTTTAGACATTGCTCACTCCTTACAACTAGTTCAAAATCTTGCGGATATTGGCCGCAAAAGCTGCGATCTGTTCTTCCGAATCGCCCTCGATGATCTCCCTCTTGCGATCTGTCTGATCAGGAGCAAGGATGGAGAGCATTGTGCTGGCGGGGTCAGAACTGTAACCGGCGTCAGCCAGCGCAATTTCTTCCACCGGCTTTTTGCTGGCGGCCAGAATGGCTTTCATGCTCGGGATCTTGGGCACGTTGATGTCGGTGGTGACAGAGAGTACCGCAGGCAAGGGAACGTCGACGATTTCCACTTCGTCCTCCAGATCGCGCTCTACCCGTGCGGTGGATCCGTTGATCGTGATTTTGCCCACGCTGTTGATGCTGGGCACGCCCAAAAGCTCGCCCAAAAGCAGGCCTGTCTGCTGCGCGTACAGGTCAGCCGAGCCTTCGCCGCACAGAATGAGGTCAAAACCCAGCTTTTTTGCTGCTCCGGCCATGATTTTGGCGGTTTCACCAGGCAGTATCCCGACAAGGGCATCGTCGCCCACCACGGCAAGGCAGTCGGCCCCACGGGACAAAATATCCTTGCGAACCTTGGTGTTGCCCGTGCTCGCCTTATTGCCGACGGTCAGAGCGGTTACGGTGCTGCCCTCCTGGGCAGCCGCCAGTTCCACGCTGGCTTCAAGGGCGTTCAGGTCATAAAGGCTGATCTTCAAACCGGCTTTGTCCAGCTTGAGGGTTTTATCGCTATTTACGGAGATGTCCTGTTCTTCAGGAACAATCTTGCAGCAGGAAATGATTTTCATAGTTCTCCTCGCGTCTTATTAATGTAAAATTGATGATGCATTGTATCTTGATGGACAAGTCACGAAACAAATACAGTGCTTATGCTCTAGATTCCGTATTCCCTGGCCTCCCTGCACTTGTTTAGAACAATGGTCAGGACTGTTCCAAGGCTACCAAGCATAATAATAAAGATGGTCATTGGCGCATATGAACCACTGGTTCCATGCAGCAGCCCCGCCACGTAAGGCCCCAAAAATGACGCCACAATGAGCACCATATTGACCATGCTGAAATTTATCGGGTAGTTGGATTCGCCATAAAAGGAGCGGATAAAAACGGCGTTCATGGGCAGCACGCCGCCAAAGCTCAGGCCGGTCAGCACAAAGCCAGCCACGGCAAGCTTGATATCGCCCATTCGCAAGGCGTACAGCAGGATGCCCCCTGCAATGCAAAAGCCCGCACCCACAAGCAGCATGACGCGCGCACGCCCGATTTTGTCGTACAGGCCACCCACTATCACGCGCCCAAACCCGTTGCAGACGGAAACAATGCCTGCCAGCAGGGCGGCCTCATCCGCGCCTATGGCCATGCCCGCCATAAAGGGCACAGAATGGGCGATGAGCATGAGCCCGGCGGCGGAAAGCAGGCTCGACCATGCAAAAAATATCCAGAAGCTTGGCCGACGCAGCATGAGCGACGCCGTTATGTCCTCCCGTCTCTGCCCCCCGCAGGCTGCGGATTTTTCAGCGCAGAGCTGACCGGCTTTGGGCGGGGCCATAACCGTAGAGCACAGCAGAATTACAACTGGAAACACCACGCCGATGGCAAAAAATGTCAGCCGCCAGCCGATGGCCTTGACCAGCAGGCTGCCCGATGCCCCAAGCACCATGCCGCCAAAGCCAAAGGCCATCATTAAAAGACCCGAGATAAAGCCTGTACGGTCAGGAAACCAGCGCAAAACAGTGCTCAAAACAGCATTATAGGCCAAACCGACGCCAAGGCCGACTAACAGGCCGTAGGTCAGGTACAACGCGGTCAGCGACGTGACGCGCGAGGCAAGGCAAAAGCCCGTGCCCATGGCCAGAGCGCATCCCCACAGGGCAACGCGCGAAGAAAATTTTTTCTGCAAAATGCCCGAGATCAGCCCGCCGATGCAAAACATCGACATGCATATGGAAAATGCCATTGATGTTTGCGATCTCTGCCAGCTAAATTCTTTCTCCATTGGCCCGGCAAAAACAGACCACGCGTACACCACGCCAAGGAGAAGAAGCGTAAGCATTCCTGAAAGTGCTATCAGATGGCGCTTTTGCATCAGAGTGCCCGCTTTTCTTGCAATACGTTATTCATAATCAGCTCCAACCCATCTTCTGTTAGTATTTGCTTGCCCGTTAATGTTCATTTTTTGCTGGAGCCGACATGTACAATATGTACCTGACATTTCACGTTTGCCGATTTGCCACGCAATCCGGTCCTGGTGCGGCTGCTGCAGCCGCACATGACGGCCTGCGCCATTTATCGGCGGCCCCGGCACCAGCCGGGACCGCCGGGCGCATGGCATCCTACCCGAGCACGTGCTTGGCAATGACGATCCGCTGAATCTCGCTCGTACCTTCAAAGATTTCGGTGAGCTTGGCTTCGCGGAACAGCCTTTCCACAGGGTAAGATTTGGTGTAGCCCATACCGCCGTGCAGCTGGACGGCATGGTGGGTCACAAACATGGCGGTTTCGGCGCAGTACAGTTTGGCCATGGCCGATTCCTTGCTGAACTTTTCGCCTGCATCCTTGAGGGCCGCGGCGCGGTACACCAGCATGCGGGCGCAGTCCACACGGGTGGCCATGTCGGCTATCATCCACTGCACGCCCTGATTGGCGGCGATGGGCTTGCCAAACTGGATGCGTTCCTTGGTGTATTTGACGGTGGCGTCCAGAGCGCTCTGGGCCAGACCAAGGGAGATGGCGGCGCAGCTCATGCGGCCGCTGTCCAGTGCTTCCATGGCGATCCTGAAGCCCTGGCCTTCCTTGCCCAGCAGATTGGAGGCGGGGATGACGCAGTCGCAAAAATCGACGGCGCAGGTTTCAGACCCGTTCATGCCCATCTTTTCTTCGGGCTGACCGATGGTGATGCCCGGGGTGCCCTTTTCAACCAAAAAGGCAGTGATGCCCTTGACGCCCTGGCTCTTGTCGGTCATGGCCAGCACAATAAACACTGACCCGGCGGGCGCGGCTGTGATCCACAACTTGGAGCCGTTGATCACATAGGTATCACCCTTGCGCACGGCAGTGGTCTGCTGGCTGGCGGCATCGCAGCCGGCCCCAGGCTCCGAAAGGCAAAAGCAGCCGAGCTTGTCGCCGCTGATCATGCCGGGGATCACGCGATCCTTGATTTCATCGTTGGCGTACTTGAGCAGAATCGGGATGGTAAGCGAGCACTGCGAGCCGATGATCATGGCATGGGCGGCGCTGACTTTGGCAATTTCCTCTGTGGCCAGCACATAGCTGATGGCATCTGCGTTGCTGGCGCCGTATTTTTCGGGCAGGCAAAAGCCAAACAGTCCCAGATCAGCCATGGGTTTGATGCTCTCGGACGGAAACCGGTGTTCTCTGTCGATCTCGGCGGCAATGGGGGCCACATGCTGTTCAACAAATTCCTTGACCATGCCCTTGATCAGGGATTGTTCTTCGGTAAGCGAAAAATCCATACGAGTTCCTCTTTTTCAGTCAGTTATGCGGGTGCTCCGCCAGCAACGGCAGGCGACCGGGCATTCCCCCCCGCTCGCCGCTTGCCTGGCGCTAGGGTCTTTCGTGCGCGCCGTTGCGCTTTGCGTAGCCGCGTATTTTCATGGGGCCGAAAAGCAGCAGCGGTATGACGGTAAGAATCAGGCCAAACAGCCCCATGTACGCAAAGCCCTTGGCCACAATGGTCACCAGACCAAGCTGGGACACGGCAAATGCATAAAGCAGTGTAATAACAGCAATTATGCAGTTTCTTGAACGCAGTGAGGGTATCTTTTCCTCGGGCAGCAGCTTCCAGACCTTGGAATTCTCAAAACGCCGTACCGAAGAGAACACAAAGGCGAATGCCGTAGAAATAAAGGCGAAGAACATGGCGATGGTGTAGAACGTACGCAGCAGGTTTTGATCAAGATGTTCAACGATGTAGAGCACCGGAATCGGGATCTTTTCGCTGAGCACTTCGGGGTAGTAGCCAAGCAGCATAAAGCACACCAGGGACAGGCACGTGCCGTTGATCAGCACGCCGGTTAAGGCGGCCTTGGCGCAATGCGCACGGGTTTGCAGGGGTTCGGCCACCGAGACAAAAGGCGCGATAAAGGTCTGGAACGAGCAATAAATCAGGGTCATCCACAGAGCGTGGGTCCAGCTGAAATCGGCCGGGGCGATCTGGTTGTGGATGTTGGCAAGGATCACGTCCCACTTGGTGTTGATGCCCACAGCCACCACCGCGCCCAAAAAGAACAGCAAGGCGACGGTCTTGATGCCTGCCAGACGGCGCACCAGCTCAGCGCCAAACACCGAGCACAAAAACACGATGGTGGTCATGATCATGGTGCCGATGAAATACGGAGTGCCAAACGAGTGCTCCAGAATGGACGAACCACCGGCGATGGCCGCTGCCGGAGGCATGCACAGAAAGATGATGAAAACAGCATCCTGGAGATTGGCGAAAATTTTGTCGAAAGGATAATAAAAGCGGTCAACCCACGACCGCAGGTCGTACGACTTGCTGACGCGCGCAAACTCCCACATCATAAAGACGCAGCAGCCCTGAATGCTCATGGCAAGGAAAGGAAGAAACACGCAAGTCCAGCCGCTGGTGAGAAAATACCGCACTTCTTGCTGCCCGGAGGCAAAACCGCCGCCGGAGTGCATGGCAAACCAGAAGGTTGAACACAACAACCAAGCAGGAATGAATTTTTTGGTCATACCCAGGCCCGTTTTTTCAAAGGGTTGAGAACCGCTCCCGATACCGCACTGGCAAGCAGTGCGCCTCAAGCGCCGCCCGTTTTCATAAAACCGCCGCCCATCAATGTTCCCGCGCCGGAACCACTCCGGCGCGGGAACACCAGTCAGGCCGAAATCACGTCTGCAAATGTCTGCAGCGCAGTGCGCGCCTGTTCAAAGCTGCGCATCTGCTGGTCAACCTCAACGCTCACCATGGGGATACCCGCTGCATCCAAGGCTTTTTTCACCATGGGGAAGTCGAATTCCTCGGGGTCGCAAAACTTAGTCATCAAAAAGACAACGCCCTGCGCACCGTGCTTTTTGACCATGTCCACAATCATGGGGCCGCGTTTTTTGTCGGGGTCGTACAGCACAGAGCAGCCCTCCATGTCGGAGATCTGTCTGGCCAGGGCATTGAAGGGGTCGGCATCCGCCGGGACATCGGTGCGGTACTGGCGCGACTCCTGCGCCACTTCGTCCGCAACCACGGCAAACTTGTTGTCGGCCAGCACCTGCAGGAGGGCCGGGCTGTCAGCCAGAATACCCGTGGTCACGACCTTGTGCCCGCTCCATTCCTTCACGGGCTGCTGGCGGCACTGTTCAATGATCTGCCGGACAGCGGCCGTATGCTCGGCCCTGTCCATAAAACCGCCGCTCTTGATGACGGCATTGCGCTGCGCGGGCGAGATCAGGTGGGGGTACAGCGCAGCCACATCGGAAAATTCACGCAGGGCGGCGCGCTGGGCATTGCAGGTGTCGATGGCCTTTTGCAGCGAGGCCTTGTCCACCTTGCGGCCCGAAATGGCCGACAGTTTTTCGGCAATGGCCACGTACTGCTTGCGCATAAACTCGACGCCAGCAGGCAGCTTGCGGTTTTGAGGATGGATAACGGGGATGAACGGGACGTTTTTGACGCCCACCTTCCAGTTTTGCCCCAGGCACTTCAGCGTGTCGCACAGCACGGGGATCATGGCGCCGGAGAGCTTGTCGAGCTTGCCGTTCAGCCCCATCTCAAGGCAGGTCTGGGCAATGCCGCAGTAAAAGGAAGGAAAGTACTTCTTGGCGCTGGATATTTCCATTTCAGCGCCCCAGACGGCAAAAGGCGTCATGCCGGCGGCGATCACCAGCTCGGCGGGCGAATACACGGGGAAGCAGCCAATGGCCTTTTTGCCCTGCGCCACCATTGCGTTCAGCTGCGCAGCCGGGTTGGCCGCCACATCACACAGTTTCTGAAGGGTATCGTTGAGCGTGCTCATTATGCTTTCGCCTCCTTATTGGCAGCCATCACTTCGCACAAAGCTTCAATGCGGGTCTGGTACTGAGCTTCTGAGAAGACGCGGGGGTCAGCCTGGTCGCCATCAAAGGTAACGGTGGGGATGTGCAGCGTGTCGCGGATGCGCCGCTCCACTTCGGGCATGATGCCGCTCCAGAGCTTGCAGCTTCTGTTGGTATGGATGATGGCGCCGTCGATCTTGTTTTCGCGGCCCACGTTGATGCGCATGTCGGCGGCACGCTCCAGAGACACGCAGTTGGGCACGTACGAGTAAGCGCGCATCATTTCGGCGGTGTTGTTGTAAAGAACGCCAAAGGCTGTAGCGTAGACTGTTGCAGTAACGTTGATGCCGTGCTCCTTGAGGGGAGCCGAGGTGGCGCGCAGGTAGGGCCAACAGGCGATGCCTTCAAACAGCACGCGGTACTTCTGTTCGCCCTTGTAGGTGGAGGCGCCGGTTTTGACGGCGGCCTCGTATTCGTCGGCAAGCTGCTCAAAAGCCTCGGCAGCCTCAACTGTGCCCCGGGCGCACACGGCAACGGCCATGTGGTTGAACAGGTCAAAACCGTTGAGGGGCGAAGGCACGTACTTGGTGAACTCGGCAGCGCGCAGCCAGGCCTTGGCCGTGCGCTGCGAAACAGCCATTACTTCCTTGAAGCGCTTTTCAGAAAAAGGCTTTCCGGTAATTTCAGAAAGCTGCTGCATGGCATGGTCAAACTGCGCCTTGATGTACTCCACTGAAGCATCGTCGGTTTCGTAATCATTCTTGAACGGAATATCGATGAGGATCATGGGGATATTGCGTTCTTTGGCGATGTTTTCGTACCACTTGATCATGCAGTTGCAGATATTGTTGCAGCACAAAACAAAGTCAGGCTGGGGCATATCCATTTCTTCACAGCTGCCGATGTCAAGAAAAGCCAGGCTGGTGCGCGCATAGGCGCAGATATCGTTGGAATACCCCAGACCTTCGGCGTGCTCGCACATGCGCAGGCCACCGCCCTTGGCCGCAATGGCCGCCGCCTGGTTTTCGGGATAGACAACCTTGATGCCCAGGGTCTGCGGAATTTCCTGCGGAAAATTCGAGGCGCACCACCCCACCATCTCGCCGCGCTTCTTGGCCTCCCAGGCCTCTTCATAAGCTTTTGCGGCAATGTCGCGCAGTCGTATTTTTGCCGGCACCGGTTCGCCAACATTCTGTTCACTCATGGGATGTCTCCTTGAGCTAAGATTTTTGGGAACAGCTGTCGTACGCGTACAGGGCCGCGCCCAGAGCTCCGCACAGCACGGAGAGGGGCGATACCTGGATTGACGTATGCAGCTCTTCCGAAAGGATGCGCACAACTTCAGAGTCGGCGGCCACGCCGCCAGTCATGGCGACCAGGGGCGTGACGCCGACCCGTTTCACTAATCCTGCGGTTTTGCTTGCGATCGAATGATGGATTCCATCAATAATGTCAGGAATTGATACTCCGCTTGCGAGATGCGAAATAACTTCAGATTCAGCAAACACTGTGCATGTAGAGCTTATTTTGACAGATTTTGTCGCTTTTACGCCAAGTGATGCCATTTCAGACAACTTGACCTCAAGCACTCTGGACATAACATCGAGGGATCTTCCTGTACCAGCAGCACATTTGTCATTCATAACAAAGTTTACAAGCATACCTTGTTCTGAAATCTGCATGGCTTTTACGTCCTGACCGCCTATATCTATAAGCGTACGTACTCCAGCAAACAGACGCACGGCCCCTCTTGCGTGGCAGCTCAGCTCGCTCACCTCTTTGTTCGCCTCTTTGACCGAATTGCGCCCGTAGCCCGTGGCGCAGACAAAGGCGATGTCGCCAACGCTTTTGCCGCAGGCCGCTAGGGCTTCGTCCATGGCCCTGCGGGGGCCGCTGGTGCCCGCACCTACGGCAACGACCGACTTGGAGACGATGTCTTCACCGTTCTGCAGGATGATGCATTTGGAGGCGGAAGAACCGATGTCTACGCCCATTGTCAAAATGGAATTCATGCACAAGACCTCATTTCACCTTACTTCCAGGCGCAAACTTCCTTATTGGCGATCATTTCGTCGATCTGTTCCTTGGTGTAGCCAAGGCTGCCAAGAATCTTGTAGTTATCGCCGCCCACAAGGGGAGCCTGCTTGTATTCGGGCAGGCCCATTTCTTCAAAATCAATGGGGATACGCACGAGGGTACGGTTGTTGCCGTTGGGGTATTGCATCTTGTAGAAGGAATCGACTGCCCAGGCCTGCTTGTCTTCGAGGATTTCTTCCCAGGTCTGCGCAATGGAAAAGGGTATGTCGTGGGCGGTGAATATCTCGGCCCATTCCTTGACGGTCTTGGTCTGAAAGGCATCCCACAGGATGTCGTACAGCTCGGGCGAACGCTTGTGCTTGGCCACGACCTCCATCTTGGTGTAGCGCTCGTCTTCGGCCAGATCTTCCCGGCCGATGCACTTCATGAAGGTGGGATAGTACGCGTCGTAGACTGGCATGCAGATCTGGATGAAGCGGTTATCCTTGGTCTTGTAAGCCACGATGAAGGGGCTGATGGTTTCGCGGCGGTCGATGGGGTACACCTGGCCGTAGTCGGTGTACTGCGCGCCCTGAATCATGATGCCCTGGGTGTAGATGGCCGTGTGCAGCAGGTTGGTGGAGACCTTTTCACCCTTGCCGGTGCGCTGGGCGTTGATGTAGGCGGCAAGAATGCCCGCAGCCAGCATCATGCCGCACTGGTGATCGCCCAGACCGGGGACCACGTTCATGGGCACAGTGCCCTTTTGGTACAGGGTCCCCAGCATGCCGCCGCGGGCAAAAAAAGCAGTGTAGTCAAAGCCGGGCAGGTCTTTGTCCGGTCCTTTTTCGCCGTAGCCGGTGGCATTGGCGTAAACAAGCTTGGGGAAAACAGTTTTGAGGTCGGCGTATGAAAGCTTGGCGCGTTCAAGCGCCTGAGGACGCCAGTTGGTAACAAAGATGTCGGCCTTTTCCAGAAGCTGAAAAAGAATTTTTCTGCCGCCGGGGCTCTTCATGTCCAGCCCCAGGCTCATCTTGTTGGCGTTTTCAAGATCAAAGGTTGTGTTTTCGTTATGGTCCTGCGGGCGGCCCTCGGTGGGGGCAGTCCAGCGCAGGTTGTCCCCCTTGGCTCCTTCAATCTTGATAACCTCAGCGCCCATATCAGCCAGCATGCGCGTAGCGGAAGGAACGGCAATAAAGGTTGCCAGCTCCACAATTTTGACACCTTCCAGCAATTTTCTCTCAGACATTGATTTTCTCCTTAATTGCGGTGACTACAGAAATAACAATTTACTATTACCTTAAATGCACTATTACTAAGCGCATTCAGCACGTAATTTATCTTTTAAGTATTGTATATTGATCTTACCATTATCATTTAAAGGCATTTCATCAATGATCATAAACTTACTTGGAATCTTATAGTGAGCAATTTTACCTTCAAGATCACTTTTTAAACCATACTCACTTAACATATACCCTGAATATGGAATAACAACTGCAATAACTTCTTCGCCAAGGTCTTTTGAGTAGATACCAAATACTTTTGCCTGATGAACACCGGCAATTTTTTTCAATGCGCACTCAATTTCCATTGGGCTTATATTTTCACCACCACGCACAATAATATCTTTAATTCTATAGGAGTAATGCCAATCACCATACATATCCACAAATCCAGCATCGCCAGTGTGGTACCAGCACCTGTCATCCATCACCGTTGAAACCTGTCCGTGCAGGCCGAGGTACCCCCTCATCACATGAAAGCCACGGGTCCACAGCTCGCCGGTTTCTCCGGGCAGCAGCTCATCGCCGGTTTCCGGATCGACGACCCTCATCTCCACACCCGGCAAGGGCACGCCGATGGTGGTGCACTTCAGCTCTATATCCGCGTCGGGGAATGTTTGCGTGCAGCATGGCGAGGTTTCCGTTTGCCCATAAGCGATGGAAAGCCCCTGCATGCCAAGCCTGTTTACGATGGCAGCCACAAGTGATTCACTGCACTGTGAACCGGCAATAATGCCTTTTTTGAGAACAAGATTATTTGATCCGCCCGCAGATACGGCTTCCAAGAGTCTTCCAAACATTGTCGGCACGCCGTGCAGGACAGTACATTTGTATTTTTCACAATATTTTATGACGTCAGAGACCCTGTACCGCTCAAGTATTACCAGCGGAACGCCGCAGGCGATGCTGCCAATGAGACATGTAGAAAGACCAAAGCAATGGAATAGCGGCACTGCCATGCAGCACAGATCTTTTGCGGCATCCAGCCCGAGGCGCTGAATAGAGAGAAAGGCGTTGTTGACCAGGTTGTCGTGCGTAAGCATGACGCCCTTGGGTCGGCAGGTACTGCCAGAGGTAAACAGGATACTAGCAACATGGTGCGGCTGAACGGCTGCGCGGATGCCGGCATAAAAGTCGGCGGAAAGGCTTGCGCCCATGGATGCAAGATCAGCCAGGCTCACAGAGGAGGCAATGGCGTTGTCGCCAAGACATACCGAAAACTTGAGTGTCGATGGCTCGGCGGCGTCCGCGCCGCCCACAAACAATCCATCGACTATCGACGCGTAATCCACATCGCGGTAGCCGTCCGCGTAACATATGCACGCGCACCGGGTGCGGCTGACAATGTCTTCAATCTCCGGTCTGGTCAGATGGATATTGACCGGCACAAAAACCGCTCCAAGTTTGATGGCCGCAAGCCCGCAGACAATCAGCGAAACCGAATTGCACGACCAGCCCACAAAGGCATCACCTGCCCGCAGACCCTTGACCCACAGCCCCTTGGCGTAGGCATCGGTCAACGCGTCAAGTTCGCTCCAGGACAACCTCTCGCCTGTGTTCGCCTGAATCAGGGCGTCCGTTTCCGGCCAGGTTTCGGCAGCACGGCTGAGAAAGTCGCCAATGGTCATTGCAAAAGGCCTCATACTTACCCCTTGATCAAATTCAGCATTCATAAATCGCGTCAGGGCACGCACCGTCGAACAAGTATTTCTTTAGAACTCATATTGTCGACAATAAAAATTCAAGTTGTTGAAAAAAAATAGTATCTACCAGATCAATTACCAAAAATTTGTGAGATAAATTCAGCTTATTAAAAATTATAAAAAATATATTTTAAAGTAAAAATCTAATAAAAATTTCAAATTTCATATATATCCATTTAATTACTAGTGCAAAATTACTACTACTGTTTTTTTTAAAGTCAAAATTAAATAACTATTATTTTTTTATTCTGCTAATTAAAGAAATTTAATTTTTTTATCTTCCATTAACACAGCTTTTATTCTTCATAATAATTTTATCACTCGTTGTCGACAATAAAAATTTAAATTGTCTCATAATACATTTTTTTCAATAGCTATTTTATCAAATGAAATTTTTCTCATTCAAAAAAAGTAAATTAAAACAAAGTAATACAAACAAACTTAAATTGCTTCTCTCAAACTCTTCCAGACCCCCCTAACCACTGCCTCGTGTTTTTTCGACTAGCCTCCTTTTATTTTGCTGTCAACAGCCCTTTTTTTAAATTTTAAAATTGTCGACAATTTGAATTTTTTTTGTTTATCTTATTCCAAAGCTTTATTTGCGCAAAAAATCACAATCAGAGCGGCTATTACTCATATTTATGCAATTTTAGACATAATTTTATTTAAAATAGACAATATATCTATTTTTGAAAAAAAATTGTCACATATGAATACTTTTACTATTGCAACTTATTATATTTTTAATTGTATACAATGCAATAAATTAATTTTTACATTCTGTATTTTACATTAGTTGCGGATATTTTTTGTAAAAATAGCATTTTTTAAAAAAAATATTATTTCTTTACTTTTTAAAAACACGATGAGAATGCTCTTTTTAGCAGAGCATCAAAAAGTTCGTTCCTCAAACGTTCTGAAGCTGTTTTTTGAGACAGAAAAAAACAACTGGTGAGGTAGAAGATGGCTCAAGCTATCGACACAGTTCATGCCCCAAGTAAAATCCGATGGCTTTTGCTTGGGATCGTCTTCATGTCATGCCTTATTGCGTATCTCGACCGGGTTAACCTCTCGGTCTGCGCTACGTTCATTATGGAAGATATGAAATTTGACAGAGTTCAACTCGGCTACGCAATGTCGGCTTTTTTTGCCGCCTATGCCCTGACCCAAATTCCCGGCGGTATTTTGGCCGAGCGATGGGGCATACGAAAAAACGGCGCTTTTGCAATGTTTTGGTGGTCGTTGTTTACATTTTTAACGCCCCACGCCTGGGGCTTTGCAAGTTTTTTAGTGGTGCGGTTTCTCTTTGGCCTTGGCGAAGGCCCGCTGTACCCCAACAATGGCTTCTTTTTTGCCAAGTGGTTCAGTTCTAAAGAAAAAGCCATTGCAAACTCGTGGATGAGCGCAGGCACGCTGCTTGGACCAGCCCTGGGGCCGCCGCTGACTGTATTTTTGGTGACGCACACGAGCTGGCACTGGGCCTTCTATGTATTTGGCTTTGCAGGATTTATCGCCACTGCGCTGTGGTGGATCTACGCCAGAGACACCCCGGCCGAGCATCCCAAGATCAATGATGCGGAACTGCTGATCATCACTGAACAGACCAATGTTCAGGATGCTGTTTCCGAGGCGTCCAAAAAGATCAAGACCCCCTGGGGCAAGTTCCTTAAAAACCATAGGTTCTGGGCCATTGGCTTTCAGTACATGGCCAACAACTACATAACCTTTTTGTTTATGTCGTGGGTGCCGCTGTACCTGCAGCAATCGCGTGGCGTGAGCTTCACCCAGATGGGCGCGCTTGCCGGCTTGCCGTTTTTGGCGGCGGCCATCAGCACCGTCCTCACCTCCATTTTGAGCGACAAACTGGTGCGGATGGGTAAATCCAAGATGCTTACCCGTTCTGCCTTTGGCTTTTTTGGCATGAGCGGCTGCGCCGTGTTTCTCTACTTTGCAACTCAGGTCGACACTGTTGCCCAAAACATCGCCCTGCTTTCCTTAAGCTACGGTTTCCTTGGCTTTAACCTTACCGCCGCCTGGGCGGCCTGCCAGGACATCGGCGGCAAGTACGGCGGCACGGTTGCCACCTGGATGAACTTTTGGGGAACCATCGCCGGTGTGGCCGCCCCGATTATGACGGCTCTTTTCGTCGATTGGGTGGGCTGGGAAAACGCCTTTGTCATCAGCACCGGCATCGTCGGTTCTGGTGCGCTGACCTGGCTGATTATCAATCCTGACAAAAAACTGGTCGAAGACTAGGCAAACCAATCCGGGCAGGCCATTTGCGACCTGCCCGGATTTTAAACACTACGCTAGAAGGATGGCCGCATATGCAGTTCAATTTTCCTCCGATCGACATCCCTGTTGAGGGCCTCGACAAGGTCAAGCTCCCCAAAATGTATTCCATTACTCAGCGGTACGACGACCAGCGGGTTGAGGACATCTCGGGGCACCTTGCAGCGCAGCTTGAATCGCAGATCGGCAACAAGGAGGGGTTCATAGGAAAAAGCATCGCCCTGACCGTGGGCAGCAGGGGCATACCCCACCTTGACGTCATGGCCAAAACCATCTGCGACCAGCTAAAAAACTGGGGGGCCGCGCCGTTTATCGTGCCCTCCATGGGCAGCCACGGCGGCGCTACGGCAGAGGGGCAGATAGAGATGCTGGCCGGGTATAACATCACCGAGCAGAGCATTGGGGTTCCGATCAAATCGTGTATGGATGTGGTGCAATATGATGCGCTTGACGACGGCACTCCACTTTACTGCGACAAAAACGCCTGGAGTGCGGATGGCATTGTTGTGTTCAACAAGGTCAAGCCCCACACCGATTTTCGCGGTGCGCACGAAAGCGGCCTGGCAAAAATGATCGCCATCGGGCTGGCCAAGCACAAGGGAGCGTCCATGTTCCACATGAAGGGCTTTGCCTGCTTTCCCGACGTGCTGCCTGTCATCGCCGAAAAGTTCATCAAAAAAGGTCCGCAACTCATGTTTGGCGTGGGCGTTGTGCAAAATGCCTACGACGAGGTCTGCAATATCGACGTGTGCCCCAAAGAGGGCATCATCAAGATGGATGCCGACCTGCTGGTCGTCGCCAAAGGCAAGATGCCGCGCTTCAAGTTTCAGGAATGCGATGTGCTGGTCATCGACGAAATAGGCAAAAACATCAGCGGCAACGGGCACGACCCCAACATTGTAGGGCGCAACAACTCCGGCGACTTCCCCGAAGTGTTCACGCTCAAGCGTCTGGTTATCCTGGGCATAACCCCAGAATCGCACCACAACGCCGCAGGCATCAACCTTGCCGACATCACCACCCGTGGGCTGCTTAATGACGTGGACTGGCGGGCCACATGGATCAACGTGCTCACCGCCAACCGGCCCAACGGCGGCAAAATTCCGGTCTATGCCGAAACTGACCGCGATGCCGTCATCATGGCCATTCGCACCGGCGACAATGTCGATTTTGAGCACCCACGGGTCGCCCATATTAAAAACACGCTCTGCATGACCAAAATCGATGTTTCGGAAGCCATTTACAACGAAATCAAGGACAGGGGCGACGTAAGCCTGATCAGCGGCCCCTTTGAACTTGATTTCAACGCTGATGGTCGTCTCACGCCTCTAGAAGAAGCCTGATCCTGCCCGGCGCGGCAGCCGTCAAGGCATGCCCGCCTGTGCCGCGCGCCGGGCAACCACCAGGCGCAGCAGGGCAATGCATGTCAGCCGTGCGCACTGCCCTGTGCGGGGGTCTTGCCGTCCATCCTCACCCGTTGCATGCGGGCTATCCCTACCGCCTGCGACAACGGGTAAGGATGGACGGCATACAAACCTCCAGCAGCAACCAGGCTACGGCAGCATGGGCAAAGCTTCGATCCTGCGGTCGCTGCATTACATACGCACAAGAGAGTAAAACAGTATTCATGTTTCAAACAATATTCTGTTTATTAGTATACTGTTTGCTTATTACAACGCACAGCACATCAAATAATTTTATTGCATTTATGACATATACGACAGCATAATTGATAATTAACAAAAAAATTCTATCAATTTCGATTTTATTTTGCATACAAACCAACCAGGACGCATCTTAAATATAAAGCTTCAAGAGAATACAAATAAAAAATACGTATACCACAAGGAGCCTGCAGATATGAAAGGAAGCGTCAGAATGAAGCTATTGGTGCCTTCCATTGCCATGCTGGTTTTATGCATGGGGGTATCAAGCTATTTTTCTTCCCAAAAATCCGCACATGAGGCATCGCAGGTGCTCGTTGGCACGGCCCGGCTTGCGGCACAGGACGTAAGCAAGAATCTTGATGATATGCTGTCATTTGTGTGCAACGTGCTGGCGCTCGAGAGCGGCAACGAGATACTTGACGGGCTGTTGACCGACAAGGGCCCGTCAGAGAGTGAATTTAACGATGGGGTCAAGCTGCTCAAAAAGCTCGTTGCAACCAGCAACCTTGTTTCCGCAGCCCGCGTCTACAACACGCAGGGCAAATGCATCGTCAGCGATACGGGGATTACCAATATAGATGTAAAGGACAGGGATTATTTTAAAAAGGTCATGGCAGGCCAGACCAACATAAGCAACCCGCTTATAAACCGGGCCAACAACCTGCCCGTATGCGTCATATCAACGCCGATCATCCGCGAGGGTAAAATCACCGGCGCGCTGATTGTGGGCATAGACCTGTCGCCATTTACAGAAAACATGATCGCGCCCATTAAAATAGGCGAAAAGGGCTATGTGTACCTTGTGGACGGCAACGGCATCACAGTAAGCCACCCGGACGCGGCGCAGATCATGAAGCTCGACATCTCCCGCTTTGAATGGGGCCGCAAAATGCTCTCCACCGGCAACGGCAGCACCGAGTACTTATTTGACGGGCACGGAAAAACAGCCGTCTATGCCAAGGTCAAATCCACCGGCTGGATTGTGTGCGCCATTGTCAGCGAGGACGACACTACAGCCGTTGCCAGGGTCATATGGACATCAAGCATGGTTTTGAGCGGCGTCGGCGTGGGGCTTGTGTGTCTGATCCTCATTTTTATCGTCAATCCCATCTTGGCCGCCCTGCAAAAGTGCGTCGCCTTTTCCGAGGCGGTCACCATGGGCGACCTTGGCAAGCAGCTTGAAATCAACCGCACGGACGAGCTTGGCAAGCTTGGCCGCTCTCTGTCCATCATGGTTGAAAAACTTAAGGAAATGGTGGCTACCGCCGAAATCAAGACGACGGAATCCGAGGAGCAGACTCGCAAGGCCAAGATAGCCATGGAACAGGCGGAATCAGCCCGCCGCCAGGCGGAAGAAGCCAAACGCGAGGGGATGCTTGCCGCCGCAGGCCAGCTCGAGGAAGTGGTGTCAATCATTTCTTCGGCATCAACGCAGCTGTCGGCGCAAATCGCGCAGTCGCACCAGACCACGCAAGAGTCGGCCCAATGCCTCGCTGAGGCCGCCGACGCCATGAACCAGATGACCGCCGCTGTGCACGATGTGGCCGCCAGCGCCTCAAGCGCGTCGAGCATGTCTGAAAAAACCAAGGCGAACGCCGAGGATGGGGCAAACATCGTGCGGGAATCCCTGCAGAGCATTGCCAAGGTCAACGAAGTGTCCATGGAGCTGAAAAAAGACATGACCCAGCTCAACGAACACGCGCAGGCCATCAACCGCATAATGGGCGTTATTTCAGACATTGCGGACCAGACAAACCTGCTGGCGCTTAACGCGGCCATTGAAGCGGCCCGCGCGGGCGACGCAGGACGCGGCTTCGCCGTTGTGGCCGATGAGGTGCGCAAACTGGCGGAAAAAACCATGACCTCCACGCAGGATGTGGGCAATGCCATTACCGCCATCCAGAGCAGTACGACAAAAAGCGTCTCCGGCATGGACAACGCCCTGCAGCAGGTTGAAACGGCCACAGGCTGCGCGGGCAAATCCAGAGAAGCGCTGCAGCTGATTGTCAGCGATGTGGAATCCACAGCCGGGCAGGTGCGGGCCATCGCCGTTGCCTGCGAGCAGCAGTCGGCGGCCAGCGAGGCCATCAACAATTCCATTGAGCACGCCAACAGCATGTCCGAGCAGACGACCCAGGCCATGACCGAATCCGCGCGGGCCGTGGCCGACCTGGCCCAGCAGGCGCAAAAACTGAGCGCCCTGATCAGGGAAATGAAAAACGGTTAGGCGGCAAAACCATCAACACAAAAAAAGGGCCGGCAATGCAAGGCTGCGCTGCTGGCCCTTTTGCGGTATATCATGAACATACTCTATTATGACTGCTTTTCCGGCATCAGCGGCGACATGAACATGGCGGCCATGATTGATCTGGGAGTCGACCCGCACTACCTGAAGGCCGAGCTGGACAAACTTGACCTGGGTGCGGAATTTGAGCTGAAGGTCTCCACCTGCGCCTGCAGCGGCATCAAGGGCACTCAGGTGCATGTCTGCCAGGACGGGAAAAAGTACCACGATCATGGTCATGCTCATAACCTTGCACATGACCTTGCGCATGACCACGACCATGACCATGCCGCAGAGCCATCATGCGAGCATACCGGACATGCGGAGCACCACCCCGCGCATGACCATGCTGTCGCCAGCGCCGCCCGCCATGAGCACCACCACGCGCAGCTCAGAAACCTTGCCGCCATCGAAGCCATCATCATGTCAAGCGACCTGAAGCCAGAGGTAAAGCAGACGAGTCTGCGCATCTTTGACCTCATAGCAAAGGCCGAGGCCAAAGTTCACGGCAAGCCGGTCGGTGAGGTGCACTTTCACGAGGTGGGCGCAACAGATTCCATTGTGGACATCGTGGGCGCGGCCATCTGTTTTCACGCGTTGCGGGTGGATGCCGTGTGGGCCTCGGCCATCGAGCTTGGCAGCGGGCTTGTCCAATGCGCCCATGGCCTCATGCCTGTACCGGCCCCGGCAACGGCAGAGATAGTCCATGGGCTGCCCACAACCAGAGGCGGCACAGACCACGAGGCGACAACCCCCACGGGGGCGGCCATCATAGCGGCGCTGACCAGCCGCTTTACCTCAACGCCAGCCATGTCCACCAGCAAAACGGGCTATGGCATAGGGCACCGTCAATCCAGCCGCCCCAACATGCTGCGGGTGTTCCTTGCAAGCGACGACTGCCCTGCCCATATGTAGCGCAATTTCCAGGTACGACAAATGACAAACGACATGTTGCAAGACCTGCTGTCAGCCGTTAAAAACGGCGGGCTCTCCGTAGCTGAGGGCATGAATGCCCTGCGTGATTCAGCTTTTCTGGATTTGGGGCATACAAAGTTCGACACGCACCGCGCCCTGCGGAACGGATTTCCCGAGGTGGTCTACGCCGAGGGCAAAACGCCGGAACAGGTGGCCGAAATATTTTGCCTGCCGGGCACGCAAGGCAACATACTTGCCACGCGCGTTTCGCCAGAGATGGCCAGTCATGTCCAATCCCTATGTCCAGATGCCGAGTATAACCAGCTGGGGCGTACCCTGACCCTGGCCCGAAGCCCCCAGGTGTGGAAGCAGGGCGAGGTGGTCATTGTCACAGCGGGCACGTCCGACCTGCCCGTTGCGGAAGAGGCGCACGTAACCTGCGGCATGCTGGGTTGCAAGACCCGCATAATTTCCGACGTCGGCGTAGCTGGCATTCACCGCCTGCTGACGTGCCTGCCCGCCATCCGTTCCGCGCGGGTTGTCATTGTGGTTGCTGGCATGGAGGGTGCGTTGGCCAGTGTTGTGGGCGGCCTGATACCGCAGCCCGTTATTGCTGTTCCCACCTCTGTAGGGTATGGAGCCTCCTTTGCTGGCCTTTCGGCACTGCTTGGCATGCTCACCTCCTGCGCAAGCGGCGTTACTGTGGTAAATATAGACAATGGTTTTGGGGCCGCCTGTGCCGCCTGCAGAATAGCCAATGCGTGACAGAACAAAAACACTGCAGTAAACGCCAGCAGGCCAGGCTATCGCATTACACTACGGGCTTTTGCCGCTGCAGCCATCACACTGCAGCAACAGCGCACTGCACAGCCGTATTTTTTCAGCAACAGGACACTATATGCGAATAGCCGTATTTGAAGTCAAGGATTGGGAAGAACAGTATTTTTGTCAGGCCGTCGCATCCGGCAGGTACACCCTTGAGCTCAGTGAAAACAAGCTCACAGCCGACCTCGCGGGCACGCTCGAGGGCTTTGACGCGGTCTCTGTTCTTGAGAGCGCTCTGGACGCGGAGGTTCTCGACATCATGAAAAGCCGTGGCATACGGTTTATCACCACCCGCACAACCGGCTACGACCAGATCAACGTGGCGTACGCAAAATCCATAGGCCTCAAGGTTGCCAATGCCCTGTACCCGTCAGATGCGGTGGCCGAATTTACAATTCTGCTCATGCTATTGAGCCTGCGCCACTACAAGGCCTCGCTGTACCGCGTGGCCACCAACGATTACTCGCTGGCTGGCCTGAAAGGCAAGGAGCTCAAAGCAATGACCGTGGGCGTGGTGGGCACAGGCGGCATAGGCTCCTGCGTGGTGCGCCTTCTTGCCGGTTTTGGGTGCAGGGTACTGGCCTACAACAAAAGCCAGAAGCCCGATCTGGCCGCGCTGGCGGAATACACCGACATGGAGTCAATCTTCCGTCAGAGCGACATCATCACCTTTCATATTCCGCTGACCGATCAAACCCGGCACATCGTCAACGACGCATCGCTGGCCAAAATGAAGGACGGCGTCATCCTGATCAACACGGCCAGAGGCGAGCTGATGGACACCGAAGCGCTTATCGCCGGGGTGGAGTCTGAAAAGATCGGGGCGCTCGGGCTGGATGTGTTTGAAGAAGAGCGCGACATCTACCACCGCTACCGTACCACAGACATCATAAAAAACCGCAATATGGCCTACCTGCGCCAGTTTCCCAATGTTGTCATGACGCAGCACATGGCCTTTTTTACCGAGACGAACATCAAGTCAATGGTCTGCGACAGTCTGGACAACCTGTTAAAGATGCACGAAGGCCAGGGGTATCACGAAATATAATATCCATGCCATCCGTGTCTTCCTTCTACCCCGCAGGCTTCAGGCGCCCTGCGTCAGACTTACTGCGCGCTCAACGACAACTCCTGCCCGGTTACGCCGCAATAAACTATAAGCAGCTCCGCGCCCTCGCTGTCCGTGTACCCATAGTGCGGCTTGTTGACCATCTCGGCCAAAAAATCGCCCTGCGTGAGGTGCTGCTCCTGGTTGTCGCGTTCACTCTTTACGGTCAGGCTGCCCTTATGCACATAGGCGATGTTGGGCATGGGGTGCGTGTGGCTTGCGAGCCGCGAGTTGGGCGGAATCACGATCTTTACAATTTTAATGTCCGCGTTGCCCGTCGGGTAAGCTCCGTATTCCGTACCATCCCATGACCGTACCGCCTCAAACAGTACCGTTTTGCTCACTCCCGCCGCAGGGGCCGTGGCGGCAATGGCCTGGCCAATGCCCGCGACCCGCTCCTTGCCGCCAGCCCAAAACCCTGCCCCAAATATGACCAGCCCCGCCACCACACCGAAAACCCAATTTTTTTTGAACACGCAAATCTCCACTTTCCGCTGCCGCCCCAGGGCCACACCGCAGCCGTTTTTATGCTGACGCATTTATCCCCATCCAGTACCGGCTACTTGCGCCATATCACCATATGTCGCTGCGTCCTCAACTTAACAGGTTAGACACGCAGAGTCATGCCAACAGACGGGGGTGTCATGCCCCGCAGGCTAGAAGTATTGCAAAAGCACCATGCCTGCAGCCCCCACCGCCAGCAGCCACAGGGCGTTGATGCGCGTGTACATGACGCACAAAGTGGAAATTGCGGCAAAACCATAGGCCGCCCACCCGCCCTCAAGACATTGCAAAAGTACATAGGCTGAAGCCAGAACCATGCCCGCGGCAACAGGACGCAGGCCCGCTTCCAGGGCCACCTGCCAGCGTGCCCCCCTGTGATTTTTCCACACGCGGGCAATGCCGTACAAAAGCAGTGCCGTTGGACCAAACATGCACACGGTTGCTACCAGCGCTCCCCAAAAACCAGCAACCTGCCAGCCTATAAGTGTCGCCAGCAGTGAGCCTGGCCCCGGCGCCATACGCGCAATGGCAAAATCGTTGAGAAACTGCGTCGCCGTCATCCAGCGATGGACATCAACCACCTGGTGCTGAATATCAACCACGACAGCTTGCCCGCCTCCCACAGCAGCCAGCGAAAGTGGAGCGAACACACGCGCCAGATCAATGCAGAGTGCAAATTCAGATCTCACTTGCGTTCCTCTGGCTTTTTCAATGCGCGCCAATATTCCATGGCAACTCCGGCAAATCCGCAGACCACAACTGTCCAGATTAACGACCAGTGCAATATGCCAGCCGCTACAAACGTTATCACCATCAGTGAAAGCGGAAAAATACGACGCGGCAGCAAAGCCACAGCCGTGATGCCCATTGATATTGACAGCCCGATTGCAGCTGCCGCCGCCCCGGCCAAGGCGATATGCGTTACGGGAAACTGCGTCAGCTGGGCAAAGGAAACTCCAAGCAACACTATGAGCAGGGCCGGAAGAAACAAAATACCCATGATGCCCGCAAATGCCCCACGCGATCCACCCAGCTGATAACCAATCCATATTGCCATGTTTGACACGTTAACCCCAGGCAATGCCTGCGACAGGGCAAGACCGTTCAAAAAGGATTCTTCATCCATCCAGCGGCGTTCGTAAACAAAAAGACGCATCATGCGCCCGCTCATTCCTCCGCCAAAACTGGTTAAACCTATCTGCGTAAAGGCAAAAAATATATCCTTTACCCCAATAGGCGTACGGTTTTCGGGTGATTGCTTTTGCACAGCATTCAACATCAATGAACCCTTTGGATTTTCAGATGGCTATGAAATGACGGGCAAATACGCGGGCAGACAGAAGCATGCAGGCGTTGGTCGAGTATCTCGACGCGGAGGCGGTGTTATTGAGGGCAGCTAGCATCGCACAGGGTGGTCACGGCAGACAGATGCCATCTCTGCAGCAGGTAGGAAAAAACCCGCCAGCTTGTCAAATTGCACCTTGCCCAGAGCCCGTCTGAAAGCCGCCACCGCAACGCTCCGGGCGCCCCCGCCGCGCGGATGCCGTGCAGCCGCAAGCTCTCCCCAACGGTACGCCGCCCTCAACAGGGATGCGCAAAAGAGCTGCCGGCCATGCGGCGTAACTATATCGCCAAGAATACTGGGGATCAAACTGCGCGAGAAGCGGCCACAGCAGGGCGAACCTGTCAAATACGATTGCACCCACAGCTAAAGATGAGTGGGCATACGCGCAAACGTACACCCACTCACCAAACGCGACAGCGAATTTGCCACGCAAAAGAAGAACCAATACCGCTGCAACGCCCGTACAGCGCCGTAACAAGCCCCACCAGCATCAAAGCGGACTGGGGGAGAGTCGCACGCAGGCGCTCCGGGGCCAATCATTCCGTTTTTTGCAAACCCGCAGGCAATCCAAGGAGCTTTGCCGCATGTTTTATTTCACGTGCGCGCATGCACGGTTGCCGCCTCAGGCAAGACGATTATGCGCAAAGCCAGATCCCAGGATTTTACCTCGGTTCTCAGGCCCTATGCAAAAATGACGTCTTCATTGATGGCGGCAATGTCCTTGCAGCCTGTCAGAACCATGGTCTGCACCAGCTCACCCTTGAGCTGGGCAATATACTTGCTTACGCCCGCAGCTCCCCCGCCTATGGCAGCCCAGACAATCGGGCGGCCAATGCCCACAAGGTCGGCCCCAAGCGCCAGCATCTTGAACACATCGGCTCCGCTGCGCACGCCGCCGTCCGCCATGATCGTTATCTGGCCCTTAACCGCTTTGGCAATCGCAGACAGCACCCGCGCAGTACCGGGGGCATACTCCATCACACGGCCGCCGTGGTTGGAAACAACAATGCAGTCCGCCCCGGCCGCCACAGCTTCCCTGGCGTCCGCGACCGTCATGATTCCCTTCAGGATAAACTTGCAACCGGCCTTATGGATTTTTTCAACAATCGCGGCCAGTTCCTTGGGGGATTTGGGGCCAACGGGGTGCCCCATCTTGCGCAGGGTAATCAGGCCAGCGGCATCGATATCCATGCCCACTATCTTGCATCCGCTGGCGAAAGAGCGTTCGAGCTTTTCGTCAAGCTCGTCACTCTCCCAGGGTTTGATAAAAGGAATACCGTGCCCCTTGGCCGCAGTTATGGCCGCAAAAGCAGACTGGGTAATTACCGGGGGCACGCCATCGCCGGTGCAGCCGATCACGCCCGCGTCCTTGCAGCCTTGCACCACGGCCTCGACATATTGCTCTTCGGTTACGGCATCATTAAAATTGAACATGCCGCCAATAGGTGCGGCCACTACGGGCATGTCCAGGTTCAGCCCAAGGCAGCTACAGGATGTGTCGGGAGCGCTGGCTGTATGGATGAGACGCATGTTCAGGGCGATCTCCGCCAAGGCCTTGACGTTGTTTTTAAAGGCAGTGCCGCTGCCCAGCCCGCCCATGCCGGGCACCTCGCCCGCGCACACCCGCCCGTCGCAAATGGGGCAAAGACGGCAAGCCCCCCGCATGAGTTCCTTGGCTTTCTGGCGAATATCTTTCATACGAATCTCCATTATAATTAAAAAATACGGTCTGCTTATCTACAATGATAGCAAAAACCGTACTAGCTTACTATCAATACAAACAATATGACTGACAGTTTGTCATTTATAAGAATACGCCCGCTTTGCACAAAATGCAACAAAAATGCTATGTTCATGATCTTGCGACACGTAACAATACAATAAAATCAAATAAATACAACAAACTAATGGCGTTTAGAGCAAAATTCGCCTCAGACTTCGCGCGGCAAGACTCAACGCCGCTCCCAGATACTGCCGAGAATATGGATGTCTTTGATGATAATAATGTGTAATTTTGTATCGTCTTTTCGCCCACCATGGCCCTGTTGCAATGTATTTTTATGCAACACAGCCGCATGTAAAACATATTGCCCCTGCCCCGTCGTGATACAGGCAAGCACGCGAAAACTTTACTGTGCGCCAAGGGCATGCCAAACCTGCAACGGGCGTTGTTGCCTGCGCCTTGACATTTATTGAATGATTCTGCGCTCCCCCCCCCAAATCGGTGGTATTGCTGGGGCAAATATTTCAGGAGTTCACATGGATCAGCAGGAAAATCGAAAAAATGTTCTTCACCACTTGGGACAACTTGGCGTGGATTACGCAATAACGGAACATCCGGCGGTTTATACCATCGAGGAGATGCTAAACTCGGGTATCAAGCTCATGGGCGAGGTATGCAAAAACCTGTTCTTGCGAGATTCCGCTGGCAAACGGCATTTTCTCGTCACCATACCCAACGACAAAAAAGCCCCGCTGAAAATCTTGCAGCAAAAACTCGGGGCATCTAGACTCAGCTTTGCGTCCGAAACGCGTCTTGCCAGATACCTTAAGCTGCATAAGGGAGAAGTAACCCCCTTCGGCATTCTCAATGATGAAGGCCGCCATGTTGAGCTGGTATTTGATTCCACGCTTGAGGGCAACCCATGCCTGGGCGTGCACCCCAATGACAACACGGCAACGGTATGGATTTCTTTTGCAGATTTACACCGAGCTGTTGCCGTACACGGAAACCGTATCCACATACTCTCTCTGGATGATTAGCGCCCTGCGGCACTAAGCCGCTGCGCGAGTGTTTTTCCTGCTCGGGTGGCGGGCGGAACATTTGATTTGCAAAAAAGTGCACGCGCTTTTACGAACCAACACGGTTTGAATCCGTAGCAGGCAGCGGGTACGTGTGTCATGAACGACAGGCGATCACGCCCGTATCTTTTTACCAGAGGCCGAATTGCCGCGCCATTGCGGACGCAAATGCGCGGTGGAGCTACCGCCGGGTGCACTTTTCACTTTCAGGATACGCATGACATTGACGGGCATACCCCAGACGAACACAGTTTACGCAAAATATCCCCTAACGCTCGCCTTTTCTCTCCATAAAATACTTATCTACGGTATTGGGTGGCAAAAACGATGTCATATTTACAGTTCCACTTTGTGTGAGCTAAACTTTTTGCGTCATCCATTGTGATTTCTTTTTGATTTTTTTCGTTTGCATTTGCCAGAACGCAAGTTGTTGTAACAAATCAAAAGAAGTTTTTCTGACATGCTTAAAATTTTAAGCTTTACGCCCCCCCTGCCTAGCGGGGGGGGCTACATACAATGGATTATTACAATTATGTTACAGCGACTGAATGCAGTTTATAATTGCATTTAACTGTATCAGCCATGCCCTATACTTTATTTATTACTTCCAGATGACTTTTGCCACATCAACAACAAGACGTATTTTGTCCCACTGCTCTTCTGCTGTAAGCGTATTTCCTTCCTCCGTGGAAGAAAAACCACACTGGGGACTCAGGCAAAGCTGTTCGAGAGGAACAATCTGGGCTGCCTCAGCTATTCTTGCTTTGATGTCCTCCGGGTCTTCCAATGCGCCGGTTTTAGTTGATACCAGCCCAAGAACCACCTGCTGATCAAGCATATGCCGGAGCGGTGTAAAATCACCTGCCCGCTCGGAATCATATTCCAGAAAAAAACCGTCCAGCATGGCCCTGCCAAAAAGCTCCTGCGCCACGGGTTCGTAACCGCCACTGGAAAACCAGGTGGAGCGAAAGTTACCCCGGCAGATATGCATGGTTACCGTCATATCTGCTGGCCTGTCTGCGATGGCAGCGTTCACAACGTCCACGTATTTTGCCGCCAGCGACGCCGGATCAATGCCTCTTTTTTTCAGACCGTCGCGCTGTTCGGCAGAGCACAAGGCCCCCCAGCTGGTATCATCCAGCTGAAGATAGCGGCAACCAGCATCATAGAAGCCTCTAAGGGCCTCTTTGTATGTATTTGCAATGTCTTCCAGCAACGCACTTTCAGAACAATAGAAACCGGGCAACGCAAACTGCTCGTTGCGGACAGCCAGAACAAAGTGGAGCATGGCGGGCGAAGGAATGGTCATTTTGGCAAGGCTATCACCAGCGCAGGACTTGAGGAAGGTAAAATCACGCAGCATGGGGTGGTTGGAAAAGCCCACGGGGCCAACCAGTTCAACGCTTTCGGCCTTGGTATGCACACCATGAAAAACAAAACCCTTGCCGGTGGTTGTTTTTTGAATGCCATCAAGCCCGGAAAAGAAGTCCAAATGCCACCAGCTGCGGCGGAATTCCCCATCGGTAACGGCCTTCAGCCCGCACTGCTTCTGTTTTTCAACCAGCTGCCTGATGGCTTCGTCTTCCACCCTGCGCAGATCATCGGGCGTAATCTCTTTATCCAGCAGCTGTTTTCTGGCCTTTTTAATCGATTCCGGACGCAGAAAACTGCCCACATGGTCAGCGCGGAAGGGTGGTTTGTTCCAAAAGTCTGCGGTGTTTTTTTCAGTCTTCATTTGTTTATCCTTTCTATGCCGTTACGCCAGCGAGGCGCGTACGATTTCAGCGGCTTCAACCATGTTTTTCAGTGACAGGCAAGCTTCATCCCATTGCCGCGTTTTCAGGCCGCAATCCGGGTTAACCCACAATCTTTCCAGTGGAATGTGCTTGAGTGCGCGGTGCAGCAGCTCGACAAGTTCTTCTGTGGAAGGCACGCGCGGGCTATGGATGTCGTACACGCCCGGGCCGACCTCGTTGGCGTAGCTGAACCTGTCGAAAGCATCCAGAAGCTCCATGCCGCTGCGGCTGGATTCAATACTGATGACATCGGCGTCCATTTGGGCAATCCACGGCAGAATGGCGTTGAACTCGCTGTAGCACATGTGCGTATGTATCTGCGTGGAGTCGGCAACGCCAGAGGTTGCCAGTCGAAAAGCATCTACAGCCCAATGGAGATAGTCCTCAGCTGCTGCGCGCGTCAGGGGCATGCCCTCGCGCAGGGCGGCTTCGTCAATCTGGATGATGCGCACGTCGGCCTTTTCCAGTTCAAGAACTTCGTCGCGGATGGCAAGAGCAATCTGCTTGCACACATCTGCCCGGGGCAGGTCGTCCCGCACAAAGCTCCAGCACAGTATGGTCACCGGGCCGGTGAGCATGCCTTTGACCGGTTTTTGCGTGAGCGACTGTGCATATCGTATCCAATCTATGGTCATAGGCTGTTTGCGGTACACATCGCCGTAAATTACGGGCGGCTTTACGCATCTGCTGCCGTAGCTCTGCACCCATCCATTTTGCGTAAAGCAGAAGCCCCCCAGTTGCTGGCCGAAATACTCAACCATGTCGTTGCGCTCAGCTTCGCCGTGCACCAGCACGTCCAACCCGAGCTGCTCCTGCTTTTCGATGCACTGGCGGATCTCGTTTTGCATGGCTGCCGTGTATGCGGCTTCGCTTATGGTGCCATTTTTGAAATCGCGGCGGATTTTGCGTATTTCTGCAGTCTGCGGAAATGAACCAATGCTCGTAGTTGGCAAGGGCGGCAAGGCAAGCCAGCTTTGCGCATTTTTGCGGGTGGGATAGCTGGATTTGCGGGACAATTGCGCAGAAGTGACAGCAGCAGCCCGCTGCCGTACTGCTTCAATGTACATATCTGGGTGAGCAGCGGCATTTTGCTGATCTGCTGTCTTGTCCAAGACTTTTTGAGGGGTTGCATGCTCGGCAATCCTGCCAAAGGCAGCAACTTCCGCACATTTTTGCACTGCAAAGGCCATGCGCCCGCGGATGTGTCCCGGCAGGGCTGCTTCCGCATCCAGATCGACGGGCGAGTGCAGCAGGGAGCAGCTTGAACCGAGCAAAACCCGTTGGATGCCCAACATTGCTGTAGCCTGCTCAATGAGGGGCGAGATCTGAGCAAAATCAGCCTTCCATATATTGCGGCCGTTCACAACGCCGAGCGAAAGCTCCATATTTTCGGGGATGGCGACCAGAATTTTGTCCAGCTCTTCCCCGCCGCGCACCATATCCACATGCATGGCCGCGCAGCCGGAATGCACCGCCAGCTCAAGGTTTTGCTCGAGCGGGCCAAAATAGGTAGTCAGCATCAGCCGGTTGCCGCTGGCTGCATTGAGGTTTGCGTATATTTCGGTAAATCGACTGGACGCCGACGGGGGCAACAATTCAGTGCTCAACACGGGTTCTTCGATCTGAATGATGTCGCAGAGAGGTGCAAGCGCGGCCAGAAGGTCTGCGTATACCGTGGCAATGCTCTCAAGCCGAGTCCATTTGAACATTTCGTCCTGAGATTTTGCCAGTGTCAGCCAGGTAAACGGACCAATCAGAGCTGGCTTTGGCGCAAAACCCAAGTCACGTGCAAGGAGGGTGTCCGCAAGTACAGGATGCCCACCCGGCTGCCATGGAGCGCTGTCTGAAATTTCCGGTACGAGGTAATGGTAGTTGGTATCGAACCACTTGGTCATTTCCATGGGAGGGACATTGCGCAGGGCATCACCGCGGGCAAGGTTGAAGTACCTCTCCAGATGAGAATCGTCACGGCCTGCTGCAAACCGCGCTGGCGCCGCGCCAAGCATGCAAGTGATATCAAGCATGCGGTCGTAAAGCGAAAAATCCCCGGTGGTCACGTAGGTAAGGCCCGCATGGCACTGGATACCCCAGTGCTGTTTTTTCAGATCATTTGCGACTGTAATGAGGGCTTGCGCTGAACGGGAACCGTTCCAGAAAGACTCAAGGGCTTGTTTCAGCTCTCTGTGTCTGCCAATAGAGGGAAACCCGAGAATGTGGGTTTTCATAGGGATGCTCCTTTCAATAAATGTTGAAAGAGCAGTCCATTTCACGTTCGTCCAGAACCGGATACGCGAGCATCCGATAGGCCGGGCATTTGCCTGTACGCGAGACAGTACTGCCGTGCTGCGCCAATCGCAACAATTGTGATAAGTCGTCTCCTGGCTTCCGGCCTGTGTTCGTCGGGCCTTCCCATCTGCTGATGCAAACAGTGACCATGACTCAGATAAATGCCGGTTACAGTGGCGCGCCCGCGGCAGATTCTCACTGCCTTCCGTTTATTATCACAATATCTTGATAAATTGATATAAAATTTTGGTCGTTGAGTCAAGTCCACATCATTCTACATGCCCATAGATGCCAATCCTCACTAAACCATCGAAGATCACTTCAAAACACCATGACCATGGACTTATTATACCAACAAGTTAGCTGACCTCACCCCAGAAAAGTATGCCATTGAAAAGTCAGTGTTCCTGACATAGGAGCACAAGAATAAAACGTAGCAGATTCAACGAAAAGCAGATTATGGGATATTGCGGCAAGCTGAGGCAGGAGTGCGCGTTGTCGATCTGTGCTGCTGAAATGGCTGAGGAATTGATCAGGAACCTGTCGGAAAAACTGCCCGCTGAAGGGGCTTGCCCCCGTCTTTGGTGTAGAGCCGGCTTGGTCACCAAACGGTCACCAAACGGTCACCAAACAAAAAACGGGTTACACCGTTATTTGGTGTAACCCGTTGTAATTTCTGGTGCGCCCGAAGAGATTCGAACTCCTGACCTACAGGTTCGTAGCCTGTTTAATAGACATCCACAAAGCACTTTAAATCCGCAAAAATCAACTCAAAATTGCTGATAATACTTGATATAACCAAAATCAGTTGCTATCAACAATTATCAGGATATTTCAAACTTGCCCACCTAATGGTTACCCAGGAGTTACCCAAAATGAGCGGATGGACAAAATTCAAGAAGGCTCCTGGCATATACTACCGGGAACACGAAAATCGCCCAGCCAAACAAGGAGGAAGACAGAAAGACCGCTATTGGCGTTTGTTTTACAAAATTTCTGGAAAGATCAATCCAGAGGTTTTGGGTTGGGAATCTGAGGGCTGGACAGAGTCAACCGTAATTGAGCTTTCAGCAAAACTTGCTGGCAACCGAAGCAAAGGGATCACCCCTGGAACTTTTGCGGAACTCAAAGTAGCAAACGAAGCTCGGACGAAACTCGTTAAGACTGAGGCCCAAGAGGCCAAGGCAAGAGAGGAAGAGGCACAAGCAAAGCGAAAAACATTTGGAGAAGTCTTTCCAGAATATATAAAAATTCGGAAAGAAGAAGTTTACAACCCGCGTACTGCAAAGGACGAACAATGGAAGTGGGAGAAATGGCTTGCTCCGTATTTTTCAGAAACCCCATTGTCGGAAGTGACCGCTGAACAGGTCGCCGCTTTTGTAACAGAATGTAAAAATCCTACAGCAGAAAGGCTAGAAAGGGGAAAGATAAAAATTCCTGCGCCCAGGACGCCAAAAACTATTTCGCACTACCTCAACCTACTCTCTCAGGTTTGGCAGTACGGGAAAGAAAAAGGATTTTGCTCAGGGGACAACCCAATTCGTGCGCCTCAGGTTAAAAAAGTAACTCCTAGGGGGAAGTCAGCTAGGAGCCGTTTTTTGACACACGAAGAGGCAAACAAACTACTCACTGCTCTGAAAGCCAAAAGTCTTACCCTTTGGGCTAAATGCGTTGTTCTGCTCTACTCCGGCATCAGACCGATCGAACTTCATGCGCTCGAATGGATAGATGTAGAAGGTGGAAAAATTCGAGTCCTGAGAGAAATCAAGACAAACAAAGGGGAAACCCGCCAAATACCAATGGCCGACCCCATAAAGGAAGCTCTGGCCGAAATCCGACCAGAAAAGATTGTTTTTTCCGACCTCATTTTTCCCGCTGCTCGAAAACGGAAGGATGGAGCACAATACTCTTCTGAAATTTCGGACACGTTTGACCGGGTTGTAACGGCGTTAGGCTTTAACAATGGTATTGAAAACAAAAATGACAGAGTTGTAGCCTACACACTCCGTCACACATTTGCTTCTTGGCTTGTCCAGGCCGGAACCCCCCTTTATACCGTTGCACAGCTTATGGGACATTCGACAGCAGAAATCACTCAAAAATATGCACACTTAGCTCCTGGTAATCTTAAATCAGCAATTGACATTTTTAACAAATAATATATTATTAAATATTTTGAAAAAATATTTGACAGTTTTTTCATGACATGGTAAGAATCCCAACAGAAACGAACCTTCTTGACGTGAGAAGGTCACCCCTAAAAATGTCTGGGGGAAGGCGCACATGCGGAATTGTCCGAGAAGGCCCTGACGAGCCCGAACACACTTGAGAGTTCCTCGTAAACCGAAATGCTTTTGATTTTTGCTAGCCGTAGGACATACAGCTAGACGCTGCAAATAGCTGATAAAAAAGGTGCGCAGCGAACATAAGCTTTCGTAACCATGGCAAGATTCAGGTTTCCGACCTGGTCTACAGTCGTGGCGCGAGGGCTACTCACATGTCCACAACCAACACACTTCAATTCCTCTCAGACATCTTTGCTCCGGCAAAATCTATCTCTCGTTCTCAATTCAGGGAATTCATGGGAATCTCCTCTTCGACTGAGTGGAGAGTTTTTAAGTCTGGCCAATATCCTCGTGTAATTCGCGTTTGTGGCCATGATCGTATTCTACTGACCGACTTTGCCGAATTTCTTGATCGAGCCCCTGAAGCCAGGCCCTCCGGAAAAAGGAACAGGTTTTCCGGACGCCCCAAATTATACAAAGAAAGGACTACCAAAGAAAGTCCATCCGAGTTTTTAACAACTCTCGGAATCTAGCGGCGCTTCCTTAAAAAAGGAAGGCCGCTCCTGCTACGCGCTCAACAAAGCGTATCACAGAAGCGGACCACCAACACAGTGACCACTTCTTAGCATAGGCGACCTTCCATGTCAAGTGACATGGCAAGCGCTCGCACTTTTTCTCAAGAAAAATTTGCTTCACCCGCCTTTCAAGGCTCGGCTCTTAAGCCGCGCCTTGAAGGGCGGGATGAAGTCGTTTCTTCATCTGTAAAAATTCTTCAAAATGTAAAAGCTTCTCTGGATGAAGCTGCTTTGGATTCTCTTGGGAATATCCCGGCAGAGCCTTCCCCCTGTGGCGCTGAAAATAGCTGGAAAGCTAAGCGCAGAGCCGCTTTCAGGGTATTAAATGCAGAGCAAAAATTGCTTCCCAAAATGACTAATCTCTTCATGGAAGAATATGAAAAGAAAGTACTCGCTGGAGACAAGGATGGTGCCAAAAAAGTTTTAAAAGTCATGCGCCATAGCGTTCAAAAATGCGGTGCAGACACTATCCCAGCGTATAGATTTAACCCCAAAACGGGCAAGCGAGTGGAAACTGGGGCACCAGGTCAGGCTGAAGTGCATGGCTGTGAAGGGCCGGGGCATGTTTGGGTTGGCGTGAAACGCTGTGCATCCACATGGTTCTGTCCTGTGTGCGGCCCCAAGATTATGTCGCGCAGACGGCAAGAGGTTGAAAAAGGCATTGCGTTTTTGAAAAATTATGATGGTGGCAAGCATTTTATATTTATGACTTTAACTTTTCCGCATACATACGGTACTTCGCTTGTTGAGTATATGGATAAACTACAGATGGTTTTGCGCCAGTTTCGCCTCGGCAAAACATGGCAAAATTTCAAGAAGCGTATTGGCCTTGTTGGCTACATTCGCGCTCAAGAAGTCACGCATGGCTCGGCTGGCTGGCATCCGCATTTTCATGAACTCATGATTACAAAACCCTTAACGAAAAAAGAGACACGTGACGCGGAAGCCTTTTTATCAAAACGATGGGTTGATATGTGCAAAAAGGCTGGCCTGATTAAACATGGAAAAATTGCTGATGCGCGGGCGCATGCAGTGGATATCAGGTGTGGGGCTGACCCTGTGTCACAGGCATATCTTGCTAAAGTCTGTGCGTGGGAACTTTCCTCGACTACAACAAAAGCAACTCGTCAAGTGGGATCAAGGCAGCCGTTTCAAATCTTGGCTGACGCATGTGTAGGGGATAAACAGAGTATACGCCTTTGGAGTGAGTACATGCTTGGTATGTACAGAAAAGCCGCCCTCTATTGGTCACCAGGCTTAAAAAAGCTTTGCGAAATCGAAGAAATTTCAGATGAAGCCATCTTGGATGGTGAAGTGGAAAAGAAACCGATTTTAATAGCAGAACCGGGGGCATTTATCCAAATTGCACGAAGAAGATTGCAGATTCCTATACTTGAACTCTCAGAGGCTGACCGTATGGACACGATTCGGGTAATCGACAAGAAATTGCGTTTACGATTGGTATTTGGGGAAGAAGGAGATCCTGGAGGATATAACAGTGGGAGGTTTTCGTAACGCTCTTGAAGAAAAATCCATATAACAATGGGATTTTTTGCTATTTCAAATTTATTGTTGATTAATATTTTCAATCTTATATATAATTGTAAAAAATAAAATGGAGTTTGTATGAAAAATTTTCAAAAGATAATTCTTGCTTTAATAATTCTCGCAGCATCATTTTTCTCAAATAATAATGCAATCGCTGTTGAAATTAAGGATTCTTCACTATCAGCAACACAGGTCGCTTCAATAACTCAAATCCGGGCTGTCGGACTACAAACAGTTGGGAGTGTTATTGTCTGGAATCAAGCCGGTGATCCTGATGATATGTACAATGATGATGGTAGGCCGGTCTGGCTAGAATGCGATGGCAGCTCCTTCGACACAGGCTATTACACTGCATTGGCTTCGATTATCCCAAGTGGTGTTTTGCCAAGTCTGAATGATCAATTTTTGCGGGGTGGAACTTCTGCGCAGGTGGGGCAGGTGGCCACTGACACAATCCGTAGCCATGTTCATGGACAGGCAGCTCATTCGCATACAGTAAGTGGCAATGCTAGTTCGCAAAATGTGACTGTAGGGTCACAATACGTGTCAGGCACAGCCTCTCCCCAATCTTACCTTGATGCCAAGGCAGGCCTTAACCCCGGTGGTGGTGCTCATTCTGTGGTTACGTCTGTAGGGGGAGACGGTGTAAGTTGGGTCAATATCTCTGGCTTAATAGCAGATGCTTACCTCGCATACACGTCTGGAGGTGCCATTTCTGGAGCAACAGCCGGTGGTGTATATAGCACAGATGGTGGTAGTATTTCCGGTTATACTAACGCTGTGAGTACCCCCATCGAAGCCACCGGCGGAAGCGAAACAGCCCCTCAGCATATTCGGGTACGGTATTTGATTCGGGCTTTGCCATAGGCGTGTTAATCAAATATTTTCCCTGAGTTCATCGTGGCAGTCAATAGATTTTACTGATCGGTAGAATTTGTTGACTGCCTTTTTGAGAAGTGGGTTCACTTCTTTGTTTCTAGAAAACAGTCATGCTGTATTGCTAGTTTTTTATATAAAATTTGTCCTTCATGAAATATGGCTAATGCAACGTCTCAGTCCATCCATCCAATGCGGGATTGATATTTCAAAATCATTTTTAATTTTACTTTTATTGAGGACGCTATAGGGAGGGCGAGTCGCACGCGTAACATACTGTTTTGTTTCAAGAGGATCAATTTTGCAATTTATATCTGATAAGTCCATTATTGCTACAGCGAAATCATACCAGCTAGAAACGCCTTCATTAGAAAAATGATAAATTTCTTTATTTTCATGTTTTATTTGGGGAAGAATAGAGATAATCGCGTCAGCCAAGTCGCCAGCGTATGTGGGGGTGCCAATCTGATCGAATATAACCCCTAAGGATTTTCGTTCAGTTCCCAATCGTCTCATCGTTTTTAAAAAATTATTACCATGTGCTGAATACAGCCAGGACGTCCGAATAATGGTTGCTGAGTGTGCTTCCTGAAAAACAGCTTTTTCGCCAGCTAGTTTGGTGCTGCCATAAATAGATTGGGGATTCGTTGGGTCTGTTTCACGGTATGGTGTGTGCGCTGCCCCGTCGAAAACATAGTCGGTGGATATATGGATTATGTTACGGCCATATCGGGCCAGGAGCGCTGGGCCAACCCTGTTTACTCTGTCCGCGGTTTCTTTATCATCTTCGGCCTTGTCCACAGCGGTATACGCTGCACAATTTATGACAATATCGTAACTGTTTTCTTTGAAGAAATTTGCAACGGTGTTTTCATCTGTTATGTCAAGGCTACGATGGTCCTTATAGTCCGCTTCAGAAGAGAGTCTCGCTCTTAGTTCAGACCCTAGTTGTCCATTTGAGCCGACCACTAAGTATTTCATTGATATGCCCCTAAATTTTAACAAAAAACTTTTTTATTCTAGAGAGTTATGTGAGTTATGAACAAATCTGACAAATTGAATAGTTTTTAGTCGGCATCGTAGGAAATGTCAAAAAGACCTTACGCTTCATCTGTCGCGTTTAGCTCTACGGCCACCATCCAATTGTTCTGGGAGTCACATATCGGGCAAAATTCTGGTTGTCCAGTTGTGAATCTAGCGGCCCCGCAGTTTTGGCACTGCCACACGTCGGCATTGTCTCGGCCAGAAATAATTTCTTTCAAAAAGCCATCGCCCTTTTCGATTGCCGACTGAAGGCCTAGGATTACTGGCTCCCATTTGGCAGCATCAGAAGTTTCGAGAATTTTTTGGATGACTTCATCGAAACTCAAACAATCTTCCCACATTTCAATAACGTTATCTTTTTGCTCAGTTGCTTGATATATTTCTAACTCATTGCCTTCAAGAATTACTGTAAAATCTGTTTGTTTTTGAATGGCTAGCTTGGCCAGAGTCATTCGCTGTCCTGAAATCGTGCTTGCAAAATTGCTTTGCTGAACACTGACGTTGAATACCATATCCGCAAGGGTCGAATATCTTCGTGCACTTTCTAATAGAATTGCGCAAAAACTAATTTCACATGTGGAGTCATTATTATTGTCTGTTTCTGGAGTGCTCATTGCTTGTTTCCTTATTGTTGATTGACTAGTCTTGTGGTCTGCTGCGCCCTACGCGCGCGGGCCGTCAGCTCAAAATGTCTGAGCCTTTGTTCCTGAAGCCGCCACTTTCCACGTGCCAGTCCGTATTCAGCCATGTATGCAGCCCTGTGCTTGGCTGACATCAACGTCGGTGGGAGCGGGTGCGGCTGAGAAGCGATAAGCTTCCTCCGCTCAGACCGAATTTGTTCCAGCTCCGCTTGTTCTCGCTTCCTGGGTTTCCTGAAAGTACTGCCGATTAGATGCTCCAAGCTGGAAAGACTAATTTCATCAGCCACTTTGCTAGTTGGATAATGGCGAATGCTATCCAGGGAGATGACACAACCCTTCTCATTCTTTATGTATTCTAAGCCGTACGCTGCAAAAACGCGGTGCGCCTGGGCCCAGGTTCGTTGGCTCTCTGGCATGGCAGCAAGCTCCTGAAGGATTCGCTTTGTAGCTTGTTTGATGAGCCTTTCTTCGGACATCTTCCCAGTCCGAAGCTCAACCCCACGCGGGATTGCTGTGACGTAATCAAACTTATTTCTTGCTTTACGTGTTTTTTCGGCAACATGTGTGTGGGGGTTCCACTTGTACATGGCCCTAGGGTCTGTTTTCCAACCTTGCTGGTATTCAATTTTTGAAATCAGGCGTTGGCCTTCCTTGACCCACCAGCCGTTCCCTTCATTGACGAGCACGCTTGTGTCTGGATTTTGCCGGTTGGCAAAAATGTGGATGTGGTAATGCTCGGTGTTGACATGAAGTCCGACCATCCACATTGCCGACGCTGTGTTATATCCCAGCCCGTTGAGAAAAATTTTTGCAGCGTCTTCTGCTTGGGTTGGTGTTGGGTGCTCACCCGATGGCCAGGATAGGACGTAGTGGCGCAGGACATGTTGTGCTCGGCAATCGGCGGATTCCGCGATCATGCCAAATTCTTTTGCCTGATGGCGAAGATCCAGCCCTGGTGTGCAGCCATGCACCGCATAGTGTGAGCATTTCTCAACGATGCCCTTTTTGTGGCCAGACTCGTTTAGCAGGGCGACTTCCGGTGTTGCGATGTATTCCATCACCGCGTGTGCGTAACTCCGTTCTGATTGCCCAAGGTTACTTTTCTTGATCAGACGTAAAATCATATTCACCACCTCGCATGATTTGTTCCGCGGCCAGCCCAACCTTAAGGATGCACCTCAGTTTCTGACTCATGGGTCTTCGTTGATATCATCCAGACCGCTCGCCGCGAGAGTTATGCCTAGAGCCTGAAGAACACGCAGAACATTCTCCAGGCGAACAGTTGGTTTGCCAGCTTCCAGCTCAACGATGAAGCGTACGCCAACGCCTGAAGCAAGCGCCAGCTGCGGTTGGGTCAAGCGCAGGGCTTTGCGTGTCTGACGCACAAAATTCCCCAGATGTTGCGGAGTCTCAATGAGTGTGGTCATATAAATTTCCTCTTCGGGAAATTGTGTGGTCTGTACCGTAAAATATCAAATAAATTTCCTTATCGGGAAATTTGTCGTTGTATATACGTCTAGCATTCAATAATGATGCGATCGGGAAATATGACAGGCATTGTGTTCCGCTTTGCCCTTGCGGGCTTTGCCGACTTCTATAAAGGCACCGCCAGCAGCCTATCTCAATGTGCTTCCACCTGGCATCTAATCGCTCTCGTTTGCGGGTGCCGATATGCGGATGCCAAATTTTGCCTGATGGCGAAGATCCAGCCCTGGTGTGCAGCCATGCACCGCATAGTGTGAGCATTTCTCAACGATGCCCTTTTTGTGCCCAGACTCATTTAGCAGGGCGACTTCCGGTGTTGCGATGTATTCCATCACCGCACGTGCGTAACTCCGTTCTGATTGCCCAAGGTTACTTTTCTTGATCAGGCGTAAAATCATGTTCGCCACCTCGTATGATTTGTTCCGCGGCCAGCCCGAGTGAACCGAGCGTATCTTCGAGCTGACCATGAAGGTGATCTGTTAAGCATTCACTACTGCGAAGCTCGACGAGCACGGTTTTGATCAAGCCGCCTTGGCGGCGAAGTTCTGCCAAAACCTTCGCGTCAGATTTGGAAACAACCTTGCGGCCATCAGCCCACTGGCGAATGAGCTCGGCCTGACTTTTTCCGGTGGCCGTGCAGATAGCCAGGAGCCGTTCCTTGGTGGCGGGCGTCACTCGTATTTGCAGACGTTCAGTCTGCCGCCGCTGTGTTTTGCTTTCCATGTATTTTGCCTCTCTGCATTTACAAGGGGGTCTGGGGGAGCGTAGCGCCCACAGCAAGGTTGGCCGTGAGGAGTAGCGCGGAGCGTGTACTCCCACGGCCCACCTTGCTCTTTGTCAAATAGGTGTCAAATCGATTCCCAATCTTCTCCAAATTTGATATTTAAATAGATTTTCTGTTTTGTCAAATTGACAAACTGATATGTGCGTGGTACTGTCCAAATCAGGAGGTGCCCGATGTCAAAATGCGTTCAAAGGAAGCGGCTAAGCGCTGACAAGATAGCGTCAATTTTCGAGGGGTTATCGCGGCTAATGCCGTCCAATCGGCCGTCAACTCGAGAGGTACTTGAGTCCCAACAGGCTGTCATTTTGGCTGCAATCGCAAGGGGCAATAGCCTCCGCGACATTGTCAATTTTCTCACCAAGAAGGGACTAAACGTCTCCCACGAAAGTCTGCGGAAGGTCGTTCTTCTTTGGCAAAGTGGGGTAGCTTCAGGCGTCAAGCCTGAGTCAAAACAGGGAGTAGATATTCAGAATGTTGAGGGGGCCGCCGCTGTCAAGAATGGAACCACAAGCCGTCAAGTTATGGGTTGCTCAGTGTCAAAATCTGGTGTGGTAAAGTCTGAGGGCATAAGTCAAGCCGCTGTCAACAAGGATCACTCTTTTGTGCCCAAAGACAATCAAAATCGTGAGGTTAATGGCAGTAGCGAAGTGTCAAACCTGCAGGAGCCCCAGCGACAAGTTCAGGCCTCTGAGCGCGTCAATCTTGATGCCACAGCGTTGTCAAATCGTGGTGTGGAAAAGCCTGATGGCACAAGTCAAGCCGCTGTCAAGGATGGCCAGGCTTGTGTGTCAAAAAGCAATCAAAATAATGAGGTTAACGGCAGGTGTGGTGTGTCAAATCTGCAGGCACGCCAGAGTCAAATGCAAGCAGAAAAGTGCGTCAAGCACGATGACTCTGTACTGTCAACAGATGTTCACAAAGGTGTTTCAGGGAAAGTGAAAGAAGCTGTTTTTTCTGAAAAGAAGAATTTTGCATTTCTAAATAGTGATTCGCAACAATTTAATAATAAAGACAAAATACAGAAAGCAGCTTTTGATGTCGAACCAGATAAAGAAAAATATTGAGGTAAGATATGAATGATCTAATTTTTTGTACAGGATTTAAGGGTGGGATTGGAAAATCTTTCATGACGGCGGCTGTAGTCGACTATTTTTCAAGCAAAAATGATAATATTGTGGTTGTCGATACGGATTCAACAATTCCAGATGTATTTAAAACTTTTAAAGAAACATATAAGACATATGCATGTGATTTGGACTTAGATGAGGGGTGGTCAAGTTTGTTCTCTATATGTGAGGAGCATAAAGATAGCCATGTTGTTGTGAATTCCGCAGCCGGGGCGGATAAGACGTTTATCCAGAATATCAAGCATATTGAACTGGCATCAGAAATACTTGAAAGAAGATTGATTTCATTTTTTATGCTTAATGATGAAAAAGATTCGCTAAATCAACTAGATAAATATTATGACGCGACATGTGGCATTGCGAATCATCGTATGGCAGTCGTGAAAAATGGTTACTTTGGTGCCGATGCAGTTTTTGATGTGTACAATACGTCGAATCTGAAGGCAAAAATTGAACAAGCTGGTTGTGTCAGCTACTATTTAGCGGCACTCGCACCTCATGTGCGGCAGAAAATAAAGTTGGAACGAAAGAGTTTTGCGGATGCGGCAAACATCCTGTCGTTCGGTGATCGGATATTTCTGGATGCCTGGAGAAAAAAAGCTCATGCTTTTCTGAGAGGTTTTTTCGATGCGTAGCGAAACTGCCGACCGGATTTGCGCTTGTTCGAAACTATATGGGCAGCAGCTTGACGCAAAAGACATTGAACAGTTGCAAGAAATGGCAACGGCGATCGGCATCAACGACCAAGATACTATGTTTTTGCTTTTGCTCGTGTTGCAGTCCCATTTTAAGGCTGTAAGCAGTTTAAATGAAGGAGTTCTGGATGCCCAAGAAAAGACGTCAGGGGTATTCGATGAAAAATTTAAGGCTAGCATTGAAATGTTATCAACTTCTACGAAAAAGTTATTGATTGGGGGAGGAATATGCTTGGGAGTGCTGGTTGCATGCTTAGCGTGTGGGGGCGGATACTTGGGGAGCCAGCGATTGTATGAATCTAAAGCTGACACCCTCATTATTGACGCTGTAAGAACTTGTGCAAAGAAAGGAGGCTCCGTCCAGCTTAGTGGAAATTCCAGCCGATTGGCATGTTTTACGCCAAATGGTGAAGGAAAATATCTAGAGTAGATTAATTGCACCTTGGAAGGAAAGATTTTATCCAACGCGCCGTAAAAACCTGCGCTTCAGGGCGAGGATATAAGATAAGGCGCACCTTAAGAATTTCTCAAATAAAAAATCTTCTTTAATGAATTCGGAAGAAGCAGGGGGTAGAGCAACAGGGGGTTATTGCTCTTTTTGGAAAGAAGTGTTGCGAAAGGCAAAAAAACGGGCTTAATACGCCCGTTTTTATTTCTTCATAAGTAATTTTTTCTTCACAGAAAGTCCTCTTTCATCCTCCCCCTACTCTCTTTTGGTGAGGGAGGGGAGGGAGCGTAAAAGAGTAAAGAATGAAGCATGCTTTTTTCTTTTTTACTCTCTTCCGGAGCCAGGTCGGGTGTTGGTCGCGTACTAAAAAGAAAAGCACCCCTAAAGAAAAAGATGCAAGGGAGGAAGTGAGTTTGAGCGGCTTTATGCCGCATCTGGTTCAGAACTTTTAAGACCTCGCGGAATAAATAGCGAAAACGAACGCCCCTTGCATCTTTTCTAGGGGTGCTAAAAGAGTTACGCGGCCAACACTGACCTGGCCCAGAAAGTGAAAAAAAATGCGAATCTTCTAAAGTCGCCACGCCCGTCAGGGCGATTGGCGACTCTGACTTTCCGCCACGCCATAGGCGAATGGCGGCGTTTCTCTTTCTCTTCTGCTAAAGGTTACCCAAGAGTTACCCAAATCTAGTTACCCAAAGGAAAAGCCCTTACGACTTTCGCCGTAAGGGCTTGATTTTACTGGTGCGCCCGAAGAGATTCGAACTCCTGACCTACAGGTTCGTAGCCTGTTGCTCTATCCAGCTGAGCTACGAGCGCGTTGACGAAAGGGAAGTTAACTCAAGTCACAGTGGCCGTCAACCTTTTTTTCAAAATTATTTTTGAAAAGTCTGTGAACTTGTTTAAAAATATTTTTCAAAACTTCCCGTAAGGGAATGTACTTGCCCTTGGGCAAGCACTCCTCAAACCGACAGAAAAAACTACTGGGCGCTGATGCCGTTGACGGCATGAGCCAGACGCGAGATTTTACGCGCGGCCTTCTTCCAGTGCATGGCGCCCTTGCCGGCGGCCTTGGCGAGTACAGAGGCGGCGCTGGAAAGAGCTTCGCTGGCCTGACCCTGTTCGTTGTTCTGGATGGCGGCGCGAACCTGCTTGATGGCATTCTTCACGCGGGTACGGGCGGCGCGATTGCGGCCTGCCCGCTGCAAGCTCTGCTTGTGACGCTTGAGGGCTGACTTATGGTTGGCCACTGTGAATCCTCCACATATGTTGGGCTTGCCCGCGCAAGCCATGAAAACAGAAGTTAGCGCGTTGTCGCGAAGAAGGGTAACTACCACCAGCACGCCTACCTGTCAAGCATTCGTGCCATTTTATCAAATCTTTTTTCAACTTCGGGGGTCAGGACGCCTGTTTACGCGCCCTGCCCCCTCGCAAACCGTTGCCGGAATTACATCTGCAGGGCCGAAAAATCGGCCAGACGCGCAAACCTTGCTCCCAGGCAGTGCAGCATGCTCAGCCTGTTGCGGCGCAGGTCAGCCTCGTCGCACATAACCATTACCCCGGCAAAAAAGGCATCCACAGCAGGCCGCACGTCGCTCAGGCAGGCCAAAGCCGCAGCATGGTCGTGCGCGGCCCACAGGGCGTCAAGCCGGGGCAGCATTTCTTCAAGCGTGACGGCAAGGGCCTTTTCGGCATCTTCACGCAGCAGGGCCGGATCCCAATGGTCGGTCAGATCTTCTGTCTGCCCCTGCTTGCGCAGGATATTGGCCACGCGCTTGAAGGTTTGTACCGCAGCCTCGTAATCCGCCTGCTGGCTAAAGGCCGCCAGGGCGGCAAGGCGTGCGCCGCAGTCTTTAACATCTTCCGCGCCAGCGCCAAGGGCCGCGTCCACCAGCAGTGTATCCTGCCCCTGACTCATGAAGTAGTTGCGCAAACGAGCTGCGAAAAACTCCATGAGCTTGTCCAGCGCCTCCTGTGGAGCAAGCTTCCACTGGCGGTCGCCGTACAGCTGCTGCGCCATGGCAAAGAATTGCCGCACATCCACGGCAAGGCCAAATTCAAGCATGATGCGTATAATGCCCAGCGCACACCGCCGCAGCCCGTTGGGATCAGCCGCGCCGGTAGGAATCATGCCCAACCCGAAGCAGCCCGCAAGCGTATCGGCCTTGTCGGCCATGGAGAGCAAAGCGCCCGCAAGGCTTTTGGGCAGCGAAGAATCCGGCCCGGCTGGCAGATACTGCTCGCCAAGGGCATCGGCCACAGCGGTGCTCTCGCCTTTGCGGCCAGCATAGATGCCGCCCATAATGCCCTGCAGGGTATCAAACTCGCCCACAAGTCCGCTCACCAGATCAGCCTTTGAGAGGCGACCGGCACGCGCTGCGTCGTCGGCAAGTTTGGGAGCGCAGCTTTCGGCAAGCCAGCGGCACAGAGACTCAAGCCTGCGGGTTTTGTCGCCCATGCTGCCAAGACCGCCGATAAAGATGACCGAATCAAGCTTGTGCAGCCAGTGGTCAAAGGTATCGCGCAGGTCGGCCTGCCAGAAAAAGCGGGCGTCCTCAAGACGGGCACGCAGCACGCGCTCCCAGCCGCGCTTGACCACGCCCATGTCTTCGGGCGTGATGTTGAGCACAGTGAGAAAATGCGGCAGCAGCTCGCCGCTGGCCCCTTCGATGCCAAAGCTCTTCTGGTGGCTCTCCATGCTGGTAAGCAGCACTTCGCGCGGCACCTCAAGATAGGCGGGGTCAAAGTCGGCCAGAAGCGGCACCGGGTGTTCTGCCAGCCCCTGCACCTCGTCCAGCAGGCTGTCTTTCCAAAGCACCTTGCCGCCTGCTGCAGCGGCCTGGGCGTTGCCGCCATCAATAATGACGCTACGGCGCTGGGCCGGGTCAATGGTGATGGCGCAGGACTTGGCGAGGGTTGCCAAAAATTCGTCGGCATGGGGTACGGCAAAGGGGCCGGGCCCGTGGATGCGATGGCCGCAGGTTTCACGCCCTGAGGTCATGGGGCCAACGGTAAAGGGAATGACGGCATCGTCCAGCAGGGCCAGCACCCAGCGCAGCGGTCGCGCATACGCCAGAGAGTACGCCCCCCAGTGCATGCGCTTTTGGAACGAGAGGGCCGTTATGATCGACGGGCAGATCTGCGCCAGCAGATCAACAGCGGCAGCGCCGCCGGTGCGCTTGCGCACGGCCACATACTCGCCTTTGTCCGTCTCGATGCGAAAGATGTCGTCCAGCGAGCAGGCGTTGGTGCGGGCAAAGCCCTCAAGCGCCTTGGTTGGTTTGCCTTCGGCGTCATAAGCCACGCGCACTGGGGGGCCGGAGACCACTTCTTCCCTCTCCACCTGCACGGGGTTGAGGTTTTCAACTATCACCACGGCGCGGCGCGGCGTGCTCATCACGCGCAAAGCGCCATGCTCAAGCCCGGCCTCGTCCAGAGCGCCGCTAAAACGTGAGGCCAGTTCCCCTTCTTCCGGAGCCAGAAAACGCGAAGGCAATTCCTCGCTGCCAATTTCAAGCACAAAGGTCGCCACGGCTTACCTCGCATCCTTTTTGAGCATGGGATAGCCCAGTTCTTCACGCTGGGCCGCATACAGTCGCGCCACTCCAGCCGCCAGGGCGCGCACCCTGCCGATGTAGCCGGTGCGCTCGGTGATGGAGATCGCTCCGCGGGCGTCCAGAAGGTTGAAGGTATGGGAGCATTTGAGGCAGTAATCATAGGCGGGCCAGGGCAGCCCCATCTCAAGCAGTGCCTTGCACTGCCCCTCAAAATCGCTGAAGTGCCGCAAAAGCATCTCGGGATTGCTGGCCTCAAAATTATGGCGCGACTGCTCCACTTCATTCTGGTGATAGATGTGGCCGTAAGTGACGTTTTTGTTCCAGGCCAGATCGTAAACAGATTCAACGCCCTGCAGATACATGGTGAGGCGCTCGAGGCCGTAGGTCAGCTCCACGCTGATGGGCGAAAGGTCAATGCCGCCAACCTGCTGAAAATAGGTAAACTGGCTCACTTCCATACCGTTGAGCCAAACCTCCCAGCCAAGCCCCCAGGCGCCGAGTGTGGGCGATTCCCAGTCGTCTTCCACAAAACGGATGTCGTGCTGCGCGGGGTTGATGCCCAGCGCATTGAGACTTTGCAGATACAGGTCCTGCACGTTGTCCGGCGAGGGTTTCATGATGACCTGAAACTGGAAGTACCGTTGCAGGCGGTTGGGATTTTCGCCGTAGCGGCCATCTGTGGGGCGACGGGATGGCTCCACGTAGGCAACGCTCCACGGTTCCGGCCCGATAACCCTCAAAAACGTGTTGGGGTTGAACGTACCGGCCCCGCATTCCACACCCGAAGGCTGTTCGATAACGCAACCCTGGTTGGCCCAGTAGTTCTGCAAAGTTAAAATGACATCCTGAAAATACATGCGCTGTCCTTTGTTCATAGCCTTTTTCAGACCCATACACGCGGCGGTTGCGTACACCGCCGCCCCAAAACCATCCCTGATTCTGAGCCGAAAACCCTGTCGCACCAGCGCTATACGTGGCGGAAGTATCCCCCTTCCCACGACAGGCCCAGGTGATATTGCACAAATCCGTCAATCACTTTGGCGCAAGAGCGCCTGTCCTCCGCTGGCAGGTCTTCCGCATGCCAGCCGGAGGGAAATTCTTGCTGTACATGGCGCAAAAGGTCAAGCCCGCCCGCGCCCAATTCCACCCCGTAACGCGCTGGCCCCGCCGCTGCGCGGCATGAGGGACAGCGCAGCTGGGCCTCGTCGACCACAAATTGCGCAGGGCCCGTAATGCTTGCGCCGCATGTGCCGCACCTGCCAAGGTCAGGGGCAAGCCCCAGCACGCCGGCAAAACGCAGTCTGAAAAAAAGTGGCAGCAATGAAGTTATGTTGTCCGCTTCTTCCAGTGTTTTGCGCAGGTCTTCCACCAGCAAAAAGGCCTCGTCCGCGCCCTCGTCGTTGACGCCCAGAGCTTCAACAAAGCGCAGGCAGTTGGCTGCCAGCCCCATACGCTGCCAGTTGCGCCGCAAACTCTGCGGCCCGCGCAGCAACACGGCCTCTTCCAGATTAAGAAAGCTGCCGCGCCCAGATGTCTTGACCCGGCAATGCAGGCTGTTGAGCACATCCAGGCAGCCGCAAAAACGACGCCTGCTGCGGCTGCCGCCAAAGGCGAACAACGTCAGCAGGCCGTGTTTGCGACAAAGCATTTTCAGCCACAGATCCGACTCGCGAAAGTGCCCGATGCGCAGCACAAGCGCGTGATCTGCCCATTCGGTCATTGCCGGTCCGAAGGGGGAAACGCCAGATTGCGCACCTGGCCGCTCTGCCCCGCCGGGGGCAGATCTTCACCGTCATACCGCAGGCGCACGCCGCCAGCATTGCCAAGTTTAAGCTCCAGGCTTTTACTGAAGGTAAGGGCAAAGGTATCGCCCTTGTGCAGCGAAAACTGGCGCGTGTCCGTTTTATCAGCGCTGGAATGGATCCAGCATTCTTCGGTAGCCGTAATAATAAGTTTGTGCACGCCTACCGGGGTTTCGTCAGCCTGCGCGGCAGGTGCGGCAGACGATGCGGCCGTCGCGGTAGCAGCTGGGGCGGTCGGCGCTGCCCCAGCAGGCAAAACAAAAGGTAGCCCCGAAGCCTGACCAGCTGCCGCAGCCTGTTGACCAGCGGCGGGGGCGGCAGGTTTGACGGCAGCCGCACCCTGCGCCTGGCTGGCAGCCGTGGCGGGGGCGGATGTGGCAGGGGCCTGAGCGGCAACGGGAGCATTTGCCCCCTGTGCCTGACCTGCAGGGGCGGCAGGCGCGCTAGGAACGGAAGGACGAACCGCCAGATTGCCGGGGTCCACCGATTCCGCGCTTTGCATGGGCGCGGGCTGGGCCAGACGGCGCGTCTGGCGACCCAAAAAGTCCAGAGCTCCCTGCTGCCAGGCTATGAGCGCCGCCACAATAATACCCACCATCACAACCCCGCCCAGAATGGGTTTGAGGTTGCGCCGCGAGGTAAGAACCATCTCGGGCTCATAAACATTTTGCGGTGCGGCAGGCTCTGCCGCGCCCTCAAGCGCTCCGAGCGCCTCGCTGACTTCTTCGGCAGAAAGCCCCACGTACGCCGCGTATGAACGAATAAACCCCTTGGTGTACGCCAGAGGGGGCAAGGACTGCTCGTCCCCTTCCTCCAAAGCGCGCAGAAGACGGGCGCTGATTTTCAGCTTGTTTGCCGCGTCTTCCATGTCCAGGCCCCGCTTTTCGCGCTCTACGCGTAAGGCAGCGCCCAATTCCACTAAGGTCATGTTAAAGCCTCGATAATGGTCTTGCCACCCGGAGGGGCGGCTGTTGCCAGCAAAAAACCGCAACCGCCAGGGCGGCGCCGCTACATTCTGATGTCGATAACTGCCCGGCTGCGCAGCTGGTTGGTGTAGTCCTCAAAACGCTCCATGGCCTTGGGCTGACGCAGGATGCCGTCAATCAGGGGCTTGGCCTGCTCAAAGGTGAGCATTTTGACTTCGCCGCCGCCAGGACGATAAAGGTGCACCTGCGCCTTTCGACCCTGCAGATCAAAAAGCTCTGTAACATCGCCGGGCTTCATTTTGGAGAGGCGGGCCTCCCATTCCGGATTAAGTTTGTCCCACTCCACAGCGCCCATGTCGCCGCCGTTTTCCCTGTTGGGAGCGATGGAATACTTGCGCGTCACTTCTTCAAAGGTTGTCGCGCCAGACTTGATCTGCGCGGCCATGGCCGCCGCATTGACGTTGGGCGGATACACCAGCAGCCCCATGTGCAGCCCCGAACGGTCGTACAGGGTGTCTTTGTGCGCATCGTAATAGGTCTTGATTTCCTCAGGCGTAACCAGAACGCGGCGGCCCACTTCCATGGCCATAACACGCTGACGGATCAGGCCTTTTTCGATATTTCCACGCAGCTCGCCTATGCTGGTCCTTTGCTGGGCCAGCTTTTCTTCAAACTGCGGCTTGGTCAGGTTGTTCGCCTTCATGATCTTGGTTATTTCGGCGTCCACATCGGAGGGAGAGATGGTAACCTTGAGCCGCTTGGCTTCCTGAGCGACGAGAATATCCATAATCATGCCGTCGAGCGACTTGCGCAGCACGGCATCCACGGCTTTGGCCTGGGAGGGATCATTGGGATTGATGCGCGCCCGCATAAGATCGGGCACGGCGTTTTTCTGCAGGTCAAACATGGTGATGACCTGACCGTTGACCACAGCGGCCACCTTGTTGATCTGGGCGGCCTGAGCGCCAAAGGCGGTCATAAAACAGATAACCAGCGCCAAAACAAGCGTTTTTCTCACGTTATACTCCCTGATTGCGCACAAAAAAATCCGCGCTTTATCTGTAAAATTATATCCCAATCAAGAGCAATATGCAATGTAAGCGCTGCAACCCCGGCAAATGCCGCCTGCTGCGGGCCTGCCGCCCTGCCGTCAACGCCTCTTGCCCGAACCGCCGTTGTCGCGCTTGCGGGGCTGGTCGTCGCCAGACTTAACGCCTGGTTTAGGGGTTGCGCCGCTGTCCGCGCCTCGCCCCTGATTTTCCAGACCGCCGGGTGTTGCGCCGTCAGGGATGTCCCCTTCGTACACGTCGTCGCGCGGCATTGGCGGAGCTTTTCCATCTTCCAGACCTCCGGGCATGTCCTGGGCGGCAGACGCGTCTCCGCCCACCCCGTCAGGGTGCGCACGGGGCAGCGCAAGCAGGTCGGGGGCGATGTCCCTGGTCACCCTGACGGTGGACCCGGCCAGCGCTTTTTCAAGCCAGCTCTCAAAGGCCTCGGACATTTTTTGCTCGCGCAGGATGGTCTCAACCAGCGGGTATATCTCAGCCAGGTTCATCTGCGCGGGCGGGCGTTTTTCCAGCAGCGCTATGCCGCGCCACAGGCCTTCCTCCTGCCGCGCCGGGGCGCACTGGCCGGGTTTGAGGGCGGTTGCAGCCTTGCGCCAGTCCTGGGGCAGGTCGGTTGCCCGCACATTCAGGCACTGCAGCTGCACTTTTGTACGCGCATCGCCCATCCCGCCGGGAAAAACCGCGCAGAATCCTTCCACATCCTTACGCGACCCGGCGGAGATCAGGCACACGCGCAGGGTTTCGGGCATCTGAAAATCATCCTCGTGGGTCTGGTAATAGTCGCGCATCTCGGCCAGCGAAATACGAATACCCGACGCGAGAACCCTCTTTTCAAAGGTAAGCATGGAAAGATGGTCGAGCAGAAGCGCCCGCCATTCCGCCTGGTCCAGCGACTCCTCGGCCAGATATTTGTCCAGCCCTTCGCCTCCGCCGTAGTCGTTTTTTACTTCGGCAACGGCGTTTTCGAGTGCTGCGTCGCTTACAGGCATCTGCAGCCGCTGCAAATCCTGGCGCACCAGAGCGTAGATAATCAGGGTTCCCAGGCCCTCGCCGTACTCGCGCCGCATATTCTCCAGCGACGGCGTGCGCATGGCCCCCAGAGAAGGCGAACGGCTGTCGAGCAGCGTCTGCAGCCTGCGCAGGGTGATGGGCTCGCCATTGACCGTGGCCACCACGCCGTCTGGCAAACGGGCTTCAAAGCAGCCCGCCAGCAGCAGACAAGCACAACAGGACAGCGCCAGGCACAGCTGACGCGTTACACGCGCAAGCGGCCCTGCGGCCCAGCCCTGACGCACGCGGACAACGAAAGACTGCATGAATCCGTCCACCATAATTTTCATATATTAGCGGCAGCTTCACGGCCAGACAAAAACGCTGGCGGGGAGGCCGCCTATGCTCCAGCCTGAGTCCGAATACCTTCAAGCGCAGTCCGCAGCCTGTCGAGCCCCTCGGCAAAGGGCACATCGGGGGGCAACGGCAGGTGCAGGCCTGCGGGGGGCAACATGCGGGCATCCTTCATGCTGGCCGTAAGAGCCACGATGCGCTCGGGCTGCACGGCATTTTGTCCGTCGGGCCACACGAGCCGCACATGGTTGATGTGTACGTCGGCCTTTTGCACCTGCAGTTCGGTGAGGAACTGCTTGAAATCGAGCACGGCGAGAAAATTGCGCAACTCTTCAGGAAAAGGCCCAAACCTGTCGCGGATGCCAAGGGCAGCCTCTTCTCTCGCGGCCCCGCCCGCTGCGGAGGTGAGCGTTTTGTAACAACGCAGACGTTCTCGCCCGTCCTCAATGTACGATGCGGGAATATGCGCAGGCAAGCCCAAAGTAAGTTCCGTTTCCACGGTATGCGCCTCGGGCGTGCCCTTGAGGCGGCCCACCGCCTCCTCTAGCATTTCAAGATACAGATCAAGCCCCACGCGGCACATGTGGCCCGACTGCACCTCGCCAAGAATATTGCCCGCGCCCCGCAGACGCAGGTCTTCCATGGCGACCTGAAAGCCCGCGCCCAGATAGTCCATATCCATGATGATGCGCAGGCGCTCCTCGGCAATAGGGGTCAGGCGCTCCGCGTCAGGCACGACAAAAAAGGCGTAGGCCTGCCTGTCGCTGCGTCCCACGCGCCCCCGCAGCTGATAGAGCTGCCCAAGGCCAAACATCTGGGCCTGATCCACTACCAGGGTATTGGCGCGGGGAAAGTCCAGCCCAGATTCGACAATGGAGGTGCACACCAGCACATCCAGCTCGCCGTGCCAGAAGTTGTGCATGGTGTCCTCAAGCTCTGTCTCGGACAGCTGCCCATGAGCCATGCCCACACGCGCCGTAGGCACAAGGGCGCGCACGTATTCGGCCACACGCTCAAGCCCCTGCACGCGGTTGTACACCCAGAATACCTGTCCCTCGCGCTCGATTTCGCGTTCCAGCACCTTGCGCAGCACGGAATCGTCGCGCCGCAGCACAGCCGAGGCCACAGGCTTGCGGTCCTGCGGGGCGGTTTCAATAATGGAAAGCTCGCGGATGCCCGACATGGAAAGCTGCAGGGTACGCGGAATGGGCGTGGCCGTGAGGGTCAGCACGTCCACATTTTTTTTCAGCGCCTTGAGCTTTTCCTTGTGCCGCACGCCAAAGCGCTGCTCTTCGTCCAGTATCAGCAGGGCCAGATTGGGCAGCTTGACGTCGCTTGAGAGCACGCGATGCGTGCCGATGAGGATATCCACCTGACCGGAGGCCGCAGCCTTGAGCACCTCCTTTTGGCGGGGGCGCGGCACAAAGCGGCTGAGCAGCCCCACATTGACGGGAAAGCCCGCCAGACGCGCGCGAAAGGTCTGGTAATGCTGCTCGGCCAGCACCGTTGTAGGGCAGAGCAAAACGACCTGCCGCCCCTCCGAGGCTGCGCGAAAGGCCGCCCGCAGCGCCACCTCGGTCTTGCCAAAGCCCACGTCGCCGCACACCAGGCGGTCCATGGGCTGCGACTTGTCCATGTCGTCCAGCACGTCCTGAATGGCCTTGGCCTGGTCGGGCGTTTCCTCAAAACCGAATGTGGCTTCAAATTCGTGGTACAGCTCGCCGGGGGGATCGTAGCGAAATCCCTTTGTCACCTTGCGGTAGGCGTACATCTCCACCAGGTCGGAGGCGATTTTTTCAATGGCCTTGCGGGCTTTTTCCTTGCCCGAGGCCCAGCCTGCGCCGCCAAGGCGGTCCAGTGCCGGCTCAACGCCCTCCGAACCCTTGAACCGCTGGATAAGCCCCATACGGTCGGCAGGTACATAGAGCTTGTCGCGCCCGGAGTATTCGATGAGCAAAAAGTCGTTGGCAACGGCGTTCACATCCATGTGGTGCAGACCGGCAAAGCGGCCAATGCCGTAATCGCGGTGCACCAGCAGGTCGCCGGGATTGAGATCGTCAAAAGAATCCAGCCCCTTGAATACGCGGGACGACACGCGGGGCGTTTTTTCGGCCTTGGGGTACAGGATGTCCTCGCCCAGCACCAGGGCGTTGTCCCAGGCCAGATCCGCGCCCTGACGATAGGGCGACACAAGGGCAAAAAGGCCGTGCTGGTCGGGGGCGTAGCGCAGGGCTGGCGCAATGCCGTCCTGCTCGGCCAGCTTCAGAAACTTGGCCCTGCTTCTGGCCGACGAAAAACTCAGCACCACCTGTCGGCGCGAGCCCTGCCACTCCTTGAGAGCTGCTGCAAGGTGCTGCCAGGGGCGATCCTGCGCACCGGAAAGCGGAAAAAGATCGCTGAACGAATGCAGGGTTCTCTCCGCAAAATCCAGACCGCGCTCCTCTACCCCCATGACAAGAGGTTCGGCGTACACCCGTTGAAAGACGTTCCACGGTGCGGGCTGCGAGCTTTTGCGCAAGGCCAGCGAGGCCGGTTGCGGCAAGGGCGCGTCCTCGTCCTCCAGTTTTTCCTTGAGGGCAAGGCGTCCGTCACGCAGAGCCTCGGCGCTGTCGGCCTCGCCGGGCAGCAGCCACAGACAGTCTTGCGGCAACCATTCTTCAAGCAGGCTGGGGGCGTCAACGGCGCAGCCCGGCAACAGGCCGGCGCCACCGGCATCCAAGGCTTTTTTAAAAGAGTAGCAGTCGTTCTCGCCAATGCGGCCCTCGGCAAACATACGGTCAAACCGCATGCGCGTGGCCTCGGCCTCGCGGGCGTCCATGGAAAGCGGACTCACTGGCAGCAAGGTCAGCTCGTCGCAACCCTGCAGCGAACGCTGTGTTTCTGCATCAAAAAAACGCATTTCTTCCAGCGTGTCGCCAAAAAATTCCAGCCGTACAGGCCGTGCATAACCAGAGGGGAAGAGATCGAGGATGTCGCCGCGCCGGGCCATTTCGCCGGGGCGCGTGACCATGGCGACCCGCTCGTAACCCCACTCCACCGCCTGTTCAAGCAGCAGCTCTGGGGCGTAATCGCTGCCCTTGCCGATCTCGAGCGTGCGGCTGTGAAAAAAATTGACCGGCATGTAGCGCAGCAGCAGGCTTTCGACGCTGACCACCAGCACACGGGGACGATTTAGGCTCAAGGCGTACAGGGCGGCCATACGGGCAGCCCATGATGCCTTGTCCTGCCACTGGCTCAGGGGGGGCAGGCCCAGACAGGGCTGTTGCCACGCGGGGCGCACAAGAGCTGGATCGGCCAGCGAAATCTCGGGAGAAAAAAGCGCTGCGAGGGCTCGGGCCGTGCTGAATTCTTCGCGGGTGCGGGCCAAAAGGGCCACGCTGCGCCCCTTGTCCAGAGCCTCGCAGGCAAGGCGGCAACGCGTGACCATGCCGCTACGTTCAAGATATATCTGCCTGTCGTTGCTTGAAAGCAGTACGCCGAAAGTGTCCATGAACCTGTGGGGGGGTTATGCAAACAAGGCCGGGGGCAGCCTGCGCCGCCCCCGGCACGGCCGCGCAATTGCGGCCATGAAACGTCAAACCGGGCGGCAGCAGAAGGCCGCCGCCCGGTTTGCAAGTCATTTGCTTCTAGTGTCCGCAGCCGCCGGAGCAGCTGCTGCAACCGCCGCCCGTCTGGGGCAGGGGCACCGTGGGCTCAACAGTAAAGCCCATGTAGGACAGGTCAATCTTCACGCCTTCAACCTGAGCAAGAAGCTCCTTGTTGATGCAGAAGGTGAATCCGCCCTGGTCTTCGCTCATATCCTCGTCCGTGGCGGCGTCAAGCGCCAGGGCCAGATGGGGCCCGCTGCACCCGCCGGGAGCGAGATAAACACGAATGGTGCTTTTTTCCTTACCTTCAAAAAAGGCCGCCAGTTCCTTCTGGGCGCTTTCAGTCAGTTCAAGCATGGGTCCTCCGATGTTTTTCGACACGCTATATATTGTAGAGTAACGAAAAACAGGCTGGCCAGCTTCTTCCGGCCAGCGGGAAACCACCCCGCCTTACGCGTTGCTGCCGCAGCCGCTTGAGCAGCTGCCGCAACCACCGCTGTTGCCGTCTGAAGCAAAGGGCACTACGGGGTCAACCGCAAAGCCCATGTAGGTTAAATCAATTTTTACACCCTGCACTTCTGTCAAAAGATCTTTGTTGATGCAGAAGGTGTAGCCGGCCTGTTCCTCGGTTTGATCCTGGTCGTTAGGCTCATCCAGAGCCAGTGCAAGGCGCGGTCCGCCTCAACCTGCGGTCATGTAGACCCGGATGGGTTCCTTTTGCTTGCCGGTAAAGAACGAATCCAGTTCCTTACGGGCGCTGTCGGTCAATTCGATCATACGTCCTCCATGATTCGGGTGTTTTACTAACTAAGGTCATGCGTGGGGCTTGTCAATTACCGCAGGGCTTTTCTTTGAAGGGGAAAACGGCTAGAATGCTGACCATATCCACCTTTGGAGGAACCATGTCCACGACCCGGTTGCTGGAAAAAGACGAAATGGCGCGCGTGCTCGAACGCCTCGCCTCGCAGATACTTGAACGCCACGCGGCGTGCGAAGACGTAATGCTGGTGGGCATTGAACGGCGCGGCGCAGACCTTGCCCGCCGCCTTGACGCCCTGCTGCAGTCGCGCCTCGGGCACGCCGTGCCGCTGGGAACCCTTGATATCAACCTGTACCGCGACGACTGGACAAGCCTTGTGGGCAAACCCAGCATCGGCCAGTCGCGCATTACCGAAAACGTTGACGAAAAGGTCATCATTCTGGTGGACGACGTGCTCTACACCGGGCGCACAATACGGGCCGCCCTGGAGGCCCTGCTCGACTACGGCCGCCCGCGCTGCGTGGAGCTGCTGACGCTCATCGACCGAGGCCACCGCGAGCTGCCCATCCACGCGGACTATGTGGGACGCATCGTCAACACCAGCAAGCAGGAGCATGTGGACGTCATGCTGACAGAGCGCGACGGCCAGGACAGTGTAAACCTCACCACGGCCTCATAACAGGCTGATCCCGGCTTTGCAGCTTGCGTGGCCGTACGGCCCGGTTCCGGCTGCCAATATACCGCCCTGCAGACAAATACCACTGCCGCCGCACTGCGGCGCCATGCCATAGCAGAGGAAACCATGCCCAAGCGCAAAACCTGACGCACTGCAAAAGGCTTCACGTTGTGGAGCTTACGCGAACGGCGGTCCGGATTGACGCTGGCGCATGGTTGTTCACTGCGCCGCTGATAAGGCAAATCCTCCGTTCGCGCTGCCGGTATCCCCATCGGCTTCGCCACGGGCCCCTGGCCCTTAAAAGGAGGATTTCATGAAACCAGGCTTCAACGTTTTTTCCACAACAACGGGCATTATTGCCACCGGCCTTGTTTTCGGCGTGCTCGCCGTACTGCTGCAGCAGACGGGCAACCCCGGCAACATGGGTATCTGCGTGGTCTGCTTTAACCGCGATATCGCCGGGGCGCTGGGCCTTCACCGTGCGGCGATTGTGCAGTATCTGCGGCCAGAGATCATGGGCATGGTGCTTGGCGCATTTGGGGCGGCACTGGCGTTTGGCGAATTCAAACCGCGCGGCGGCTCGGCCCCCATTACCCGCTTTTTGCTTGGCGGCATTGCCGGCATCGGCGCGCTGGTCTTTTTGGGCTGCCCGTGGCGCGTCATCCTGCGCCTGGCCGGCGGCGACGCCTTTGCCCTATTTGGCCTTGCGGGCCTGGTCTGCGGCGTGGGCATCGGCACGGTCTTTTTCCGCATGGGCTTTTCGCTGGGGCGCAGTCAGGTCCAGAGCAAGATTTCCGGTCTGGTGCTGCCCGGCATCATGCTCTCCTTTGTAGCGCTGTATCTCCTCAACCCGCAAGTGGCCGGGCAGCCGCAAAACGGCGTGCTTTTCTACTCCGTCAAAGGGCCAGGCGCGCAGCATGCACCCTTTATCCTTTCCATTGGCGTGGGGCTGATTGTGGGCTTTCTGGCCCAGCGCAGCCGCTTTTGCACCATGGGCGCGCTGCGTGATGTACTGCTGTTCAAACAATGGCACCTGGCCCTGGGCTTTATGGCCATGCTGTGCGCGGCCCTGCTGCTCAACCTGTATTTGGGCGCGTTCAAGCCCGGCTTTGAAAACCAGCCCATCGCCCAGCCCGACAACCTCTGGAACTTCCTTGGCATGGTTACGGCCGGGCTGGCCTTTGCCCTTGCGGGCGGCTGCCCCGGGCGTCAGCTGTTTATGGCTGGCGAGGGCGACAACGACGCCGCCGTGTTTGCCGTGGGCCTTATTGTAGGAACAGCCTTGGCGCACAACTTTGGTCTGGCTTCCAGCCCCGCCGGGGTTGGACCGCATGGCATGGCGGCTACCCTCGCCGGCCTTGGCGTCTGCATCTGCGTCGGATTTTTCAACTGCAAGCGAGGCGCGTAATGTCCACAACCATTGATACCCGAGGCCTTTCCTGCCCGCAGCCCGTGCTTATGTTTCTTACCGCAGTCAAGACTGACGCGCAGGGGCCCTTCAGCGTACTGGTAGACAATGACGCAAGCCTCGAAAACGTCAGCCGCGCCGCCCGCAACCGCGGGTTTGCCGTGACCACCACGGACGAAAGCGACGGCGCAACCCGCATCGACATCAGCAAGTCCTGAAGCGGGCCTCAGCCCGTCCGACGACAGGCGCGCGGATGCGGCACAGACCGCGTCCGCGCACCGCAGTCAAAAGGCCAAAGCCAGCCTGTTTTCATAACCTGTACGCCCTATCTCCGGCCCGCCCCGTCCACTTCGCGCGGGTGGGCCGCATTTGCAGGAGAATCAATGACGCAGGACCAACCCCGAAGCGGACTGCTGCACGCTATTGCGCGAAAACTGCACGAGCTTTTTTTGCCCCCTCGCGGCAGGAACAACGCCCATAGCCAGCCGGGCAAGCACCGGCGCGCCTGCAACGACAGGGGGCTACTGGTCTTTGACCACACGGGCGAAGTGATCAAGGCCGAGCGCCTGTTGCGTGCCGCCGGGCTGGAGGTGGAGGTAAAAGGGCCTCCGCCGCAGATGCGTACCGGCTGTGACATGGTGGTGGTTTTTGAGCTGGTGCGTCAGGTTCGCGCGCTGGAAGTTCTTGAACAGGGCGGGCTTGTTCCCTCGCAGGTGGTCAGCGCCAACGATGTGCTGCTGGAGCCGGTTTCGCTGTTTCAGACCAAGAGCGTTGACGACCGCTGGATCATGGTACGCGCCGCCAACATGAAAATTACCCTGGATACCGCTGACGACCGCATCGTTAATATTTCGGGCGGCGGCTGCCCCGATGTGCCATGGGTAGCAAGCAAGCTCTGCGGCCTGCGCCTTGCCGAAGCCCCGGAACCGCTGAGCCTGGGTCAGACGCTCTGCTGCTACAGCCTGCAAAAGGCATTTGAAGAACTGCGGAGGCAACGCGCATGTGGTGCATAGTGGGAACTCTGCCCGATCAGGATTTTGCCTTGTGCCCTGCCGGGCTGGAGGACGACAGCACTGTTGCCGACGGTCTGCTGCGCCTGCCCGACGGCCAGCGCGTGCCGGTGCAGCGCGGCACGGCGGCTCTGGCAGCCACAGCCATGCTTGCCTGCGGCGCATTGGGCGTTGCCCCGCCGCGTCTGCTGCTGGCAGGCGACTCCGGTTCCGGCGCTGGCAGCCGGGCCATTTACGCATGGCTGGAACAAAACCTCGGCAGCATCGCTCCGGCGGGGCTGACCTTCCATTATCTTTTTCCTGATCTGGATTGGCACAACCGGGTGTTGATGGCCGTGCAGGCGCTGGCCGTGCGCCCCCGCATGGTGGCGGACGCGGGCTTTATGTACGTGGCCAAGATGAGCGGCTACGCCGACGCCTACGACCTTTTTACCCCTGATCTGGGCGAGCTGGCCTTTCTGGCGGACGAGAAAGCCCCGCATCCGTTCTACACCAGGGGCTTTTTGCTTGCGCGCGAGGGCGACGTGACTCCCCTGCTGCGGCGCGCCATTGGGCACGGCAACTGCCCTAAAAATATGCTTATCAAGGGCGCAAAAGACTATATCGTTACGGATGGCAGCATCACAGCCACGGTGGAGGCCCCCTCTGTCGCCGCCATGGAGTGCATCGGCGGCACGGGCGATCTGGTGACCGGGCTGGCGACGGCCTTTTTGTGCGCCGGAGCCTGCATGAACGAGGCCTGCACGGCGGCCGCCAGCATGGCCCGTCTGCTGGCCCAGCACTGCGCCCCCAACCCCGGCACGCAGATAGGCGAACTCATAGCCAAGCTGCCCGAAGCCCTGCACGAGGCTCGGGCCAAATGGCGGGGCGGCCTCGCCTCCATCTCCGCCAGATAACCCTCCCGCTACCAGCCTGGACGCCCTGCGGTTGCCCCAGACAAAACAACACTGCGACCTTCCTCGCGAGACGGAAGGCCGCAGTGCAAAGCTACCGCTGCCGCAAGCAGGCAACTGCCAGCGCGGCATTTAAGGGCGACGCCAGTCAGTGATGCGTCGCCTTTTGCCTGCGGGCCCTCAGGCGCAGCGTTACGCGCCATATCCACGAGAGCGCCAGCCCTACGGCAATGCCCAAAAAATCAAACAGGGTCTGCGCGGCCATGTGCGGACGGTTAAATCCCCATGCTGCGGCCTTGTTCCACGATGGATGGTACAGCGCCCAGGCAAGAAAGCCCGCCAGAGCAAGCACGCCCAGCGCGCCAAACAGCCAGTAGGCGGGGATGGGCTCCTCCCAGAAAAATGACGAGCGATAAAACCGCCGGCGCGCCAGGCATACCGTCAGCAGCACAATGCCGACCATGGAGGCGGTGATCCACGAAAAACCGTTGAGCAGCGCCCCCGCAACACCCAGCACGAGGCAGGCCACGGCCAGCACAAAAGCACGCGACTGACGACGCTCCAGCCCGTAGGAGACAAACAGCAGCGTCGCGCCAGAGATAGCCGTAAGAAAATGCCCCACGGCCAGCGCCTCGTAGGGAATCATGCTGCGCAGGGCGAGCAGCATGTGCCTGCCTGGCGGCAGCATGGCGCATACGAGCAGTATGACCCCGGCGGCAAAAACCATGTAGGCGGAAATGGAGTGCGAAAGCACCGACAGCCAGCGCCCCGTTTCGCGCAGCATGTCGCTACGCTGGCGCACCTCGTAGACGGCCAGCAGCACAGCGGCTGCCAGCAGAGGAATGATAAAGTAAATAATGCGGAACAGCAGCACCGCCGCAAAAACGGCCTGCGCCTGGGTCGTGTGGGTCAGGTGCAGGATGACAAGCTCAAAAACGCCCACCCCGCCTGGTATGTGCGTGAGCACCACGGCCACCTGAGCCATGAGGTAACTGGGCAGAAAATCAAGAAAGGTAATACCCATGTTACACGGCAGCAGCACGTACATGCAGCCCGCAGCGGCAATAATGTCCACCCCGGCTACCAGGGCCTGGGCAAAGGCAATGTGCGGCGCGGGAAAGACAAATTCCCTGCCAAAAATGTGCACGGGCTTGCGTACCGTACAGCACAGGATAAGGTACGAGCAGGCTATAAGCAGCAGCACCACGCCCAGAATGCGCACGTCGGTCACGGGCATCCTGGCCAGCAGGTCGTCAGGAATAGCCGGAGGGCTGACAATAAAAATAAGCCCGCACAGCCCCAGCGCGCCGACCCAAAAGGTAACGGCCAGCATCAGCACGAGGCGCACTATTTCTACCAGCGAAAAACCCCAGGCCGAATAAAACCGGTAGCGCACGCTGGTACCGCCCAGCAGGGCGCCAAAATTGTAACTGACCGCCTGCCCCACAAACGAAACAAGCCCCACGCGGGGCAAAGGCAGATCTTTGTGAATGGCCTTGAGCGCCAGCCAGTCGTAGCCCACAAGGATAATGTAATTGATCACCATGAGCAGCATGGAGAAAAGAATGCGCCCGTGCGAAATCTGGTTTATGCTCTCGCGTATCTGGGCAATGCTGTAACTTTTGAGCTTGTGGTACAAAAGATATACGGCCAAAAGAAACACTGCCGTGATCAGCACGGTCCCAAGATAACGCAAATATTTTTTCATAGTCTGCCGTTGTTCATGCAGGTGAATTTTATGCCGCTCCAGCCGCACGCTCCTGGCTGCCCTTACGAGACTTCACAGGCTGGTCGGTGCAGGTCGCAACTCCAACATATACGCAGGTCCACCACCGCGCAAGCCTCAAGCTCATGACAATTAGCTGCACAGGCGCAGCCAGGGCGCAAGTCTTCTCCAGCCCGCGTATTTCGGGGCTTGACCGTTTTGAGCGCAGTGGTTAGGGTGAAGTTGCTGTTACGAAGTATAGCGGATTTATCACGAAGATCCGCATTCAGTTCACAGCGGCTCGTACAGCCGTTTTTTTCGGAAAAATACCCCCCTTTGCTTGCTCCGCTGCCTGGGCAGCGGCGCTTTTTTTTCGTTTGTGAGGTCAGATTATGGCAACCATGACAAGCATCCCCATTTCCGTGCAAGGCTACAAAAAGCTGGAAGACGAACTGGCCCGCCTCAAGAGCGAACGGCCCGTCATTATCCAGGCCATCAAAGAAGCCCGTGAAGAAGGCGACCTGCGTGAAAACGCCGGGTACGATGCCGCGCGTGAGCGCCAGGGCATGGCAGAAGCACGCATCAAGTACATTGAATCGCGCATGGCGCTCTACCAGGTGGTTGATCTCGATGCCCTGAGCGGCGACAAGGTTATCTTTGGCTCCACTGTCGAAGTGGAAGACGTTGACAGCGGCGAAGCCCGCTCCTTTACCATTCTTGGCCCTGATGAGGCGGACCCCGCCAAGGGTTCAATCTCGTTTCTCTCGCCTGTGGGTCAGGCCCTGCTTAGCCGAGAGGTGGGCGACGAGGTTACGGTGGACATTCCGCGCGGCCGCGTCACCTATGAAGTGATCAATATCAGTTTCAAGGGCAGCAAAGTACTGAACTAAGGCCGGGTATTCTCCCAGCCGCTGCCGGTTCCGCGCCTTTTGGGTTTCGCGGATGCGATCTATCCCCAGATTTTTCTGTAGCGCGGCAACGCGCAAACCATTCCGAGTGCACCACGCGGCGCGCTCCGGCGGCTCTGCACAATTGCAGGGTACGGGGCGCGCCGACCAAATGCTTGATTCCAATGCCGCAGGGGCATCCCCGACGCTGGCGCAATCAGCCGCAGGTACGGGTTGCAATTTTTCTGCCGGGCGTATTTGTGCCCTTGCGCCTCTTGGCAGAACCTGCCAGCGTTTGCTACTCTTGCGCGTTTGCATGTTCCGGCGTCAGCAGAATGCCCGCGCCGACACAACCCAAGGTCTGCCATGACACTACCGCTGCCGCGTCTGCTCTATATTCTGGCCGCGCTCGCCTTGTATCTGCTGCTGTGGCGCAACCCGGTGACCATCTTTATGGCCGCCTGCCTGTCGTGCCTCTCGCTGCCGCTCTACCGGGGCCTGCTGATGAAAGGCCGGACATGGCGCAAACGGCTTGAAAGAGCCACCGGCGGCGCGCGCTGGCGCAAATTTCGTCTTGCCCTTTCAAGCAGCCTGCCTCTCTACGCCTATATTTCCACGCTTCTTTGCGCCATTCTTGTTCCCATTGCCATGCTGGCCCTCCTGGTTACGCCGCAGGCCGCCTCAGGCTTTGAGCGCCTGCGCGAATTGCAGGCCAACAACTTTCAGCTGCCTCCCGACTGGGTGGCAAACATCCAGCAGTGGCGGATGAGCCTGGCCGAGTACCCCCGCATAGAAAAGATGGTCAGCGACTTTCTGCAAAAGCTGGACGCCTTCTTTGGCGACGCCATGAGCCTGCTGCTGAGCAGGAGCATGGACTTTTTGGGCGGCACGATGACCGTGCTGTGGACGAGTTTTTTGTTTTTTACGCTTACCGTTATCTTTACAGCCTACGCGCGACATATCCGCAAAATTTCCGGGCGGATATTCCACATTTCGCAGTCCATGCTCGTGCGGTTTACGTCGGCCATTCACCGGGCCCTGCGCGGCATTTTGCTGGGCATAGTGCTGGTGGCGGCGGCCCAGGGCGTGTTGTGCGGCATAGCCTTTGCGGTTGCGGGCGTGAGACAGCCGGCATTTTGGGGCTTGCTGGCCACGCTTGTGGCTCCCATCCCCGCGATCGGCACAGCCATTGTATGGCTGCCGCTCTGCCTCTCGCTCTGGTTTACGGGCAACAGCATGGCGGCCATCGGCCTTGCCATGTGGGGCGTGATTGTTGTGGCGGGCGTTGACAACGTACTGCGCCCGCTCTTTTTGCAGCAGGGCATCAAGGCTCCTTTTTTTGTTCTGATAATCGCCATCCTTTGCGGCATGGCCAGCTTTGGACCAGTGGGCCTTATTGCTGGCCCCGTACTGCTGGCCTTTGCCATTCAAGCTGTGGAAGAAGGCAACCGTACCTACAGGCACAATGGATAAGCTAGACATCATACATTACCCCGGCGCAGGCAGGCACGCTCTCGGCAAGCCCCTTTCATTCATGGCCGCAGACGCCCTCAGGCGTCTGGCGGTTGTCGGTGTTTTTTTATGCGCCGTTTTTGCGGCGCTGCTTGCGGCAACGCCAGAGGCTGAGGCTGCCAGAGGCGCACGGGCTGCCATATTGATCAACATGGATACGGGCAAGGTGCTTTTTGAAAAAAACGCCGACATGTCCATCCCCCCGGCTTCGCTGACCAAGGTCATGTCCATGTTTCTGACCATGGACGCGGTAAGCGCCAAGCGTGTGAGCCTTGATGAAAAAATTCGCATCACGCCTGCGGCTTCGACTGTTGGCGGGTCGTCCATGCACCTGCGCAACGGCGAGCGTGTGGCTGTGCGCCAACTGCTTACCGGCGCGGCCGTGGCCTCGGGCAATGACGCAATCACAGCGCTTGCGCTGCGTGTGGGCGGTAACGAAAGGCAGTTTGTGCGCGCCATGAACCAAAAAGCCAACAGCCTGGGGCTGAACCGCACCGAATTCAAAAACCCCACTGGCCTGCCCGCCGCCGGGCAGCGCACAACCCCCCGCGACATGGCAAACCTCACGCGGGCCTACCTGCACGCGCACCCCGGCGCACAGACGTTTCACAACACCCGCGTGTTCACGCACCGCAACAGGCAGATGGCCAACACCAACGCCCTGCTGGGCTCGGTACGGGGCGTCAACGGCCTCAAAACCGGCTGGACTGTGGCTTCTGGATATAATCTGATAGTTACCGCCCAGCGCGGCGGCACGCGCCTGATTGCCGTTGTCATGGGCGGCACGAGCCGCAACGCGCGCGACGCCATGGCAGAGCGCCTGATCGAGGCGGGGTTTGACGGCGGCGGCAATCCCCAAAAAATTCGCAGAAGCATGGGCTATAGACGCTAGCAATTACCGCAGAAAATATGCCAATAAAAAGGTTGTGGAGACTGGCCAGTAACTGACCGGGTTTTCACAACCTTTTTGCATTTGTCGTACTGGAGCAGGCAGAGGTGACCGGCAAACCAAAATCCCTGTCCCTGGGGCGGGCATGTTACGGCCTGAAGTCACGCGGCAAAGGAGCAGCGGCGAAAAAGCTGGCGCGACGGCGGGAGCGGATAAGAGGATTTTTGGCCGCTGACAAGAAAGGCGGATCTTTTGCGCAGGGAGTGCACACAGACGTGCATGACCGAGCAAAAAATCCGCCTGACGCCGTCCAACATATCTTTCACCACACGCCCGCTCTATGACGCTGGGCGTTTCGCGCCAAGAGGATTTTTGGCCGCTGACAAGAAAGGCGAATCTTTTGCGCAGGGAGTGCACACAGACGTGCATGACCGAGCAAAAAATCCGCCTGACGCCGTCCAACATCTCTTTCACCACACGCCCGCTCTATGACGCTGGGCGTTTCGCGCTAAGAGGATTTTTGGCCGCTGACAAGAAAGGCGGATCTTTTGCGCAGGGAGTGCACACAGACGTGCATGACCGAGCAAAAAATCCGCCTGACGCCGTCAGCGGCCAAAAAGACCTTAGCGCGTAAGAGCTTGGTCGAGATCGGCTATAATATCATCAACATGTTCAACGCCAACAGAGAGGCGCACCATGCCGGGGGTGATGCCCGCCTCGCGCAGCTGCTCGTCGGTCAGCTGACGGTGGGTGGAACTGGCAGGGTGCAGCACGCAGGTGCGGATGTCGGCCACGTGCACCTGGAGCGAAATCATCTTGAGGTTGTCGATAAAATTCGCGCCAGCTTCGCGCCCGCCCTTGAGGGAGAGAGAGATGACGCCGCTGCAGCCCTTGGGCAGATATTTGTCGGCCAGGGCTTTTTGCGGGTGGCCGGGAAGGCGTGGATAGTTGACGAATTCCACTGCAGGGTGCTTTTCAAGGTAGGCGGCTACGGCCTCGGCATTGCGGCAGTGGCGCTCCATGCGCAGAGGCAGGGTTTCAAGGCCCTGGTTGATGTAAAACGCGCCCTGGGGGCTCTGGCAGCAACCCATGTCGCGCATGAGCTGTACGCGGGCCTTGACGATATAGGCGGCCTTGCCAAAGGCCTCGGCGTAGACCAGGCCATGGTAGGAAGGATCGGGCTCGGTAAATTCGGGAAACTTGCCCGAAGTCCAGTCAAAGTTGCCGCTGTCCACGACAACGCCGCCAACCTGCAGGGCATGACCATCCATGTATTTGGTGGTGGAGTGCACAACAATGTCGGCCCCATACTCAAAGGGGCGGCAGAGCACGGGCGTGGCAAAGGTGTTGTCTATAATGAAGGGCAGCCTGTGCCTGTGGGCAAGGTTGGCAAAGCGCTCGATGTCCAGCACATCCATGGAGGGGTTGGAGAGCGTTTCGCCAAACACGGCGCGGGTATTGGGGCGAAATGCCTTTTCCAGCTCCGCCTCTGAAGCGTTTTGATCCACAAAGGTAACTTCAATACCCAGCTTTTTGAGGGTAACGGCAAAAAGATTGAACGTACCGCCGTAGATGCTGGCGGCGCTGACCACGTGGTCGCCGCTCTGGGCAACGTTGAGCAGCGACAGCATGCTCGCTGCCTGGCCCGACGAGGTGCACAGCGCGCCCACGCCGCCCTCGAGAGCCGCAATCTTTTGCTCCACGGCGTCTACCGTGGGGTTGCCCAGGCGGGAATAAAAAAAACCTGCTTCGGCAAGATCAAAAAGTTTCGCCACTTCGGCGGTGGTGGAGTATTTGAAGGTGGTGCTCTGCACTATAGGCAGAACGCGGGGTTCGCCGTTGCCAGGTTCGTACCCGGCGTGCAGACAAAGAGATTCCGTTTTCATGCCGTCCTCTGCTGTGCTGGTGTTGGAAATTGCCGCGTTTTTTGCATAATGCCACGCGATTCTCGCACCGTAGCCCATGCGACAAGCCTAGGCAACCACCAGATACGTGGGGGGGGCGCCCCCTGTGCGGCCGATGAAGAGAAAACAAAAAAAGTTCCTTCCTATTGACCGTTTGCAGCGAGAAGTATAGGCTTCTATGAAGCAGGTGGTCGCCTTGCGGCGTGTGGCACTCTTGGGGATTGCCGTTAAAAATTACGCAGCAACGCACCGCCAGTGTTGCTGATTTTCGTTTGCCGACAGCGCCGCTGATAGCGCGGCCTCGTACCTCGTTGCGCCGCTGTCTTGACGCGGAGTTGGCGCGATTTTGTTGCGCCGCACACGGGCTCTGTGGCAGGGCCCCAAAGCCTTTCACTCACTTTTGCCAGGAGGCTATTATGCGTATTGCCGTGGGTCTGGGCAAAAAAGGCGGAGAAGAGCGTTTAGAGCGCCAGGGCATAAGCCGCCGTGACTTCATGAAATTCTGCACGGCGGTAGCGGTGACGATGGGCTTCGGCCCCTCATTCGCTTCCGAGGTGGCCGCTGCGTTGGCCGGACGCCGCGCCTCAGTGGTGTATTTGCACGCCGCTGAATGCACGGGCTGTTCTGAAGCGCTACTGCGCACCTACAAACCCTTCATTGATGCCGTCATTCTTGACACCATCTCCCTTGACTACCACGAAACCATCATGGCCGCCGCCGGTGAAGCCGCCGAACAAGCCCTGCATGCCGCCGTGGAAAACCCCAATGGCTTTATCTGCATGGTCGAAGGCGCCATTCCTACGGGCATGGACAACAAGTATGGCTATATTGGTGGCCATACCATGTACGACATTTGCAAAGAAATTCTGCCCAAGGCCAAGGCCGTGGTGAACATTGGTACCTGTGCCTGCTACGGCGGCGTTCAGGCTGCCAAGCCCAACCCCACCGGCGCCAAGGGTGTCAACGAATGCTTCGCCAGCCTGGGCGTAAAGGGCATCAATATTCCCGGCTGCCCCCCCAACCCCCTCAACATGGTAGGCGCTCTTGTGGCCTTTTTGCAGGGCCAGAAGATCGAGCTTGACGAACTGGGCCGCCCGCTCATGTTCTTCGGCCAGAGCGTCCACGACCTTTGCGAACGCCGCAAGCACTTCGACGCCGGCGAGTTTGCGCCTTCCTTCAATTCCGAAGAAGCGCGCAAGGGCTGGTGCCTTTACGAAGTGGGCTGCAAAGGCCCGCAGACGTACAACAACTGTCCCAAGGTTCTCTTCAATGAGACCAACTGGCCGGTGGCTGCCGGGCATCCCTGCATTGGTTGCAGTGAACCCGGTTTCTGGGACGAAATGTCGCCGTTCTACCAGAACTAGGGGGAATCATGAGCCAGATCAAACAAACGCCCCAGAGCAGTTACTCCGGGCCCATTGTGGTGGACCCGCTGACCCGCATCGAAGGGCATCTGCGTATTGAAGTGGAAGTTGAAGGCGGCAAAATCAAAGACGCCCGTAGCTGTGGTACGCTTTTCCGTGGCCTTGAAGTTATCCTGAAGGGTCGCGATCCGCGTGACGCCCAGCACTTCACCCAGCGCACCTGCGGCGTCTGCACTTACACGCACGCCCTTGCCTCTACCCGCGCGCTTGAAGACGCCATCAACAAGCCCATTCCGGCCAACGCCACCTACATCCGCAATCTTGTCATGGCCATGCAGTTCATGCATGACCACTTGGTGCATTTTTATCATCTGCACGCGCTTGACTTTGTGGACGTGGCCAATGCCCTGCAGGCCGACCCGGCCAAGGCCGCCAAGCTTGCCCAGTCCATTTCGCCCCGTCCGGCCAAGACAGAAGACTTTGCCGCCGTGCAGGCAAAACTGAAAACCTTTGTTGAAAGCGGCCAGCTTGGCCCCTTCACCAACGCCTACTTCCTGGGCGGCCACCCGAGCTACTACCTTGAGCCCGAAGCCAACCTGGTTGCCACCACCCACTATCTGGAAGCCCTGCGCGCCCAGGTGGACATTGCCAAGGGCATGGCCGTGTTTGGCGCCAAAAACCCGCACACCCAGTTTACGGTCGCTGGCGGCGTGACCTGCTACGAAGCCCTGACCCCCCAGCGCATCAAGGAATTCCGCGAGCTGTACAAGAAGGCCCGCACCTTCATTGAACAGGTCTACATTCCCGACCTGCTCATGGTGGCTGGCCAGTACAAAGACTGGGCTGCCCTTGGCGGCACGCACAACTTCTTGGCCTTTGGCGAGTTTCCCGCTGCTGGCGGAGAACGCGACCTCAACAGCCGCTGGTACAAGCCTGGCGTCATTTATGACCGCAAGATCGGCTCGGTGCAGACCTTTGATCCCACCAAGATTGAAGAACACGTGCGCCACAGCTGGTACGAGGGCGACAAGGCCCTCACCCCTTACGAAGGCGAGACCAAACCTGCCTTCACCAAGATGGGCGATACCGACCGTTACTCCTGGCTCAAGGCGCCCCGCTACGCCGGGCAGTCGATGGAAACCGGCCCCCTCGCTCAGGTGCTGGTGGCCTACGGGCAGAACCACAAAACCATCAAGCCCGCTGTGGACGGCGTGCTGAAGGCCCTTAACGTGGGTCCTGAAGCGCTGTTCTCCACCCTTGGCCGTACGGCCGCCCGCGGTATCCAGACCCTGGTTATCGCCCAGCAGACCGAAAACTGGCTCAACGAATACGAAAACAACATTGCCAAAGACAAGCAGATCGTCGAAGACTACGCCGTACCTGCCAATGCTAAGGGCGTGGGCATCCTTGATGCCCCCCGCGGCGGTCTTTCGCACTGGCTCCGCATTGAAAACGGCAAGATCGGCAACTTCCAGCTGGTCGTGCCCACCACCTGGAACCTCGGACCTCGCGACGCCAAGGGCGTTATGGGCGCGGCCGAAGAAGCCCTCATCGGCACCCCTGTGGCCGATCCCAAGCGCCCGGTGGAAATTCTGCGCACTATCCACTCTTTCGATCCCTGCATTGCTTGCGCCGTGCACGTTATCGATGGAGAAACCAACGAAGTGCACAAGTTCAAGGTGCTGTAATACTCACTGACCAAGTATTGACAAAGGGCGGGGTTTACCCCGCCCTTTTTTTGGCTGCACCGCCGCAGCATCCGCATCGTACCACATGGCGCGCAACTGTGCCGCAGTGCAAACGCAATAGACCGCGACCACTTATTCTGACATACTGCACAGACGTGCCGCAGCGCATGCTGACAGACGCCGGGCACCAACGCAGCAATCCCACATGAGAGCACACCGTGGAACAAAAAAAAGTACTGATTATGGGCGTCGGCAATATCCTGCTGACTGACGAGGGTTTTGGCGTGCGTGCCGTGGAATACCTGCAGGCCAACTACACGTGGCCTGAAAATGTCCGCCTTGAAGACGGCGGCACCCAGGGCCTCATGCTCATGACCGAGCTGATGGACTGCGACACGCTGGTTGTTCTTGACGTGGTGCTTGGGCCGGAAAAACCCGGAACAGTCTACATGCTTGAGGGCGAAGACCTGCGTAAAAGTCTGAGCTTCAGGGATTCCATGCACCAGACAGACCTGCTGGACACCCTGGTAACGTGCAGCATGGCGGGTCACGAGGTTCAGGCTGTTGTTTTTGGACTACAGCCGTTTGACTACCACACCATGCAGGTGGGGCTGACCCCGCAGGCGCAGGCCCTGCTGCCGGAATTTTGCACAAAGGTGGTCGCCGCTCTTGAGCAGCGAGGCATAGCCCTGGCCGCTCCCAAAGGCTAAGAGCGCCTGACGCCCGGCCTGCTGGGCGCATATCCATTTATTTTCGAGCACAAGCCAGGCAAGCAGCAGGGCCGGACACTCCCGTTTGGGTGCGCCCGGCCCTGTATCGTATTGCCATGCAAACAGCTTGAAAAATCAGGCCTCGGGGGGCAATTGTTCCTCACTATAAAGAACAAACCCCTCTGCCCGCAACATGGCCGCCCATACCCCGTCGCCAGCGCAAAGCGCGTGGCTGAAAGTACCGTCATAGATGCGGTCAAAGCCGCAGGAGGGCGACCGGCTTTTCAGGATGGCCGCCGTGCAGCCACCTTGGCGGGCCAGCTCCACGGCGCGGGCTGCGCCCTGGTCAAAGGCAAGGGTAACGTCGTGCCCGTCACGGTTCATGACGCGATCGCCCACACGCTCGCAGGGGCTGCGCGGCGTATCAAGGCCGCCCAGCAGTTCTGGACAGACAGGGATGGCTCTGCCCTCCTCCACAAGCCGCGTCACACGCGCACAGGTATTGTCGCCGCCGTCGTAACGGCAGCGCTCGCCTGCAAGGCACGCACTGACAATGTAGCGCGCGGCCATTACTTGCCCTCGTTGTCAGGCAGCAAAGCCGCCTCCCACATTTCCTGATAGTACATAGAAGTTCCGGGGTTCCAGGCCGTTGCCGTGGCGTGGTCGTAACTTTCGGTTATGGGCCAGTCGGTGTGAGGCTTAAGGGCTTCCTCAAATGACGGGGCCTCCACAGTCGCTTCATATTCCAGGTTCAGCGTATAGTTGGGGCCTTTCATAAAACGCAGATGATAACGCGGCATGGCCTTATCCTTAACTGGGTTTCGCCCGCGGCTGCCGGGCAAAAATTTATCACGTCCACCCATCACAACGTACTGCGAGCCATACGGCACGCAGACCTGCCGTATGGACAAAAGCAGACATGCGATGCAGGTGCTGTTTGCAACCGCGGCACATCGCGCGGCCGTTGTTGCCGCACCTGTCGTTGAGACAAAAGCGCCGGGGAGGAAACCCTCCCCGGCGTACATATCAACGGCTGCCAGACACGTCTAGTGCGTGGTCATGACAAACTTGCTGATGACAAAGAGCACCACCAGCAGGCCCACGCCGAGGCCCCAGCTCCAGTGCACGAGCTTGAGTTCAACGGGATCCAGCGGTTCATATTCCATCTTTTCAATTTCTTCGTGGAGCTTAACTTCGGTTTTCGTTTCCATAACTTACTCCGTATAGTAAACTAGCCAGCCATCACAGGCGGGGTCATGCCGTGGAAGAAGGCGTAGGAGATGAACAGGCCCACCCAGATGATGAAGCCGAACAGGCACACAATGTACACAACGGCCAGGCGACCGATGCCTTCTTCCTTCAGCTTGCGGAAGTTGGAAACCAGACCGATGCTGAAGAAGGTCAGCAGGAAGAACATGACGCGGAAGCTGTTGATGGCGCCGGACATGGACTTGCCGAGCTTGTGCAGTTCGGGCGAAGACAGGCAGGCAAACAGAAGGATAAGGAACGTGCCAAGGTACCCCAGCACAAAGCGGGGGAAGCGATCCATAACGTCGCTCCAGGTCATGGTGCGTTCGCCACGGGTTTTGTCAAACTTGGCAGTCCAGATGTAGGCGAGGACGAGGGCCCACACGCCGATGAACATGTCGATGAAGATTTTGACCGTGGTGGTCACCATCACGATCCAGCCTGGCTCCCACTTGGTGCCAAGGCCAGCCATCTTGGAAAGAATCAGCGATTCCGTGATGGCGCCGCTGGCGATGGCGCCGCCGTCAGACTTGACGGCAAGGCCCATCCAGCCGCCGGCCACCATGGGCTCGGTGTACAGGAAGTACTGGGCTATAAAGGGCAGAATGAGCATTTCAATGCAGGTAAAGACCACGACCAGCGAGGAAACCATGATCGGCACCACAGGCCGGGCGCGGATGGCGCCGCCGGTGGCGATAGCCGCCGAGACGCCGCAGATGGAAATGCCCGAAGCAAGCGGAGCAGCCCATTCCTTGTTGAACTTAAAATACTTACGGGCCACGTAGTAAACAACGGACCAGTACAGCAGGTAGGCTTCAACAATGGCGCACAGGCCTCGGAAAATAACGTGACCGGCAAAACCGGCGGCGTCTGCGGCCTTGACGCCAAGTTCCGCACCAAGAATAACGATGGCGATTTTGACGAAAAGTTCGGGGCGGCAGGCCTCGCGCAGGGATTCAGCAAAGCCGGGCGTAAGGTTGCCCAGCAGAATACCGACCACCAGGGCCACAATAAGTCCGGCCTCGGTGCTCAAACCCAGCGACCAGGTTATGCCCAATTTGGTGATTTCGGTGGGGTTGGCGGCAATGAAGGCGTTTGCGCCAAGAGTGTAGCAGGCGATGGCAATAAAGAAAATGCAGGTAAACCCGTAAAGAAATTTACCAATATCGCCCTTCATGAGCTTAATGCCCACAGACATCACCGCCGCGATAAACGCATAGCTGGCGAGCAGCGCCCCCACGCCGGGCATAAACCCCTTGGATGCCGAAGCCCAGCAGTCAAGCGGGCTTTTGACCCACATGCCCATCTTGAGGCCCCAGCCCAGCAGGTCCAGACCTGCAAATTTGCCCAGGGCCATCAAGAAGATAAAGCAGCCGATAAGCAGCGCTACCTTGTCTTCATTAAAGGCTTTTGTTGATGCCATACCCAAACTCCTCCGTACAGGTTTAGCTAAAAAAACAAACTCCAGCCGCACCTACGCATCAAAGCCTGCCTTGTACCATAAAGAACAGGGCAGTCCATGCAACGCGTCTTGCCGCGGAAACAGCTGGAAACCGATACTTGCAGCACCAATTTATGACCACTTGGTCGTTGGTGCCTGTAAAAAACATACCTGTATGCAAGATATTGTCAAGCTCAAGTCCAAACAATAACAGCCAGTAACGGGCTTCTTAAGCTGTTTCTGCGGCGATAAAAGCCAGAAATCGATTTTTTCCCCGGCATCTCAGTCAGCGGGCCTGCGCATTGCTTCACATGCTGACATATTGTTTTGTTCACCTGCACTTATAATCGTACCACGCTTTTTGCCGCCTTGTAAAAAAAAGTGCAGTAAAAACATTTTTTTCGGATTTTTTATTGACACTACCCCGCTGTTTCACATATACACGTTTCTCGCGTTGGGCTGTCGTTCAATTGGCAGGACGACGGATTCTGACTCCGTTAATCAAGGTTCGAGTCCTTGCAGCCCAGCCAACCAAACTCGCGTCCCCATCGTCTAGCCGGCCCAGGACAACGGCCTTTCACGCCGTCGACAGGGGTTCAAATCCCCTTGGGGACGCCAATGTTTACAAAGGGTTACACACTCTTTTAGTTGATGCCGGAACTTGGTGACAAGTTACTGGTGACAAGATGCCCCTTGAGCTGCAATCTCATGGGGCATCGCTGTTTTTATCAGCCCGGCGGCGATGCGATATGTCGCTATCGCTCAACGCTGCCAGAATCACCGGCTGATCTCCATAGAGACCGGCACTGCGCACATATCGGTCAGTCGTGGTTGCCCGGTAATGGCCCATGAGCGATTGTGCCGCGCTCAAACCACCGCCACAAACGTAATGCTTGCCGACTGGTGCCACAGCGCGTGGAAGCCGAACGGCTTAATCCCGGCCTTGGCGCACAAACGCGGCATCATTTTGTTGCGCTGCTGGAACGGCTCGCCTAGCGAACCATCACAGTGCAGCTGCATAAACACGTTATCAACCGCGCACGGGCGTTCATCACGCCACCACGACAGCGCTTTATTAGCCAGCTCATCGTGCATCGGCACCCAGCGGCTGCGCTGTGCTCCACCACGGCCATTGTGGTCAACGAGCCGGATTTTGCGTGTTTCAAAACACACATCGTCCCAGGTCAACCGGAAAACCTCGCCACGCTGCGCACCCGTATAAAAATAGGTCAGCAGCATAACCAAATCCTGTCCGGTCGCCATTTTCAGTACACTGATCACGTCAAACTCAGACGGAACGTACCGCCTCCTGCGCCAGAAACGACCTAATGCCCTCCATGGCAAAACGCATTTGCGGGAATCCCCGCGTAGCGTCCGCACCCCAATTCCGGCGGCCAGCAGGTTTTAACGCCAGACATTGGCGCGCTTTGCGCCGTGTTCTTCCGCTATGTCTGACAGACATTAGTATAACATAGGCCGCTAAACTCCGCTACGTCTAGCGCTCCATCATCCATGCAATATGCCCAACATGCGCCTATAACTGTACGTTTTCCACAAATGTAGACTTGCTCATGTTTTTTCTGCATGGGCAAGATATCTCCAGGAGCAACGCACAGGCCTGCGGCAGTGAGGTTGTCAAAAATCTCTGAGCAGTCGGCGCAATAATAGCTGGCAGATATACTTCATGACCAAATCTGCGCTTCTCATAATCACTGTGCGGGTCTCGCCAGCGGTAAAGCCGCAGGCCAGTCGCCCCAGAAGGGATGCGCGCCGCAACTCACGCGCTTGCGGCCTTTGGTGGTTGCCAGTGGCGCAGGCGCATCGGCATTGCTCCAGTACCAATCTGCACCATTACAATCGCACGAGCAAACCAGCATACTCATTGCTACACCGCCTGCCCAAGCATGCGAGTTGCCAGATTTGACCTGGCATTACCCCCATAAAAAAACTGCAGATTCACGCGATACTCCAGCACCTGGGCAGCGAGGCGCCAATCGACGCCGTACACATCACGCATCCGGCGATCCACAAATACGCGTAGCGGGAAGAAGCGAACCCGCTTCTAGAGCCGTCGACCCTGCAAAAATCTGATTACGATAACGACAACCGCAATGACCAAAAGTATGTGGATAAAGCCACCCAATGAGTAGGATGTAATTATCCCCAACAACCACAATATAACGAGGACAACAGCAATCATTTCAAGCATATGAACCTCTGCGTTTGATGTTAATTGCTTCATGAGCAGAATCGTTATTTCAAACCAGATACGCGTGTGCGGTAGAGCACATACATTAGCAACTTATTATTGTATCATTAAAAAGATTGATCGAAGAGAATATGAAATATATAATAATACCATTATAGCTATTGAGGATACCAAGATGCTCAAAGATGCTACCCCAAACCAAAACCGCCTTCTTGCAGCATTACCCCCCCCAATTTATGCCATGTTACTGCCGCAGCTGGAGTTGGTTTCAATGCCACTGGGCAAGGTTTTATACGAATCCGGCGATGTCATGCGACATGTCTACTTTCCAATAGACTGCATTATCTCGCTATTATATGTGATGGAAAACGGCGCTTCAGCGGAAATTTCTGTAGTTGGCAATGAAGGCGTCATTGGCATCTCACTGTTCATGGGGGGAGAAAGTACCTCCAGCAGAGCCTTGGTACAAAGTGCTGGTCAGGCATACCGCCTGAGCGACAAACATTTTAAGGATGCCGTCAGTCATCACGTTGCAATGCTGCAACTGATGCTGCGTTATGTTCAGGCCTTAATTACGCAGATGGCGCAGACAGCAGTATGTAATCGACATCATTCCATAGACCAGCAGCTCTGTCGTTGGCTGTTGCTCTCGCTCGATCGCCTGCCTAGCAATCAGCTGAGCATGACGCAGGAACTGATCGCCAACATGCTGGGGGTTCGCCGCGAGGGCGTTACCGAAGCCGCAGGCAAGTTGCAGCGCCTGGGTGTCATTGAATATCGCCGGGGGCAGATTACCGTGCTGGACCGCCCAAAACTTGAAGAGCTGTGTTGCGAATGTTATGCGGTTGTCAAAGCAGAAACCGACCGTCTATTGCCCTTTCCACCAAAACCACCTGATAAACCTAGATAAATCAGAAACTGCTGGGTGCAAGGCAACCTATCCCCCATCACAAGCTGTTTGACAGGCCTTTCATCATAACCTGCCTGCCAAACTGCTTATATGTCCGAGGGACGCGCTTACCGTTTTTTGTTGTCCTGCGAATTTCCGTATAGTCCCCCTGCCAAACCACCCAGGGCTCCGCCAACGGCGGCTCCGACAGCCCAGTTTCCTCCCGTAAGCGCACCTATGCCCGCTCCTGCGCCAGCGCCGAGTGCTGCGCCCGACAGGCCGCCCTGCTGTGTTTTACTCATATTGGTGCACGCCAAGGGACCTGCGAACAGAAGAAAAATCGCAATAGTTGGGGCAAGTAGTTGTTTCATCATGATTCTCCATGGCTAATTTAATATGTAGAATGAGTTTTTTGTTTCTTGCTGCTTCCCATGGTTTGCTCAAGCCGTGTGGAAGTGTCGCTTCCAGAACCAGACATTGTAGCTTTAAGTTTGGGCTGCACCAACTCGCTCCACAGCACATCAAGGACAAGCCTGTCCTGCTTGAGGGGATTATTCATGCTATAGCTGTTAACGGCGCTGTGAATCTGTATGAGGCTCATGCCGTCCAGCCCGGCGCACCAGCTGCCGATCATGCTCTGCCGCAACGGCAGGATGCCCTTTTGACCCTGCCATTCCTTTTCGAGCTCAAGCATGCTCACAATGCCCGCAAGAAAAGCGTATTGCTCAAGCGATGATGAAGAATCCCACATCTTCAAAGTGACAACAGGCGCACTGCCATTTTGTTCAGTGCCCTGTGCATGCGCATTGACAGGAAAGGCCCATATAACCATTATGACGATCATTGTTACCACACAAAACATAAACCATGACGTCACCTTGTCCACTGTAACTTCCTTATTGATATTAGGCATCATGTTCTCCCTATTCAGATCTACCATTGCCATGTTGGCGAATGTCAATTCACACCACCTTTGACGCACTAAAAAGGTAAAACAAGGGTAATGGAACCATAATTTTGTGCCCCTTTCTGTTTTTTGAATTCTTCAGTCAGATAAACATGTCTGTAGGCAATTTGCAGGCTGTTTATGGTTACGGCTGCTCCAAAACTTACTTCCCCCACAAAGGGTTCTTTGGCCACGCGATGGCTGTCTCCCCATGTATTGCCGTCTAGGAAAATATTGTGGGCAACGGCGCGACCTTCACCGCCAGCGAAAACATAAAAACCCCAATCTTTGGATTGTCGTCCCCCCTTATCTTCGGCGGTTGGCGCACCAATGCTTGAACTTGGATGAATTTGTGAAGTGTTGAAGGATGGAGGCAGGTTCCAGCCCAGACGCAGTTCTGAGCCCGCAGTTGCCTGCGTCAGCACGTTGCCAACTGTGAGCGTGTGGTACGGCAAGACATCCCAGCTTAATCCCGACCAGATGCTTTGTTTGTTGAGGCGATAGTTTCTGCCCCAGGAGAGCGTCATGGCAGGTTCATCATGCAATTGGTGGTCCCAGTCTTTGGCGGTTTCAAATCCGCGCAACCGGTGCACTCCATTTTGCGCATATTCGGCCAGGGCGCTTGGCCCCACCACGCCCGCTGTAATCTCAAAGGTGTCCATCATCTGAATCTGCTTGGCGTGCAGTGCCAGAAAACTGTAAAGATACCCGGCGTATGGGCGATCATCCTCTTGAAGATCGCGGATCGTGGTATCCTTGGGTGTATAAATTGACTGCCCAGCCCCTGCTGAAATATTGTACTGTGTAAATTGTTTATTTTGTGACTTTTCAAATTTTTCCATTACTGAGTCAAACGTATCCGGAAAAATTCCATTTTTTGTAAGCGTATTTAGCGGCTTCGATATAACTCTAAATTTAACTGCATTGGTATAGTACCCATCGTGATGGTAAAATAAATCATTTTCGTAATATAGTACAAAAGTGCTCTTTTGCGATTCTGTATTGTCAATATTGTCTGGTTCTGATGCAAAACATATATTGCTTGCAAAAATAAATATCGCTAAAATAATAGTTTTAATATGGCAGTTCATAGCTATTCCTTTTGTTGTTACAATAATAATTACTACGAACTGCCTTTACAATTTCACATATAATGCAACGTTCATCTACCAAAAGAGTTTATGCAAGGCATTGCTCAGAAACTGTGTTGACACTTATAAATATGCTTGCTTTTTGCTTTGGCAAAACATTGCATATTTATTCTTTAAGCTTGTTTACAACAGCTTTGACCCCATTCACACGCTTTGCAACACGGGCGGCCAACCTGGAGTGCTCCGACGAATCAGTTTTTCCCGAAAGGGTCACAACATTGTCCTTTGTTTCAACACTGATATTTAGCGTTGAAAGTCCCTTTTCTTTAAGAATATTTGCTTTAACGGCAGCAGTGATTGAAGCATCATCAACATACTCACCAACTGACTGATGTGCGGCTGCATCAACAATCAAATTGTTCACAACACCATTAACGCCATTGACTTTTTTTGCTATGCGCACTGCAAGGTCTGAATGCGCTGCGGTATCTATTTTGCCAGAGAGTGTAACGACTCCGTCCTTTGTCTCCACATTGATGCTGAGCGAAGAAAGACCCTTTTCGCCCAATATTTTGCTTTTTACGGCCGTTGTAATAACAGAGTCATCAAAGTATTCGCCTGCCGTTTGAGGCAAGTCATTGCTTGCTGCGGACGCATCCTGCATTGTTGACATGGCAAACGCCAAACCAAGAGTGAAGATGAGGGCAACAAATAAATCAGCGCATAGATTCTTCATGACAATGCAAATTCCTTGTTTACAGTTTATACAGTCGTGCATTAACTCATTAAAAACGTTTAATCATCGCGGGACTCTTTTATACTGTCCTTGATATCATTATACGAAGCGCTGATCTTGCTGACGTTTTTCTGCACATTCCCCTCCAGCTCAAGTTGTTTGTCTCCTGTTATCTTGCCAACAACTTCTTTTGCATGGCCGCTTATTTCTTTAAACTTGTTTCTGACTTTATTGTTTTTCATGGTATTTTCCCGTGTTAACGTGCAATACAGTGTTATGTTTGTGTTTGAGAGCATTTTCTGCGCAGCTGGCAGAAAATGCCCTCGATCTTTTACTCAAATGCTCTCCGCAGCGGGCACGTTGCGATCAGCACCTTTTACTTTTCGTAATTGAATTCGGGCATTGCCTTGATTGTTTCTTTGGTCGCGCCGGGCAAGATAAAGCGCGAATCCATCACCTTGAACTGGTTGAGCGGAACAACGATGTCGTGTTTGCCCATGCCAAGGAATCCGCCTGTACTCACAACTGCATACGAAAGGCCTTCGCTGGGCGTTACAATGATGTCTTCAATGCTGCCCAGTTTTTCCTTGTCCTCGGTGAATACATCCTTTTTCATGATATCCTTTGTGATGCTCCACCCCTTTGAGGCGGTAATGGCCTGCTCTTTTGTCGCTCCAATTGTCTGAGCTTGCGCCAGCGAGGCCCCGGCAACCAGTGAGATGGATGCAACAAGCGCACAAATCATAATCTTCTTGAAGAAATACATATTGCTCTCCTGGTAATAGTTTGACTGCATCTGCATGCGCATTGGCGGAAAGTTTCTAGATGATCTCTAGCTTGCCAGGCAATGAGCATTGCAATACTGATGCAAAATATATTGCTGCTGGATTATTGTTTGCCAACTAGCAAAGGCTGAGCTTCGGTAAAAAAACTTGAATTTTTTTAATTAATTTTATTAATGTGTTACATAAAAGCAGTTAAATTAACTACATTAATTATGCTTTTATTATAATATGTATTGTTAATGTGGCTTTTATAGAACTTTTATGACTACATATTTAAAGATTTTTCCAGCTTTGCTAACAGTCATACAAAAAATATACATCGTCTGTTCACTACAACACATTTGGAATTTTTTATTTTATACAATTAATAAAAGTCAAAAATATAAAAATAATATAAACAATCATTTCATTAATCATAATGTCTGGTTGATTTAAAAAATGAGATAGCATTTGCGAGATTGATAATTTCGCAGGTCCTTGCGGTGAAATCGCCCCGACGGCCCACAGCCATGCTCTGGCGATTTTTAAGCAGGCAGAACGCGGAGCTTCTGTAACCAAGCTTGAGCATGGGCATGGCATGATAACGCCACATTTTACATCGGCCTGCGAATTCTGGCGGCAGCTCATGCCCTGCGGAACGACGGGCAAGACTGAAGGGGCACTGCCCCTGCCGCTGTACATAGACCTCTTGGGTGTGGGCGTCCGGCGTATGGCTTTTGGCCTATCCAGTGGTTGCCTGGTCGGCGACTGTTTGCCGATGGGCTTCTGGCTAACCGTATGCGGAATGTCAGGATAATGCGCCAGAGCAGCCGTTGTGGCACAGCTAACCGACAGCCAGCCATGCGAGGGCGCACACTGGCATGTTTTTGCACCGCAATGAAATCAGCGTTGGTGCTCTGCCGGACTGGGGATTGAGCGACGAGGGGGGGGGAAGGGCGAGAGGAGCGAGAAGGGGCGCATCCTTTTGTTCTGGATGCTCGCGACAGGGAGGTGATGACTTTTTCTGCCATCGCTGGTGGATACAGCGCCAGCATGCGCAACGCGCAGGCTGGTCTGCGTTGTAAAACTTTTTTAAAATACCATTGTAAAACGCTGGCGACCGGCTTAGCGGAGGGGGAACCCCGGGCAAGCCAGTGTGACTTGGCTGAAAGATTCCTCCTCTGTCTTAAAAATTCACCCCATCTATCTTTTCAAAAAATTGCAAATTCTGTCAAATGTGCGCTGAAACTGCCTGTCAATATTACTGTACATTTTTGTGAGCACAGGGAACGGGTCTTCATGTCTGTATTTATAGGTATACTGCATGATTTCCACATGAATGCCATTTTTTTCTTTTTCGCCAAAAGTATTGCGAATTTCGTTAACCATCACAACATGGTCATCGGCCAGGGCGATCACATAGCGCCGTGCCCCCATACACCTCAGACGTTCCTCCCGCTCACTGCTGCCTATCCCATAATCAAGCATGCAGCGAAAGGCCTTTTCAAACTCGGTATTGTCCGCAAGCAAAACTTCAAGCCGGTCTGTTGAGAGCAGGCACTCCCTGAGTTTGCCTACAGCTTCGCTGTCGAGAATAAATTTTGATTCCGGGTGCAGACCGCTTACGACAGGCCCGCCGCAAAAGGAAATATGCCGCGATGCCGAAAAATACCCCGACATGTTTGCCATCATAAGAAGGTCGCCGAGAAGGGTTCCGATGGAGTAGGTAAAAAAATCAATTGTGGCATCTTTATCGATGGCCGGATGAAGACCATTCTTTATCATTTCAACAAGATTGATGAGATCATAGTAACTTTCAAGACCAGACTGGATAAAGCGCTCGGGCTGTTCGCAAAGCCGCGCGCTGATGGCCGCATTGACAAAGCTGGAACTGGTGAGGTCGGGCAGGGCACGTTTGCGCTCGCGGCTCAGGTGCGCCATACGTTGCGGATCCGCCCACCGGGCCGGGGCGCGGTTCATGTGAAATGCGAGGGGAAAAAGAACAACCGCGTGGCCGGTTGCTTCAACAACAGATGCGGCCCAAGGCAGGTATTTTGTCCAGTATCTTTCATTCAGACCATGAAGCATGATGACAATGTTGCGGGCCTTTTTCATTTGGGCCGGCATCATTATATGGTATCTGAAATTATTATTCTCCTGAATTTCTTCATCAACTTCTGATCCCGTAGCGCTGGCAGCCATCTGGGAATGTGCCGGGCCAACCCGCTGTCGTTCAGGAGAGTGGAAGCTGAAATTTCTGACGACGAGGTTATCCCCCAAAGGTACTTCGTCCTCTGAAAAGCTGACTCCGCCCGAAAAAAGTGTGACAAGTTTTGAATAGAGCATATATGTAATCCCTCCAATCCGTATGATAGTAATACAATTTTTAATGCTATCATAAACACGGATTGGCTACTATCAACTAGGTTTATACACTATATTTGCATCATGTTATAATGTCATTACATATATGCACCCCCTCGAAATCGGTTGCAAAAAAACAATATAGGCATCTTCAAATTACTTATTGCTGAATAATAACAGCTACTTCATGTTCTTTATTGTCGTCAGCCAGTGGGACAAGCGAGTCATTTTGTGCAGTTCCATCAAGTGTGATGGAAAGGTTTTTGCCTCCAGAATATTTCTGAGTAATTTCTATATGATAGACCGCGCTACAATAGCGATAATGAACGGTGCAACAACCCCAGCTTTCAGGTAGGCAGGGGGCAATTCGCAACGCGCCATTTTCAATGTTGATTCCCATAAGAGATTCAAGCATCAGGCGATACATCCAGGCGGCGGAACCAGTATACCATGTCCAGCCGCCGCGCCCAACAAGGCCGGGGGCGGCATAAACGTCAGCGGCAGCCACATAGGGTTCCACTTCGTAGCGCGCCACATCTCCTGCGGTTTTGCAGTGATTTACCGGATTGATGATATTGAAGATTGCCCATGCCCGGCTGGAATCACCCAACTGGGCAAAGGCCATGGCCGCCCACACGGCTGCATGGGTGTATTGGCCCCCGTTTTCGCGCACACCAGGGGTGTATCCTCTGATATAGCCGGGGTTGGGGGTCTGCACGTCAAAAGGTGGTGTAAACAGTTTTACCAGTTTGTCCTCGCGCCGCACAAGGTTGTCATCCAGCGCCCGCATAGCCAGTTTGACATGCTCCGCACTCCCTGCTTTTGAGAGCACCGACCAGCTTTGCGCTATGGAGTCGATACGGCACTCACTATTTTCTGCCGAGCCCAGGGGGGTGCCGTCATCAAAGTATGCACGCCGATACCATCCGCCATCCCAGCCGTTGGTTTCTATTTTGTCTTTCAATACAGCTATTTGGCTTAAACATTCCTGATAAAAGGGCAAATCGCCTCGTGCAGCCGCAAGGGGACCAAACCTGGCAAGCACATCGTAAAGGAAAAAGGCCAGCCAGACGCTTTCGCCTTTTCCACCAGCGCCAACTTTGTCCATTCCATCATTCCAATCGCCAGAACCCATAAGCGGCAGCCCGTGTGCGCCAAATTTTAACCCATAGCGGATTGCCAGCACGCAATGCTCATAGATTGTTGCCGTGTTGCCAGAAGCGGAGGGCTGGTCGTAATAAGCATCTTCATCGTCCTTGAGGGGCCGTCCTGTGATCAAGACAGCCTGCTCGTCCAGTATACCGGTATCCTGGGTAGAGCTGACATAGCGGCAAACGGCCTGCGGCAACCAGAGGTAGTCGTCCGAGCAGCGAGTGCGCACCCCTCGGCCTGACGGCGGATGCCACCAGTGCATGACATCACCCTCTGCAAACTGCCGCGATGCGCATAAAAGTATCTGTTCACGCAGCAAATGGGGTGCGGTATGCACAAGCGCCATTGCGTCCTGCAACTGGTCGCGGAATCCGAATGCACCGCCAGACTGATAAATGGCTCCGCGCCCCCACATCCTGCAGGCTATGGCCTGATACAGCAGCCAGCCGTTGGCCATCATGTTGAAAGACGTATCCGGTGTTTCCACATAGGCAGAGCCAAGCAGGCGATCCCACTGCCGCCAGACCCTGCTCAAGGATTTTTGCGTTGCCTCCACGCCTTTAAACCGCATGGCAAGTTCTCTGCATTCATCCTTGGATTTCCCGACTCCAAGCCGAAATGCAATGACCCTCTCCTCGCCGGCGGCGAGAGTGAACGGGACCTGAATAACGGCACACGGGTCCAGGCCAACACCGTTTCGGCCCGAAAGGCGGCTGCGCCCCATGGCCGCCGGATTGTCCAGAGAGCCATTGCGACCCAAAAATTCAGCGCGGTCGCAGCTCACAGATTTGATGCTGTCGTCTGTGCCAAAAAATGCTGTTCGACCAGAAAACTCAGAATTGTAGGAATTGCAGGCAAAAACCGTCCCGCTCATCTGGTCAACTTCTGTGGCTATGTGCATGCGTGTTTTCTCCGGCAAATCGCCCAAAACCCAGGCCACATAGCCCGTTGCCGACAGCCTGCGCGGTATTGGCGACTCATTTTTCACTGTCAGCCGCATGCATTTTACCGGGGCGTCCACGTCAACATGCACAAGAAGTTCTGATTTTATACCGCGTTCAGTATGTTCAAATACGCTGTAGCCAAAGCCGTGCCGGGTTGTGTAAGGCGTTTTGCCCCGGCATGGGCGGGGGGATGGCGACCAGAAGTAGCCGGTGTCGTTATCGCGAAGATAGAATGCCTCGCCCCTTGAATCACCCACGGGGTCATTTGACCACGGGGTAATGCGGTGCTCGTGGGCATTTTCGCTCCAGGTAAAGGCGAGCCCTGTTTCCGAAACAACGGTTCCAAACTGTGAATTTGCGAGCACATTGGCCCAGGGAGCGGGCGTGGCCTGGCCCTGAGCGGTAATTATAACATATTCCCGCCCGTCGGGAGTAAAACCTCCCAGTCCGTTAAAGAGAACAAGGTCATTGCGGGGGGCAGGCATGGCGCTTTCGGCACGGATAACTCTTGGCCCTTCCGACAGAGCAAGATAGGGAATTGTATTGACAGGCGCTATGCGGCCTTTTACCAGTTGCTCCAAAGACTCTTTGTCGTCGGCAATAATGACCCGGGCAACTGCCTGCATCAAGATTCGGTCTTCTTCAACTATGCGATCGGCAGAAAGGACAAAAATCCCCCCAGGTTTCCCAAGGCTACTGCCGTTTCCCTCTGCAATAAGCCCCATGATCTGGTCATGCAGAAGCTGCCTGTACCCGGCCTTGTCTTCATTCCAGATGACCAGGTCAACCAATAAGCCTTTAAGATTCCAGTAAGTATGCGCCCGCAAAAGCTGGCGGACAAGCTCGATATTGTCAACGCTTCCTATCCGCAACAGCAGTATGGGAAGATCGCCGGACAGCGTATACCCCCAAAGTCCGGACTGCCCCTTGCTGTTTTGCACAAGCACAGAGCTTTCAGCACGCAGTTGCGCATTGGCGTACACGATGGAATCTGCCAGACAAGTATATAGCTGCGCCTCCACCTCTGTGGCGTGGATCTGACGCAGCAGAATTTGGCCATGAACCCAAGCCATACGGGCAACGCGGTCGGCAATGCCCTTATCCCGGTATTTTTCAATGAGGGCCATGGCCGTTGTCCGTGATTCGCCCACGCCAGAAACAACATCAATTATTGCAGACTGCCCGGCCTCAAGCGTGATGCGTGTGCGCACGGCAACAACCGGGTCAAGCACGGCTCCAGCACTGTCAGAAAGATCAAAAACTTCCCTGTCCATTGCCCTTGGATTTTTTATGGTGCGCTCACGGCCAATAAATTGCCGTCTGCTCGTTTCGTAAGAAATGGCGTCAACAGGCACGCCGTGCACAGTCATCATGTGCAGCATGCAGGGGGTATTTTCTTCTTCAGAGCGGGCGCGGCGTGTGCATAGAATCGCAAACTGATCTTCAACTATTTCGGTCTGGACAAAAAGGTTGCTGAATGCCGGATGCAAGGCATCAGCGGCGCAAGAAGCAAGAACCACCTCGGCAAAACTGGTCATGTCTATGGTTCGCTGTTCCAGAGAGTTGTTCGTGATCTTTGTTCGCCGCAGTTCGACATCGTGTTCTGGCGAAACCGCAATATCCGTATGCACATCATAGTTAAGGTTACGGCAATGAAATTCGGCCCGCCCTTCTGAAAAAATCACCTTGAAATGTTCAGTTTTTACCTGGGTAGGCTGGAAGGTGGTAGACCAGTATTCTCCAGTGGCAAGATCGCGGATGTAACAAAACGTACCCCAGTCGTCACACGTCGTATCTTCTTTCCACCTGGTTACAGAAAGGTTTTTCCAGCGACTATACCCGCCACCGGCATTGGTTACCATGACATGATACCTGCCGTTTGAAAGCAGCTGAATCTCTGGCCTTGCAGTGTGCGGCGAACCGATGATGCGCGTTGCACCTTTTACAGACCTGTGAATTGCGGGAACACCCGACCGTGTTGCCGTGCGTACATAACCTGGAATTGCTTCCGGTGCCCGTTCCTGCAAAACCAGTATGGCGGATTGAAACTGGGGATCGCTTTCAAACCGTTTTTGCATGGGGTAATCAAGCAGCAAGGCCTCGAGGGCAAGCAGGCTCATTCCCTGATGATGCGCCATGTAGGAACGCACGATCTCGAATGTTTCCCCCCTGGGTAATCGCGATTCGGTATAGTCAACGGCCTCGTACATGCCGTACTCACCTTCTGCGCCTCCCTGTGAAAGACGTTCAAGGTTAAGGCAGGCATCACGTGGAGCTATCATGGCGGCCAAGGCCGAAGCGTATGGAGCCACAACCATATCTGCGGTCAGGTCGCGCTTGATGCCTAGCCCCGGCACCCCAAAGGCCTTGTACATATAGTCGGCGCGCGCGTCGGTCATGCAGTAGCCGCTTTCAGATATCCCCCACGGCAGCCCGTTTTTTCCCCCATATTCGATCTGTGCGGCAACAGCAGCTTTGCAGGATTGGTCAAGCAGGCTGTTTTCATAGAAGGGCATCACAAGAAGCGGCATCAGATACTCAAACATCGAGCCGCTCCAGGAAAGAAGCACCGGCTTTTGCCCCGTGGTGGTGGTTAAAAGCCGCCCAAGAGAAAACCAGCTTTCCTGCGGCAGATGGCCCTGGGCAATGCCCACAAATACTGCCAGCCGGGCCTCTGAGGCCAGCAGATCATAATAGCTTGCATCTCTTCTGTTTTCGTCCACGTTGTAGCCGATAGACAGCAATTTTCGCGTGGAGTCGTAAAGAAAATCGTACTCAAGGCACGCTAGCCCGGTGCACTGCTCCATCATCTCCGTTATCTGTTCAAGCCGTGCCCTGGCTTGCCGGCTGCCTGCACCAACAAGTACCGCAAGCTCAGCAAAGAGAGGCTGCCTTGATGGTTTTTTTTCCTCTGCGGCGCACAATGCCAGACCCGGCAAAACAGTCTCTTCAAGCCGGGCAATTTCAAACAGGGTGAGGTGTGCGTCAAGCATCTGAAAACCTTGCAGAACAGCAGTGGGCATATCCTGAAGCAATGTCCAGGGCATAAAAAGCGCAAGCTCGTCCAGTTCATCCTGCACTTTGAGCAAAAACATTTCTTGCATGCTGCCGTAGTCGTCCGCTTTCAGCAGGTCTGAAGCCTGATCACGCTGGGCAAAAGCTGCTGTTGCAGATGTTTGTAGATGTTCAAGATTTTTTCTGACTTGACTTGCAGACGATGAAAACGACTGTATGGCCGCATCTAGCTCAAGGTTGAGAGCGCCTAGCGGTGCATTTGCAGCCTCACCGGAAGGTTTGGGGGCAGCTTCAACCAGGATGGCAAGCGTTTTTTTCAGGTCTTTAAAAAGCAGTGGATGGCTTACCCTTTTTTCTACAAAATCCTGCAACCCTGCGCGCAAGACTGAAAGGTGTCCAACCATGTTGCCACTGTCCACAGACGACACGTAGCGCGGCGACAGAGGCGTCAGAGACTGGGTGTCGTACCAGTTGAAAAAATGGCCTTTGTATCTTTCAAGTTTTTCCATCACTGACAGGGAGCTGGCTGTGCGCTCCAAAAATGCCCCGGCGGTTATAAAACCGAAATCATAGGCTGAAAGATTTGCCAGCAGCGCAATGCCCATATTGGTGGGTGAAGAACGGTGGGCTAGCCTGCCGGTGGGAACTTCCTGATAGTTGTCTGGCGGAAGCCAGTTGCTTTCAGCCCCGGCAAAGGTTGCAAAAAACTTCCAGGTCTTGCGGGCAATTCTGAACAGAAAAACGGTTTGCTCTGGGGTGAGCTTTTCCAGATGCCGCTTAAGAGGAAGGCTCGACCACCACGCCATGACCGGCGAAAAAAACCACAGCAGGCAAACAACGCCAGCCAGGGCAGTGCTTGCCGCCATGCCGTTGCCCAAAGCGATACAGGCAAGCATGCCCAGCAAGGCGGTTACGGGCCCGACCCACATGGCAACCACGGTTTCTCCAAGGTGATCGGGAGCAGCGTTGCCAGAACAGACCGATACATTCCACTGAAGAAGGCGTCTTTTTGAGGCCAGCATTCGCCAGAAACTGCGAAAAATGGCATCCAGATTTGAGGCTGCTTCAACAGGCAGGTAGAGCAATGCCTCTGCAGGTTGAGAAAAATGCCCTGGAAGTTCAGAAAGCTGAAGCCCGATGTGACGCCTGAAAGACGTATCCTTCGGTTTGTGGAGCATGGCAAAGACAGCTTCCAGCAAAGCTGGCAGAAACAAATAGCCAACCACCAGCGAGGTCCATTGCCACGATAATGGCAGTATGGCCCACCCAGAGATCAAAAGCACTATCAATGCGGCGGGGGTCAAGCTGCGGCGCAGATTATCAAAAATTTTCCAGCGCGAGAGCAACGAAAGAGAATTCTTGTGCATCTGCCCATCGCCCCCGGGGACGCGGGGCAACAGCCAGTTTATGATCTGCCAGTCTCCACGGATCCAGCGATGACGCCTTGCAGCATCGGTAAGATATGCCATGGGGTAATCTTCATAAAAAGAAACATCACTCAGCAGGCCAGAGCGGGCAAAGCAGCCCTCAAGAAGATCGTGACTGAGCACCTTGTTGTCAGGAAAGCGGCCAGACAGCATGGAGTCAAACGTATTCAGGTCGTAAACGCCCTTTCCGATGTAAGAGCCTTCGCCAAATATATCCTGATAGCTGTCAGAAACTGTGCGCGTGTATGGGTCAATGCCGCTCTTTTTGCAATTGAGACGGGCATAGCGCGAACGATTGGCCCCGGCCAGGCTTGGCTCTACGCGCGGCTGCAAGATGCCATATCCTTTGATTACACACTGTTTACCCTCATCAAGCCGCGCGCGGTTGAGGGGGTGAGCCATGGCACCCACAAGCTGGCGGGCGGAATCTCGGGGCAACTGCGTATCTGTATCAAGCGTAATAATGTAGCGCACACGCGAAAAAGCCGTCCGGTCACCCTCAACAACCGAAAAGACATCCGGGGTTCTGCCGCATAAAAAATTGTTCAGTTCCTCAATCTTGCCGCGTTTACGCTCATGCCCCATCCATATTCCTTCCTGCGCATTCCATAAACGGGGGCGGTGAAACAGGAAAAACGGGGTGTAGTTTTCTGCTGCATATTTGGCATTAAGCTCTGCTGTCATTTGCCGGGCCGCACGGACGAGCAGCTTGTCATTGGGGACGGTTTCCGTTGCAGAATCAGAAAAATCCGTGAGCAATCCAAAATATAATGATGTGTCCTGGTTGGCCAGAAAACGCACCTCAAGGTCATCAAACAAACACTTTATGGAATCTTTGCTGGTGAGCATTGCTGGCACAATAACCAGAGTGAGCAAATGCTCTGGCAAGCCTGTGGAAAAATCCATTTTGAGAAGAGGCTTGGGATTGATGACTATGGAAGCAATTTTATTGGCAACAGTCAGGGCCAGGTGGCAGGCTACAATGATAATGGGTAAAAGAAATAGAGATGCCCATAAGTTCTGTACACCCTGCGCCATGGCGACAAAGGCGAACGATACTGTAAAAAATAGCGTCAATAAAATGATTGTAGAGATATACAGAGGAACACGTAACCGGTTTGCCGCACGTGCAAGGCTCTGCACCGGGCCGAAATGGGCAGATATGGCAGTTTCAAGCAGGGGCTTGCCTTCAGCAGTCAAATAGCAGCCAACATGCGCATAACGAGCGTTTTTGCCATGCAGGCTCATGCCTTCACGGGCAAGTTCAATGGCTTTCAGAGCAATCTCGTTCTCTGTCAGGTGGCTGCACCTCGCCATTTTTTCGATAATGGTGCGGCAATAGTTGCGCGAATTGAAGTCCATAGCGGCATAAACTTCTGCGGGGTCCTTACGCAAAGTACCCTCAACCACGCTTACAGAATCGACAAACCCTTTCCAATCAATAGATTCGATGGCTCGCAGGCTGTTGAAACAATTGCTCATGGAAAGCTGGCTGGCAGCCTGCATCTGGTTTTCCACATGCACAAGCTGGTCAATCGTTTGGCCAGAGTCAGCAAGTTGCTGCTCAACCCACGTAAGTGGTAGCGCCAGGGAGGGCCCCATGCCTTTGAGCTGGCGGCTGAATTCGGCGACAAACGAGCCGGTAAGCGCTGGGTTTGACCGCGCCATGTCCGCAATTACCATGATCAAGTCTTTGGGAGAGGCCGCAGCGGTGTGCGTCAGCTTGCTTGCCCAATGCACGGCAAGTGCACGGTCAGTTCTGTATGCAGCGATCAGCGTGCTGATATGTCTGATATTTTCTATGAGAGCAAAGCGGAACATGATGGGAACCGCCCATAATTCACCAATAGTGAGCACAGAAACGGTTTGATAGGATGTTAGAACCGCCTTCACGGTTTCAGCATTCACCCGCCCGTCACTATGCCATATGACCTCTTGGGCGATATCGTAGGCACGGGGCAGCCCTGCAGAAAATCCCGTGGTCAGATGAGGCAGCTCCCGGCTGTACCCCTTGGGCAAGTGCCGTCTTACTGCTCGAATCTGCTCTTCAAGAATATAAAAATTATCAAGAAGGCATTCTCCAGCGGGCGCTATCTGCACGCCGCACAGCGCGTCTTCATTCAGCAGGCTATGCACGGACAAAAACATTTTTTCGTTGTCCACAAGCCGTGGAAGCAAAACTTCCGGGTGCTTTTCTGTGGCAATGCGGTGTCTTTCTGCCAGCAGCCTGCCATGCTCTCCAAGGTGCTCGGTGCTGAATAGCTCTAGTTGATACTGCCCGACCTCACCGGCGTACTTCCAGGGTATCTGTTTTACCTGAAAAAAAGCCCGCAACGCGGAAAGGATTCCGTAAGGTGTCTTGCTAAATAGATTCATTATAAATATTTCCAGCATGTTAAATATAGATTGTTGTAATGATGACTGCGTGTTCCAAGCAGGATTGCCCCACTGAGCCCTTGCCGCCTGGTTTGTCGTTGGCGACTCATAGCCTGAGCCTTCCGGCGTGTCCGATCTGAAGAAAAGTCGTACAAGTGGGAAGACATAGGAAATAATTATTCAATAAAAATGCACGTTACTTAATTGTAAAAATAAATTTTACAAATACTTTTTCTCTTTTATAATCAACTTATGTAATACAGTACATATATTAATTTGATAATTTTTTCAGCGTATTCTGCTTTTTTACATTTAAATATTTCTGACAAAATATTCCACTATCAGGATATATCTACAAAAATAAATGAGATGCGGCTTAAAATATCAGCGTAAAAAATCACGACAATCGCTCGATGCGGCGATTGTCAGTTGAGGCTGACAGGGTTCTTTCGGGGGAGCGGGCAGGGCTTGTGCTACGCACTCCCTGCAACAAGGATAATCAGCTACATCACGTGCTGACAGATTTTGAAACAGAATATCCCCATGCCAAAAATATCGGCAGCACAAATTTTATTGGCCTGCAATGCCAGTCTAAAAAGGCTATCAGCGATTAGCCGCGTGTGTATGACAAGTGAGGGTTTGTGGCGAGCTTTGTCTCATGGGCTGGCAGTAATCATGCCCTGAGCAAAAAATATTTAGTAGATATAATTGTTACACACAAAATAGTACTTTTATGTCTCTTATAAACATATAATAATTTTAAATAAATAAATTATAATTCATGAAAAAGCTAGTGACAATGGTAATTATAAGTTTAAAATATAACTAAAATATAGACGCTGTAAATATGTTTATATGGCAATATTTTCGTTTTTACATGCAAACTTATTCACAAATTCCGAAAATAATTTCCCCACACAATATTACAACCAGGGGTTCATTTTGGATAAAATTATACTAGACACTCCCTCTCCAGAAATTTGCGCCAGCAAAATCTTTGAAGCCAGCGGTGCAAAATTCGATGCGGATGTAGCGAAGGACCTGTGGCAAAAAATCATGCAACACAAGTGGGTTCTGTCTGAAAGACTGAATCGGGATGTGGGATTCAAGATTGCCTGCACCGATTTTATTGAGAACATAGGGACGGATGAGGAACTTTCTACGCACAATCAGGAAAAGCTTTTGGTGCAGATGGGCGCGCGCACTATCAGCAGAGATATTTGGGACACTATCTCAGACACGCAACCCCCCAAAAAGCTGATTCACAAAAGGATTATACTCCCTTTGGTCGAGGGGGCACTTACAGAAAAATATGGCGTCATCCCGCCTAAGACTATCATTTTTTTTGGCCCTCCCGGTACGGGCAAGACCCACTTTGTCAAGGCAATGGCCGGGCGACTGGCGTGGTGGTTCATAGAAATCGCACCAAGCATGCTTATGGTTGACGGTGTGGATAAAATTGGGGCTCATCTGCGAGCAATCATGGAAAAAACGCGAAGCCTGGACGAAGCCATTATTTTCATTGATGAATTTGAAGAGTTCGCAGGCAGCCGGGACAGCGCCAACCGAATCGACAGATCCATTACCAACGAATTTCTCAAACAGGTACCACTGATCAAGAGCCAACCAAACAAAGTCCTGCTGGTATGCGCAACAAATTACATCCGCCAATTGGATACTGCGCTGCTCCGCCCGGGGCGCTTTGATTGCATCATTCCGGTTGGAACTCTGGATGACGATGGAAGAAAAACAATTCTGGAATACTATTTGTCGATGATGAACTGCGGCGTTGTTGATGTTGATCATATTGTAAGCTTGACGCCTAAATTTACGCCTGCAGATATTGAGTATCTATTCCAAATTGTTGCCCAGTATGCCTTTGAAGAAGAATGTGAAAGCGGGGCAAACACTCCTGTGACCACAGAGATGATTGCTGAAAAAATCGCTTCCTTCAGACCGTCTTTGACGGAAGCGATGATTGCGGAGTTTAGAGAAGATGTAGCAATTTATTCGAGGGTTTAATTTATGTGAGTCGCTACGGAAGGCTTTTATGGATTTTACGTATTGAAGCTGACCGGCGTGACCGTCTGACCCTCCCGCGAGGGGAAGATTATCTGGTTGCTGGGGCAGGATTTTAACCTACGCCCTTCGGGCTTGAGCGCATACGCTCTTTAGCAGGGATGGTTAAAAGAGGTTAGTTCGGGGTGTATGCGGATGTCTTTTGATGTATCTGGATGTTCCATAACATTGCTAATTTATGTAATTAATAATTTAGAGACTATCCCTACACGCCGTCGGCAAGGGTTCCCCCCCCCCTTGAGACGCCACTTGAGACTAAAGGGTTACGTCGAAACATGTAACCCTTTTTCCGCGCCCGGCTACAGGCTGCAGGCCCTCCGGCACGCCAACCCAACGTAATTTCGGCTTGTCGGCCCCGCCCCAGAACCCGGCGTCGGCATTGCCCCGCAATCTCAATGCCTTTTGCCCTTGCCCTCTGGGGCGGCGTCCCCTTACAGTGCAATCTTACGCAACACTACTGCCACAGAGCCAAGTATGCCGCCGGGTTTCACTCTGTTGCTGTCCGCTCGGCAGGCCACGCAAGCCTCCCACCCCCTTCTAGCAAGGATACGCCCATGTCCGCCTCGCTGCTGCTCAATCCCTTTTGCAAGGCCCCCGAACATGCCGGTGCTGCCGACGTGACTGATTTTTCCCCTCTGACGGCGCAGCGCGTCCGCGCGTTCCATGCCTCGTTCAGCCAGTATCAGCCCACGCCTCTGACCAGCCTGCCCGGACTGGCCGCACGGCTGGGCATAAAACACGTGTGCGTCAAGGATGAGTCAAAACGGTTTGGCCTCAACGCCTTTAAGGTTTTGGGCGGTTCGTACGCCGTTGCCCGCTGTCTGGCCGAGCGCATGCACCTGCCCGAAGCCGGGCTGGTAAAGGGCCTGCTTGAAAACTCCGCAGCCAGAGCGCAGGCGGGCAAAATCACGTTTATCAGCACCACGGACGGCAACCACGGCAGGGGGCTGGCCTGGACAGCCCGCGAGCTGGGCTACCCCTGCATCATCTATATGCCCAAGGGCTCGGACAAGACCCGCCAGAACAACATTCTGGCGCTGGACGCCCAGTGCACCGTCACCGATCTCAATTATGACGACACTGTGCGCATGAGCTGGGACCTCGCCCGCGAAAAAGGCTATGTGATGGTGCAGGACACCGCCTGGGACGGCTATGAGCAGATCCCCGGCTGGATCATGCAGGGATACCTGACCCTTGCCGCAGAAATACTCGAGCAGATGCAGGCAGCCAGCATACGGGCCACCCACTGTTTTTTGCAGGCGGGCGTGGGCTCGTTTGCAGCGGCGGTGACGGCCTTTTTGGTGGCCGCGCTGGGGGCGGAGGCTCCGCGCATCATTATAGTAGAGCCGCACGCCGCCGACTGCTTTTACCGCTCCGCTCTTGCTGGCGACGGCACGGCCCACGCCGTGGGCGGCAGCCTGCAAACCCTCATGGCTGGCCTTGCCTGCGGCGAGCCAAGCACCCTGGCATGGAATATACTTAAAGATTACAGCACGGCCTTTATGTCCTGCCCCGATTACCTGGCCGCCAACGGCATGCGCATGCTGGCAGCCCCGGTCGCGGGCGACCAGCCCATTGTTTCGGGCGAGTCGGGCGCGGCAGGCGCGGGCGCGCTGCACTGGCTCATGTGCAACCCGGCGGCAGCCGCGCAACGCGAGGCCCTGGGCCTCGATGCCGAGGCTCAGGTTCTGCTCATAAGCACCGAGGGCGACACCGTGCCCAAAATCTATAGAAGTGTCGTCTGGCAAGGAGCGTATGCGGATGTAGACTGCGTATAAAACAGCACGAGCCCCCGCAATTTTGTCACCAGGTGGAGCGAGTGCTGCAACCCGGCATCATGCCGCGCAATCAGGCGGCATCCCATTCCTTTTTAAGCACGGCATAAATGCATGTATTTTCGTATCTTGGAGTGCCGTCTGCATTGTTGACAAATGAAATGTACTCCATAAAAAGTCCTTCCTTGCGCATGCATAGCCGCTCGCACAGTTTTTGCGAACGAATGTTGTTATTGTCCACATAGGCATACACGCGCCTTGCCCCCATCTGGGCAAAAAGGACATCAAAAAACGCCGTTGCGGCCTCATATGCGTAGCCCATGCCTTCATATCTGGCATTCAGCTGCCAGCCAACGCTGTAATTATCCGGCTCTTCCTTGGCCGCAAACATCACACCGATAATAGCGTCCTGTTCCTTGAGGCAAACGGCAAATTCCAGCATATTTGCACTCCGCCGTTCTACATCGGCAGCAGCCTCTTCAATGGTATCCAGTCGGTCATCAGCAAAGCATGTGGCTCGTGGATGGGACAAAATTTCAAGCAGCCCAGTCGCATCCTTGGATTCAAAGGGCCTCAAGACAAGCCTAGCTGTTTCAAACCTAGCCACGGCAATCTCCTTTTTTTCAAAAAGTCGCAACTGTTCAGGCCATGCTCACTGCTTTTCTAAAGAAGCCACTGGCACTGCAGCAGGTGTCTGCTTTGTGCCCCGGCTGAACAGACGCGTAACCATAATGAAAAACAGCGGCGTATAGTAAATGCCCAAGCCGGTTGCGGTAATCATACCCACCAGCACGGCCGTACCCAGTGCGTTTTGCGCACCTGCTCCTGCCCCACTGCTGAACGCCAGCGGCAGCACGCCAAGAATAAAACATAGAGATGTCATTATGATTGGTCGCAGGCGAATCCGCGAGGCTTCCAGCGTGGCTGCGACCAGATCCTTGCCGCCCGTGTGCAATGCCCTGGCGAACCCGACAATCAAGATAGAATTTTTTGCCGACAGTCCAATGATGGTCAGCAACGCAACCTGCAAATATATATCGTTGTTCATGCCCCGCAGATAGACAGCGCCCAGCGCACCCACAACGCCTGCGGGCACAGCCAGCAACACCGCCAGCGGTATGGTCCAGCTTTCATACAGGGCCGCCAGACAAAGAAAGACCCCAACAATCGAAATAGCGTAGAGCAAGGGGGCCTGACTTGAGGCCACCACCTGCTGATAGGAAAGACCGGTCCAGGCATAATCAAAGCCCTGGGGCAAATTTGCAGCACTTTTTTCCATTGCCGCCATGGCGCTTCCGTTGCTTTGCCCTGGCGCGGCCGCCCCTTCGATTCTTACAGAGGGTATCCCCTGATAACGGGTGAGACTTGGCGAGGCCAAAACAGACTTCACGCCGATAAAACTGCTAAAGGGCACCATTTCGTTTTTGGCGTTTCGCAGATAAAACCGGCCAAGGTCGTCTATACCAGCGCGCACTGCCGGCTCTGCCTGAAAATAGACCTTTTTTGTTCTGCCCTTATCCGAAAAGTCGTTGATATATTCGCCCCCCCAGTAGGCACTGATGGCGCTGTTTATTTCGCCTCTGGTCAGGCCGTATGATCCGGCTTTGCCATTGTCGATAACCAGATCGTACTGTTCGGTATCAGCCATGCCGCTATAGCGCGCATAGGCAACAGCGGGCGAGTTGGTCGCATTTTCCAGCAGTATATCCTTGGCATTGAGCAGCTCAGCATGCCCCCTGCCGCCACGGTCCATCAGCTCCATCTCAAAGCCAGACGAACTGCCAAGTTCCATGACGGCCGGGGGGGCCATTACAAATATTTCTGCCCCTGATATGGATGAAAACCGTGCCGTGGCGCGTTCCATAATATCAAACGCGCTTTGCCCTGCCCCCCGCTTGCTCCAGTCTTTAAGCAGAGGAAGCACCATGGCCGAATTCTGACCAGAGCCGCTGAACCCCCAGCCAATAACGCACATAACGCTTTCTATGGAATCCTTTTCTTCGTTGCGAAAGTAGGCATCAATCTCTCTGACGATTTTTTCTGTGCGCTCTAGCGACGCGCCCGGCGGCAGCAGCACATCAACAGACAAAAAGCCCTGGTCTTCGTCTGGCAAAAATGCTGAGGGCAAAAGCAGAAACAAAACAAGGCATGCGGCGGTTATTGCCGCAAATACCACGCTCCATGGCAGGGGTTTGCGCAGCATGACGCCCACCCCATGCACATACCGTTGTGTAAATGCCGCAACCCATCGGTTGAAATGCCCAAACAGCCCCTGACCCGTCTCGTGAACATGCGCCTGCAGCATTGTGGCGCACAGGGCTGGCGTAAGCACAATAGCTACCACCACAGATAATATCATGGACGCCACAATGGTGACGGAAAACTGCCTGAATATGGCCCCGGTAGAACCGGACATAAAGGCCATGGGTACAAATACCGCAGAAATAACCACGGCAACGCCCACCAGTGCCCCGGTTATCTGTCGCATGGATTTGAGGGCGGCCTCTTTTGGGGCAAGCCCCTCGTCGCGCATAAGGCGTTCTACATTTTCCACCACAACAATGGCGTCATCCACCAAAAGGCCGATGGCCAGAACCATGCCAAACATGGTGAGGGTATTGATGGAAAACCCCATTGCCGCAAACACGGCAAAAACTCCAAGCAGCACTACTGGCACTGCAATGGCCGGAATAAGCGTGGCGCGATAGCTTTGCATAAAAACGAACATCACCGCCACAACAAGCGCAATGGCCTCAAACAGCGTGCGCACTACCGACCGTATGGATTTTTCAACAATGGGGGCGCGGTCGTCGGCATATGCATACTTGAGCCCAGGCGGAAAAAAACCGGCCAGCGACTGCAATTCTGCCTTGATACCCCTGGCTGTTTCCAGAACATTTGCACCGGATGCAAGTTTAAAGGCCAAACCAGTACCCGCATGACCGTTAAAAAATGTACTGCCCATGGAACTTTCTTCATTCAATTCTATGCGGGCAACGTCCTTGAGCAGCAATACAGAGCCGTTTTCTTCAACTTTCAACTGTATCTGCTCAAATTCCTCCACAGTTTCCAGACTTGATGATGCGTTGATGTCGATATTGATTTCCTGACCGGGCATGGCGGGGGCCGCCCCCACCTGACCGCCGGCCACCTGGGCATTCTGTGAACGAACGGCAGCAATGACATCCTGCGGATTTAACTTGTATTGCCGCATTTTGTCCGGGTTGCACCAAATGCGCATGGCATTCTGAAAACCGTACAGGGTAATGGAACCAACACCGGCAATGCGGCTTAGCGGATCAACCAGAGAGCTGGCCACATAATCGCTGATGTCGTTGGGCCGCATGGTGTCTCTGGCGTCATAAAAAGCGACGGTCATAAACGAGTTGTCCACAGCCTTTAAAGCCTGAACCCCTTGCCGCTGCACGGCATCGGGCAACAGCGAAAGGGCCTGCTGCAACTTGTTTTGCACCTGCACCTGCGCCGTATTTGCATCTGTGCCCGCAGCAAAGGTAAGGATGATTTCCGTACCGCCAGAAGAACTGCTGGAGGATTTCATGTGCAGCAGATTGTCCAGTCCTTTTATCTGCTGCTCAATAATTTGCGTTACGCTGCGGTCAATTATGGATGCTGACGCTCCCGGATACTGCGCCGAAATGGATATCTGCGGCAGGGCGATATCCGGGTAATGGGCAACAGGAAGCCGAACGATGGCAAGCCCCCCGGCCAGCATGATAATGATGGCAATAACCCATGCAAAAATGGGGCGATTGATAAAAAAATCTGCCATACGTCACCGCACCCCTTTGGCTGCCGCCGGGGCGGGGGTGACGTTTGCATTTGCTGCCGGGGCTGGTACGCCAATAACGGTTTCACCCGGCACGGCTTTCTGAAAACCCTCAACCACCAGCATGTCGCCTGCACTCAGTCCAGCACCCACAAGCCAGCGGTTGCCAATGGTGCGCTCAAGGCGCACATCGCGCCGCGCCACACCATAAAGACCCTTTTTTGCGCCCTCTTTGTGCAAAATATAAACAGCGTGTCCCCCGGCACTGTTCGCAAAGGCTGCCCCCTGCGGAATCAGCACGGCCCTGTCTATCGAGCCTTCTTCAATAACGGCCTTTACATACATGCCGGGAAGAAGCAGCCCATCCGGATTGCTAATCACAGCCCGCAGCATGAGGCTTCCCGTGCTTTGCCCCACAGATATTTCAGAAAACAGCAGGTCTCCCCGTATCCATGCCGGTTCACCAGTCTGTTGCGCCGCCGCAACAGGCGTGTAGGGCGAGCCGTCTTCAAGAATCAGGCGCACCTTGGTGCTATTGCCGTTGGCAGACACCCTCCCCTGGGCTATGGCCCGGCGCAGGCGAACGCTGTCGGCGCTGGGCTGGGTTATGTCCACAAACACACGGTCAATCTGCTGTATTACGGCCAGTGCCGATGGCTGGTTTGCCGTAACAAGAGCCCCCACCGTAACGGCAGAGGCTCCAATACGCCCAGAAACCGGGGCCTTTATTTCGGTATGCGCAAGGTTGATGGCGGCAGATTGCAGCTCGGCCTCGGCTCTGGCAACGCGGGCGCGGGCCTGCCCGTGCAGCGATATGGAATTGTCCAGCTCCTGCTGGCTTATGGCATACTGCTTGATCAGCAGCTTCTGGCGTTTTTCCAGCAGCGCTATGGACGTTACTGCGGCTTTTGCCTCTGCAAGCGAGGCACTAGCCGTGGCATACGCCGCCTGATAGCTGGCCGGGTCTAAGCGGTATAAAACCTGCCCCTCTTTTACATCTGTGCCTTCTTCAAAAAGACGCTCAAGAACAATGCCGTCTACCTGGGGCCGCACTTCTGCCGTCACCAGGGCTGTAACCCTGCCCGGCAGCGTGCTGCTCAGCGTCACCTTTTCTTCGCCCAGCACAAGATACTGGACCGCCACAGTGGTGTTTTCTGGCTTTTCTGCATCACTGCAGCCGAACACCGCCAGGGGCAGGCAACATATGGCCATCAGCCGCAGCAGGCGGGAAATCTTGGTAAGGCAAGGCATTACAAACACCTCAATTCATATATTGGCAAACAAAATTCGGCTTGCGCATTTGTCTGTAATTTGCCAGCGTAAAGTATAAAGCTACTTTATAGTCAAGGAAAAATTGTAATGAAAAAAAACCTGCTCACCACAGGTGAATTTGCCAGCCTGTGCCGCACACAAAAAAGCACCCTGCTGTCTTATGAAAAGGAAGGGCTGCTGAAACCAAAATATGTTTCAGAAAACAGGTATCGCCGCTATGGAATCGAACAGTTCTTTGAATTTGATATGCTTACCATGCTTAAGGATGTTGGCAGCTCGCTGAAGGAAATCAAGGCGCACCTGCACAACATGAACGGCGAAAAATTTTTGTCTTTTCTTCAGGAAAAACAGCTTGCAGCAGACAAGGAACTGCACAGGGTTGCGCAGCGCAAACTGATGCTGAAAGACATGACCACCTGCCTGCGCGAAGCCCTCAGTATCAAGTACGACACCCTTTCCATCCAGCAACACAAGGCCGAGCAGCTGGAAATGACACCATCTGGCGCCAGACCTTCAGAAACGCAATGGGAACTGGTGCAACGCTTTGCGGAATTTAACAGGACCAATGCGCAAATGGAGGTGAAGCCGCGATACCCCTTTGGCATTGTTTACTGCATGGATGACATACAGCAGGGAGACTACGTCGACCGCTACTATTTCACCCGGATGCGTAATTCCACATTACCAGAACGCGTGCACACAAAACATGAGGGAAAATACGCAGTTCTAGCCCACATTGGCACGGATGACTCGCACAGGCAGACCCTTGCCAGCATGGTGCAAAAAATCCGCGCTGCGGGCTTGACCATAAAAAGCGATGCCTACGCCTACGACATGATGAGCTATATTATGCAGGATAACGGCGACTACTATGCGCTAAAATATGCCATTCTGGTAGAATAGAGGCGCATGGCCCAGCACCAAGCCCTGTGCACAGGGCCGGCCAACCGGCATTTTCCCCTTGCGGGCGGAGCGCTGTAATCGTAAAAACATACAAGAGATAGCAGCGCCCATTCATCAACTCCACAGAGAGGCCCCACATGCAGGTTTGCAAAAAAACAGCTGACGGCGTTTTGCATGTCAGCATAGCGGGCAAGATAGATACGGTCACAGCCCCTGCGCTGGACAGGGAGCTGCAGGAGGACTGCGCCACGGCGGACTCGCTGGTGCTTGATTTCAGCCAGGTGGACTACATTTCGAGCGCCGGTCTGCGCATACTGCTGCGCCTGCACAAACGGATGGTCGAACGCCAGGGCATGCGCATCGTCAATGCCAATGAAACCGTGAGAGAAGTGTTCAGCATCACGGGCTTTGTGGATCTGTTTACCATCGAATAACCCCACCCCACAAAGCTCCGCCGCGGTGCAGAGCCTTATTGCGCAGAGCGGGCAAGCCCGCAAAGGCGGGCCGCCATGCACAAAATGTTTCATAAGTGGCTCTTTATCTGCATCTTTCCCGCTTTTTGCATCACACTGGCGGCGTCCTATTTTTTGCAGACCCGACAGGCCGAAGAAAACGCCCGCTACATGCTTTCAAGCAATCTCGACGACGGGGCCAAGTATCTGCGCATGGTCGTCACCAACGCCACCCATATCCGGGAGATATCCGACGCGGGCGCTCTGGCCAAGGCTCGGGCCTTTGCAGCCATAATCACGCAGAACCCCGGCATTCTCAATGTCACCACCCTGATGTTTTTTTTGCGCAAACTGCTTGATGTGGAAGAACTGAACGTCACGGACGAGCAGGGCGTCGTCGTAGCTTCCACATCTTCGTTCGTGGGCTACGACATGGCCTCCTCGCCGCAGTCCGCCGCGTTTTTGCCCGCTCTGCGCGATCTGGAATTTACCCTGGTGCAGGATATCATCCCCCGGGGCGCGGACAACGAGCCCTTTCAGTATGCGGGCGTGGCGCGGCGCGACTGCACGGGCATCGTGCAGATCGGCTATTCACCCCGCCGCCTGCTTGAGGCCCTGCGCGCCGCCGCTGTGGATGAAATAGCCCCCCGCTACCATATCGGCTCACAGGGGTTTATGGCCATTGCCATTTATGGGGCCATCATCAGCAGCGGCAGCGAAACCGGCGTGCCTGTGGGGGCCAGCGTGAAGTCGCTTGGGCTGATACAGGCGCAACAGTCCGGCATGGTTACCATTCTTGGCAAACAGTACCTTTGCCAGAGTATGAAAGCTGACGGTTACACGCTGTTTGCCCTGCTGCCCCGCAGCGAGGTGTTTTTTTCACGCGACAGCATGCTCATGTATATTGCGGCCTGCAATATCGTGCTGTTTGCCCTCATTTTCTGGATGGTCTCACATCTGGTCAAACGGCTGGTCATCAACGACGTGTACCGCGTCAACGCCGACCTGCAAAAAATCACCTCGGGCAACCTTGATGTGGTGCTCAACGAGCGCACCACGCCAGAATTTGGCCTGCTCTCGGACGGCATCAACAAAACGGTGCAAAGCCTCAAGCAGGCTATCGACGCCGCAGCGGGCAGAATAGACGCCGAGCTGGAATTTGCCCGCGCCATCCAGTGCTCGTCGCTGCCGAGCGTGTTTCCCGCCTATCCGGAGAGGGAGGACTTTGACATCTTTGCCGTCATGCGGGCCGCCAAGGTGGTGGGCGGCGATTTTTACGATTTTTATCTCAGGGATAAAAACCAGCTTGTGATCGTGGTGGCCGACGTGGCTGACAAGGGCATCGGCGCGGCCCTGTTTATGATGACGGCCAAAACCCTCATAAAGAGCCTTGCCGAGTCGGGGCTTTCACCGGCGGAAATTTTTTTGCAGGCAAACAGGCGCATCTCTGCCCAGAATGACCAGGATATTTTTCTCACCGCCTTTCTAGGGGTTCTGGATCTCACCACCGGCAGGCTGGTCTGCGCCAATGCCGGGCACGAGCATCCGCTGCTTTTCAGACAGCAGGAGGCGCGCTACACGTGGATTGAGGCGGGCCACGGCCTGCCTCTTGGGGCCATGGGCAACTCCAGTTACCGCGAGCAGACGTTTCAACTGTCGCCGGGCGACCGCCTGCTGCTCTACACGGACGGCGTCAGCGAGGCGGAAAACAGCCAGGGAGGCCGCCTGGGACTCAGCGGCATAGAAAACGCCGTGAGCGGCACTGAGGGCATGAGCGCCGAAAAAACCGTGCAGACCCTGCTGCAAAAGGTGGACGACTTTGCCTCCGGCGTGGAGCAGTCGGACGACATTACCATTCTGGCGCTTGAATTTGCTGGCATGGCCTGGGATGAGCTGCTGGTAACAGCCGACGACGCCCACCTTGAATCGGTGCTGGCTTTTTTGGAAACCAAGCTCAAAGCCGCCCAGTGCCCCGCCAAAACCCTACCCTTGCTGCTGGTGGCCGCAGAAGAAGTGTTCACCAACATAGCCCACTACGCCTACGCGCCGGATCAGGGCACGGTACTGCTGCGCTGCCGGGCGCGGAGCGGACCGTTTCAGCTTGTTGTGCAGTTTCAGGACAGCGGCCGTCCCTTCAATCCGCTGCAGCAGCCGGGGCCGGATACTACCCTGCCCGCCGGGCAGCGCGACGAGGGCGGGCTCGGCATTGCCATGGTACGCAGAATAATGACCCGGATGGACTACTCGCGCACTGCGGATGGAAAAAACATTCTCACCCTGTGGCGACAGGAAGAAGCGTAACCGGCATCCCACTGGTAGCCAAAGGCCGTCCCGCAACGCCGCCCCTGAACCGCCAGCGCGCATGGGGACGACAAACGGGCCACACATCTGCGACGCATGCCGTCGCCGCCGCACGGAGCATTTGCCATGAGCACCCAAAAGGCCGTCATCCAGGCCGTCACAGAATTTCTCGCCCCGCTCTTTGGGCCTGCCACGGAAATTCTTGATGATGAGTACACGAGAGAAAACTTTGACGACATCGCCGAGATGAACGGCAGGTGCTTCATGATGCGCGTGGCCCTTACCGGGCACGCGGAGGACGACGTTTATATATTTCGGGCCATTCCATTTACGGAGACCGAGCAGCACATCGCCCGCAACATCCTTGCCGAGTGGAAAAAAATCTTCAGCACCCCCCGCATAGACGATTACGCCGCAGTGTGCATACGGCAGGCCCAGCTCATCGGCATTGCCAAGATACTCTCACCCAAGCGCCATGTCACAGTGCTGGGCATACTCAACCTGTTGTCCTTCTGGTCGAGCGAAACCTACGAGGGTGAAAAGATTTCCTTTTCCGTGGCCATTGACGAGGCGGACCCTCGCCCGGCGCAGGTCAATTTTTTTGATGTCTGCAAGGAGGACTACGCCAAGGTTCTCACCTCAGGCTGCGACACACTGCTTGTGTGCAATGCCGAGGGCGGCATAACAGCCTACTGCGAGGCCCTCATGCCCGATGAGAAAGAGGCGGCCCACGTGTACGCGCCTCTGCCCTTTTTGCCGGTGGCCTACTGGACCTCCCAGCAGCGCTGCGCTTTTTGCCTCAGCAAAAACGGCGACATACTCATCTTTAAGAACCGGCAGCTTTTTTTTGCCAAACGGCGCGGCAAATGGCTGCACTTTTCGCACCAGGCCTACCTTGCCGAGCTTGGCTATCAGGGGCAAGGCGGCAGCCGGGGCACTATTGAGGCGCTGTACCTTAGCCTGCTCGACGTATCCTTCCGCCGCAAGGGAGCCTGCATCGGCTTTTTCAAAAAAAACGCCGTCACGCCCTGGATGATCAACGAACGCCGCAACCAGCGCATCGCGCAAAATATGGATCAGGCGGAGCTTGTGCGCATCTCGCAAGAGCACCTGCAGCGCCACCTTGAAGAAATTGTTAACGAAAAGGACATTCTGGCCCAGGCGGGCGGCAGCAAGACAGCACTGCTGCGCACTGCCCTGCCCAGCACGAACTTTGCGCAAATTCCCCGCAAGCTGCGGGCCGAGCTGCTCTCCATCGACGGAGCCACGCTGATCTTTGACGACGGCAGCGTCTTTGCCGTCGGGGCCATCCTCAAGGTTCCCGGGGGCAGCACCAGCGGCGGGCGCAAGGCTGCGGCCCTGACGCTTGCCGAACACGGCATCGGCATCAAGGTTTCCAACGACGGGCACATCACCGCCTGGAGCAACCGGGCCGAAGCCGGACAGGCCCTGTTTGAGATCGGCTAACCGTGCCTGCTGCGGGTAAGCCATGAGGCCGCGACAGTACAGGTAACGCCTCTGACAACAGGGCCCGACGTAGACAACAGGGGATGGCGGCAGGCCTGTTTTGCGCCGCTACGACACAGATTGGACGCTCAACCGGTAAAAACCGCTCTACAAGCCTTTTTTTTGTCTTGTCATGAACTTCTCGCTGAGGTAAATTGGCCGACAGAGAAGTTTTTATTTTTCCCTCCCGCTTTTTTGCTTGCCAACGGCACGGATTCCTAGTATGCATCCTCTTTCAACGATTGGTGCGGGAGGCTCCTTTCTGTTTTTCAATAACTTACTGACCAAGCATATACACTCAAGGTAAAGCCCTATCCCCAGCCCTGTTTACCCAGACAGGGATGGGTTTTTTACGCCTTGCCAGCAGTAGGTTTTTTTCAGCCTCTCCACCAGCTTACGCTTTCAGGGTGCAGTGACAGCAAGTTTTTTGCCCGCCGGCTTAGGCATGCTGATTTGTCGCGCAGCCGGGGCGCAACCGCTACCTATCTTGAGGTACCCATGGGCCAGCTCACCAAACAGTTCGGCAAAATCAAGGTTTCCCTCCCTATCCCACATCTGCTGAATCTGCAGATAGATTCTTACCAGAAATTCCTTCAGGAAGGCGTTTCAGATGCCGACCGCAGCCCAGAGGAAGGGCTGGAAGGTGTGTTCCACACCGTCTTCCCCATTGAGGATTTCAATAAGACCGCCAGTCTTGAGTTCGTCAGCTACGAAATCGGCGAACCCAAATACGACCAGGCCGAGTGCATTTCAAAGGGGCTGACCTACGAGGCTCCCATGCGCATCAAGGTGCGCCTGGTGGTCTATGACACCGATGAAGCTTCGGGCAACCGCACCATCCGCGACATCAAAGAGCAGGATATCTATTTTGGCACCCTGCCCCTGATGACGGAAAAGGGCACGTTTATCATCAACGGCACCGAGCGCGTCATCGTTAACCAGTTGCAGCGCTCGCCGGGCATCATTTTTGAGCACGACGGCGGCAAGACCCACACCAGCCGCAAGGTGCTTTACTCCTGCCGCATCATTCCCATGCGCGGCTCGTGGCTCGACTTTGACTTCGACCACAAGGACATCCTGTACGTCCGCATTGACCGTCGCCGCAAAATGCCCGCAACCATCCTGTTCAAGGCCATGGGCATGAGCAAGGAGCAGATCCTCGAGTACTTCTACTCGCAGGAGCACTACCGCATCGAGTCGGCCAGCAGCCTGTTCTGGGAGATCCGCAAGGATCTGTACCGCAAGGACAACGCCTACGCCGATATCTGCGACCCCCAGGGCAATGTCATCGTCAAGGCTGGCAAGCCCATCACCAAGCGCAGCTGGCGCATGATCTGCGAGTCGGGCATTGAAGCCATCGAGGTTCGCCCCGACACGCTGGACGCCATGTTTTTGGCTGAAGACGTGACCGATCCCAAGACCGGAGAAGTGCTGGCCGAAGCCGCCGACGAAATCACCGCCGGGCTGCTTGACCGCATCCGCGAGGCGGGCATCGTGCGTATCGCCGTGCTGCACACCAAGGGCACCGACACCTCGTCGTCCATCCGCGACACCCTGGTGCAGGACCGCATCCCCGACCAGCAGAAGGCGCAGGAAGAAATCTACCGTCGTCTGCGTCCGTCGTCTCCGCCTACCCCTGAGATTGCGGCCAGCTTCTTTGACAACCTGTTCCGCAACGCCGACTACTACGACCTCTCGCCGGTGGGCCGCTACAAGCTCAACCAGCGCCTCAGCCTGAACGAGGCCGACGACCTGCGCACCCTGACCGACAACGACATTCTCACCGCCATCAAGGTGCTGGTGCAGTTGAAGGACAGCCACGGCCCGGCCGACGACATCGACCACCTGGGCAACCGCCGCGTGCGCCTGGTCGGCGAACTGGTTGAAAACCAGTACCGCATCGGCCTTGTGCGCATGGAGCGCGCCATCAAGGAGCGCATGAGCCTGCAGGAAATTTCCACGCTCATGCCCCACGACCTGATCAATCCCAAGCCGGTGGCGGCAGTGCTCAAGGAATTCTTTGGCACTTCGCAGCTCTCGCAGTTCATGGACCAGACCAACTCGCTCTCGGAAGTGACGCACAAGCGTCGTCTTTCGGCCCTGGGCCCCGGCGGTCTGACCCGCGAACGCGCGGGCTTTGAAGTGCGCGACGTGCACACCTCGCACTATGGCCGCATCTGCCCCATCGAAACGCCTGAAGGCCCGAACATCGGCCTTATCGTGTCGCTGACCACCTTTGCCAAGGTCAACGACTACGGCTTTATTGAAACGCCCTACCGCGTTGTGCGCGATAGCCGCGTTACCAATGACGTGGTGCATCTCGACGCCTCGCGCGAAGGCGGTCAGGTGGTGGCGCAGGCCAACGCCCGCGTGGACGCCGACGGCAACCTGCTTGACGAATACGTGACCGTGCGCGTCAAGGGTGAAGTGGAAATGAACCCGCGCGAAGAAGTGACCCTGATGGACGTCTCGCCCAGCCAGATGGTCTCCATCTCCGCCGCGCTCATTCCCTTCCTGGAACACGACGACGCCAACCGCGCGCTCATGGGTTCAAACATGCAGCGTCAGGCCGTGCCGCTTTTGCGCTCCGAAAAGCCCCTGGTGGGCACGGGCATGGAAGTGGACGTGGCCCGCGACTCCGGCGCGTGCATAGTGGCTCCCGCGCCCGGCAAGGTGGAATATGTGGACGCCGACCGCCTCATCGTTTCGTACGAGGGCGACGTGTTTCCCAAGCAGGGCGGCGTGCGCGCCTATGACCTGCTCAAATTCCACAAGTCGAACCAGAACTCGTGCTTTGGGCAAAAGCCCACCTGCTACCCCGGCATGCCCGTTAAAAAAGGTCAGATTCTGGCCGACGGCCCCGGCATTGACGAGGGCGAACTGGCCCTTGGCAAAAACCTGGTGGTCGCGTTCATGCCCTGGTGCGGCTACAACTACGAAGACTCCATCCTCATTTCCGAGCGCACCGTGCGCGACGACACCTTTACCTCCATTCATATTGAAGAATTCGAGGTAGTGGCTCGCGACACCAAGCTGGGACCGGAGGAAATAACCCGCGATATTCCCAACGTCAGCGAAGACATGCTGCGCAACCTCGACGAGAGCGGCATCATCCGCATCGGCGCGGCCGTCAAGCCCGACGACATCCTTGTGGGCAAAATCACCCCCAAGGGCGAAACCCAGCTTACGCCTGAAGAAAAGCTGCTCCGAGCCATCTTCGGCGAAAAGGCCAGGGATGTGAAAAACACCTCCCTCAAGGTTCCCCCGGGAGTGGAAGGCACCATCATCGACGTCAAGGTCTTCAACCGCCGCTCCGGCGAGAAGGATGACCGTACCCTGGCCATCGAAAGCCACGACACGTCGGTGCTGGACCAGAAGGAATCTGATCATCTGCGCGCCCTTTCCGACCGCACCCGCGTGCAGCTTGCCCCCCACGTTCTGGGCAAGCAGATCGCGGCCGCAGTGCCGGGCAAAAAGAAGGGCGAGGTGCTGGCCGATGTGGGCGCAGCCCTGACCGAAGACGTGCTTGAGCAGATCCCCGTCAAGAAGCTTGCGGGCCTGTTCAAGAGCAAGGAAGTCAACGACGCCGTGACCGAGGCGCTCAAGTCGTACGACCAGCAGGTTGAATACCTTAAGGCCATCTACGACTCCAAGCGCGACAAGGTCACCGAGGGCGACGATCTGCCTCCTGGCGTCATCAAGATGGTCAAGGTGCACATTGCCATCAAGCGTAAGCTTTCGGTGGGCGATAAAATGGCCGGCCGCCACGGTAACAAGGGCGTTGTTTCCTGCATCTTGCCGGAAGAAGACATGCCCTTCTTTGCCGACGGCCGTCCCGTGGACATCGTGCTGAACCCCCTGGGCGTGCCCTCTCGTATGAATATCGGCCAGATCATGGAGACCCACCTCGGGTGGGGCGCCAAGGAACTGGGCCGTCAGCTGGCCGAGCTTGTTGACTCGGGCGCGGCCATGCAGGTTGTGCGCGAAGAGCTCAAGGGCGTTTACAACTCGCCTGAAATCAGCTCGCTGGTTGACACCATGAGCGATGAGGAATTCAAGGCCTCCGTGCTCAAGCTGCGCAACGGCATTGTCACCAAGACCCCCGTGTTCGACGGCGCGACCGAAGAGGAAATCTGGGGCTGGATGGACAAGGCTGGTCTTGCCAACGACGGCAAAACCACCCTGTACGACGGCCGCACGGGTGTTCCCTTCAAGAACCGCGTGACCACAGGCGTCATGTACATGCTCAAGCTGCACCACTTGGTTGACGAAAAAATCCACGCCCGTTCCACCGGCCCTTACTCGCTGGTGACGCAGCAGCCCCTCGGCGGTAAAGCCCAGTTCGGCGGCCAGCGTTTGGGCGAAATGGAAGTCTGGGCTCTTGAAGCCTACGGCGCGGCCTATCTGCTGCAGGAATTCCTTACGGTCAAGTCGGACGACGTGACCGGACGCGTGAAGATGTACGAAAAGATCGTCAAGGGAGACAACTTCCTTGAGGCAGGTCTGCCCGAATCGTTCAACGTGTTGGTGAAGGAACTGATGAGCCTTGGTCTCAACGTGACCCTGCACCAGGAAGAAGGTAAGAAAAAGCCCAAACGCGTGGGCTTTATGAAAGAACGCGAGGAAGAGGCGTAAAACCCCCCTTTCTGGCGGCCCCGGACACGCGTTGCGCCAACTGCCGCGACCATCGCGGCAGCTGGCGACAGCATGGCTAACGATTTCAACGAGCTTTTTACAAAGCAAGGTATACTATGAGCCTGGACGATCTTTTCACCGCACGCGGCGCGTCGACGACCAACGTGACGAACATCCGCAACCTGAAAGCCATCCAGATTTCCATCGCATCGCCCGAAGCCATTCGCGAATGGTCGTACGGTGAGGTGAAAAAGCCGGAAACCATCAACTATCGCACCTTCAAGCCGGAGCGCGACGGCCTTTTCTGCGCCAAGATCTTCGGCCCCGTGAAGGACTATGAATGCAACTGCGGCAAGTACAAGCGCATGAAGCACCGCGGCATCGTCTGCGAAAAGTGCGGCGTTGAAGTTATTGCCTCCAAGGTGCGCCGCGAGCGCATGGGCCATATCGAACTGGCCGCGCCGGTTGCCCATATCTGGTTTTTGAAGACCCTGCCCTCCAAGATCGGCACCCTGCTCGACATGACCATGGCCGATCTGGAAAAGGTGCTCTACTTCGACTCGTACATCGTGCTCGATCCCGGTCAGACCAACCTGCAGAAGCGTCAGGTCATCTCTGAAGACCAGTACCTGCAGATTCTTGACCACTACGGCACTGACGAGGTGCTGACCGTGGGCATGGGCGCCGAAGCCGTGCGCAGCCTGCTGGAAGAGCTGGATCTGGAAAAGCTGCGCACCGAGCTGCGCGAAGAAGGCGAATCCACCAAGAGCCAGACCAAGAAGAAAAAGATCACCAAGCGCCTCAAGATTGTTGAAGCGTTTTTGGAGTCGGACAACAAGCCCGAATGGATGATCATGGAAGTCATTCCCGTCATCCCGCCGGAGCTGCGTCCTCTTGTACCTCTTGACGGCGGCCGCTTTGCCACCTCTGACCTCAACGACCTTTACCGTCGTGTGATCAACCGCAACAACCGTCTCAAACGGCTGATGGAGTTGGGCGCGCCCGAAATCATCATCCGCAACGAAAAGCGCATGCTGCAGGAAGCTGTGGACGCGCTGTTCGACAACGGTCGCCGCGGCCGCGCCATCGCCGGTACCAACGGCCGCCCGCTCAAGTCGCTCTCCGACATGATCAAGGGCAAGCAGGGCCGCTTCCGTCAGAACCTGCTCGGCAAGCGCGTCGACTACTCCGGCCGTTCGGTTATTACCGTTGGCCCTTACCTCAAGCTGCACCAGTGCGGTTTGCCCAAAAAGATGGCGCTTGAGCTCTTCAAGCCCTTCATCTATGCCGAGCTTGAAAAAAGAGGCCACGCCTCCACCATCAAGAGCGCCAAAAAGATGGTGGAACGTGAAGAGCTGGTGGTGTGGGATATCCTGTCGGAAGTGGTGCGCGAGTACCCCATCCTGCTCAACCGCGCCCCTACCCTGCACCGTCTGGGCATCCAGGCTTTTGAACCCCTGCTGGTCGAAGGCAAGGCCATCCGTCTGCACCCGCTCGTCTGCTCGGCCTACAACGCCGACTTCGACGGCGACCAGATGGCCGTGCACATTCCGCTTTCGGTTGAAGCGCAGATCGAATGCCGCGTGCTCATGATGAGCACCAACAACATTCTCTCGCCCGCCAACGGCGGTCCTGTCATTGTGCCCTCGCAGGACATCGTGCTTGGTCTGTACTACATGACCGTCGAGCGCAGCTTTGAACAGGGCGAAGGCATGAGCTTCTGCGCCCCGTGGGAAGTGGAAGCGGCCTACGACGGCGGGCAGGTATCGCTGCACGCCCGCATCAAGGTGCGCATGCCCGACGGCGCCATATACAACACCACGCCCGGCCGCGTGCTGGTCAGCGACATCCTGCCCGAAAAGCTCGGCTTTGATCATGTCAACTGCGTGCTGACCAAGAAGAACATCGCCCGTCTCGTGGGCGCTGCCTACCGCCATTGCGGCATCAAGGCCACGGTCATTCTGTGCGACCGCCTCAAGGATATGGGTTACGAATTCGCCACCAGGGCGGGCGTGACCATCGGCGTGAAGGACCTCACCATTCCTGAAAGCAAAAAGCACATTCTGGCTGCCTCGCAGGCGGAAGTGGACGACATCGAACATCAGTACCGCGACGGTATCATCACCCGTACTGAAAAGTACAACAAGGTGGTCGACGTGTGGACCAAGGCCACGCAGGACGTCTCGGCCGAGATGATCAAGGATATATCGTACGACGTGCTTACCGACCCCAAAACCGGCAAGCAGGAGAAAAACCAGAGTTTCAACCCGATCTTCATGATGTCCAATTCGGGCGCTCGTGGTAACCAGGATCAGATGCGTCAGCTGGCCGGCATGCGCGGCCTGATGGCCAAGCCTTCCGGTGAAATCATTGAAACGCCTATCACCTCTTCGTTCCGCGAAGGGCTCTCGGTGTTGCAGTACTTCACCTCCACCCACGGCGCTCGTAAGGGTCTGGCCGATACAGCCCTTAAAACGGCAAACTCCGGTTACCTTACCCGCCGCCTCGTCGACGTCGTGCAGGACGTTATTGTCTGCGAACACGACTGCGGCACTGTGGACGGCATCGAGCTGACCCACCTCAAGGACGGCGGCGACATCAAGACCCCGCTGTCCGAGCGCGTGATTGGCCGCGTGCTGTTGTACCCCGTGTTTGATCCCGATGATCCAAACACCGTGCTGCTGCCCGAAAACACGCTTATCGAAGAAAAAGAGGCCCAGCTTATCAGCGACAAGGGCATCTCTTCGGTCACCGTGCGTTCGCCCCTTACCTGCCAGGCCGAACGCGGCATCTGCGCCCTGTGCTACGGGCGCGACCTTGCCCGCGGGCACCTGGTCAACACGGGCGAAACAGTGGGCATCATCGCCGCCCAGTCCATCGGTGAACCTGGCACGCAGCTTACCATGCGTACCTTCCACATCGGTGGTACAGCGTCGAGCACCATTGAAAAGAACAAGTTCGAAGCCCAGAACGCGGGCCGGGTCATCCTCAACCGCGTGCGCGCCGTCACCAACCGCGACGGAGTGGAACTGGTGCTCGGCAAGAGCGGCCAGCTCACCATTGTGGACGCACAGGGCCGCGAACGCGAAAAATACATTCTGCCCAACGGCGCGCGTCTGCTTGTCCATGACGGGCAGGAAGTGGCCAAGGGCTATGTGCTGGCCGAATGGGATCCGTTCAACGAACCCTTTGTCTGCGAAGAAGAAGGCGTCATCCGTTTTACGGACATCATCGACGGCAAGACCGTGCAGGAAAAGGTGGACGATATTACCCGTCAGGCATCCCTGACCATTATGGAATACCGCACCACCAACTTCCGTCCGTCCATCTCCATCTGCGATGAGCATGGCAGCGTCAAAAAGCGCAGCCACGGCGGCACGGCGGCGGTCTATACCCTGCCTGTCGGCTCCATCATCATGATCAAGGACGGCGCGGACATCCAGGCAGGCGACATCATCGCCCGCAAGCCCCGCGAAACGTCAAAGACCAAGGATATCGTGGGTGGTCTTCCGCGCGTGGCCGAGCTCTTTGAAGTGCGCAAGCCCAAGGACATGGCCGTGGTTTCTGAAATCGCGGGCACTGTCACCTACGCTGGCGAATCAAAGGGCAAGCGCAAGCTTGTGGTCACCCCTGAAATCGGCGAGGCCAAAGAATACCTCGTGCCTAAGGGCAAACACATCACCGCTGCCGACGGCGACTTTGTGGAGGCGGGCGATCCGCTGACGGAAGGTTACCCCGAACTGCACGACATCCTGCGCACCAGGGGCGAGAAGTTCCTGGCCCGTTACCTCGTGGACGAAATCCAGGAAGTGTACCGCTTCCAGGGCGTGGGTATCGACGACAAGCATATTGAAGTCATCGTGCGCCAGATGCTCAAAAAGGTTACGGTTCTCGATTGCGGCGGCACCAGCTTCCTTGTGGGCGAGCAGGTGGACAAGGCGGAATTCAAGGCCGAAAACCAGAAGGTCATAGCCGAGGGCCGCGTTCCCGCCACTGCTGAACCGCTGGTGCTTGGTATCACCCAGGCTTCTTTGACGACCTCCTCGTTCATCTCGGCGGCATCCTTCCAGGAAACCACCAAGGTGCTCACCGAGGCCTCGCTCAAGGGCAAGATGGACTACCTGCGCGGCCTCAAAGAAAACGTCATCGTGGGCCGTCTTATCCCTGCCGGTACGGGCTACCGCGAATACGTCAACGGCGACATCGTGGTTCCCGACCAGAAGGAACGCCCGGACAAATTCCTCGAAGACCTTGAGGAAAACCCCGTCCTGGTTGACCTGAACAACTAAGCCTCGGTACAGGCCGCCCTTGGGCTGTCTGTCGGCAAGCATACGACTCTCCCCCCGAAAGGATTCCTTTCGGGGGGATTTTGCGTTTTACAGGGCTCCTGTGCGCAATGTACGGCCTGCCCTGTGTAAAGACATGCTGCCTGCGCCTGAACGCCTTGCACGGCATAGCCGACGCAATGTGAGGTTGCACGCAATGCGGTCGTTATGCCCATCGTACGCTAGCAGCCTCCTGCTTCTGCCTGAGTCAGGCATCAATCTCCTGATTGATTCCACACTGCACGCACAGAACAACCGCCGGAGGCCCAACGGGTTGCTTGAGGGGACGGGCCGGGCAACTTATTTACCGCCAGTGCCATACCGTCGGCGACACCAGGTTGCAGGGCTGGGCCATGTGCATTTGGCTGCGGCCGCCCCCCCTTTGTCAACAGATCGCCCATAGCCACGGCAGACCCTTTTTCCATACTTCTGTTTCAGCAAACCGATCCAAGGCCCCTGTGGTGAATTTGCTGCATCTCAGTCGGCGATGCGGGGCGTGTCGTTCCCCTTTAGGGTTTACCCTGCATCCGACAGCCTGCCTGCAGCACGTGCCCACCAAAACCACCGAGGGAGGAGCGCATGCCCATACCGCGCCGCCAGCCTGAAGCCTCGTCGGCGTCCCCATTATTGCCCTGCTGCCCAATCTGTTACTAAACCAAAATATTACAGCATGTTACCCAGAAGCATGCCAGCTGATTGCATTCGCCTTTCGGGTGTTCGTGAGGTGCTGTTGTCATAGATTGAACATACAAACATGATTACTTACAGAAACAATAAGCAATCATTTAGCTACGATTATGCACAAAAAATACACAACAGCGTTTTGAAAAAAATTATTTCACATTAACAGTAGCAATTTGCTATGCAATATGTTGCTTCATTGCAATATCAATACATTAGACTTAAAGCCGCTTGTGCAAATTTTCTCATTTAAATTAAATTGCCAATTCTTTCAATTATTGAGCTTAACTTTGATTTTTTCGCATAAAAAAATCCATACCTCGTTGACACCGTATATTTTATATGAGAATAAATTTGTACGGATTAATTACATCAAGTTTTTTATTAATTAATTGCTCTTTTTAACCGCCTCATATAGACTGGGGCGCGACTGCGGAAGACGCAGGGGGTTGCTATGTCAGCTTTGTCAGAACGCGAATATTTGGCCGAAGAAATCTGCGAACTGTTCACCAAGCTTACTGGCGATGAATATGCCGAAGATCTGGCGCGTGCGCGCAAGCTGGCCGAGGGCGGCAACCCTCACGACCACTGGCTGCACACCACAAGGCTCGACTATGAATCGCGGCTCTTCATGTACATGGCGGCTGCCTTTGCCATGCGCTGCATGAAGGGCGAACCCTACAAGTGCGCCGTGTTTATGCGCAGTGCGGCTGAGGCCCTTAGTCAGCCCCAGGTCTAGGCAAATGTTTGCAACGGGAAATCCCGTAGCATGCGTGCGGGATTTCCCCAATTGTGCCCGGAGCGATTCAGACCTGGGTAACACCATCTGGATTTTGTCAGGAAGCAAGGATCCATCATGCGGGAAAAACTTATCAGATTCAGAACCACTCTCCCTTGCCTGTTACTGTTGATTTGCGGCCTGGCATTGATGCCCGGCGCTGCGCTTGGCAACGAGCTTGTCCCCGTCAAAACACCGTCCGTGAGCAAGCCCGAAATGCCCAAGGTCTTTTTTCCCCATGACAAGCATGTGGAGGCGTTAGAGGCCAAAAACGGAGACTGTTCGACCTGCCACAACATGACTGACGCAGGCATGTCTGAAACCCTCAAAGACGTTACTTCGGTTGCCGCAAAAAAGCAGGTCGCCTACATGCACGCCACCTGTACGGACTGCCACGTCAAGGCTGGCAAGGGGCCGCGCCTTGTGGACTGCCGTGTCTGCCACAGCGAACGCACCGCATCTGAGTTTGCCGGCAAAACGAAATAGCCTGTAGGCTCAAGGAACACTGAAGAATACGTAGGAGGCAGAATCAGATGCTGGATTTCATTACCGGACCACTCTTTATTATTTCACTTGCCGTGTTTGTCATCGGCCTGCTTGCACGCGCGGTCATGTATGTGCGAGGCCTTGATGCCCGCCTTGAGCGCGTGGCTTACAGCTACCATACCGACCGATCCATCCCGGGTGCTCTCGTTTCCATCTTTAAATGGCTTGTCCCCGGCGGCACCAGCGGCTGGCGGGCCCAGCCTGTTGCTGCGGTTCTTTTCTTTATTTTGCATTTTGGCGCGGTGCTGATACCGCTGTTTCTTCTTGGGCACACCGTTCTGCTTGAAACCTATGTGGGCATAAGCCTGCCGTCGCTGCCTGGTGGCGTTGCCGACGTGCTTGCCATCATGGCCCTTTCCGGCCTTGTGCTGCTTGCCTTGCGGCGTCTTTCCTCACCGGCGCTCAGGCAGCTCAACAGCGGCCAGGATTGGCTCATACTGCTTTTGACCTTTCTGCCATTTGCCACCGGCCTGATGGCCCGCTTTGACGGCGGGGCCTACCAGACGTGGATGATCGCCCATGTGCTCAGCGGCGAACTGTTTCTTCTGCTGGCCCCCTTCACCAAACTTTCGCACATTGTGCTCTTCTTTATGTCTCGTGCCCAGATCGGCATGGACTTTGCCATCAAAAGAGGCGGCGCAACGCGCGGCGGCGCTTTCCCCTGGTAAGCGGGGCAAACGAATTATCTTTTCGCCTGAAAGGAGCGAACCATGTCCGAATTGCTGTGCACCCCAACCCCGGTAACCACCAAAGAAGGCATCCTTGAACTGCTCAAAGACAAGGGTGGGGCGCAATACTACAGCCAGATGAAGGAAATGAAGGTCGATCAGGAGGCCCTGGCCCGCGACCTTGAGCAAACCTGCAAATCGCGCACCCGCACATGGCTCAGCGTATGTGCGCACTGCGCCATGTGCGCGGACAGCTGTTTCTTTTACCGCACCAACAACAACGATCCCACGCAGATCCCCTCATACAAGATCCAGGTGACGCTTGGCGAGCTGCTGCGCCGCAAGGGCAAGGTTGATGCCGAATTTATGATCAAGTGCATGGACGCAGCCTGGGGCAAGTGCACCTGTTGCAACCGCTGCGCCGTTTACTGCCCGCACGGCATTGATACAGGCGTCATGTTCAGCTATCTGCGCGGCATTTTGTTCAAGCACGGCTTTATCCCGTGGGAGATGAAGATCGGTTCGGGCATGCACCGCGTGTACGGCGCGCAGATGGATGTGACCGAAGAAGACTGGATCGAAACCTGCGAATGGATGGTCGAAGAACATCAGGAGGAATGGCCTGAACTGGAAATTCCTGTTGAAAAAGAAAATGCAGACGTCATGTATGTGCTCAACGCCCGCGAGGTAAAGCACTACCCTGACGACATCGCCCAGGCCGCCATTCTGTTTCACGTTACGGACACCAACTGGACCGTGCCGCGCGAGGGGTGGGAAAACACGTCCCTCACCATGTTTGCGGGCGACTGGGAAGGCTGTTCGCAAAACGTCAAGCGCATCTACGCCGCCATTGACCGCATCAAGCCCAAGGTCGTGGTGGGTACCGAGTGCGGCCACGCCCACCGCGCGACAGTGGTTGAAGGCCCCTACTGGGCCGGGCAGGAAAGCGGCGACCCGCCGGTGCGTTTTATGCATTACGTGGAATGGGTCGCGGAAATGCTGCGCACGGGCAAGCTCAAGATTGACCCTGCCAAAAAGCTCAAGATGCCCTGCACACTCCAAGATTCGTGCAACTACGTGCGCAACCACGGGCTCGGCATGGCCACCCGCGAAATCATGAGCTACATAGCCGAAGACTTTCGCGAGATGGACCCCAAGGGCGACCACAACTTCTGCTGTGGCGGCGGCGGCGGCCTCAACGGCATCGGCTTGTACCGCAAAGAGCGCAACATTGGCCTCAAAAACAAACTGGATCAGATACACGCCACCGGTGCGGAAATGGTCATCACGCCCTGCCACAACTGTTGGGACGCCATCCGTGACATGATGGAAGTGTACGAAGAGCACAACATCAAGTGGTCGTTCCTCAAACCTCTGCTGGTTGATATGCTGATCATCCCCGACCATATACCCCACAACGAGGTGTAGGCAGGCTATCAGCAACAAAATGGGCCCGCCTGTTGGCAGGCGGGCCCAAAGTAATCAATGTCTCACATTGCTGCGTAGAGAGACTCACTGCAGGGAGCGCCTACATTTGTCCTTTTGCAGGGCGCTCAGGCAGAGCAAACCACCAGCCCTGACGGTCGGGCATCATCCCAGCCTGACCGTCAGGCACGCAGCAAGGCTGCTATGCCATGGCGGCGCTGACGGTAGACAGCAGCGCATCGCTCGAACAGTTCTTTGAAAGTACAGGTATGCCCGTGCCAAAGCAGACCGGCCTCGGCCCCACAGAGGTGCATACCACAGCGGGGAGCGCCCTCGTGTCCGCATTGCGGCGTAGCCGACTGTACATGATGGTTCCAGAGGTTCCCTCTAGATCCACATCAAACACGATGCAGTCGGGGCGGTCACGCTCGACCATGGTCAAGCTTTCAGCGCAGGTTTTGGCTGTGCTTACCCGGTAATTACACTGCTGAAGGGTTTGAGACAGCCTGCTTTGGCTTTCGGCATCGCTGTCTACCAAGAGAATATGCTTTTGCATTGGTGCCTCCAAAGTCGGTCTCCGGCAGGAGCGGAGAAGAAGGTTGCGCCACCCTGCGGCGGGTGGCATGACGTTGCGTCGAAGCGCTGCTTTGGCGAACTGAACCAAGAGTCACGGCTTCAAGCGAACTGTGCATGGAGCGGGCGATCTTATCCCATGCGTCAAAGGCCGCTTTGCCCACGGGCGCAGCCTTGCTGACGCCAGGCAGGGAAATACCGCCCTCAACTGCAAAAATAATGTCCGCCAGGGTAATCTCGTCAGGGGTACGCGCAAGCATATGACCGCCAGCAATACCGCGAACGCTTTTGACAATGCCCTCTGCCTGAAGCAGGCGCATGATCTTTTGAACAAATTTTTCAGAAATGCCTGTGCAGACCGAAAGTTCGGAGGCAGAGGCCGGAACATCCTCGCTTTGTTCAGAAAGGCACAAGAGCAGGTGCAAAGCATGGCAGGCCATTGTCGAAATACGCATATTCATTCCTTATTTTGCTGGAGACAATAACTAGCTCGAAACCATATCTGTCTAATTTAGACTGTTTTGATCATGTTTTTAGCGCACCATTTTTTTACCGTCAAGCGGGTAGATGACCAAAAATCCCCGCATGGCGCGACCGTTTTTTTCGCGCTTTTCGCGATGTGAATAGTTTCGCAACCTTTGCGCGTCAAAAAAAAAATACTGCCCATGCGCAAAGTTATGTGTTATGGTTGCGCGTCAAAAGTAAGAGAACAGCCGCATTAACGGCGCAGAGTCGCCGGCAGGCATGGCAGATTTACATTTAGTCTGCTCAAGAGGGATACAAAATGAAGCTCTCGGCCAAAACACGCTATGCTGCCAGAATCCTTCTATTTCTGGCTTTAAACGGCATGGAAAAACCAGTCTCTTCCAGCCTGCTGGCAGCGCAAACGGGCATCAGCTCGCAATTCAGCGAGCAGATATTACGCCAACTGCGCTTGGCGGGCATCACGGGCAGCATACGAGGGGCCAAGGGCGGTCATGTACTCTTGCGCAAGCCTGAGGAACTCACATTTGGATGTATTGTCAAGCTCATGGAAGGCGGGATAGAACTTACCAGCTGTATGGAAAAACCCGGTGAATGTGCGCGCTTTGATGGCTGCGAAGTAAGAAAAGCCTGGAAAAATCTGCAGTCAACCCTTGATGGAGTCTTTGATTCAATCACCCTGCGTGATCTGATGCACGACAATCGTATCCTTATGTAGATACCGATGTAGCTACTCGTACAAAATCAAAAAATTTAGCATTTTTCCTTCACTAAAGGTCGGCGCAAGCCGGCCTTTTTTATTAGGCCGACATCACAGATAATTTTTATCATACCAAATCAGTATAAAAAAAATTATTTGCTGCTTGTTCAAAAATTTTTTTGCTTACCTTGAATTTTTTTTTTAAACAGTGTAATCTACCTGATTTATTTAAATAAAATTAGATTAATCTGGATTAACTTTACTGTATTGTTTCCACCTGACATCTTTGCATTTTTCTTAATTTTGAGTATCAGGGGGGTCACCGTACACCTTGACTATCTGCCCTACTGTGATCAATTCCTGATTACAATGGTCGGAATTCATCAGGCGTCGGTCCATTCAAAGGAGAGGTTGCAGGCAGGCAGACGCATGCCGGGCTTGAAAGCGTGTCGGCTGTGCCGGCCGCAACTAACCCACGATTTAGCGGCATCTTGACCCCACGGGAGTAAACGCATGAGCACACTTTTTTACATTCTTGGCTATTTGGCGGTAGCCGGCTTTTTCTGCATGGCCTACCTTAAAATCAAATCCTACCTCGCAGCCAGCCCTCTGCACGTTAGGTGGGAACTGTACCCAGTGCCTCACGAAGGCTCCAAGACGGTGTACGGCGGCAGCTTTATGGAAGAAAAGGACTGGTGGACCAAGCCCCGGCATGTTGAGCACATGGGCGATGTGAAGGCTCTGCTGACCGAAGTGCTTTTTTTGCATGCCACTTTTGAGCACAACCTCAAACTGTGGGTGCGTACCTATCCCTTCCATGTGGGCATGTACATGCTCATGGGCGGAACCATCATAGTGCTGTGCTCTGCCGTTGCGCAGCTTTTGGGCCTTGACCCGCAGAGCGGCCTGATGATCTTTGTGGGTAATATCATCAGCGCCTGTGCTCTTGCCGGCACGCTGTGCATCATCGTGGGCGGCGTCAGCCTGGTGCTGCGCCGTCGGGCCGATGAAGGCCTGCGCCGCTACAGCACCCCCGAGCACTACTTCAACCTGCTTGTTTTTGTTCTCTTCGGCGCGCTGGGTCTGGCGGCCTGGGTTTCGGCCCCCTCTTACTTTGAGCTGGCCCGCACCTTTATGTACAATCTGATCACGTTCCACTTTGCTCCCCAGACCAACGTGCTGTTCAGCCTGCACCTGCTGGTGGGCTTTTTCCTGCTGATCTGGATTCCCATGACTCACATGGGCCACGTCTTCATGAAGTACTTCACCTACCACGACATCCGCTGGGGCGACGAACCCACCAACTACAGCCCCAAGAACCAGCAAAAGATCATGGACGCCCTGAAGTACAACGTGTCGTGGTCTGCCGAGCATATCGCTGGCGACGGCCAGCCCAAGACCTGGGTTGACGTGGCCACCACCAATCCCGCAGCCCCCAAGAAGGAAGACTAGGGAGTTCCATCATGAAAGATACCCTGCAATTGAAAGATGTTTCCACTGCCGAAGGGCAGATGGTCAGCATTGACCTTAAGGATATTCCTGAGCTTCCCCTGGACGTGAAAACCATGCCCTGGAAGCCCTTTACAGACGAGCAGAAGCAGAACACCGCCTGCATCCTTGACGAAGTGTGCGTGCTGAACATCCCCATGCCCAAGAACAAGGAAGAAGAAGAGGAAATGGTCAACAAGTTCCTCAACGGCATGCGCAAATTGTTCAGCAAGGAGAACAACTGGACCTTCCTGCCCATGCTTGAAACCAGCATGGACTACTGCGCCCAGTGCAACTCCTGCTCTGAAGCCTGCCATCTGTACGAGATGTCCGGCAAAAACGAGATGTACCGGCCCAACTTCCGGTCCGAGATATTTCGCCGCATCTACAAGCAGTATGTGAAAAAGGAACCCTTTGCCAAATGGCGCTACGGCGACATGGGCCTTAACTGGAAGACCGTGGCTCGCCTTGGCGAACTGGCCTACCGCTGCAACCTTTGCCGCCGCTGCGCCCAGACCTGCCCCATCGGCGTTGACAACGGCCTGCTGGCCCGCGAAATCCGCAAGCTTTTCAGCCAGGAAATGGGCATCTACCCTCGCGAACTGCACGAAAAAGGCACCATGAACCAGATGAAGTGCGGGTCTTCCACCGGCATGACGCCTGAAGTGGTGAAAGAAAACGTGGAGTTCATCGACGAGGACTACACCGAAATCACCGGCGTGGGCATCCACACGCCCTTTGACGTGCAGGGCGCAGACATCATGCTGCTGCACAACGCTGGCGAAGTGATGGCCTGGCCTGAAAACATCGCCGCCTTCTCCCTGATCTTCCAGGAAGCGGGCCTCTCCTGGACGCTCTCGAGCAAGGCGCTGGCGTACGACGGCGTGAACTACGGCGTGTTTTACGACGACGCCCAGACCGCCCGCATCGCCCTGCAGCACATGATGGCCGCCAAAGAACTTGGCGTGAAAAAGATCGTCATTGGTGAATGCGGCCACGCCCACAAGGCCCTGACCGTCATTGCCGACCGCGTCATCCCCTTTGAATACCAGGTGCCTCGCGAAAGCTGCTACGTGACCCTGCACGACATCGTCATGTCCGGCCGTCTCAAGCTCGATCCCTCGCGCAACAACTTCCCCGTGACCCTGCACGACCCCTGCAACATCGTGCGCCTCATGGGCATTGTTGAACCCCAGCGCGAAATCGTGCGCAAAATTGCGCCCATGTTCCGCGAAATGCCCTGCCACGGCGTGGACAACTACTGCTGCGGCGGCGGCTCAGGCTTTGCCATCATGACGCGCAACAACATTGAACAATGGCGCGGCAACATCTCTGGCCGCAAAAAGATGTGGCAGATCGGCGAAGCCTTCAAGGACTGCCTTGGACCGGAAACCCGCAAGTACATCTGCGCTCCCTGCTCCAACTGCAAAGGCCAGATCCGCGAACTGCTGGAACACAACGACCTGTACACCAAGAACAACTTCGCCTACGGCGGCCTGGTGGAACTGATCGTCAACGCCATGGTCAACGTGAACCCCGGGTTCATCAAGTTTGAAGGCGAAGAAGAATAGTTTGCTGACCGTGAGATAACTACAAAAAGGGGGGCTTTTGCCCCCCTTTTGTTTGAGCGCTGCCACGGCAACGCGCCCAGAAACCACAACAGGCCGTGACTTACCGCGCGTTGCGCGACTGGTTTCTGTGTTTTCCATCAGGCGGTTAGGGCCGTATCCCGCCCGCCGTCAGTTGCGGGCCGGTGCATTTTTGGCCGCGCACGACAGCCAGATGCCCGCCGTCACGCAGACCAGCCCTGCCAGATGCGTCCACAGTATCCGCTCGCCAAGCACCAGCCACGACAAAACTACGCCGCTAACCGGCACAAGCCCTGTAAAGGCAGCGGCGGCGCTGGCCGGAACTTGGGCAATGCCCCTAAACCACAGCACGTACGACAGGTACGACACGGCGGCTCCATAATAGACGATGCCCCAGACGGCACGAACCGGCATTGCGCTAAGGTCAAAGTCTCTGGCGTCAAGCAACGCCATGGGCAGCAACATGACAAAGGCGTACAGCGAAACAATGCTTGTGCGCCGCAGGGGCGACATGGGGCAGCACCGAGCCTTGCTGAGCACCGAAAAGGCCGCCTCGCACAGCACCGCCACCAACACAAGACCGTTGCCCAGCAAGCTGCGCCACTGGTCGCCCCCCGCCAGCTCCGTCGAGGCGGATCCCCCCCAAAAGGGCGACAGATTGATGGCCACCAGCCCCGCGCTCACGCAGGCGATGCCGCCAATACGCCGCAACGGTGGGCGCTCGCGCAGCAGCCCCCACGCCATCAACCCGATCACGGCAGGCGCTGCGCTGCTCATAAGACCAGCCGAGGCCGCGCTGGTAAAGCGCAACCCCTCAAAAGTGCACACGCGGTACAGGGCAATGCCGCACAGGGCCTGCAGCGCCAGCGTGGCGTGCGTGCGGCGGTCAAGCCCCCCGGTTTCGCCCCGCAGCCACAGCATCGGCAGCATCAGCACAAGGCCTGCCGCAAGCCCCAACCCCGCAGCCAGAAAAACCGGCAAGCTGCCCACCAACACCTTGCCCGCCACCACGGCGCTGCCCGCTATGCTCATGGCAAGGGCAAGGCTGATCCATGCGCCCCAGGGTTTTGCACGCGATGGAGCCTGCGCTGGCACATATTGCCCCGCATCCTGCACCTGTTCGGCCTGCGCCGCCGCATGCGCATTTTCCGGCGCGCAAGGCATGTTGTTTTTGCATAATCCCATACTGAACCTCTCTCCTGCCTGTTTTCGGCGGTAGTTATCTGCTGGCGCGCATTGCCATCCAGCTGCGGAGAGCGTAGCCTGGGAAAAGTGGTCCATGTAAGTGCCACTTTTTTATACTTACCACCATACCAATTTTAGGTGCGCCATGTGGCTAACCCTTGATGCGCAAAGCCCCTTTTCGCTGAGCCGCCAGATATGCCGCCAGATCAAGACCCTCATCCTGCGCGGCGACCTGACCGCTGGCGACCGGCTGCCCTCCACCCGCCTGCTGTGCAAAGAGCTGGGTGTGGCCCGCAGCACCGTGCTTGAGTCTTATGAGCAACTGCTTGCCGAGGGCTACCTTGAATCCCGCGGCGGTTCGGGAACCAGAGTGGCCCATGGCATTCGCCCGCAAGCGCATGTAGCGCCCCAGACGTCTGCGGCTGCGGACGTATCGCCCCAACAACAGGTCGGGCGGCATTGCGACCCGCCGGGGCTGATAAATTTCCAGTCGGGCATACCGGCGCTTGAGCACTTTCCCGCTGCGGAATGGGGCAGGCTGTACCGGCAGGTCTGCGACGCCGTACCAGCCTCTGCCCTGCGCTATTGCAGCCCGGCGGGCGTCGACGAGCTACGCGAGGCCATCGCGGGTTGGCTGCTGCGCATGCGCGGCCTGCGCGCCCACCCGGAACAGATAATGATTACAACCGGCGCAACGCAGGGGCTGCGGCTTGTGGCCCGTCTGCTCGGCCGCCCGGAAGCCCTGGCAATTGTTGAAGACCCTGTGCACCGGGGGCTGGTAGAGGTCATTGCCCGGGCTGGCTACGCGGTAGAAGGCGTCGCGGCGGATGCGCACGGCATGGACACGGCCCGCCTGCGCGACCTGCCGGGGCGGATTGCAGACCGCTGTGCCTTTGTGTACGTGACGCCGTCGCACCAGTACCCCACAGGCGGCATTCTTTCCGCACCCCGACGGCTGGCCCTGCTCGACTTTGCCCGCGCCAGCGACTGCATGGTGGTGGAAGACGATTACGACGGCGAGTTTCGCTTTGAGGGCACGCCTGTCAGCGCCCTGCACGAGCTGGCCCCTGACCGGGTCATCTACATCGGGTCATTCAGCAAAATTCTTGCCCCGGCGCTGCGGCTGGGCTTTGCCGTTGTGCCCGAAAGGCTGGCCCAAGCCTGGATTGAGGAAAAACAGTATACCGACGTACATACCGATGCGCTGTCGCAGCGCACGTTGGCGGCGTTTATAACCAGCGGCGGCCTTGAGCGGCACATCTGGAAAATGTCCAAGCTGTACAAACGCAGGCGTCTGCTTTTGCTCCAGTGCCTGCAGCACCACTTTGGGCGCAGGTTTACAGCCAGCGGTCAAGCTGCGGGGCTGCATATGATTGCGGAATTTAACGGCATACAGTTTTCAGATCAGGTTCTGGCCGCCATGCGGCGGCAGGGGGTGCTGGCTGCGCCCGTGGAGCAACATTCGCTCCGGCGCGACGGAGCGCACGCCCACCAGCTTATACTGGGCTACGCCCACCTGTCAGAGCAGGCCATAAACAGGGGGGTTGCGGCCCTGCACGCAGCTCTTGAGCCCTGACGGCAGCCGGGAGGCTGAAATACCTGTTTTGGTCAAGGCTTGAGCCACTTGCACGCACGCGTAGCTTCAAGCGCCGCGCCATGCTTGCATTGACAGGATGCCCGCAATGAGGCAATAGAAAAGCCTTCATCCACAAGCGGCGCATGATTTGTGCGCACATCTTTTCTCGCGGAGGGCGGAGATGAAAAAAGGTATGACATGGCTTGCTGCAATGGCATTTTGCGTGGCAATTGCCGCACCCGCAATGGCTGCGGATCCCATTAAAATCGGCGTTGCTGGCGCGCACTCTGGCGACTTGGCCTCATACGGCGTTCCCAGTCTGAATGCCGCCAAGGTTGTGATTGCCGAAGTCAACGCCAAGGGCGGCGTGCTTGGCCGTCAGATCGAGCTGGTCGCCCAGGATGACCAGTGCAAGCCCGAGCTGGCCACCAACGCGGCTACCAAGCTGATTTCCGAAAAGGTTAACGTGGTTATGGGCCACATCTGCTCCGGCGCTACCAAGGCTACCTTGCCGCTCTACACCGAAGCCAAGATCGTGTCCATGTCGCCTTCGGCCACCACCCCCAACCTTACCGAGAGTGGCACCAACCCCTACTTCTTCCGCACCATCGCCAACGACAAGGCCCAGGCCAAGTTGACCAGCGACTTTATCCTCAACGGCCTCAAGGCCAAAAAAGTCGCCTACCTGCACGATAACGGCGATTACGGCAAGGGTTTTGTGGACAACAACCGCGAAACGCTCGAAAAAGCCGGTGTTGAAACCGTGCTGTACGAAGCCGTCACCCCCGACGCCGTTGACTTTTCTGCCGTTGTGCGCAAACTGCGCCGCGCCAAGCCCGACATCCTCGTGTTCGGCGGCTACCAGCCCACCGCCTCCAAGCTGCTGCAGCAGATGCGCCGCGACCACGTGACCACCGCCATGATCGGCCCCGACGGCCTCAAGGACGATGCCTTCATCAAGATGGCCGGCAAGGACTGTGAAGGCGTGTACGCCTCCTACCCCAAGGACACCAGTAACCTGCCCGCCTACAAGCATGCCCTTGAAGGCCATGTGAAGATGTTCGGCAGCGATCCCGGTTCCTTCTACTACAACGGCTATGCCGCCACCCAGGCGCTCATCAACGCCATCGCAGTGGCTGGCTCCACCGATGCCGCCAAGCTTGTGGAAGCTCTGCACAACAGCCCCGTGGAAACCCCGCTGGGCAAGCTGACCTTCAGCAAGACCGGCGACGCCGCAGGTATGGGCCTTTCCATCTACCAGGTGAAGGACGGCAAGTTTGTTGAACTGAAGCACAGCCTCACGCTGGACTAAACGTCTACCGGGGCGCGGCCATGGCCGCGCCCCGGCTTTTCACGCATCTGCCGATCGCTGACGGCACCAACGGGACAGGCGGAACGAACGGCACTACTTACCGTACCGCACGCGAGTTTGCATGGACATTCAATTTTTTATAGAGCTCTTTTTTGGCGGTTTGACCAGAGGCAGCATCTATGCGCTGATCGCTCTGGGCTACACGCTGGTTTACGGCATCATTGGGCTCATCAATTTTGCCCATGGCGAAGTGTATATGCTGGGGGCCTTTACGGCCCTGCTGATAGCTGGCGCGCTTGGCGTCTACGGCCTCCCCGCTGGCGGCATCCTCATTGTGGCCGCGCTGGCGGCCATTGTCTGGTGCTCCGCCTACGGGTACACGCTGGAAAAAGTAGCCTACAAACCCCTGCGCGGCGCGCCGCGCCTCTCGCCGCTGATCTCCGCCATCGGTATGTCCATCTTTTTGCAAAACTATGTGCTGCTCGCGCAGACATCCGACTTTGTGCCTTTTCCCAACCTGCTGCCAGAAATGGATTTTCTTGAGCACATCGACTACGTCATGGGCGCCAGCGATTTTCTGATCCTTATGGTCAGCACCATTGCCATGGTTTTGCTGTCGGTCTTCATTCGTTACACACGTATGGGCAAGGCCATGCGCGCCACCGCGCAAAACCGCAAAATGGCCCTTTTGCTGGGCATCAACGCCGACCGCATCATTTCGCTCACGTTTATCGTCGGCTCATCTCTGGCGGCCCTTGGCGGCGTGCTTATCGCCTCGCACATGGGGCAGGTCAACTTTGGCATCGGCTTTCTGGCGGGGCTCAAGGCCTTTACCGCCGCAGTGCTTGGCGGCATCGGCTCCATCCCTGGGGCCATGGTGGGCGGTCTTGTGCTTGGCCTGGCCGAAAGCTTCACCACGGGCTATTTTTCCGGCAATTATGAAGATATGCTGGCCTTCGGCATTCTTATTCTCATTCTCATTTTCAGGCCCGACGGCATCTTGGGCAAAGCCACAGTGCAAAAGGTGTAGCCATGCAGCGCATACTTAAAGCCGCCATCGCCGCCCTGTGGTTCATGCTGCTTACCCTGCCGGTGCTGGGAATCAAGCTGAACGTAGCGGCAAAATCAGTAATCTGGCGTTTTGACCGCATACTGGCCCTGGGCGCAGGCATATTTGTTCTGGCCCTGATCTGGGACTGGTGCTTTACCCGCAAGGCGGCGGGCATAAAAATTGTTACGCTGCCAGCGGGCTTTAACCTGGCTGAAATTATTGAGGCCTTCCGCAACCGGCGCGGCCTCAGGCTGGGCGGCCTGGCGCTGCTCGCTGTCGTGCTGCTGGGCATGCCCATGGTCAGCTCGTTTTACCAGACCAACATCATGATCTCGGCGCTGCTGTACGTCATGCTGGCTCTGGGGCTGAACATCGTGGTGGGGCTGGCGGGCCAGCTGGTGCTGGGCTATGTGGCCTTTTACGCCATTGGCGCGTATACTTACGGACTGCTTAACCAGTACTTTGGCCTTGGCTTTTGGGCCTGCCTGCCTATAGGCGGCTTTCTTACCGTGCTGTTTGGCCTTGGCCTGGGCTTTCCTGTGCTGCGCCTGCGCGGCGACTACCTTGCCATTGTCACTCTGGGCTTTGGCGAAATAGTGCGCCTGACCCTGCAAAACTGGAACAGCGTCACCGGCGGCCCGCGCGGTGTAAGCGATATTCCCCGCCCCGGCTTTTTCGGCATGAGCATGGATATTACGGCTTCCACCACCTACATTTACTATCTGGTGCTGGCAGCGGTGATCATTACCATTGTCGTCATCACGCGGCTCAAAAACTCGCGCGTAGGTCTTGCCCTGCAGGCCCTGCGCGAAGACGAAATAGCCTGTGAAGCCATGGGCGTGGACATTACCCGCGTAAAACTTTCGGCCTTTGCGCTGGGCTCGTGCTGGGCTGGTTTTGCGGGCGTTATCTTTGCCGCCAAGACCACCTACATCAACCCGTCGAGCTTTACCTTTATGGAATCGGCCATGATCCTTTCCATGGTGGTGCTAGGCGGCATGGGCTCCATCGCCGGCGTGGTCATTGCCGCGCTCATACTCATACTCGCTCCGGAATATCTGCGGGCGTTCTCTGACTACCGCATGCTGCTTTTCGGGGCCATCATGGTGATCATGATGCTTTTCCGGCCACAGGGGCTTATCAGTGGCGAGCGACGCCGCTACCGAATCGGCGCGCTGCACGGCGCCGAAGGAGGCCGCTCATGAACCCGGTGCTGGAAGTAAAAGACCTTTCGCAGGATTTTGGCGGTCTGCGCGCCTTGAACGAGCTTTCGCTCACAGTGAACCAAGGCGAGATTGTGGCCCTTATCGGCCCCAACGGCGCGGGCAAGACCACCTTCTTCAACTGCGTTACAGGCATCTACACTCCCACCGAGGGGCAGATGTTTCTGCACGACGCCAAGGGCGAAAAGCAGTTGCTCAACGGCAAAAAGCCCCACATCATCACAGCCATGGGCATGGCCCGCACATTTCAGAACATTCGCCTGTTCAATGAAATGACCGTGCTTGAAAACGTGATGATAGGCCGCCACTGCCGCACCAAGGCTGGCATTTTTGGGGCCATTGTGCGTGATGCGCGCACCCGTAAGGAAGAGCAGGACTGCATCGACCGCAGCTATGAGCTGCTCGAACTTGTGAAGCTGCAAGAGTTCTGGAACGAAACGGCCAACAACCTGCCCTACGGCGCGCAGCGGCGTCTTGAAATCGCCCGCGCCATGGCCACCGAACCGCGCATGTTGCTGCTTGACGAGCCCGCAGCGGGCATGAACCCCCAGGAGACCAACGAGCTCAAAGAGCTTGTGTGCCACATACGCGACCACCAGCAACTCTCCATCCTGCTCATCGAGCACGATATGGGCATGGTCATGTCGCTCTCCGACCGCATCTATGTCATGGAATACGGCTCCTGCATCGCCACAGGCACACCCGCCGAAATCCGCACCAACCCCCGCGTCATCAAGGCATATCTGGGAGAAAGCGATGCTTGAGCTGCGTAATGTAGACACCTATTACGGCAACATTCAGGCCCTGCGCGATATTTCGCTGAAGATTGAAGAAGGTGAAATCGTTACCCTGATCGGGGCCAACGGCGCGGGCAAGTCCACCACGCTCATGACCATCTGCGGAATCAACCGCCCCAGAAAAGGCGAAATTCTCTGGTATGGCAAGCCCATACACCAGTTACCGCCGCACGAAATCGTGGCTCTGGGCATTTCGCAGGTGCCGGAAGGCCGCCTGATATTTCCCGATCTAAGCGTCAGCGACAATCTCGACCTCGGCGCTTTTTTGCGGCGCGACCCCGCCGGGGTGAAGGACGATCTGGACTACGTGTTCAGCCTCTTCCCCATCCTTTCAGAGCGGCGCAAACAGGCTGGCGGCACGCTTTCGGGCGGCGAACAGCAGATGCTGGCCATCAGCCGCGCCCTCATGGCCCGGCCCAAACTGCTGCTGCTGGACGAGCCTTCGCTGGGCCTTGCCCCCATCATCATCCAGCAGATCTTTGCCATTATCCAGAAGGTCAACGCCAACGGCACCACGGTCTTTCTGGTGGAGCAGAACGCCAACCAGGCCCTGCGCATCGCCAACCACGGCTATGTGATGGAAAACGGCCGCATCGTCATGCGCGACACCGCAGCCAACCTGCTCTCCAGCGAAGAAGTTCGCACAGCCTACCTGGGCATGTAGACCATACAACCGGCGGCACAATGCCTGCGGCCTTCCCGCGCACCATGATTGCACGACGGCGCGTTTGTTGTTGACAGACGCGCCGTTTTTTACGCTGCATGCGGGCATGCCCCGGCATACCCGGATTCTACATATCCAAGACGCCCCTGCCCGCATGCGTCATACCTTTTTGCCCAACAGGGCTGCCATCCTGAAAAAATATTGCCGCCGCCAACATATACAAGTCGGCAGCGGCAATATGAACAGTCTATAAAGCCTGCGGAGGAGATTTATTCCCCTCGGTCCGGACACTAAACTCCCCCGGTGCGCAGCAGAAACAAAAAATCCAGCTGCACGCGCCTTGCGGTGCTCCCAGGCGTTGCGGAACCGGGCCTTGGCCCGAAGCACCAGCCTGTAACCGCTTAGACCAGCGCTTATACTTCGCTGATGATCGGCACGACCACGGGGTCGCGCTCAAGCACCCGGCGGAAGAAGCGCCGCAGCGAAGACCGTATGCCCTCCTGCAGCCGCCCGAGCTGGCCGGGGCGCGCGACTTCAATTTCGTCCAGCACAAGGCACTTGGCGTCTTCAAGCAGGTGACTGTAGTGCTGTTCAAAAACAAAGCCTTTGGAGATCATCTCCGGTCCGTGCAGCACGCTGCCGGTTTCGGAATCCACAACCAGCACAACAATAACCATGCCTTCGTCGCCGAGGATGCGCCGCTCCTTGAGCACTGCATAACCTACGTCGCCCACGCCCTTGCCGTCCACCAGCGTACACTCGACGGGCACGCGCTGCTCGATCCTGAAGGAATCCTCCAACAGCGTCAGCGGCAGGCCGTCTTCGAGCAGAATCACGTTGTCCTTCCGCACGCCGCACTCGGCAGCCAGGCGGCCATGCTTGACAAGATGCTGGTACTCGCCGTGCACAGGCACGAACAGCTCAGGGCGCACGGCCTCAAGCATGTCGCGCAGTTCTTCACGCTGGGCGTGCCCCGAGGCGTGGATGGCGTGCACGCTTTCGTACAGCACCTCAGCGCCGATGCGGTACATTTCGTTGATCAGTTTGGATATGGCCTTGGCGTTGCCGGGGATCATGCGCGAGCTCATGACCACAGTGTCGCCCTTGCGTATCTCAAGCTGTCTGTGACCGCCAAGCACCATGCGCGAGAGCGCCGACAAGGGTTCGCCCTGCGCGCCGGTCACCACAAGTACAATCTGGTCGTCGGGCAGGTCGGGCACGCCGTTGTGCGCGTTAAAAAACGAGGGCGGTAGTTTGGCTATGCCCAGGTCTCGCGCCATCTCAATATTGTTGGCCAGCGATTTGCCGCTGATCACCACCGTGCGCCCGTGCTCGCGCGCAAGGTCAAAAACTTCCTGGATGCGCTGGATATGGCTGGAAAAGAGCGTAATAACAATGCGCCCTTCCGCCTTGGCAAATATCTTGTCCAGCGAATCCTTAACCTCGCGCTCGGTGAGCGAGCGTCCTTCGCGCACCACGTTGGTGGAATCCGAAAGCAGCAGCCGCGCGCCCTCTGGCCCCGCAAAATTGCGGAACAGATTCAGATCCGTGCCCGTGGTGTCCAGGGGGTGCGGGTCGATCTTGAAATCGCCGCTGTGCACCACACGGCCCACGGGTGTCTCGATGCCCAGGCCGAAACCTTCGGGTATCGAGTGACAGACGGGGAAAAAGTGGAAGGTCAGGTCGCCCAAAGGCAGCACGGTGTCAGCAGTGACGGGGCAGAGCTCCACCCAGTCGAGGATCTCACGCTCGCGCAGTTTGTGCTCAACCAGCGCCAGGGTAAAACGTGAGCCGTAGATGCGCGTGCCCTTGATTTCGGGCACAATCCAGGGCAGTGCGCCGATGTGGTCTTCGTGACCGTGGGTAAGCACAATGCCCAGCAGTTTGTCCTTGATGCCGCTGACGGCCCCAAAATGCGGGATAACAACGTCCACGCCCAGATGGGCATCGTCAGGAAACATCAGTCCGCAATCGACCATTACCACGCCGCCTGCGGTTTCCCACAGCTGGCAGTTAAGGCCGATCTCTCCTAACCCTCCGAGGGGGGTTATGTTCAGGTAGGGTTCATTCATTCGTAATCGCTTTTGGGGCGGCGCGGCAACCGTCGTGCCGTTGCTCAACGCCGCATGAGATCAGGGTGAAATTCGCCCATGGCTACATATAGCTGCGCCAGGGCGGTCAAATAGTCGGCCTTAGCTCCTGTTAATGTCGCTTGGGCAGTGGTGAGCTTGGACGAAGCGTCCAGCACGTCAAAGTTGGTTCCGACCTGCTCCTGATAACGGGCAAGCGCCACGTTGTAAGCTTCGGTCGACTGCTCCACGCCCTTTTCCGCAACGGTAATCCGCTTTGCGGCTTCCTGCACTGCCAGTAGTTTCGACTTTATGTCATAGCCAACGCTAAGCTTCAGATCTTCTTCGGCATAGCGCATCTTGGTCACCAGCCAGCCAGCCTCTTTGTCGGCGTAGTAGGTGGTTCCCCACTGAAAAGCATTCCATGTGGCGCGAGCGCCCACTTCCCACACGGCGCTACGCGACCCGCGGTCGCCCTGCTCCTGCAGATCAAGCGAGTTGCCGCTCTGCGTAATATTGTAATAGGCCTCAACCTGCGGGTAGTAGTCGCTCTGCACCGCCTGCTGCGACTTACCCGCTATCTCTACCGACCGGGCGGCAATGTACAGGTCGGGGCGCTGCCTGTAGGCCGCCTCGAGGCACTGCTCAAGCGACCGGGTAAAGGGCACGTGCGCAAGCTTGCCTGTAAACTTTATTTTGGCCGTGGCCGGAAACCCCAACAGGGTGTTCAGCTTGGCCAGGCTGGTGTCGCGGCTGTTTTCGACCTGAATCAGCGTGTTTTCAGACTGGCGCACGTCAACCTCGGCCTGCAGCACGTCCAGGCGGGGGCGCAGCCCCACTTCATAAAAAGCGGTTGTTATGCGCAGCTGATCCTTCAGCCGAGCCAGGGCGTCTCGCTGGCTGCGTACGCTTTCTTCGTAGCGCAGGTAGTTCAGAAACTGGGTCTGAACGTTCTCCGTCATGCTCAGCTCGGCGTTGCGCACGCTGGCCTTGTCGCTGTCTGCCTGCAACGCCGCCTTCTGGTAGTTAGCCAAAAGCTGAAAGCCCTGAAACACCGGCTGAGAAATTTCCACAGCCCAAGTGTACGTTCCCTTTTCCGGAGTTTTGTTGATAGTGGACGGGGTGGTTTTGGTCTCCTGCTTGGCGACGGAATACGTCGTGCCCAGCTTGGGGCCAAAAGCACCGCGCGCGGACTTGCGCGCTTCTTCAGAAGACTGCTCCTGCGCCTCTTGCGAGCCAAGGCTGGGGTTGTGCCGCATGGCCCTGTCCACCGCGTCGGGCATTGTCACATCGCCAGCTGGCAATACGCTGCTTTGCACCGACGGCAGCGTTCTGCCGCTAAAAACCGGCGCGGCTGCCCTGGCGGGAGAACTGGCATAGGTAGATGAAGATGCGGCCAGTGCGGAACTCTCCCCCACGGGACCTGCAAGCGCCCCCACAACAAAAAACACCAGGCTCAGTTCAGGAATGCGCTTCATATATTTTTAAGCGGAAAAGTTCCGCAACCTGTTAAAAATTACTTTATCGCGTTTTTCATACACCGCAGCGTGCGGCATTGGCAATACTTGCCAACAAAAGATATTTTGCCAAAGTACGCTTGCAATAGCTTTCTTTTAATAAAAAAATGCAGACAATATAGGTAGCACAAAAAATGTTATCACATATATTATGCGCATCATAAAAGACAATACAGCGCAACACAGCCCAATTTTTTGCCAGATCAAAAAAAATTGACGCTCACACCCCTGCTAAAAATCAAAAAACAAATTTTACATATATCCATACATCTGTTGCAAATTACACCGGCCGCACCTGTAGCAAATGCCATCTTTTTAAGCCAAACCCGCCCTCCGCAAGGATTCTAAAAAATTTCTTGAAAGTTTACCCCAGTCGTAGCATGCTGCGCAGCAGAGTCCTTGCGGGATTCCGCAGCTCCGCCGTGACGGTTGGCGCGTCTATGCGTCTGCCGTGCTGGCATTTTTTGCGGCGCACTGAAAAAGACCACAGTTGTTGCGCAGATATGGAGAACCACATGGAATTCAGTTTTTTTTCAATGATCGCCCAGGCAAGCCTGGTGGCCAAGGCGGTGCTGGCGTTTCTGGTCATGATGTCCATTGGGAGCTGGGGGCTGATGATCCAGAAATTCATCGGTCTGAGCGCTGCCAACAAAAAGGCGCTCAGCGGAACAGAGCGGTTTGAAAAAGCGGCTAATCTGCGCGAAGCGGTGCAGTCGCTTGGTTCTGACCCGACCTCGCCGCTGTACTACATCGCCCATCAGGGCGTGCTTGAATTCAACCGCTCCAAAGAGCTTGGCAATAGCAGCGAAGTGGTGGTCGACAACGTGCGCCGCGCCCTGCGCCAGGGCGTGGGCACCGAACTGGCACGCCTGCAAAGCTCGCTTTCGATTTTGGCCACCTGCGCCAACACAGCCCCCTTTATCGGCCTGTTCGGTACGGTCTGGGGCATCATGAGCTCCTTTCACTCCATCGGCATGCTCAAGTCGGCCTCGCTGGCCACAGTAGCCCCCGGCATTTCCGAAGCCCTGGTCGCTACGGCCATCGGTCTGGCGGTTGCAGTTCCGGCCACCATCGGCTTTAACATCTTTATGGGCAAGCTTTCGCAGGTTGATACGCTGCTGGTGAACTTTGCCGGCGTGTTCCTCAACCGAGTACAGCGCGAGATCAACGCCCACCGCCCCGTGCAGCGCACGGGCGCAACGGAGATGTAGCATGGGCGCTAGCGTTGGCGGCGGCAACAAGTTTGTTTCAGACATTAACGTCACGCCCTTCGTGGACGTTATGCTGGTGCTGCTGATCATCTTCATGGTGGCAACCCCCATGATGAGTCAGGGTCTCGACGTTGACCTGCCGCAGACCAAACAGGTGGAAGTGCTCTCCACTGAAGCCGACCACATGGTGTTGACCGTGCGCAATGACGGCAAGCTGTACCTTGACGAGTACCCTGTGGAAACCATGGACGACCTTGAGGGATATCTGCAGCGCCTCGTTAAGGAAAAGAACAAGACGCTCTTTCTTCAGGCCGACAAGTCCGTGCCCTACGGGCTGGTGGTGGAAGTCATGGGTCACATCAAGGCCGTGGGCATTGAAAAACTTGGCGTTATCGCCGAACAGCCCGACGATGCCAAGGGCGGCAAGCCCGCCCGCGCCCGAAAGTAGGATTGCTCTATGCGCCTGGCCTCATATGTTCTTTCATTCTGCCTGCACGCGGCCATATTTTTGCTGATATGGTTCTGGCCCAGTAGCCCGCCCATCAAGCTGGACACGCCCCCGGTCATGATCAGCCTGGTGGAAGGCGCTACAGGCGGCAACCGCACGCCCTCGCCCATTCTTGGGCATATGGGGCAGCCCGGCGACGGGCCTCTTGCGCCTACGCCGCCTGCGCCCAAGGCGGAAGTTGCCGCCCCTGAACGCGTTGAAGTAAAAGAGCCCAAGCCTGTGCCGCCGCAGCCCAAGCAGGATGCGGCAGCGGTAAAAAAACCGGAGCCAAAGCCGGAACCAAAGCCGCAGCCCAAGCCGGAGCCCAAGGAAGAAGCCAAACCCATCGCGCAGAAAAAGGAAGACAAGCCCAAGCCCAAGGAAGAACCGCACAAGGAAGCCCCCAAGGACCAGAAAAAGCCAGAGCCAACCAAGACCGAAGCTAAAAAGGATGCCAAGGACGCCAAGGATGGCAAATCCAACGTCGATCCTGTGGCAGCGGCATTGCAGCAGGCCCGCAAAGCCACCTCGCGTGCCGAATCCGGCGACCGGGGCAATGCTGTTGAGCAGGCACTGGCGCAGGCGCAGCGTCACGCAGGCGGCAACCGTGGCGGCGGCGGCGGCGAAGGCAACGGCCCTGGCGGCGGCGGCCTGGGCGATGTATACATGGGTCAGGTTATGCTGGCCGTGCGGCCCAACTGGGGCTTCGCCTCAGCGGGGCGCGTAAACCTGCGCTGCATAATCAACGTCAAGGTTGATTCGCAGGGCAAGGTATTGCAGACGTCGGTGACGCACGGATCGGGCAACTCGCAGTTTGACGCTTCTGCAGTAAACGCCATCATCCGCACCAGCCAGAGCGGGCAGTTCCCGCCCCCGCCATCAGCGGATTACGGCGACCTTGACCTTGTGTTTACGCTGGACGAATTGATGGGCCGATAGGCGGCATGCTGCAGCAGTTGCGCGGCCGAAATTAAGGTGCGCGGCTAACCACTGCTTGCATCAGCCATCTGATGCAAACAGTGGTTAGCAAACCTGAGGCACAAGCGGGCAGACGGACAACTGACCGCACAAGCTGGTGACCTTCGCTGGATTGCAAGGGTCATCTGTCAGGCGGGCACGGCAGGCGTCAGGCACGGTTTAGTAGCAATTGGGGCCGCAAAGCGGCCAGGACAGACACGCGCATCCGGTAAACGCGCGCATTCAGGAGGATGTATGCCTTCCAAACCGCGCACTAACCTCAGCAGCTCTTGCATTACTTTTTGCCTCGCCGCCGTAGCGCTTTACTGCGCTGCGGCGGGCGGGGCATTTGCCGCTTCCGCTGCCAGCGCGGATCAAAGCAGCTATGCGGGCAACATGCTGGACAAGATTACAGAAATCTGGGCTCCGCCCCCGGCGTTAAAAAGCGACTTCAAGGTCAGCCTCAAGGTCAGCGTCGACAGCCAGGGGCAGGTTAAAGACTGCAAGGCGCTTAAGTCTTCTGGCCTTGAAGCCTTTGACAACTCGGTGTGCGGCGCTGTGCGCCAGATAGGCTCGTTTGGCACGCCCCCCTACGGCGCCCCCATCGATGTGCAACTCACATTCTGGAACGGCACCCCCAAGGGCAAGCCAAGGCCCGAGCCTCTGAGCACCGAAGAAGCGCTGCGGGCCGAGGTAAAGGCCAGAAGCAAAGCCGAGGCGGCGCTGGGCGATTCCCGCGCTGAGGCGGCGGAAGCTCGCGCCCGCGAGCGGGCCGAAGCGGTGGCGAAGGCAGACGGCAAAAACATGCCCGAAATGCGTCCGGCCCCGGTAGCGCCCCGCAGCACGCCAAAAGTAGATGACAACGGCAAAAAATCTGCTACGACTAACTCATGGCAGGCTGCGGGCCAAACAGATAATGGCCCGGCCACGCAGCTTATAGGCAAAAGCAAGCCATCAGCTGCCGACGGCAAAACAGGCTCAAGACCGGCAGGTCCAAGCGCGCAGGGCGCAACAGCCGCACAACCGCAGGCCGCAGTCAGGCCGCAACAGGCCGACACTCTGCCCAGCTACGGAGAGCCCGTCGAACCGCCGTCGCAAAAAATCGCCCCGCTGCCAGCGCCGCGCACAAGCCCTATGCCCTCGCCCAAGGCGGAGGCAGCTTCCGCGCCCCAGGGTAAAGTGGCTGCGCCGGGCGCAAGCACCAAGGCAACCGACCGCAACAAATACCGCCGCGAGGTTACCCGTCTGCTACGAGACGGCATGATTATTCCTGCGGAAACAGCGCCGGGCAGGTATGAATCCGTCCTAAGGCTTACAATTTCTCCTCAGGGAGATATAACAGATTTCAAGGTTGTTACGCCCACAGGCGATAAGCTCCTTGACAAATATGTACAGCGGGGCATACGCCGAGCAGGCAGCGTGCCCCCTCCGCCTGCCGACTTGGGGGGAACGCTGGACATCACCCTTATACTGGTGCGCCACTGAGGCGCACTGCCTGAACAAGGAATACGTACGCCATGAAAAAACAGCTTCTTCTCCTGACACTGGGGTTCTGGCTGGCTCTCGGAAGCGGGGCGCAGGCCGCCATGCGCGTGGACATTTACGGTCCGGGGCAAAACATTGTTAATCTTGCTTTGGCGGCTCCCCTCAAGGGTCCCCAGGCCGAAGCAAGCGGCATGGGCGCTGACCTGCAAAAGATTGTGCAGCAAAACCTGAGCTTTTTGCCCTTTATGCGTCTTACCGATCCCAGAGCGGTGCTCGGCGGCGTAGTGCTGGCAGGATGCGAGCCGCCGTCCCTTGACTTCAAGCGCTTTCAGCTTGCTGGCTCGGACATTGTGGTGACCACTTACTGGCCAGAGGGCGACAGCGGCACCCGCCCGGTGCAAATCCGCGCTTTTGAGACCAACAGCGGCGGCCGTCTGTTTGGCAAGGAATACCCCAAGGTAACCGCGCACGATCTGCCGGAAGTTGCGGACAGGTTCTGCGCCGACCTGCTTGAAGCCCTGACGGGCAACGGGTCTTTCTTCCGCTCGACACTTGCCTTTGTAAAAAAGACCGGCAAGATGAGCGCCAACGTATGGCTTGTAAAGCCCACCGGACGCGACTTGCGCCAGATCACCAACATGCCCGGCGAATCCATGTCGCCTGCCTGGTCGCCCGATGGTCGTTTTGTGGTCTTTACCCATATTGACGAAAAGTCGCACGCCCTCGGCGTTTGGGACCGCACCAGCGGCAAGGTGCAGCGCATCCGCTTTCCCGGCAACGTGGTCATCGGCCCTGCCTTTATGCCTGACAACAAAGTTGCGGTGGCCCTCTCCAACGGCAAGTACCCCGTCATCTTTCAGTTGAACCATGTTTTCCAGAAGGAACGCGTGCTGGAACAGGGTGATTCTATTAACGTTTCACCAACATTTGACAGCACCGGCACCAAGATGGCATTTACCTCTTCACGCATGGGTGGTCCGCAGATTTTCCTTAAGGATCTGAGCAGCGGATCTGTCACGCGCGTGAGCAAAAACGGCACGTACAACACCGAGGCCAACCTGTCACCCGACGGCACCCTGGTAGTGTACAGCCGCATGACCGATTACGGTCATCGCATTTTTGTTCAGGATATGCTTACCGGCATGGAACGCCAGATCACTTTCGGCCCCGGCAGCGATGAACAGCCCGCTTTCTGTGCCGACAGTTACTTCATAGCGTTCTCCTCGACGCGTAGTGGTCACAGTATTTTCCTGACCACACGTCACGGCGGCGACGCCAAAATGGTTCCCACCGGGGGTGGCGCTGCCTACTTCCCGCGCTGGGGGATGCCCGGTCAGCAGAAATAGCTTGAAATTAACAGATTGGCCTCTTACCCGCGTTTTTACTCGATTTTCCCGCCCCTACGGGATGACATGGGTAAAAAATATTTTACGAAAGTGCGTCGAAACCCCCTTCCACGCCTTGACAAAAATTGCGGGCCAGATACCATCTGTTATGCGAGGACGAAACGGCCTCGCGTGTGCAGAAAGGAAAGGTATCAATTTTTTTGGAGAATGAGCTGTTCAGGAGGACACACAATGAAACGCTATGCTCTTATTCTCGCTCTGGTTATGGCCCTGGCCGCCGGCTTTGGCTGCGCTAAGAAAACCACCAGCGAACCCGGCTATGACGATGGCCTGACCCCCGAAATGCGTGCGGCCATCCAGCAGATCACTGACGCCCGCGTCTACTTCGCTTTCGACAAATTCGACATCAAGCCCGAATACAAAGAAATGCTGAAGACCAAGGCCGATCTGCTGAAGAAGTACTCCTCTATCCGCGTGCGCATCGAAGGCAACTGCGACGAACGCGGCACCCAGGAATACAACCTCGCCCTCGGCGAACGCCGCGCCCGTGCTTCTTACGAATACATGGTTACGCTTGGCGTGAACCCCAGCCAGCTGGAAATGATCAGCTACGGCAAGGAAAACCCCGCCGTGCAGGGTAACAGCGAAGCCGCGTGGTCCAAGAACCGCCGCGATGACTTCCGCGTGATCGCCCACTAGTCTTTAGAGACAAGTGCTTGAAGAGCCGCCCTACGGGCGGCTCTTTTTTTTGCTGTTATCGGCGGTCACCGGCCTGCTGCCCGTTGCCGGCAGCAGCCCCCCCATGCGCCACGCCCGCTACTGGTCAGCCGCCTTTTTATCGCGCCGCTCTGCGCTGAAAGTCCTTGCAGTCTAGGTTCACAGACTCCACAGACCAGCCCAGCGCCATTACCTGCCGGCGTCTCATTGCCGCTCGGGGGCAAGGCAGCACGTTTACGGCCCGCACCCGCCGCGCCTAAAACTTTTTGCCAACGCGCGCGGCATGCGCCCATTGCCGCCATGCCTGTTCTCTTAGACATGGCAGAGCCAACGCCCTCCGTAAGCACGGCTGGTCAATGCGGCATTGGTCGCATCACTCGTGCGCGCGTATGCAGCGTACCGCCGCTGAAATCGGCAGAAAGTCGCATGCGTTTTTGCGGCAAGTAATGAGGCGCAGGCAGCACGCAAGTTTCACGTAAGTGCTACAGTACGCACAGCAACGCCGGATGAACCTGCAGGCCGGGATCTTGCGGGCATGGGCATCACAGGATACAGTGCAGGCAACAGAGGTTACTTGCATGAAAATAGCCATTCTTGACGGCGCCGTGCTCAACCCCGGCGATGTGGACTGGAGTCCCATCACATCTCTTGGTGATGTGTCCATTTATGATGCTACCCCCACAGAAGCGATCGCTGACCGCACCCGCGATGCTGACGTGGTGCTTGTCAACAAAACCCCGCTGAACGGCCACAACCTTGAGCACCTTGACAGCAGCGTGCGCATGGTTGGTGTGCTGGCCACGGGGTACAATATTGTGGACATTGATACCCTCGCTACCCGCAACATTCCTGTCTGCAATGTGGTTGCCTACGGCGTCAGCGATGTGGCCCAGCACGCCATGGCCTTGCTGCTTGAGCTGTGCCGTCATACGAGCATGCACTCGGAGAGCGTTAAAAACGGCGATTGGCTAAAGTGCAAAAGCTGGTGCTACTGGAAGATTCCGCCTCTGTGCCTGGAAGGTCTGACCATGGGGCTCATCGGCTTTGGCTCCATTGGCCGCCGCATGGGCGAACTGGCTCACGCCTTTGGCATGAGCGTGCTGGCATACTGCCGCACCCCCAAGGATCCGCCGTCATACAGCCCGTTTGCTTTTGCCACTCTTGAACATCTGCTTTGCGCCTCAGACGTTGTTTCGCTGCACTGCCCCCTTACCAAGGAGACGCGCAACATCATCAACGCCAAGTCGCTTTCTGCCATGCGCAAGGGCGCAATATTGCTGAACACCTCGCGCGGGCCGCTGGTGGATGAGGCAGCCGCGGCCGAAGCGTTAAAGTCCGGGCATCTGCGCGGCCTCGGCACTGACGTGCTGGCGCAGGAACCGCCGCAGGATGACAACCCCCTGTTCACAGCCCCCAACACCCTCATTACACCACACATTGCCTGGGCCACCACTCGCGCCCGGCAGAACATCATTGACCTCATGGCAGAGAACATCCGCCGCTGGCAGGCGGGCACCCCGGTCAATGTGGTAAATGGAGTCAAATAGGCTTCTACCATGTACATCGACATACACACCCACGCCTTTCATCCCAAAATTGCACACAAGGCCGTGGATCACCTGAATAATTTTTATAGTCTTACCTGCACGGGCGATGGCACCATCGCCCATTTGCTTGAAAGGGAGCGTAAGGCCGGGCTGGATAAATGCGTGGTGCTGTGTGCAGCCACGGCCCCGGCCCAGGTCATACCGGCCAATAATTACGCTATCAGCCTACAACGGGAACATCCCGACCAGGTCATTGCCTTTGGCACGGTGCATCCGGGTTACGAAAAATGGGAGGCGGAGCTTGAGCGCATCAAGGCTGCGGGTATTCGCGGCATCAAGCTGCACCCCGACTTTCAAAGCTTCCGACTTGACGACCCCCGCCTCTTGCCTATTTTTGAGGCGGCGCAAAAAGACTTTGTGTTTGAAATACACATTGGCGACCAGACCCTGCCCGACAAAAACCCCTCCTGCCCCTACAAGCTGGCGGCCATAATGCGCCAGTTTCCAGGCATCAGGGTGATAGCGGCGCACTTTGGCGGCTACCACATGTGGGCGCACTCCCTGACAGCGCTATCGGGCGGCAGGTTTGAAAACCTCTGGTTCGACACCTCAAGCACCACGCCCTTTGCCACCCCCGTGCTGGCAAAAAAACTTCTTAACAGTTTTCCGCGCGAGCACATCCTGTTTGGTACAGACTGGCCGCTTTACGACCCTGTGGAAGAACTGCAACGACTGCAAAAACTGGGAAGCCTGAGCGACGGCGAAATGCAGGATATCATGAGCAACGCCTCCGCTCTGCTGGCCGAAACGCACCCGCAGGTGAAAAGCCACCCCGACCATTGACAGTTCACCCCCTTTGCGGGTAAGTCAATTGCCAAGCCGGACGGCGGCAACACTGCCAACCCCGTCAGGTCCGAAAGGAAGCAGCGGCAACAGACGTTGCCGGGTGTCCGGCCCACAAAAAACCGCAACGGTAACCCGTTGCGGTTTTTTGCGTCTTGCAGTTTGTTTTGGGCTGCTGCGCCCAGCACGAACAAAAAATAGCCTGTCGCCTGCCCAGAGGTCTGCCTCCCCCAGAGCGCGGCCATCTCTGCAGAGCCTACTGCTTGGCGTCGTCTTGCTGCCGGGCCTCGCCGTGTTGCTGGGCATTATCGGTCACCATCACATCCACCTGATAAATGCCGCGCATCTCGTCCAGGTGGACACGCATGGCTTTTTCCGCCAGGTCAGGGTCGCGCTTTTTCAGCGCTTCGTACACGCCGACATGCGCGCGGTACGAGCGCTCGCTCTGCTTGCGCACTTGCAGCGAGGCGTACAAGGGCGTGATCAGCCAGCCAGCAAAGCCCTCCGCCAAAAGGCCGAGAAAATTGTTGCCCATGCATTCGACCAGATACCGGTGAAAATCAATGTCGGCTTCCGCAAAGGCGCGTATTTCTGTAGCGTCTAGCAGTCTGCGCTGGTTTTGCAGCAACTCGTCAATGTGCGCCAACTGCTCGTCCGTGGCTTCAAGGGCCATGCGGCGCACTACGGCTGTTTCAAAAAACAGCCGCAGATCGTGCAACTGCCGCCAGCCATCAGGCGAGCTGGAATAAATTTCGAGCGTTGCGCGCATTTCGCGCAGCAGAGGCTTGAGGGTAAGTCTGCACACGCGTGCGCGCATGCCGGGCGAAACTTCGATCAGGCCCATCCTTGCCAGCCCGGAAAGGGCCTCCCGCACAGCAGGCCGCCCCACGCCAAATTCATCCATAAGCTCGCGCTCGGAAGGCAGCTTTTGCCCTACCGGATAGACTCCGTTCTGGATGTCGTCCAGCAGGCAGCTAAGTACTTCCGTATGAACGCGCGGGCGCTGGATACTACGCCGTCTCCCGCCCTGAGCCTCGGCATCACTGTTTTTTGAATTTTCGGTACTCATGGTGAAACTCGCTTCTCCTTGCGCTCTGCTGTTATTACGCATCACCGTGAACAGCTTATATTTATGTGGTCAACGTCAATTATCCCACAAAAACGTTTACATAACTTTCATAAGATATTTCCTTGCGCCGCAAATTTCTGTAGACTTATAAAAGGCTGCAAGCGTGGAACGTTCAGCATCCGGGCAAGTTTGAACTTGTCCCGCCCGCCTCAGGCGGCCCCCTGACGCTTTGCGCCAATTTTTAACTGAGGCTGCCCAGCGCCGCACCGCGCATTTATTCCACTGCCACGGCAGAAAAAACAGATCAAGGAGCAAGTGATGTCACGGATCAAGAACCTGCGGGAAGAAGCCCTTGCTATGCACAAGGAATACCAGGGTAAGATTGAGGTTCGGGTCAAAGCCCCTGTGCGCGACAACGACGACCTCACTCTGGCGTATTCGCCCGGCGTTGCCGAGCCTTGCATGGAAATCCACAAAGATCCCGCGATGCTTGACGTCTATACCAATCACTCCAACTTTGTCTGCGTTGTCTCCAACGGAACCGCGGTGCTTGGTCTCGGCAACATTGGCGCTGCCGCCGCAATGCCTGTTATGGAAGGCAAATCGCTGCTGTTCAAAACCTTTGGCGATGTGGACGCCTTCCCCATCTGCGTAGACACCAGGGACACCAGCAAAATCGTTGAGCTTGTGGAACTGATGGCTCCGACCTTTGGCGGCGTCAACCTTGAAGACATCAAAGCTCCTGAATGCTTTATCATTGAAGACACCCTGAAAAAGAACGGTGTGTTCAAGGGCCCCATTTTTCACGACGACCAGCATGGCACCGCGGTCGTCACCCTGGCCGGACTTATCAATGCCCTGAAAATTGTCGGCAAAAAGCTTGAAGATGTCACCGTCGTCACCAGCGGCGCTGGCGCTGCCGGCATTGCCATCATCAAGCTGCTCATGGCCGTGGGACTCAAAAACGTCATCATGTGCGACACCAAGGGCGCTATCTGGGAAGGCCGCCCCGAAGGCATGAATCCCTACAAGGACGAAATCGCCAAACACACCAACCCCGGCAGGGTCAAGGGCGGCCTGGCCGAAGCCATCAAGGGGGCCGATGTGTTTATCGGCGTCTCCGCACCCAACTCGCTCAACGAAGACATGATCCGCAGCATGGCCAAAGACCCCATTGTCTTTGCCCAAGCCAATCCTATCCCAGAAATCTGGCCTCTGCAGCGCGCTTTTGACGGCGGAGCAAAGGTGGTGGCCACCGGCCGCTCCGACTGCCCCAACCAGATCAACAACGTGCTCGCCTTCCCCGGCATCTTCCGTGGCGCCATCGACGTGCGCGCCACAGACATCAACGACACCATGAAAATTGCCGCCGCCAAGGCGCTGGCCGAGCTTGTCAAGCCTGAAGAGCTCAGCCCCAGCATGATCATACCCTCTACACTGAACCCCGACGTGGCCCCGCTGGTCGCGGCCGCCACCGCCAAGGCCGCAATGGACAGCGGCATCGCCCGCGTGCATCTGGAGCCCAGCCAGGTGGCGGAAAACCTCCGGAAGCGTCTGGCTAAACGCCAAGGCTAACCGGCAGACCACCCTTAAAAATTCTCACTTACAGGGTCGCGCTCGCGAGCGCGGCCCTTTTTTATGTGGGGCCCTTGCGGACTTCAGTGGGGCGCATTGCCGCATACCCTGCCCAGGCTCACAGGCCCAATCATCTCTACCACCGGAGACCCAGTAATCGCAGCCTGTTTGATCACTCGCTCTGTCGATAGTATAACATTTCAAGAAGTGATACCATGCAAAATATCTGTGGGCAATTACCTGGTAAATCGTTACATCAAGCGGCGATCAGATACTTGACTGTTTGCTCAAACTATAAAAAGATACATAAGCTGTAAAGACCCCTGACGCAAATCTACAACTCGTCGCGAGGGGTTATCAGCACATGACGCAGCTTATCAATTTGGCATTTCAATATTTTTTTACCGTAACACTACTAAAAAAAGTTTCAAAAAAAGCGCCGTGACCAAAGTCAGGGCGCTTTAACCTGCAGTGTTGTTTTGGGGGGCTTAATGCCCTGTTATGCCATATTTTTTGAGTTTGTACTGCAGCAAACTTTTTGAAATACCAAGGTATTCCGCAGCCTTAACCTGCACAAGTTCTGCCCGCACGAGGGCCCGCCTGATAAGTGCGGCCTCTATTTTTTCCAGCGTGTCAGCCAGATCAAGCTGCACGGGCAGCAGGTCAACGGCGCTTTTAAACTGCGACTCTTCATCGCGGATTTCCGCAGGCAGATTATCCACGTCGATGACGGTGCTGGGGACGAGCACAAGGCAACTCTCCACCACGTTTTCAAGCTGGCGGATGTTGCCCGGCCACTCATAGCCCGTAAGGTAGTTCAACGCTTCGGTGCTGAAGGTTTTGGGCGGCATGGAGTTATCGGTGCAGACCTTTTCCACAAAATGCGCCACCAGAAGGGGAATGTCTTCGCGCCGTTCGCGCAGGGGCGGCAGGGGAACCTGCACCACGTTGAGGCGATAATACAGGTCGTCGCGAAACCCTCCCTTTTCAACCAGGACGGCAAGGTCTTTGTTGGTGGCCGCCACAACGCGGATGTCCACCTCAATTTCTTCGCCGCCGCCAACGCGCTCAAAACGCCTTTCCTGCAGTACACGCAGCAGCTTGACTTGCAGGTCGGGCGTAAGCTCGGCTATCTCATCCAAAAACAGCGTACCGCCGTCGGCCTGTTCAAACCGGCCGCGTCGCATGGCCACAGCACCGGTAAACGACCCCTTTTCGTGGCCAAAAAGCTCGCTTTCAAGCACGCCGGGGTTCAGCGCCATGCAGTTGACCGACACAAAGGGTTTGTCTTTGCGGGGGCTTGTATAGTGGATGGCACGGGCCACCAGCTCTTTGCCGGTGCCTGATTCGCCTGTGATCAGCACTGTTGAGCGGCTGGGAGCAGCGCGTTCGACCATGAGCAGCACGTCACGTATGGCCTTGCTGCGGCCCACGATTTTGTGCACGCCGTAGCGGTCTTCCATGACCTCTTGCAGCAGCCTGTACTGACGGTGGGCCCGCGACAGCTCCACGGCATTGTGGATCGAGAGCAGCAGCTCGTCGTTGGAAAACGGCTTGGTGATGTAATCAAACGCGCCGTACTTCATGACTTTAACGGCGCTTTCAATGGAGCCAAAGGCCGTCATTATCAGCACGGGGATATACGGCCAGTTTTTCTTGACCCTTTCAAGCACCTCGCGCCCTGTGACCTTGGGCATTTTCATGTCTGTCACAATGACGTCCACTTCGCTCTCATCCAGAAAAGCGAGCGCGGTTTCAGGATCACTGATGGCCGTAACAACATACCCCTCGTCTTCGAGCAGGGTCTGCAATACCAGCAGATAGTTTTTTTCGTCGTCAACAACCAGAAGATGCGCTTTTTCACTCATTATGTATTCCTATGCGCCAGCTGGAGCTCTGGGCAGCAGAACCCTTACCAGCGCCCCGCCATTGGGGCCGTTTTCAAGCTGAATAGTGCCGCCATGGCTTGAGATGATCGACTGCACAATGGGCAAACCTAGCCCTGTGCCGCCATCCTTGGTCGTAAAAAATGGGTCCAGCAGGTTGGGCAGCGTGGTGGGGTCAAAGCCGGGGCCGGAATCGAGAAATTCAATGCAAACGCTGCCACCGTCGTCATTGCGTCCTGTAATACGCATGATGCCCGGTCCTTCCATCGCCTGCTGGCCGTTGACAAGAATATTGTAAAATGCCCGATACAGCAAATCTTTGTCGCCAGGCGAAAAAAGTCCTTCCTCGCACTGCCGCTCGAGCGCTACGCCGCAACGCCCCATCTCTCCTTCCAGAAAGGCCAGCACCTGATCAAGCACCAGATTAAGGTCTACCACATCCTGCTTGGGCTGGCGAGGCCGGGCGTAGTCCAAAAAATCATTTACTGTTTGCGACAGGCGCACGGCCTCGTCGTATATGGCACCAAGAATACGCCGGGTGCTGGCGTCGGCCTTGTCAGTACGGCGCTGCAGCAGCTCCGCGCTTGACCGGATAATGCCCAGCGGGTTGCGTATCTCATGGGCGATGCTGGCCACCACCCGCCCCATGCTCACCAGCCGTTCGTTGCTGTGCAGCTGGTTTTCAAGGATGCGGTTTTTGTACATACGCGCGGCCAGTACCCGCTCGGACCTGTGAATGAGCATGAGCAACAGGCCGAACATCACCACCGACGAAAGCAGACACATGACCACAATGATGCCCTGAAAGGTCAGCACCTGTTCATAGTCGCCGGTAATGTCCTGGGTAAGCTCCAGCGCGCCCATGATCGGGGGTTCTTCGCCCGGATGCAGGGGTTCGCCGCGCAGGGGATAAAGCACGCGCAACACGAAGGAGCCTTCCTGCAGGGGCACGCGAAAGGGAGCCTGCCAGACCGGCATGGACGAAATGATCTCGGACCTGGGCGCACCGCCCTGCAGTATTTCGTCGAGATACGACGGCGAAAGCCCGGCGCGGCCAAGGTCTTCCTTGTTGGTCGAATAGGCCACCAGACGCGAAAAATCATAGATGCGCAGTCGCTCCACCGGCAAACCGTGGATGACGGACTGCACCACCTGATCAAGCCTGTCGTACTGCTCGGGCTGGCGCAGGGCAATGCGGCCATACCCCAGCAGCGTAGGCAGGGCAAACCGCCGGAAAATCTGGCTGTTGAGATTTTCCACCAGTTGCTGGGCAAAGTTCTCCTGCCGGGTGAGCAGCGTTTCGCGGGCAGAATTGGAAATAAAGAACGAAAGCCCCAGGCTGGTCAGCAAAATGACCACCAGCGAAAGCCATGAAAGCGTCCGGGCGTAGCTTGGCAGGGCGCTTTCCGCTTCTACTGTTTGAGCGCAGACATCCTCGCACTGACGGATGCAGGCCTCGTTGCGCTGCTTTTTTCTGAACATGGCAATGCCTTTGCGCGCGCGGCGGCTGAGGAGGAGCAGCCCTAGGGCAACGCCACCGGGACGCAGGAAAACGACCACTGCGCCCCGCCGCAAAGCCGCCGACACGCGACAGGTTTCAAAAACCCCAGGCATATCGAAGGTCGCTGTTACGGCCTTCGCCATTCCTGAAGCATATTTCAGCACACAATAAAAAACCGCCGGGGGCTCAAGAGGCAAGGCCAGCTCTGCGCCGCGCGCCGTCGCGCAGCTCATGCCGCCTAAAAGCCTTGCTCCATCCTGGGCACTGCCAGATATTCCGCCAGATCGGCCTCTTCCTGCGCATAGCCCCCCGCCCCCAGGCGGGCGTTGGCCAGGCGTTTGCCCAGCTCTACCGAGGGTTGATCCAGCGGGTTGATGCCCATGAGCCAGCCGGTAAACAGCGTGGCGGCCTCAAGCAGCAGCATAAGCGAACCCGCTGCGCGGGGGCCGCTGTTGTGCATCTCGACATGCAGCAGGGGTACGCCCTTCTGGCACAAGGCCATGCGCGTTCCCAGAGCCTCGGCCTCCAGCAGGCTGCCAAAGGGTTTGGCCCGCAGCCATGCCCACTGGTCGGGCACGTCCATGCCAAAGTTGGGGCCTTGCGCCTGATCACGGCTGGTCAAAAAGATGCATCCTTTGTTGCGGGGCCCGCTCAAAAACATCTGGTTTATGGAGTGCTGGTCCGTCACGCCGGTGGCTGGCACTGGCTGGCTGCCCTGCCCGTCCTTGCCCAGGCTTTCGGCCCACAGCTGGGCAAACCAGTCGCCATAGGCCGACCACTGCGGAATGTAGCTGAAAAAGATCAGTTGGCTGTAGCCGTGGTCTTCAAGAGCCTTGGCCCAGCAGGCCAGAGCAAACGACGGGTGCTCCGCCACACGCTCGGGAGCCTGCACCAGCGGCCTGGCCACATCGGCCGCGCCGTCCAGCAGGGCCTGCCAGTCTATGCCCAAAAAGGCTGCGGGCAAAAGGCCCACGGCAGAAAGGGCCGAATATCGCCCGCCAAGATAATCCGGCACTTCAAGCGCCGTGAGACCGTAGCGGGTTGCTTCTTCCCGCAGGTAGCCCTTGCGCTCGTCGGTGACCACGACCATCTGATCCTGCCAGCCCTCGCCCACACTGGCCTTGAGCCAGTCGCGCACAAGAAAATACTGGGAGATGGTTTCAATGGTGCCGCCCGACTTGCTTATGCACACCACTACCGTTTCAGCCGGAGTGAGTTTGCCAAGCAGCGCCTCAAAACGCTCCGCGCAGACATTGTCGGCAATCCACAGGCAGGGGCCGCGATGATTGGGGCCGTCCTGCCCCGGCGCAAAGGCCTGCTGCATGGCGCGAGCCCCCAGGGCCGACCCGCCGATGCCAAGCACCAGCATATGCCGGTAAGCCTTGATGCGGGGGATAAGCGGGGCCATTTCCACTTCCAGCTTGGCGCGGAAGGGCAAGGAAAGAAAGGGCAGTTCGCCAGCGGTCAGCTCGCGCGCCAGTCTTTGGGCTATTTCGGGGGCGCGTGCCTTGAGCGGCGCAGCGCTGTCCGCTGTGAGCCGATGCGCATAAGCCCTTGACCATTCAAGAAAATGAGGCATGGATACCTCCTGGTGGGTCGCGCCGCGCATACAGCGGCGCATTACAAAAGTCGCAAAAGTTTTGGAGCAAAAAAACGCCGCCGTACGGACTTGTAGGTTTGGGGTCGCACGCCGAAACGGCAATGCCACAGGGCGCAGGCCTCGCGCGCCGCGCAGGCTCGCACCTCCACCCGGTCGCCCGCGCAGCCCATGCACTGCCTGCGTATGGCCCGCAGAGCCTGCCGGGGGGCCTCATCCGCCTGTGCGGGGCAAGTCTCGCCCGCCAGCACGGCCAGTCGCCAGGCCCACAAGGGGCAGCCCTCGTCGGCGCAGGCGCGCACCGCCTTGGCTGACGCACCCTGACACTCCAGACAAAACTGCCGGATCACCGCCAGCGGGCTGTTTTTGCCCCGGCCCGGATTTTTTGCGTGTTCGGCGTCCGGCATCAGGATTTGGCGGCCCCGCAGCACTTTTTGTATTTTTTGCCGCTGCCGCACGGGCAGGGATCATTGCGCCCTACCTTGGGCTCCTGCCTGCGGTAGGCATCAGGCCGGAGGGCCACGCCGTCCACATAATATATCTTGTCGTCCTTGCGCTGAAAAAAGCTGCGTTCGCCCAGCTGACGGGGGATGCCCTCCAGCTCGTAATAGGCATAAAACTCAACCACATCAAAAAGCTCGCCGTTTTTTCCGGCGGGCACGTCGTTTTCAGTAGCTGCGATATCAAGCCGCAGCCATTTGATATCCTTGGTTTGTTCTGCAAGCTTGTCGGCATCCACATGTTCCCGGTAGTCGGGGTGCGTGGTTTCCACAAGCCATTGGTGACGGCCAAGCACATAGGCCGTATAGCGCGAGCGCATGAGGCTTTCCGCGTTCTGGGGCCAGGACGCCCCTTCAATGTGGGGGCCGCAGCATTGGTCCAGAGCCAGACCGCTGCCGCAGGGGCAAAGTTGAGACATGAAATCCGCCTTGGTTTGAGCCCGTCAGGGGCATATGCAACGGAATAAGCATAGCTTATGCCAAAGCGGGCGGCAAGAGCGGCAAGGCGGGATGGAGGCCATGGGCGCAAAAAAAGCGGCATGCACAGGTGACGCGCCAAGTGCATGCCGCTGGATGACCGTTCGGCCAGCCTGCCTAGTCCGGAGGAGAGTGCGGTTTGGGGGGCCGCAATTGGACAAGGCAGCCAGGACGAACGGCGTCATGCGTTACACCGGCATCTGCCGCCGGGGAAGAAAACGAATCAAAATTCAGCTCAAGCGTGCCCTTGTTGGCCGCCACCGCGCGGGCGTGCCCAAGGTGCACCCCCTGGGCGTCGTACACCGCGCACAGTGCGCCAGCCGCTGGGGCGCGCAGCCCATAGAGCAGGCACCAAATATGGCCGGGCCGGGCCTGCGGGGTATTGGTCTTCTCTGGCTGCACGCGCACTATTTCGCCGCAGCCCAGGCTTGTGAGCTGCCGAATGTAGCGACAGCCCAGCCGGTACACCATCACCCCGACCAGCAGGGCCAGCCCGCCGCAGCCGGCGGCCAGCACAAAGGGGTTGTAGCCTGTAATGCGCCGCAGATACGAGGTAGACGCTTCACGCATGGCGGCATCATCGGCGTACACCGTAATTTTGTAGTTTTGCATGGTGCTGGCGGGCGCGCCCCTGAAAGCGACCCTGAGGCTGTAGCTGCCGGGCTCAACCGCGCCATCGGCGCGCACATGCGCCCGCCACATGCCATTGCCAAACCAGTAGCCAGCAAAGAAGCCTTCCAGATCATAGCTCAGCGAAGGATTTGCGGGGGAAAACTGCGCGTTGAGGTCGCTGTTGACGGGGTTTTTGATAGTCAACGGTCCAGATATGGGCACGCTGCCGCCGGGCAGCACCTCGATAACGTCCGCGCCAGACCGCACCAGCCCCTGCAGACCGTCAAGCATGCCCAACATGACAAACCCCAGCAGCACGGCGCAGAGCACGCCCCAATACCGCTGGCGGTAACGTATCTGCCTGCATGCCTGCCAACCCCTGGAATCGATTAGTTCCCCCATGGGTTCCTTCCTGCCTGCCTGTGGTATGGTCAAAACGCACGACATGCTGCATGCCTCCACTATCTGCGCACCAGAACAATGCCGGGGGCAGCTTCGGCCACCTGCCAGCGCACCAGCCGCTGCCCAAGTCTGGGCAATTCCACAAGGCTCTGAAATTCGGCGGGGTACTTGCGGCGCACCTGTCGGGTAAGCCAGAAGGCGCCTGCCCATGTAGGCACGGTAATGCCAAAAAACCAAGCGCAAAACACCAGTTCCGAGGCCCCGGCACTGCGGGCAGACTGATACATGCCCACAAAAACGGCTGCCACCATGATGGCGTTGGCAGCCACGCGGATTATGCCTGAATAAAGGGTCTGACGGTAGCTGTTCATAGTGTTCTCCTGGGTGCTTGCCCCACTCCGTTCAAGGGTGCGCCGGAGCGGAGCAGAACCGCTCCGGCGCGCAGGGTGGGGGTAGTCACCCTGGGGTTTACTTCTTGAAGATGTTGGTCTTGCTCACGTTCATGACGCGTATGGCCTGAGTCTTTTCAGCATTCCTGAAGGCAACGCGCATTTCGTCGCCAGCAGTCCACACATACGCGGGCAGGTCTTGCGCGTCGGCAGGAATCTTGAAGGTGATCAGCGACTTCTGGCGGCCAGAGTACACGGTCACGGTCTGCTGTTCCTTGTCAATGACGGGGAAGGTCTTGCCCTTGACCTTGGGGTGGTCGGAGCCCACGTTCTTTTCCACATCGGTAAACTGCACGGACACTTCACGCACGCTGCTGGTCTTTTGGTCATACACCAGCACGGTGTTCTTGGCGGTGTCGATCATCAGGCGGCCGCCAACGGCGGGTACCGGGCCCATGTCCTTGGATTCCACGGGCAGCTTGAAGGTATGCGTGCCGCCGCTGTAGTGCGGGTTAAACTGGTCGTGCGTCACGTCCACCACGATGGTGAGGGTTTTGGCATTGGCGTCATAGGCCACGCAGCGGCCCTGTTCCACGCCCCCGTCAAAGTTGCAGCCGGTGAGTATTGCGACCGAGAAGGCCATCGCCAGCATAAGCATTAGGTTACGAATTTTCATGGCGTGCCTCCTCTTAGTTGGCCGCGGGCTGGTTCTTCTTGGCGGCAATTTCCGCCTTGGCGCCCTGTACCATCTTGACGGTTATGTAAAGGGAGATAGCCGTCACAAAACCGAGCACGTCAACGGTAGCAGCCGGTCCGAGCAGCCAGCCCCATGCCGGGAATTCAGCTTGGAGCAGCTTGCACAGAACCGAAATCAGGCAGCCCACAACGGCCAGACCGAACACAAAGCGGATACCGTAACCCTTTACATACTTGGTGGCCACAACGCCGATCTGCGCGCCGACGGCTGCGCCGCACAGCATGACGAGGGCGGCAAGCAGTTCCACGCGGCCCTTGTATGCGTACGAAGCCGCGCCGTAGAGGCCGGAGATGGCGACTTCAAAGAGGTCCGTACCCACCGCCAGATGGGTGGGGCAGCCCACAAGATACACCAGGGCGGGCATGCGGATAAGACCGCCGCCGATGCCGAGGATACCAGCCAGCCAGCCGGTGAAGAAGCTGACGATGATGGGCAGCCACGCGGAGCAGGTGATGTTGGCATGCGTAAAATGGACGACAGGCGGGATCTTGATGGCGTGCAGGCGGGTGGCCCAGTCAACGCCGGTGGCCGTACTGTCAAGCTCACGGTGCTGCGCCTTGGCTTCACGTTCCTTTCTGCGGCGCGCGGCGATGTCGTGAAATACAAGCCAGGCCAGCAGCACGAGCAGTACAACGTACAGCCAGCGCACGACCTTGTCGACCGAGCCGAGGCGTTCAAGCCACATGACCATCTGCGCGCCAATTTCCACGCCCACGATGGTGCCGACCAGCATGGTCAGGCCCAAGCCGTAGTCCACGTTGCCAAACTTGCCGTGCCGCATGGTGGAGATAAGCGATTTACCCGCCATCTGCGCCACGTCGGTACCAATGGCAAAGGCCATGGGGAATCCGAGGATGTTCAGACCGGGGGTGACCATCCAAGCGCCGCCCATACCAAAAAAACCACCGATAATGCCCACGCCCAAACCGAGAATGACAAGGCCCGGCCAAAAAATGTAAACGCCGGAGATGGGCATCAAAAGATACATCCAGTCCATACTTGCCTCCTTCCGACTACTTCTCGGAGATTTCGCGGTGCCTGAGGTCGATGCCCATGTGCGTCATGACGATATCTGCCAGCCAACCCAATATGCAGCCTGTAACCGGAATGATGGCCATGGTCAGAATGGCAAAAAAGAAATGGCTTTCATTATACATTTCAGCCCACCAGTACAGTATGCCGTCAAGCTTGCGCGTATCGGCCACAACAACCACGTTGGCTGCCTTGCCGCCCGCTGCAAGCGCAGCGCATGGCAATGCCGCGATCATCAGCGCGCACCCGACAAGCCATGTCCAGAGCCTCTGCATCTTTTTCATAACATCCTCCACGTCAAGATTTGACTTCCCACTGCTTCCGCAACTTGCCTTTCATCCACTTGCGACCCCAGCCATACTGCTTGGGCATCGCCTTGTTGCCTCGAATGTGAAATTAGTAGCAAGGCTCGTGCCATTGCATAATTTTTGCCGGTAATTGCGGAATATCTGCCATTTTTGCGCGAAAATTCTTGTCTCAACCGGCATTGTTTTTTATACTCGCTTCCAAGATTGCGCTTTTTTGCGCAAACAGGGGAGCACTATGCGTTTATACAGAACACTTCCCCAGGGCAACTCGCTGGAATTTGCTGCATTCTTTATGAACCGCAGCCTGGCAAGCCGCATGCTCATGCTTGGCCTGCCGCTTCTGGCACTGGTATTGCTGATCATTTTTGCCGCCACCGGCAGCAATATCGAGTCCATCCTCGATCGTGCAATTGCGCGCAATGCGCAACTTCAATCGCAGGCCATGTGTCTTGCGCTTGAGAAAATCCTGGAAGAAACGCGCAACGAGCTGCTGATACTCGCGGCTGGTTCCATGAACCAGGAAGACATGCTCAACCGGCTCAGATACAGGGCACGGGCGGAGGGCGTACGTTATCGAGAAGTCGCCTTTGAAAGCCCCGTGCCGGAAAGCCGCTACCTGCTGATCAACACAGGCAATGAAGTGGTCAACGTGCCCATGCAGCAGGCGCTGGCCAGCGCATCCAGCCCATTCCACACCGGCTCGGGCGACATGCGTCTGGGCTATGTAAGCCTGGCGCAGCCGCTGGAAACGACGTACCCCATGGTTCCCGTCAACGGCGGCACGCGCAGCATCACCCTGCAGGTGCTGCGCTTCACCACGCCCGTATATGATGATGCAGGCCGCTTTATTGGCCACCTGATGCTGTCGCTTGACCTGAGGGAGCTGCGCGACATCATTTCAGAATACTCCGCCCCCGAGGCCCCCATAGCCACCTCGACCCCAAACAACCGCATACACACGCTGTTTTTTGACCGCTACGGCTGGATGCTTTTTCAATCTGAAATACCCGATGCAAACCTGCTGCAAAAAAGCCTGGGCACTGACGTCGTACGGGCCGGGTTTACTGGCGACTTTGGCAGACCCGGCTTTGCTACGGCGTTTCGCCCGGCTCCGGACTACGTAAATTACTGGGATATGGTGTCGGACGTGCACGAGGGCCGTTCAGGGCAGCTGCCCCTCTACCAGCAGCAGACGTTATGGAGCAACAACCAGATGCGCGTTGAGCGCGTAAGCTACGCGCCCGTCACCTTCCGACCCATGGCCGAGGGCGAGCGGGAGGTGCTGGGCGGCCTGGCGGTGCTGGACACGAGCTTTACCAGCACACGCATGGGGTTGCAGCTCATGGGCATTTATTCCTGCGCATTTGCGGGCGGTTTGTTGTTGCTGGGTCTGAGCCTGTGGTGGCTTGCGCGCCAGACAGGGCGCTCGCTCAATGCCGTCACGGAAGAGCTGGAACGCCGCAACGCCATAGGGGACAGCACCAGTCTTGACCTGCCGCAATTGCCGCGTGAGCTGGAAAGGCTCAAGCTCGGCATCAATTCCCTGCTGGAACGGTTGCACCATGCCGCCGAGTTGCGACGCCTGCGGGCAGCCGAGGACGACGCCCTTGCGCAACGTGAACCCGCGCCAGATCTGCCCCACCCTGAAGATCTGCCCACCAACGGGCTCATCGGCACGTCGCCAGCCATGCTTGCCCTGTGCGACAACGTACGCAAAGCTTCGCAGGTGCTCGCCGACGTACTGGTCGTGGGCGAAACCGGCACAGGCAAGGAGCTCGTGTCGGAGGCCATACACCGGCTCAGCGCCAGGGGCTCCGGGCCGTTCATCACCATCAATTGCGGCGCGCTGGACGAAAACCTGCTCATGGATACGCTTTTTGGTCATGTAAAGGGCGCGTTTACCGAGGCCCGAGCACCGCGCAAGGGGGCCTTTCTCACCGCGCAGGGGGGCACGCTTATGCTGGACGAGGTGGGCAATGCGGCTCCCAAGGTGCAGCAGGCCCTGCTGCGGGCGCTTTCCACCCGCCGCATCCGACCGCTTGGCAGCGATGAAGACGTTCCGTTTGATACGCGCATCATCGCCGCCACCAACGCCTCGCTGATCGACGATTCGCAGAAGGGCTCGTTTCGCGAAGACCTGTATTACCGGCTGGCGGTTATTACCATTAATACCCCGCCGTTGCGCGACCGCAAGTCGGACATCCCTTCACTTACCGTGTATTTTCTGTCAGAGGCGCTCGCGGCCAAAGCCAGGCTGAAGGCGGAGACAGGAGCCGCCGCCGCTGTTCCCCCGACCTTGCCGCAGATCAGCAAGGGGGCCATGTCCAAACTGATGGAATACGACTGGCCCGGCAACGTACGCGAGCTCAAGAACACCCTTACGCGGGCGCTGACATTTTGCGAAGGCGGCATTCTTTTTGCAGAAGATATACAGCTGGGTCACGCAGTTCAAAGCCAGAACGAGGCTCCGCAAAGCGAAACGCCCTCTGTTGCAGGGCAGGAATCGCGCAATTTGCAGGATGCCCCGTGCGATCAAGGGTTCTGCTCCACCGCCCCCGCCGAAGATGCCGCCAACCCCGGCGGGCTGCCGGGCAATATTGCAGCGCCTGAGCAACCGCTGGCGGATGCCCGGAGCATGCATGGGCAAAGCGCGGACGCCCCGCAGCAATCCGGCGCGTCCGCGCAGCCGGACGAATCGCTGAACGGGCATGCAGCGGCGGAAAAGCTCAACCGGCGCATCATGAACGCATGGCCAGCCATTGCCGCCGCAGGCAGTGTGAGCCGTCAGGAATACCAGATGCTGGCGGGCAAGGATATTTCCATGCGTACCGCCCAGTACGACCTGCAACTGCTGGTGCAGCAAGGGCTTGTACGCAAGGAGGGACGAGGCCCGGCGCAACGCTACGTGGTCATTGGCAAAGGGCGCTAACCAACGCTGCCCTTTGCCATGGAGCGGCTGCGAGGCCGCGCGGGTCAGTAATCAGGCAAAGGGTGCAAAACGACGGGCATGGCTCCTGCGTACAGCACCATCGGTTCATGGTTTAAAGGCAAACCGCAACCAAGGATGTCCGCATGGCATCACTGCTCAAAAAGCTGTTTGGCATTGCCCCGCGCGTCAGCCGCGAAGCGGCGATGGAAACTTTTAACAAACGTTATGCCTCATTCAAGGATCTGCTGCAGGCCAATGCGGATCTTGCCGGAGTAATGGCCGGGCTGGACGCTACGCTGCGCGGCGACAGGCACATGGAAACCAGCGAAGTGCGCAAGCAGGCCCGCAGGGCCATCGTTAACTGCGAGCGCATGGCCTCCACCCTGAGCGAAATGTCAGGTCAGTGCGACCTATCGCTTGGCAACGCCGTACATTCCATTGCCTCGCGTATCGAACACGAGCTTGATCAGCTTACCCGCGGCGACGTGCCGCAGTATACCCTGCCGCTTTCAGAGGTCGACGCCAGCATGGCCTACAGCGTCGGCGGCAAAAACGCCAACCTGGGCGAGCTGCGCAATATGCTGTCCATGCCTGTGCCGCGCGGCTTTGCCATCACCATCCGGGCCGGCAGCTTCTTTTTGCTGCGCACGCCGGGGCTGTTCAAAAGCCTCTTCTCTCTGCTCAAATGCATTGACCCCGAAAAGCCCGCGCTTATTGCCGACATCTCGCAGCAGGTAGAAAATCTGGTGCTGGCGGCCCCCATCCCCGCAGAGGTAGAGCGGGCCCTGTCCGCAGAGTGGGACGCAGCCTTTGGCAAAGATGCGGACGTGGTGGTGGCCCTGCGCTCGAGCGCCATTGCCGAAGACGGGGTGCAGTCTTTTGCGGGCCAGTACCGCAGCATCCTGGGCGTCACCCGTCAGGACATGCTGCCCGCCTTTAAAAAGGTCGTTGCCAGTCTGTTTTCGCCCCGTGCGCTGGCCTACCGCGCCGAACACGGATATGACCTGGACGCCACGGGCATGGGCCTGTGCTGCGTTGAGATGGTCCGGGCCAAGGCGGCAGGCGTGGCCTTTTCGCGCCACCCCGTTGATCTGCGCTCCAACGCCACGGTCATCAACGGTTTGTGGGGTCTGGGCGAAATGGTGGTGGACGGATCGGGCACGCCCGACCAGTGGCTTGTCTCGCGCGCCACCAAAAAAATCACCATGGCCACCATTGCCCACAAAACCGTGCGCCTGCGCCTGGTGCGCGCCAAGAGCGGCCTTGTGGACAACCGGCTTGAGCCAGTGCCCGACGCCCTGCGCGACGTGCCCTGCCTCAGCGACGACCAGGTGCGCAAACTGGCCGAAATGGTCATGGAGCTCGAACGGCACTATCAGTACCCGCAGGATATGGAATGGGCCGTGGACGAGGACGACCAGATAGTGCTGCTGCAGACCCGCCCCATGGGGCTGGACAATGCGTCTGAAGAGCATTCCGCCCCGGCGCTGCGCCATCTGCGGCCCCTGATCTCAGGCGGCGATGTGGCCGCGCGAGGCGTGGGCTGCGGCCCCGTTGTGCATGTGGGCGAGAGTGAAGACATGACGCACTTTCCCGAGGGCGCTGTCATGCTGCTGGCCCACTCGTCGCCCAACGCCATGGCGGCCATGCGCAGGGCCTCGGCCATCATAGCTGAAACAGGCAGTCTCACAGGACACATGGCGTCTATCTGCCGCGAATTTGGCGTTCCCACAATCATGAATCTGCCGGGCGCAACCAGTATCCTGGTCGACGGGCAGGTGGTTACCGTTGATGCGCTGTCGGGCAGGGTTTTTGACGGCGAGGTGCAGGAGTTGCTGACCCTGCGCCTTGTACGGCCCCAGGCCAAAGCCAGCAGCCCGGCGCTGGTGCTTTTGCGCCGTATAGCGCCCTACATTTTGCCGCTGCACCTTGTGGACCCCCGCGCCGAAACTTTTACCCCCCGCCACTGCACCTCGCTGCACGACATCATGCGCTATGTGCACGAGCTGAGCTACACGCAGATGTTCCAGATATCTGACCGGGTGACAGACCACTCCGCAGGGGTTGCCAGCAAACTGGCGTGTACCGTACCGCTCGATCTTTATGTCATCGACCTCGGCGGCGGGCTGCGCAACCCCGAGTCACGTCAGGTTACGCCCGGCGACGTGTTGAGCACGCCGCTCAAGTGCGTACTCGACGGCATGCTCAACCCCGCTGTGCAGGCCCGGGGGCCAAGGCCGGTAAACATGCGCGGATTCCTTTCCGTAATGGGGCAAACAGCCATCGGCGGCAATCAGGAGGGCTGCTCGCGTTTTGGTCAGCGCAGCTATGCCATTGTCTCCGACCGCTACCTCAATTTTTCGTCCCGTGTGGGCTACCACTACGCCATCCTTGACTGCTGGTGCGGCGAGACCCTGAGCAAAAACTACATACGCTTTGAATTTGCCGGGGGCGCGGCGGCAAACGCCCAGCGCGTGCGGCGCGTGCACTGCATCGGGCTTATCCTCAAGGAGCTGGGCTTTACCGTGGAGATAACGGGTGATAGACTGCGGGCACGTTACCAAAAATATCCAAGGCATGAGCTGTGCGCGCGCCTGGATCAATTGGGACGACTCCTGATAATGACCCGCCAGATGGATATGCTTATGGTGGACGACGCCGCTGTACAGGCCTACGCCACCAAATTTCTTAATGGCGAATATCATTAGCCGCACGCCCTTTGCGGGGGTGAGCCTGGCCCCGCACGGCGGCCTGGGCCATCGCGGCGCAACACGATTGAGGCCCCATGCCGTCGCCAACCGCGTCGTCTGCCAAGGTCGCAAAAGGCAATGCCTTTTCTGAACCGCCGCAGACGCTTTTTAGCCGTGATTTTGTTCTGCTGTTTTGCATGACCATGTCGTGCAACAGCTTTGTGGCCGTTTTTTACTGCTTTGAACAATGGCTCGAAGGTCTTTCCGTCAGCCCCAACTGGCGCGGAATCCTGCTCTCGTCCATGTTTACCATGGTTCTGATTTTCAGACAGGTGGCAAGCGTGACGCTGCTGCGGCGGGGCAAGCTGTTGCCCATGGCCGCATCCATTGTTGTTTCAAGCGGTGTCATGCTGGCCTACCCCTTTGTGGGCGGCCCCCATGTCATCGGGCTTATCCTGCTGCTGCGCGTGGTGCAGGGCATCGCGCTGGCGGTTTTTTCGTGCTGCACGGTGGCCGTGCTGGTAAGCTGCATACCCAAGGGGCAGAGCGCACGGGGGTTTGCGTTTTTTTCGCTTACCCTGCTGCTGCCCTACTCCATTATTCCCGCGCTGGGCGAGCAGATACTGCCCCTGCTGGGCGGCGAGCCGCACCTGTTTGCCGTAACGGCGCTGCTGGGCATTCCCTCGCTGCTCATGCTCATACCGCTGGCCCCCCGCCTGCGTACCCCCGAAATGCCGCACGAGACCGAGGGCGGCCTGTCCGGACGCGAGCTGTGGCATGCGGTCAGCCATTCCGGCCTGTTCTTTGTGTACATGAGCTGCATGACCTTCAGCATCATGACCGTTCTGGCGATCTTTTTTATGAAGGGCCTCTGCTCCATCACCGGCGCGCACCCCGCCTGGTTTTTCACCACCTATACGCTCACCATCATATTTGTGCGTCTGCTGGGCAGCAGCAGGCTTGATACCCTGCCGCGCCACAAGATCACCATACTGTGCAGCGCACTGCTTGTGTGCTGCATGCTGGGGCTGGCCTGGGGTCCGCTGTGGGCTTTTATTCCCCTGACCCTGCTCTACGGGCTGGGCCTGGGGCTGCTCTACCCCCTGCTGGCGGCCATGGTTTACGACCGCTCCACCAACAGCACCCGCTCCATCAATTCCAACGTCATGATGGCCACCTTCGACTCAAGCGGCATGTTTGCCCCGATCATCGGAGGGCTTGTCATGTACGAGGGCTTTGGCTACCGCGGAGTTTTTGCCGCCACGGCGGTTTCCATAGCTTTTTGCGGGCTTTGCATGGTGGCCGACATGTTGCGCGTCGCCCGCTGGAAACGCCTGGGCGTGCACCATGGGCAGCATCAGGCATAGCATTGTGGGTGCGCATGCCAGCCCCTCCGGCTGCTGACGTGCTGGCGCAACTTTGTGCGTTGACAAAAATGCAACATTATATCATTTCAATTCTGACTTCAGCAATCCCGCAAGAAGTTCATTGCCCACGGGAGATATAATGAAAAACGCACTTGTCCTGGCGGCCTGCGCCGTTCTGCTTACAGCCGCCCCCGCCTTTGCCCATGGCGCGCACGAGCACGGCGTGGCCCGGCTCAACGTGGCGGTTGACGGTTCCACTGTGGATATTGACCTTGAAAGCCCGCTCGCCAACCCTCTGTCTTTTGAGCACGCCCCGTCCACCCCTGAACAGCGTCAGGCCGTGCAGGACATGGCTGTGAACCTGCACCGGGCGGAGAATATTTTTGTTTTCCCCGCCGCTGCCCAATGCAGGCTTAAAAGCGTAACGCTCGAATCCGAGGCCCTGCCCGCCGACCTGTTGCAAGCAGTTGCAAGCCCGCAGCCGCAAACTTCAGCCGCAAAGGGTGCGCAACCAGCCGCCGCAACGGGAGACGGACACGGCCAGCACGACGGGCACGAGCAAGGCGCTGAGCACGCGGATCTGGACGCCTCGTTTGCCTTTGAGTGCGCTCACCCAGAGGCGCTGCACGGCATGGACGTGCGCCTTTTTGCCCAGTGGCCCGCCCTGCACGAACTGCGCGTGCAGCTTGTGACGCCCGCTGGACAGCACGCCGCCGAACTGACCGGTCAGGCTCACCAGCTCTCATGGTAGGGGACATGCAGAAAGCGGCGGCGCCAGACGCAGACGGCGCTGGGCAGGCAGTCGAGCTCGAAAACGTCGTCTATTCCTGGCCCGGCCAAAAACAGCCCATTTTGCGTATTCCCCGTTTCAGTCTTGGGCAGGGAGAAACGCTCTTTCTCTCCGGGCCAAGCGGCGGGGGCAAGAGCACGCTGATCAGCCTGGTTGCGGGCATTTTGCAGCCTGCCTCGGGAAGCGTAAGCGTAAACGGCGTGCGCGTGGACCGTTTGCCCGGATCAAAGCGCGACGCCTTTCGCGGCGACGCCATGGGCCTGATCTTTCAGCAGTTCAACCTTATCCCGCACCTTTGCATGCTGGACAACGTGCTGCTGCCCTGCCGATTTTCGTCCGCACGGTCCGCGCGGGCGGCAGCACGCGACGGCAGCCCGGAAAAATCCGCGCAGCGCCTCCTGCAGCGTCTTGGTCTGGGCCAGGACATGTGGGGCAACCCTGTGGGCCGCCTTTCTGTAGGGCAACAGCAGCGGGTTGCCGCCGCCCGCGCGCTGGTGGGTGCGCCGCCCCTGATCATGGCCGACGAGCCCACCTCTGCCCTTGACGCTGACCGCCGGGCGGACTTTCTGCACCTGCTGCTGCGCGAATGCGCCGACGCCGGGTCGAGCCTGCTTTTTGTCAGCCACGACACGACACTTGCGGATGCCTTTGCGCGGCGCGCGAGCATGGCGCAAATCAACATGCCCTGCCATGAGGAGTAGCCGCATGAAGCGTTGGCGTTTTTTGCTGGGTCTGGCGTGCTCAAGCGCCTGGAACCGCAGAGGCACGCTGTGCCTTGTGGTGTTTTCCATCGCGCTTTCCACCACCCTGCTGTTGGGCATGGAGCGCGTCCGCACCCAGGTGCGTGAAAATTTCATGCAGTCCGTTTCTGGCACTGACCTGATTGTCGGTGCGCGCGGCAGCGAGCTGCAGCTGCTGCTCTATGCCGTTTTCCACATGGGCAAGGCGTCGAACAACATGGGCTGGGACAGCGCCCAACGTATTGCCCAGCGCAAGGACGTGGCCTGGACGATCCCCGTATCGCTGGGAGACTCGCACAAGGGCTTTGCCGTGGTGGCCACCACCACTGATTTTTTTACGCGCTACCAGTACCGCCGCCACGCAGCCCTGCAGTTTGCCACGGGCAGGCCCTTTGAGGGCATCTTTGACGTGGTGCTGGGGGCGGAGGTCGCGGCAAGGGAGCACTACAAGCCCGGCGACCGCATCGTGCTCAGTCACGGCGACGGCAACTCCCTGCTTGCCCAGCACGCGGACAAGCCCTTTACGGTCTGCGGCATACTGGCGCACACCGGCACGCCCGTAGACCGGGGGCTGTACATCAGCCTTGCCGCCATGGAGGCCATACACATCGACTGGCAGGGCGGCGCGCCTGTACCGGGTTTTCATGTCCGCCCGGATCAGGTAACCAAGTTCAACCTTACCCCCAAGAACGTCACCGCCGTGCTGGTCGGGTTAAAAAGCCGTTCCCGCGTCTTTGCCGCGCAGCGTGAAATCAACGCGGACCAGCAGGAGGCCCTGATGGGCGTAATGCCCGGCGTTGCCCTTGATCAGCTGTGGACCCTGCTGCGCTCTGGCGAAAACGCCCTGAGAGTTCTATCATGGCTGGTCACAGCGGCTGGCCTGGCCGGTCTGGTGGCGACTATTCTTGCCGGGCTGGGCGAACGACGGCGCGAGCTGGCTGTCTTGCGGGCGGCCGGGGCCAGCCCATGGGATATTGTCGCCCTGCTCTCGCTGGAGAGCCTGCTGCTGGTGCTGGCGGGCGCATTGACCGGGGCAGCCTTTATGGCAGCCCTGCTGCTGGTATTCAGCCCGATGCTGGCGTCCGTCTACGGGCTCAGCCTTGCGCTTACCTGCCCCACCGCAGCGGAGTGGCAGCTGCTGGCGGGCATACTTGCCGCCGGCTTTCTGGCCGGGCTCATACCCGCATGGCGCGCTTACCGCATAAGTCTGGCCGACGGGCTTAATGCTTCTACGTAAACAAGGATAGCCCATGACGACAACTCCGGCCGCAATACGCGTGGTCTGCATACTGGCGGTACTGCTGTGCTGCTGGCACTGCACGGCAGCCCTGGCGCTTACTGACGATTACGCGCGCCAAAAGGCGGAAGGGTGGCATCCCTCGCACGAGGATCTCGCCAAGGCCGCCGCCGCAAAAAAAAGTGGCAAGTATACCGAGATAACATGGGAAAAGCTTATCCCGCCATCGTGGAACCCCGCCAAGGTTTTTGACAGGTTCAATTTTGACCGGTTTAGCGACGACGACCCGCGCGCCGACAAAGCCTTGAAGGAATTTCAGACCCTGTGGAGCAACGCGCCAGCCAACAAGATACTGGGCGGCAAGATGGTGAGCATCGCGGGTTTTGTCGCGCCGCTGGATTTTCTTGGCGGCGACCAGATGTCCGAATTTTTGCTGGTTCCCTACTTTGGGGCGTGCATTCATGTACCGCCGCCGCCAGCCAACCAGATTATCTACGTGACCCTGGAAAAGCCCCTGGGCATCCAGATGATGGATACCGTAATGGTGTACGGTAAGCTTGAAATAGAAAAATCCGAAAGCGACATCGGCGATGCGGGCTACCGCATCAAGGCCGACGCGGTTGAACCCTATGCAGCAGAAGAAACCAACTGACAGTGTTGCGCGCCCCTGCGCGGTTGACGCGCTCTGCGCCAGCCGGGGCCTGCGTCTCACGCGGCTGCGCCGCCAGGTGCTCTCATACCTGCTTGAAACCCGCCAGCCTGTTAAGGCCTATGATATCCTTGACGCCCTGCGCCACGACTCGCCCAAAGCTCTCACGCCCGCGAGCGTGTACCGGTCGCTGGAGTTTTTGCTGCAGGCGGGTCTGGTGCACCGGGTTGAAACGCTCAATGCCTTTGTGGCCTGCGCCGAGACCTGCAACGAGCCGCACGATCCGGTCTTTATGCTCGTCTGCCCCGGCTGTCGCAAAAGCCGCGAGATAAACGACCCTGACCTTTACCAGACCATTTTTTCAACCATGCAGCAACGCGGCTTTCAGCTGCAGGGCGATACGGTCGAACTGACGGGCCTCTGCCCCGGCTGCGCGGCGACCAGCGCAGGTCAGCAACAACAAACATAAAGACGGCGCATGCTCTCAGCTGAGAGGTATGCGCCGTCTTGCCCGTCCGGCAAAGTGACGGGTGGGAGCAACAGGCAAAGGGCCTTTTCAGGCCCTTTGCCTGTTATTTTTCTGTTCCTTCCCCGCCCTTGGCTTCGGCCTTGGCCTTTTTGACGCGGGGGGTTCCGGTGCGGTGCACCACAAACTTGCTGACAGAAGGCTTGCGGTGCACAGGCTCCTGGTGCAGGCACTTGGTGGGGCACTTTTCCACACACGCGGAGCAGTACACGCATAAAAAGGGATCGTAGTTCCACTTTCCGGCTTTTGCGTCCACGGTAATGGCGTCAGTGGGGCATACTCTTGCGCAGGAACTGCAGAATATGCATTTTTCAATCTCGTTGGTGATCACGCCGCGATAGGCGGGGAAGGGCTCGCGCTCTTCCAGAGGATACAGCCGCGTGGCTGGCTTACCCGAAAGATTGCGCAGCACGTTTGGAAGCATATACATGGGGCTACCTCTCTGTGCAGGAGATGCACGGGTCGATACTCAGCACGATAACCGGCACGTCGGGCAGTTTGCAGCCCGGCAGCATGTGCAGCAGGGGCGGCACGTTGGCAAAGGTGGGCGTGCGCACGCGCATGCGTTCCAGATTCTTGGTGCCGTTGGCCCGGATGTAATAGAACAGCTCGCCGCGCGGCTGCTCCACCCGGAAGATCGCTTCGCCCTCGGGGTTGCCGGTGACCTTGACGGTCAGCTCGCTCTCGGGCAGGCGGTTGAGGGCCTCGCGGATAAGCTCTATGGAGTGCAGCACTTCATAAAAGCGTACCTTGGAGCGGGCGTAGCAGTCGCCGTCGTTTTCAACCATAGGGATGAAGTTGAGATCCTTGTAGGCCGCGTAACCGTGCATGCGTTCGTCGATCTCCCAGCCGCTGCCGCGCAGTGTGGGACCGGCCGCGCCGAGCAGACGGGCATCTTCCTTGCTCAGATAACCGATGCCGCGCGTGCGCTCCTGCACGGTGTAGTCGTCGAGCATGGTACGGGTAAGCTCGCGCATGCCCTTTTCGAGCTCGTCAAGGCGGCCAAGCATCCAGCGTATCTGGTCGGGGCTGAGGTCGCGGCGCACGCCGCCCACAACGTTGACCGAGAGGATGACGCGGTTGCCGGCGGTTGCCTCGCAGATGTCCATGACATGCTCGCGTATGCGCCAGAACTGCTGGAACACGCTTTCAAAGCCAAAGGCATCGGCAAAGAGGCCAAGCCACAGCATGTGCGAATGTATGCGGTGCAGCTCGGACCAGATCACCCGCAGAAACTGGGCGCGAGGCGGTGCTGTGATGCCCATCATGTCTTCAATGGTGTTGCAGTAGCAGTTGGCATGGATGCACGAGCAGATGCCGCAGATACGCTCGACCACAAAGACCATCTGATTATAGTCCTTGAGGCGCACAAGGCTTTCAAGCCCGCGGTGCACAAAGCCCAGCTGAGGCACGGCGCCGACCACGGTTTCGTCTTCCACCACAAACTTGATGTGCAGCGGTTCGGGCAGCACCGGATGCTGCGGCCCGAAAGGAATCACGGTTGTGCGGTTGCTCATGCCTTCTCTCCTTTGGCCGTGTCATCCTTGGCGGCCTCGGCCTTGGCGGCGGGCCGCCTGACCGTGGTCATGGTAAAGTACGGCGCATGGGTAACCTCGCCCTCCAGGAACATGGCCCCCTCGTAATCGAGGGGCAGATCCGCAAAGCGCACGCCAAACTGGTCCTGCGTTTCGTTCTCGACGAGCACGGCGCAGAAGTAAATGGGCGTGATGCTGGGGATGCGCTCGTTTTTGTTCACGTCCATGCGCAGGTGCACCATACCCTTTGCGTCCGTGGGTTCCCACACGCACAGCTCTGCGTTGTGGCGCAGATCGGACATGGTGAGGTTTACGTCAAAATGGTAGAAAAGCCGCAGCGTATTTTCGTCCATGACGGTCTGCGACATGGTCACAAAACGGTATTTGGCGTTGGCCAGCTGCTGCACTTCTGAAAGCAGCGTTTGCGGCGTCACTTCCTTGGCTTCAAAAAACATGGCTCTATCCTTTCCGGGTTAACCCGCGTTTTGCAGTGGCTTTTCGGGGGCTTCTTCCGGCGCGGACTCCGCCTGCGGCGTCATGTCGGGAGTGCCGTCCTCGTCGCCCGGCATAAAGGTGGTCACGGGCTCTGGGCCAAGGCCCATTTTGGCCTTGAGCACGCCAAGCGCCTGCACCACGCCATCAATGATGGCCTCGGGCTTGGGCGGGCAGCCGGGTACAAACACATCCACAGGAATGATGTTGTACGCACCGTTCAGCACGTTGTAGGTATCCTTGAACACACCGCCGGAAAGGTTGCATGCGCCGATGGACACCACGGCCTTGGGCGAGGGCATCTGCTCGTATATCTGCTTGAGCACATGCTGGTTGCGATGGTTTACCGTGCCGGTGACCAGCAGCACATCCGCGTGCTTGGGGTTGCCCGCGTTGACGACCCCGAAACGCTCTACGTCATACATGGGCGTCAGACAGGCCAGCACCTCGATGTCGCAGCCGTTGCAGGAACCGCAGTCAAAATGAACTATCCACGGAGACTTCAGGCGACTCCGCTTGATCATATTGTCGACGAAACCCATATTCCGGCCTCCTTACGCCACGTACAGCCATAAAAGATTAACCAGGGCCAGGCCCATGCCGAGCAACAGGGACTTCTTTTGCACCATCCACTGCCAGGTCAAACGGGCGGTGATGTTGTCGATAAGAATTTCCGTGAACAGCGAGGCGCCCACCAGAACGGCCATTCCCACAACGCTGGTGTGCCAGAACATGGCGCACAGACCAAGGATAAGCACCAGGTCAAGCCAGTGGGCGATTTCAATAAGCGCAAGGTACGGGCCGGAGTATTCGGTCTGCACGCCGCGCACCAGTTCCTGGTGACCGTGGTGGCTGGCAGCGATATCAAAGGGCGACTTGCGCAGCTTGATGGTCAGTGCGTAGCCCAGGGCCAGGAAGAGCAGCGGCATCTTGAGCAGCAGGGGCTGATCAAGCTGAAACACTGCGGCAATGGAAAACGAGCCCGTGCACATGGCAAAGCCCACAAACACCAGAATCAGAATGGGCTCGTAGGCCAGCATGAGCAGCAGCTCGCGCTGCGCGCCCACGTTGCTGTAGGGCGAGGGCACGCACACCGCGCCCACGACCTGAAACACAGCGCCCACGGTGAGCACAAAGAACAGCAGCAGCAGATCCCCGCCCATAAAGAAGAGCAGCAGGGAGAGCGCCGATGAAATAAGCGTTACATAAGCGCTGAACACCAGCCAGGCATTGGTTACCAGAGGCTGTTTGCCCAGCAGTTTAAGGATGTCGTAAAAAGGCTGGAGCAGGGGCGGCCCGATACGCGACTGAAGCCTCGCCGTGATGCGGCGATCAAACCCGGTAAGCAGCCCGCCCACCAGGGGCGACAGAATCAACCCGCCGATTGCGCTGAAGATGGTGAGCATTACAGCAGACCTCCTACCAGTACGACCAGGAATGCGGTGGAAATGATATCGATGGCCCGCGTAATCTTGCTCTCGCCAAAGTACTGGCTGAGATAGAAGTTGGACACGCGCACAGGTTCAAAGACATTCATGGGGCCCCTGAAGCCGACCACTCCGTCCTTGACCTCCGTCAGCCCCGAAAAATAGGGCTGCGCATGGGAGGATTCGGGAACCCGCCGCGCCTCGCGCCACGCATACCATACGCCCAGACCAAGCAGAAGGAACAGGAAGTATATCCACACGTAGCCTTCTGCCCCGGTAAGGGTAGCACCAGGGATAAACCCTTCGGCCTGCATGTTAAAGCGAGCATACACGCCTGATACCGAGGGTTCAACAAAGGTCTTCAGCACCAGGGGCGAGATGAACGAAAACACCACCGCAAGCCCGCACAGCGAGCGCAGGGCAAACATGACCGAAGGCTTGGGATGCCCGTAGGTGGGGTGTTCGTGCATCTTGGAAGAAGAAACCAGCACGCCGGCCCAGCGGGCCCAGAACAGCACCGTAAAGGCAGACCCCAAAGCCACAAAAAAGACGATGGGCGTCATGGCCTGGGTGGCGCGGGCAATAGCCTCGATGGCCATCCACTTGCCGATCAGCATGCCAAAGGGCGGCAGCATCATGGTAAAAATGCCGATCACGGTAATGATGGCCGTGCGGGGCATCTTGCCGTACAGACCGCGCATGTCTTCAATATCGCGCGAGCCGATGCGCTGTTCAATGGCGCCCACGCACATGAACAGCAGGCCCTTGGACACGGAGTGGTAAATGATGATGGTTGTCGCCGCCATCATTGAGGCCGCCGTGTTAATGCCCACGCATGCGATGATGAGGCCGAGGTTTGCAATGGTTGAATACGCCAGCACTTTTTTGGCGTTACTCTGGCTGACCGCAAGAATACAGGTGGCCACAAAGGTAAATGCGCCAAACAGGGCCACGATGGTCGACATGGTGGTTCCCGCGAACGCGGGGGCCATGCGCAACAGGAGGTAGGTTCCCGCTTTCACCATGGTAGCCGAGTGCAGCAGTGCGGAGACCGGCGTAGGCGCGACCATGGCGCCGCACAGCCAACTCTCGAAGGGTACCTGCGCCGACTTGGTAAATGCCGCCAGACAGAAAAACGCAAAGGGCAGCAGAATGGCCGTGTTCTTTACGTCAAGCGAGGTCATTTTTTGCAGCACAAGTTCGGTCGAAAGCGTGCCGAGACTCTTCTGGATAAAGAGCATGGCCGACACAAAGGCCAGACCGCCCAGCACGTTCATCCACAATGCGCGTTGCGCGTTGGCTTTTGACTCGTCTGTCTGGTCATGCCCTATGAGCATGAATGAGCACAATGTTGTAATTTCCCAGAAGAGAAACATCCAAGAAAGGTTGTTGCAGAGCACCAGGCCGTTCATGGCTCCCAGGAAGCAGAAAATGATGGCAAAAAAACGGGGCTGACGCGACACACGCAGGTGCAGGTGCTCCTCGTGCAGGTCCATATAGCCCAAACCGTAAATTGTAATAAGACCGCCCACCACAGTGATGATGATGACCATGATAAGCGAAAGACCGTCCGCCACAAAAGCGGTGATGGGCACTTCATGCCCGGGAAGAACAAATTTAAGGTAAAGCAAGCCTACCAGCTGCAGCAGGGTCATACCCATAATCAGGCGGCTGCCCAGTTTCCAGCCTATGCCCAGAATGTAGACCAGCAGCAGCAGATCCAGCACGCTGAACACCGTATCGGCCGAAAGACCAAGGATAGAACCGACCTCAAGTCTGAAAGCGCCGTTTGCGCCCAGGGTCACGGCTGCCACGGCCATGATCGTAATCGCCGCGGGCACTATCAGTTTGCGCGTGCTGCAGCTTTGCGTGAAATAGAGCACAAGCCCCATAATAAACGGCAGTGCTACACAGCAAAAAACAAGTGTACTCATCTTCATTGCCCCACTACATTGCGAGTTGTGAAAAACTTCACTCTAGATAACTTCCTCACAACATAAAAAAAACACAGCCCTCCTTACATACATTGTCCATTTTCTTTCTTTTAGAGTTAAGCTATGCGCATTCTTGCGTCAACATATTTGAAAAAAATTGCTACACTGTTTGTTTGATGAATAATACATACCTAATTACTATAATTTTATCCCCGTGATTTACGTCCAAAAATATCGGGTCGTGCAAAATCTGCCATGGCGGCGCAACCCTGCCCCGTTGCGGGCGTTAACCGCGTACGTCGCTGGCTGCCCTTCACCCCAAAAAACCGCCCCAAAAAGCGCAGAGACGGTAAAAAGGCGGTCAAATGACGAAAGATCAAGGCGCAGGGCGCAAAAAAAGCAAGCGTCCCTGCCTCGCACATGCGCAAAAAATGCGCGTTGCGCGGCTGGGACGCTTGCAACAAATTGCCTTCTACGGCGCAAACGGGGGACAACTACCCCCGCATCACGCCGGACGCGATACGGTTCAGGCGTCGAACACCAGGGGGGCTTCGGCCATGGTGGCGACCATGACAGCCTTGATGGTGTGCAGGCGGTTTTCCGCCTCTTCAAAAGCCATATTGCGGGGCGATTCAAAGACTTCATCGCTCACTTCCATGCATTCAATGCCGAAGCGCTGATAGATGTCTTCGCCCACTGCGGTATCGCGGTTATGGAAGCTGGGCAGACAATGCAAAAACTTGCATTCGGCATTGCCCGTCATTTCCATGGTTGCCGCGTCCACACGGTACGGCGTCAACAACTCTATGCGCTCTTTCCATACAGCATCAGGCTCGCCCATGGACACCCAAACATCGGTAGAGAGAAAATCGCAGCCGTTAACGCCTTCCTGCACGTTTTCAGTACGCGTAATGCGCGCCCCCGTGCTTTTGGCAATGCGGGTCGCCATTGCAAAAATTTCGTCCGACGTCCACAGAGCCTTGGGCGCTACAGAACGGAAGTCGATACCCAGCAAGGCCGACCCGACCATCAGGGAGTTGCCCATATTATAACGCGCATCACCAAGATATGCCAGTGTTTGTCTGTTTAAAGGCTTATGGCAGCACTCGCGCATGGTCAGCATGTCGGCCAGAAACTGCGTGGGGTGCCACTCGTTGGTAAGCCCGTTCCATACCGGCACATCGGCGTGTTTTGCCAGCGCCTCTACCCTTGTCTGTTCAAAGCCGCGATATTCAATGCCGTCATAAAAACGGGCAAGAACGCGGGCCGTGTCGGGCAGCGATTCCTTTTTGCCCATCTGCGAGCCCGAGGGGCCAAGATAGGTGACGCGTGCGCCCTGGTCATAAGCCGCGACTTCAAAAGAGCAACGGGTCCGCGTGGAATCCTTTTCAAAAAGGATGACAATATTTTTATCGGCCAAAAACTTAGGCTCGCGACGTGTTTTTTTGGCCTGCTTGAGCTGGGCGGCCAGATCCAGCAGATAGGTGAGTTCTTCAGGCGTGAAGTCGGTTTCTTTCAAAAAATCCCGTTGATACAATCTGTTGCTCATGACGCATTCCCACCCTTTGCAGACAGTGTGCACCCCTGCGGATGGCCGCAGGATGTAAACTATAAACCAAGTATCATTCCAATTTCGTCGCAGCAGTAAAACTTGGGGCACTTACTGCATTCAACCCACACTATGGCGGGCATGTCGTCCCGGTTGAACTCGCTGAACCCGCAACGGGCAAAAAACGGCGCGGCCAGCGTAAAGGCAAAAACTCTCGGCAGACCGAGGTTGCGGCATCTGTCCACCAACGCGGCCACCAGCTTTTTGCCAAAGCCCTGCGCCTGACACGCGGGGTGAACAGCCACAGAACGGATCTCCGCAAGATCTTCCCACAGCACATGCACCGCGCCGCAGGCCACCACCACATCCTGACTGCCGTCGGACGAAGGGGCCGTGGCGACCATGTAGTCCTGAATATGCTGATAGAGATACTGCGGCCCCCGCGCCAGCATCACGTTTGAAGACGCGTAGTGGTTTATGAGCGCCGACATGCCGTGTACGTCGCGCACCGTGGCGGGACGTATGATCAGGGATGACAGGTTGTCAACCCGCACATTCTGAACAAGCGGCTTTTCTTCAACGCCTACGCGCGGAATTGCAATGGGCATCATTAGCCTCGGCATCTGGATTATGCTTCAGCATCCCGCCAGGGGATCAGAAGCGGAAATAGTCAGGCCTGCCGCAGAGCGCCAGACTCTGAAGCAAAGAATAATCATAATAACAACCCTTGCGCTGCGCAAGATGCTACGCCCTCAATGGGGGCAAAAAATGCCCCTCGCAAGCACATTTACCCTCCATTGCCAGCAAAACGGCGTTGCCCGCATGGGCCTTTGCGGCTATGGTAGCTCCATTAAGGAGAACGCATGCGCACTGCACAACGATTCATTATTGTCTGCCTTGCCTGCGCTCTGTTGTGCCAGTTGCCCGCTCAGGGCCATGCGGCGCAACAGGGGGCCGAGCAGCCCCGCCTGATCAAGATCGTGGCCCTTACCCGCCACGGAGTACGCGCACCGACCCAATCTGCCGACACGCTTTCGCAGTGGAGCACCCGCAACTGGCCCCAGTGGCCGGTGCCGAGGGGCTTTCTTACGCCGCGCGGGGCGCGGCTGGTTACCGCCATGTGGGAAGACATGCGCGGCAGTATGCTCAATCTGGGTCTTTTGCCCGATGCGGCCTGTCCGCCGCCAGGCAAGGTATTTGTGCGCGCCGATGTGGATCAGCGGACCAAGGCGACGGCCAAGGCTCTGGTGGATGGCCTTTGCCCTGACGGAAGCCTGAGCTATGCGGTTTCGGGCCAGACGCCCGACCCTCTTTTTCACCCTGTGCAGGCGGGCGTGCAGCACTTTGACCCAGCCTCGGTTGCCGCCAGCATCATGGACAACGCGGGGGGCGACCTTGACCGGCTGCACGAAGACAACGCCGCAGCCCTGACGCATCTGCAGCATCTGAGCGCCCCGCTGGCCCCGGAAATGTGCTCCCGGTACAATCTGCCTCCGTCCTGTGGGCTTTCCGACCTGCCCAACTCCGTGAGCGTCGAGGCCGACGGCAGCGGCGCGGGGCTCTCCGGCGCGCTTGCCACGGCATCGGGCCTGGCCGAGGTGTTTTTGCTGGAATACGCCCAGTGGCCCGACGCCTCCGCAGGCTGGGGACAGGTGGACGCACGCGTGGTACGCGAGGTGCTGCCCATACACACAAACGTGTTCAACACGGTAAACCGAGCTTCGGTGGTGGCCCGCCTCAAGGGCGCATCGCTGCTTTCGGAAATGATGGCGGCCCTTGACGGCTCGCACAGAGACCAGCGCTGCAATGCCGCATCGTTGGTGGTTTTTGTGGGGCACGACACAAACCTTGCCAATGTGGGAGCCCTGCTGGGCGTGCACTGGCAAGCGCCCGGCTACCCCGACGACGCGACCCCGCCAGGCTCCACCCTGCTGTTTGAACTGTGGGAACAGGGCGACCACAAGGAAGTGCGCGTACGTTTTTTTGCCCAGACGCCGGAGGCCCTGCACGCGCCGTTTGAAGAGCAAAAACAGCCCGCTGGCGGGCTTGTCGCCCCCCAGCTCACCGACCCGGCCAGAACGCACAGGGCTGCCTCAGCCCAGGTTACCGCGCCGCCAGTTGTAGGCGAAGCCCGCTTCAGCCTTAACAGTTTTTCCAAACGCGTTGGCGATGCCCTGCGCAATGCCCCGCTGGCGCAGCAGGAAGTGCCCCCCTTGCGTCTGCGCGCCGAGGCAGAGTCGGACACAGCCGCCGCTGCAAAGCCGGAAGGCCCCGCCACGCCAACAGCGGCCCGTTAGCCGCAAGCCCTGCTGTTTTTTGCAAAACGCCGCGTCATGAGATGCGGCGTTTTTTGTTGCTCCTGTCCAGGTTGTTCCCCATCGCCTTGCCCTGCACCGCACAGGGCAGAAATTTCCCCATACCTTGAGGAATATTTCTTGCATTAACCGGCATGGGAATTCTTTTCCCCGGCTGATACGCGACACATGGAGGTGCGCTTACCGTATTCGGTTACGCCCACAGGGGATTGCAGGCGTTGCCGACAATGTCCTCACGGACTGGGAGACATTTATGAGCGTCAGTGCGTTATCATCATCTTCTTCATCATATTGGGAGAAGATGCTTGCGCAGATGAAGAGTTCCAGCGGCACGCAAGCTCAGGACGATCTGGCAGGCAAACTTTTTGGGGATCTGGATTCTGACGGGGACGGCGCGCTGAGCCTCGCGGAAACTGGCCTGAGCAGCAATCTTTACAACAGTATTGATACAGACGGCGACGGATCAGTTTCGCAGACCGAGCTGCAAAAGGCCATCGAGACCCAGCGCAACGCCATGCTGACCAACATGCAGCTGGGTCAGGGCCAGACGACAGGTACGGCATCCACGGATGCATCGTCCACAGACTCATCCTCCACGCTGTCCGCCGCTCAGGGGCTGCTTTCGTCCATCATGAACGGGCAGATGCCCGGCGGCGCGCAGGGATCCCAGTCTGGTCGCAAACATGCGGGTCTGGCGTCCAAACTCTTTTCCGCGCTCGACAGTGACGGCAACGGAGGTCTGAGCATGGATGAAACGGGCCTCAGCCAGTCGGTGTTCGACGCCATGGACACCGATCAGGACGGCTCCGTTTCAAGCGACGAGCTCGCCGCAGCGCTCAAGAAGCAGCGTGAAAACATGCAGAGCACGGCTCAGGCGTCGCAGGGCGATTCCAGCTCGCAAAGCTCCTCCGGCGAACCTGACGCCAAAACCCTCCTTTCGTCCATCATGAACGGGCAGATGCCCCCGCCTCCGCCGCAGGGACAGGCGACTTCGTCCAGCCAGAACGGTTCGGCTGGCGTGGCTTCCAAGCTGTTCTCCGATCTGGACAGCGACGGCAACGAAGGCCTGAGCATCAGTGAGACCGGCCTTAAACAGTCGGCGTTCGACTCCATGGACACTAACCAGGACGGTTCCGTTTCAAGCGACGAGTTGGCCGCCGCCCTCGAAAAGCAGCGCGAAGCCATGGGCTCCGGCCAGGGATCCACAAGCCGTACCGACATGGCCCGCAGTTTTCTTTCCGCGCTGGCCAACAGCACCTACCAGACCATAAGCCAGACCACCGCCTCCACCCAGAGCGTGGAAGCCGTAGCCTGATCATGACGATGCCCCTCTTGCGGGAGGGGCGTGCCAATAATCCCCCGAACGATGGCCCGGCTGCGCAAGGCACCGGGCCGCGTTGCTTTTATCCGCATCCGCCAGCCCGCTGCCGCCCCACCCATTGCCACTTTCCATTTTTTGCACAGCGTTGCCCTGCCACGTGATGCCCTGACGCAGCGGCATACACAAAAAGCCGCGCCAGCTGCAAAAAAAGGTCTCACGCCATATGCGGAAAGAATAATTTTCGCATGCGCAGAGACAAAAATCTTGCGCTGAGTCGGCAAATCAACACTGCAACACGCTGACTTTGCATGATTATGAAAATGAACTGGACAATCCTGGTGGCATTTATACCCCTTGTGAAATTCGGGTGATTATATTGACATTATCGATCTAAAGAAATACGAAAAAGTGCCGACTAGAATTCTCTTGTGAAACAGCATTTAGACCAGAGGATCATATGAACAAATTTGAAAAACTCCACGAAACGCTGATGCGTGAGATGCGCCTCATCCATGCCCCCGTTGCAATCAAATACTTTTTTGACCAGCAGGAACTTGATTCCTTCAAAAAAAACCAGCCTCACTATTCCCCCATTAAGCCGCTCACATTTTGCCAGAGTGAGGTCGGCGCGCGTATGGAAGGCATTACAGTCCTTGTAGAGCGCCAGAACCTTGGCTGCACCAACGCCAGTTTTGTTTTTGGCTGGAAGGAAATGGACGAAGCGGAAGTTAAAAGCCACCTCAAATACTGCGCCGACGCCGACCACGCCCGCAAGGTTCTTGAAGCGAAACCGCATGTTCCCGCTGACCTGCTTGCCGTGGCCGTCAGCCCGCTTGCCGCCGCCAGCACCCAGCCCGATGTAGTGCACTTTGTGTGCGACAACATGCAGGCCTACCACATTATCGGAGACTGGATGGCGAGCCAGCGCATAGACAATTTCCATCCGTCCATGAGCGTCAACTCCGCCGTCTGTTCAGGCAACGTCTTTACCCTCAATACAAAGCAGGCGAACCTGTACCTTGCCTGTAGCGGCAGCTACAATTCGGGCAAGACCGAACGCGGTGAGATCAATGTTTCCATCCCCGGAGAGCACATCGAGGCCCTGGTGCAACGTCTTGAAGACCGGGTTACCCAAAAGGGCGGCGCGTCCATTACGCGCCTGGGCGAGCCCTTCCCCGGCGCGGCGGTGTGCAAAAACTGCCCGCTGATCATCTTTAAAAAAGAACGCGAAGCCTAGAAGCTGCGCACCACTGATAAACGGCAACAGCCGGGCCGCCCATGGGCGGCCCGGCTGTTGCCGTTTGCGGACATGCTGACAACCCCACTGAAGCGCCAGCCCTACACAAAAAACAGCCAGGTCAGCAACGCAAACAGAGGCACCAGTATGCCCACAGACCATACCATATAGCCAAAAAAGCTTGGCATGCGCACGCCGTCGCTCTCTGCAATTGAGCGCACCATAAAATTGGGCGCATTGCCGATGTAGCTGTTGGCCCCCATGAACACGGCACCCGCCGAGATGGCCGCCAGAGTGGCGGGCATCTCGTGCATGAGGCGTTGCGCGTCGCCCCCTGCCGTGTTGAAAAATACAAGATACGTAGGCGCATTATCCAAAAAGCTCGAGAGAATGCCCGCAAGCCAGAAATACATGGAATTTACCGGCTGCCCATCGTGCGACACCAGGCATATAAGCGGTGCCAGCGCCCCTTCTGTACCTGCCCGCAAAATGGCTATGGCAGGTATCATGCTTAAAAATATGCCCAAAAACAGCTTGGCCACTTCTTCCATGGGCGCCCAGGAAAAACCATTGAGCTCGCGGCAACGCCTGCTGGTAAAACGGAGCGAAAGCCCGGTAATGCACAGCAGGGCCACATCACGCAGCAGGTTTTGCCCCTCTACCGCCACGCCGGATATGGTGACCAGCTCGCCCAGAGGGTAAAGGCCCGAAAGCAGTACGGCAATCACAATTCCCAAAAGGAACAGCAGGTTAACCCAGCCTTCAAGCCCCAGCTTTTCAGCAGTTTCCACAGGCTGCGCCGTAGGCCTTGGGCTGCCCTCCTTTTTAAACAGGGCGGAGTCAAGCACAAAAAAGATTGCAAGCAGCGTGGCGGCCAGCAGGCTGGTTTTAGCCAGCAGGTTGGTTGTTGTCCAAAAAAAATCCACCCCTTTCAAAAAGCCCAAAAACAGGGGCGGGTCGCCCAGCGGCGTTAGCGAGCCGCCAATATTGGCCACCAGAAAAATAAAAAATATGACAGAATGCGCCCTGTACCTGCGGTGGGCATTGGCCCGCAGCAATGGGCGGATAAGCAGCATGGCCGCGCCGGTTGTGCCCATGCAGCTTGCCAGCAGCGTACCCACGGCCAGTAGCCCGGTATTGACCAGAGGCGTGCCCACCAGCGAGCCTGTCAGTCTGACGCCGCCAGCCACGGTAAACAGCGCGACCAGCAGCACTAAAAACGGCATATAATCCAGCAGGATAATGTGCAATAATTCGTACAGCGCCACGGAATAACCGTAAACAGCCAGACAGGGCGCCAAAAAGGCCAGCCCCCAGAACGCGGCAATCTTGCCAAAGTGTTTTTCCCAAAGGTGGGGCAGTACAAGCGGCATGACAGCAATGGAAAGCAGCATGCACGCAAACGGAACGGCCCAGAGAACAGAAAGCTCCGCACCGGGGATATGCTGCTGCCCGGCGGACGCCAGTGCAGCCTCCGGCATAAAGACGGCGGCGTACAGTGCGCCCCCCCATAAAGAAAACCTGACCATGAGGACACCCCAGGAATTACAGACGATCATAGAACAATTGAAATTTTGCAGTATCAAACATCAGCAAACTTTACAATTGCCTATGCAACATATTGAAAATGGATTGATGGGCGCTCATGCATGGCCGCTTTGACCCCCTGCTGCGTTTACAGCCTGGTGGTGCCCATCGGCAGCAAAACGGGCTGGCGCTGTTACACGCGCAGCCCGTTTTGGTCCGCTCCTGGGCAAGTACGGTCTTGAGGTGGTTATTCCTGTTTCATCTCCTTGATCAGCATACCCAGGTCCTGCGCCTGACGGGCCAGTTCCACTACTGCGTGCGTGGCCTCGCCCATGGCGTCGGCGGTCTGCTTGACCATATCGTTTACGTGCACGATCGTCTGGTTAATTTCGTCGCTGGCGGCAGACTGCTCTTCGCTGGCAGTGGCGATGGCGTTGACCTGATCCGCCATGCCCAGCACAGTTTCAAGAATCTCGTTCAACGCCTGGCCCGACTGGCTGGCGTAGCCTGTGGCCTGATTGACCTGCTCAAGCGCGTTGTCCATGGAGTCCATGCTCTTTGAGGTGCTTGCCTGTATGGCGCCAATGGCGTTGCCTACGTCGTGGGTGGAGGCCATGGTTTTTTCCGCCAGTTTGCGCACCTCGTCAGCCACAACGGCAAAGCCCCGCCCGGCATCCCCGGCTCGGGCGGCTTCAATGGCGGCATTAAGGGCTAGCAGATTGGTCTGGTCGGCGATATCTGAAATTACGCCCATTATCTGGCTGATAGCCTGGGCATGGGTGTTGAGCTGCAGCATGTCCTGCTTGAGCTCTTGCGAAACCGTCTGCACCCGACCAATGCTGAGCAGCGATTTTTGCACAATGGCGGAGCCGCTCTCGGCTTTCTCCTTTGTTTCGGACGAGGCCACAGAGGCCTGCCCGGCATTACGGGCCACTTCCTGCACGGTCGCGTTCATCTGGTTCATGGCGGTGGCCGCCTCGGCAAGCCGCTGCGCCGCCTGCGAGGCTCCCTTGTCGGACTGCTCTATCTGGGCGGACAACTGGGTTGATGCCGAGCTTACGACCTGCACCACTCTTTCCAGCCGTTCGGCGGCGTTGAGCATGGCGTCGGCTTTTTTGTGGGCCTCATCCTTGGCAATGTTGGCGCTGTCCATTGCCGCGTGGGCCTGACGCGTCTGCTCGCGGGCGTTTTCCGATTCGCGCCGTGCATCGTCTATGTGCTCTTTCAGCGCTTCCACCATGCTTGCTATAGCGCCGTACACGCCGATTTTGGCATGTCCGTCGTCAATATTAAAATCGCCGTCAACCACGCGCTGCGCCGTCAGCAGCAGGTCGCCGGGGTCTTTGCCCAGCTGCCGCTTTGTTTCGCGCGCAATCAGTACGGCCACCCCCGCAGCCACCAGCAGGGCAAAAATTGTCAGGCTGACGCCAAGGGCGTTGCTTGTGGCATACAGGTTGTCGCCCCGCAGGCCGCGAGCATTGGCGTTGTCGTGCGAGGTTTTCACCAACACGTCAATGGCGGCGGCAAGCGTACCGTAGTCGGCTTGCCCCTTGCCCGTGAGCAGCCCAAAAGATTCCTCATGTTTTCCCTCCTGTCGCAGGCGGTAAACTTCGCGGGAGGTATCGAGATATTTTTTCAATTCCCTCTCAATTTCCACAACGCATTTTCTGGCGTTGCCCGAAATACAAAGATCGCCGAGTTCTTTTATTTCCCGGTCAAATTTTCGTCTGAAATCCTCTGCCGCAGAAGCCAGCGACGCCATCTTTTGCGGGTCTTTTTCCGAAAGATAGCGAAACTCCAAAATTCTGTACTCCGCGACATCGGCGCTGATTTCACCGGCCAGCTCAGAGACTGGCACGTTTCTGTGCGCCAATACGGATGTTATACTGTTGAGTTCCGCCATTTGCCAAAGCAGATACCCGGCCAGTACGGCCATCAACAATCCTAGCGTCCCCATTCCAAAAGAAATTTTTGTTACGAGCTTCATAAGTTTTACTCTGTGCTGGCGTTGAAGTTCATTCGATGGGGGAACGGCCGTTAACACAACTATCAATATAGTATATCGGCTATGGATAATATCTACATTATGCTATTTTTAATTTTTTTTTAATGTAAATTCTTTTTAAATCGCTTTAATTTCAGAATAATATAATTTTATGCAAGAAATGCATCTCCGATAAGGCCCAAATTGCCCATGAACTTTACTAATCGATTACTTTTTTAAAAAACACTAACAAACAAAAAAATACCTGAACATTATACTATGGAATTGTTTAAAATATAATAGTTTTTATTAAAAAATTATACAATACGTATTGTCATTAACTATTCGCCGTTAACAACCATAAACAGCAAAAAAATATTACGCGCCAGAGAGTTGCTGCAAAAACATACAGATCAGCAGTTGCACAACGCCTAGGCCCGAGCAACGCCCATGCCAGAATTGCAGCGGGGGCTGGTCGTCAGCCAATCTGGCAACATCCCCTGCCCCTTGACGGGTGCAGCCTGAAATACGGCAAAAAAATAGGGCCGAGGCATCTCGCCCCGGCCCCAGGTATGCAGGTTCAGCCCGTTAGGATCTTTTCAAGTTTTCCACAGCGTTGCGCAAATCGCCCGACATCTCGGCCAGCTGCTGAATGGCCGCAGCCGATTCGGCCTGCCCGCGCGTGGTGTAGCTGGTCAGATGCGCTACTTCGTCCAGGCTTCGACTGATTTCTTCAGACGCGGACGACTGCTCTTCCGCCGCTGTGGCTATGACTGCGCCTGTTCGGCGTTTTCCTTGCAAGGCGCAAGATGGCGTCGAGCACAGCGCCCGATTTGTGTGAAAGTGTGGTGGTTTCTTCCACAACCGAGCTGGCCCGATCCATGGAGGTAATGCTCTGTCTGGCGGCCATCTGCATGCCAGTGATGGTTGCACCCACCGCCTTGGTGGCGCCGATGGGGGAGGTATACGGCGCGGCGACAGCGCGCTTTTCGCCGCCAAACATGCGCGGGTAAACCACTCGCGGTAAGTGTTTTTGCATTAAAATTCGGTATGATGCCCTTATCGTTGTGCGTCTCGCCCGAATCAAAAGCGTAGTACGCCTCCACAAGGCCAGTCTACTTTAGCAGCTGTTTCAGCAGGTTGCGCTTGTACTCATAGAGGTCGTCCGGCCCAGCACCCACAGGGTTGGTGAGCATGCGCGAGGTGAGCTCCAGCTGATTGAAATAGACGTCCAATTTTCCCGTATTTCGCCATATAAATAGCAACACAATTTAGGCAGGCAGTCATATCAAACATCATGAGCACCAGCCTGAGCCCCCCCCCTGGCGGGCAAAGCAGCGGTGATATTTTACCCGCGCTGCGCCTGCCGTGTTGTACTGCAGGCGACATTTTTGTATAGAACGATGCTATGAAAACCGCAGAATCCAAAATAAATGCAATGCATGGCAGCACGTGGAAATGAGCCTGGGCGTGCTGTGGGGGCTTTTTATCTCTGCTTTTGTCGCCGCATCTGTCTTTCCGGCGCAGTCAGAGCTTTTTTTGGCGGGCGCGCTGGTCAAGCAATATGCGCCGGTGTGGGCCATCATTGGCGCGGCCAGCCTGGGCAACACGCTTGGCTCTGCAACAAACTGGCTGCTGGGGCGCTTTTTTATCCGCTACAATGATCGCCCATGGTTTCCCATCAACATCAGCAAACTTTCCAAGGCCGAGGCGTGGTACCGCAAATATGGCCGCTGGTCTTTGCTCCTGAGCTGGATGCCGATTGTTGGCGACCCCATCACGCTGGTTGCGGGCATACTGCGCGAACCGTTTTCGTCGTTTATCCTTATTGTCGCCCTGGCAAAGACCGCAAGGTACATTGTTATTGCCGTTATTACCCTGCAGTTTGCATGATGAACAAAAAAAGGATGCCGCATGGAACACCATGTAACATCCTGATTTATTTATTGGCGCGCCCGAGAGGAATCGAACCCCTGACCAAGAACTTGGGAGACAGCCGACAAAATAAAATCTTCATTTGCAGGGCATTTTTTAAAATTGCGCATGCAATCCTGGCCTGCCACAACAACTATCTGCTTTTATTATTCATCTCCCAGACAGGTACGGCCTGCTTCACCCTTCATGATTGACGAAAAGCCAAGGTCTATGCGGCGTCAACAAAAAAAGCGAAGGGCTTCGCGGCAGTTCGCCCTTTTTTGCGTGCAAAGGTGCTGGGGCAACGACGCCCGAAGGCAAGCCCCCCAGTGTGCAACACTGGCAAAGATCATTCAAGGTTATCGCACCGCCCCCTAGAACTCGTACTTGAGCATCAGCTCCGCGCCGTTGTCGGTGTAGCGGTCGCCGAATTCGCCGGTGTAGCGGGCGCTGGCCGAAAGGCCGCCGCCAAGGTCAGCGCGGATGCCAAAGCCAACGCGCAGCAGGTCGCGCCCGGCGTCCGCCCCCTTGGTGGTGGAAGATGTTGTGCTGTCCAGCAGGGTAACGCTTGCGGTGGGGGCAGTGTCGGCCAGTTTGCGCACGTAGAACGCCGAAAATTCCGGCGTCACCGTGGTTTTGCCGATTTCAAAGTCCCGTTGCAGGGCCGCGCCCACGGGAATGCCCACGCTGTTCATGGTGGCTGCGGCATAGCGCCGGGTGATAAAACTGCCCGATTCCGTAAAGGCATAACGCCGGGTGGTCATGGCCTCGATGCCCACGGAAGGAATAAGCCGAAGCACGCCCTCGTCGAATTCAAAAGCGTGCGAGGCCTTGAGGTTGCCGGATAACGTGTCGGCGTTGAAGTTGCCGGAGGTGGAATCCGCCACGGGGAAGCTGTAACTGCCGTTCATGCTGCCCTGGCTGTAGGTATAGGTCACATCGCCATCAAGCGTGATCTGGCCGAGCTTCAAGGTGTAATAAGGGCCAAAAAACCACGACTTTACGTTGCTGGTAACGCCCGCCCCGCGCGACTGCCCGCCGCTGAAGCCCCCGGCAAAACCGATGCGCACGTTTTCGGAAACCGGCGTGTCGTAGCCCAGCGCCGCCAGGCCCATCTCGGCATCGTAACCGCTCAGGCCGTCGTGCGCGCCCTGATGCAGCCAGTGCGCCTGCCCACGAAATTCCACGGCGCTTGAGCGCTGCGGCCCCTGGTTTGGGCTGTTCATGGCCCCAATTTGCGCCAGGGTCTGCAACAGGCCGGAATCGCCGCTCATGGTTGCAAACACGTCGCCCCCCTGCTGCCCGGCCGTGGACCAAAAGCCCGGCGCCGCGCCCAGGGCCAGGGAATGCTGCCCGGAGCCAAAGCTGCTTTGCTGCTGGCCTATGGCCCCGTGAAAGGCCTGCGCCTGAGCCAGAACAAGCCGCCCGCCGTTCACCACGCCCTCGCCTGCGGTTTGCTGCACGGCGCTCTGCACCTGCCTGGAATCGTTGCTGGTATACAGCCTGTTGAAGTAGCTTGCCACGGATGAGCCAGACGCGGCGCTTGCGCGCACGCCGTCCAGCGCGCTGGCGTTGCCGCTCACCACGTTGCCCATATCTTTGGCCGTATAGGTGAGCGTGGCAAAACTGGCCCCGGACGTGGCGGAAAAAACAGTGGAGGATAAAAGCCCGTTGCTGGTCTTGTTCAGCGTGCCCGTGTACGCCGTGTCCGAACTGTTGAGCAGGTTGACCGCTCCGTACAGCGTTACCGTGCCTGTTTTTGAGCCCAGAATGGAGTATGTGCCCCCGGAGGAAAAATAGAGGCTGTTCACGTTCAGGCTGGAGCCAACAGCCATGCCGAGCGACCCGCCAGAGAGAACCTTGAACGTGCCGCTGCGTAAACTGGAGCCGGAATAGCCATTGTATGCGCCGCCGCTGGCCACGGTCAGCGTGCCGCCAGAATTATTGATGGAACCGGAATTGTTCAGCATGCCGGAGCTTGTCAGCGTGCCGGAGTTCGTCAGCGTGCCGCCGCTGGTGTTCGTGAAATTTCCGCCGCTGTTGTTCATCAGCGTGCCGGAGTTCGTCAGTGAGCCGGAATTGTTCAGCGTGCCGGAGTTTGTCAGCGTGCCGGAGTTTGACAGCACGCCACTGCTATTATTGTTCAGCGTGCCGGAGTTTGACAGCACGCCACTGCTATTATTGTTCAGCGTGCCGGAGTTTGTCAGCGTGCCGCCACTGTTGTTCGTCAGCGTGCCGCCGCTGTTGTTCGTCAACGTGCCGGTGTTCGTCAGCGTGTCATAATTGTTCAGCGTGCCGGAGTTCGTCAACGTGCCGGAGTTCGTCAGAGTGTCGGAGTTCGTCAGCGTGCCGCCGCTGTTGTTCTTCAAGGTGCCGGAGTTCGTCAGCGTGCCGCCGCTGTTGTTCGTCAACGTGCCGCCGTTGTAGTTCGTCAGCGTGCCGGAGTTCGTCAGCGTGCCGCCGCTGGTGTTCGTCAGCGTGCCGCCGCTGTTGTTCGTCAACGTGCCGCCGCTGTTGTTCGTCAGCGTGCCGGAGTTCGTCAGCGTGCCGTAATTCGTCAACGTGCTGCTGCTGGTGTTCGTCAGCGTGCCGGAGTTCGTCAGTGTGCCGCCGCTGCTGTTCGTTAAACTGGCACCATCATTGTTCGTCAGCGTGCCGGAGTTCGTTAACCGGTAGTCATTGTTCAGCGTGGCGGAGTTCGTCAGCGTGCCGGTGTTCGTCAGCGTGCCGGTGTTCGTCAACCGGTAGTCATTGTTCAGTGTGCCGGAGTTCGTCAGAGTGCTGGTGTTCGTCAACCAGAAGCCATTGCTCAGCGTGCCGGAGTTCGTCAGCCTGCCGGAGTTCGTCAGCGGTCCGTAGTTCGTCAGAGTGCCGGAGTTCGTTAACGTGCCGCCGCTTTCGTTCGTCAGAGTGTCGTAGTTCGTCAGCGTGCCGCCGCTTTCGTTCGTCAGAGTGCCGGAGTTCGTCAAAGTGTCGGAGTTCGTCAAAGTGTCGTAGTTCGTCAGTGTTCCGGAGTTCGTCAGCGTGGCACCGCTTTCGTTTGTCAGTGTGCCGGAGTTCGCCAGCTCGGCACCGCTTTCGTTTGTCAGTGTGCCGGTGTTCGTCAGCGTGCCGCCGCTGTTGTTCGTCAGCGTACCGGTGTTCGTCAGCGTGCCGGAGTTCGCCAGTGAGTCGTAATTGTTCAGTGTGCCGGAGTTCGTCAGCCTGCCGGAGTTCGTCAGCGTACCGGAGTTCGCCAGCTCAACACCGCTTTCGTTTGTCAGTGTGCCGCCGCTTTCGTTTGTCAGTGTGCCGCCGCTTTCGTTTGTCAGTGTGCCGGTGTTCGTCAGTGTGCCGGTGTTCGTCAGTGTGCCGAAGTTCGTCAGTGTGTTGTAGTTCGCCAGCGTGCCGGAGTTCGTCAACAAATAATAATTGTTCAACGTGCCGGAGTTCGTCAGCATACAGCCGCTTTCGTTTGTCAGTGTGCCGGTGTTCGTCAGCGTGGCGGTATTCGTCAGTGTGCCGGAGTTCGTCAGTGTGCCGGAGTTCGTCAGTGTGCCGGAGTTCGTCAGCATACAGCCGCTTTCGTTTGTCAGTGTGCCGGTGTTCGTCAGCGTGGCGGTATTCGTCAGTGTGCCGGAGTTCGTCAGTGTGCCGGAGTTCGTCAGTGTACCGGAGTTCGTCAGAGTGACGTAGTTTGTCAGCGTGCCGGAGTTCGTCAACAAATAGTAATTGTTCAGTGTGCCGGAGTTCATCAGCATGCCGGAGTTCGTCAGAGTGACGTAGTTTGTCAGCATACCGCCGTTGTTGTTCACCAGTGTGCCGGAGTTCGTCAGAGTGTCGTAGTTTGTCAGTGCGCCGAAGTTCCCCAGCCCGCCGCCACGGTTGTTCGTCAGTGTGCCAGAGTTCGTCAGTGCGCCGAAGTTCCCCAGCACGCCGTTGATCTGCACGATGTCGGTTACTAGCGTATTACCCATGTACACAACCCACTCGTCACCTGCACTGATGCTGCCGGACTTGGTTCCAGACACATTGTACGTTGTTGCCAATGCGCAAGGCGCGGCTGCCAGTTCCAGCAGTAGGAACAGGATCACCATGTTGAGAACGCCCAAAAAACGGCGCAAGCGGTTGAACCCCGCAAGGGGTAAAAGCGTACGGCAACACCCGCACAGGTGAGGGAATAAAAACACGGCACTGGTCCTTGCGGTTATACTGTTTTATTCTTCCACGCGGCTTCAAGGGGGCTGCGGCAACTGCCCTATCTGTCCCCGTCAGTACGCTGCGCATTGCGTCTGCCTGCGATATTTTTGCCGAAATTCGATACAGAAAATTACCTCAAGGCTGGCTGTGTGCACCGCAAGCGTGTTCCGACTTTCAAATAAGCCGCCAACAGCTTAGAGTCTCAAACAATTTTCTAGTTCTATAAGAGCTAATACAAATAGACAGCTGGCGGGGCAACTAGTAGAATTACTAAACAGCAAACGTACCAGACCGGTTTTACTTATTATTCACCTACAAAAAAAATAGGCCCCGCCATGAACGGCTGCCTTGACGATTTTCTCACGGGCCTTGGCGCTACCGAATCTGTCCACGAAACGTGGCGCGCGACCACCTCTTTTCTGAAATCATTGGGATTTGACCTCATGATGTACGGCTATGCCGGAACCACCGGCATATCCGTTGAGGTCGAAACCTTGTCCAACTTTCCGGCCGCCTATCAGCAGCGCTACCAAACGGAGCAGTATTATCGCAACGACCCGGTTGTGCAGCATTGCATGGGCAGCCTTGCGCCATTGCGGGTTGGCCGCGATTCTTTGCCCCTTTGGCCGGACCGAGGCCACCACCTGACGCGGGTTCAGCGCCGCATCGTCAACGAGGCCGCGGAGTGCGGCATGTCCGTTGGCATTGTCATTCCCCTGCGCGCCCCCGGCCGGTACCCCATTGCGGGCATGTCGTTGTCAAACGATATGCGGCCCGTTGAGTTTGAACATCTCATGGCGGAATGGGGATATGTTGCCCAGATTGCCGCGCTGCATGCACACACCCGAATGCAGATACAGCTTCAAGGGGTGGAGCGCAGCGCTGGCGATCTCACGCTGACCGGGCGGGAACGGGAATGCCTGCTGTGGGTTGCACAGGGGCTGTCGAGCAGGGAAATTGCCGTGAAGCTTGGGGTGGGGACGAAAACAGTAGACTACCATATTGCGAAGGCAATGGGGGAACTTGAGGTCGCAACCCGCAGCCATGCGGTTGCGCGCGCCATCGCCTTTGGTTTGCTTGACGTTTGACGCATGCGCCAATGAAAGGGGAATGAAGAAAAAGACGAAGAAGAAGAACCGCCTACGGGGCCGTTGAGAGTGTTGGCAAAGTCAACACGACCGGGAATCAGCAGCAGGCTGCGCTTTGCCGCGCCTCAGCGACGGATTGCCCTGCCTTTCCGCCCGGCGGCTCTGCCGAAGATGGCGGCGAAAACCCGCGCGTCGGGCTTTGTCATCTGTCAGAACGGCCCCCTGGGGCCTTTTTTTTGATTATGCGGCTACGATTGCGCCCTTGCGGTGCGCGCGGGGTTACCCCACCACGAAAACGCCGCGCATTGCGCCACGCCATTTGAACGGCTTTTGCCTGACATTGGCTGAGTTACCTTCTTTCTCAGCAGAAAATCGCGTGTGGGGCAGGTGTGGAGCAAAAAAAAGCCCTCATGGCTTACTAACCATAAGAGCTTGATTTTATTGGCGCGCCCGAGAGGAATCGAACCCCTGACCAAGAACTTAGAAGGTTCCTGCTCTATCCCTCTGGCATTTACTGCTAATTACCATATCTTGCTATTTCTAAAGGTTTTTTTGAATTTAATTTCGTTGACCTACCGTCTTTTACCCTCTATTTTGGCCTTGCGTGTTGGGAATGGTGTTGGGAAGAATAACACCTGCAACCCTTAAATAGAGATAGAAAATGGCTGCCGCAAAAAGAGGAAAGACAAAATATCCCGGCGTATTCTTTCGCCTTCAGTCAAGGCTAGATGGTCTTGGCGAAGAACGCCAGTATTATATCATCTACCGTCGCGCAGGCGAGGGCCGTTCCGGCAAGCTCATTGAAGAACCCATAGGTCGAGAATCTGAGGGCATGAGCGCGGCCAAGGCAAACCGCATTCGCGCCCTTCGGGCTTCAGGCTCTGAAAAATCAAACACCGAGCGCAGGGCGGCGGCTGAAGCCGCTCAATTTGCTGAAGGTGGCCCCCTCACGTTTTCCCGGCTTTGGCTCCTGTACCATGAGGTAAACGCAAGCAAACCTTCCGCCAAGGGCGATGCCTTTCGCTACCAGAAACACATTGCCCCCAGTCTGGCAGCCAAGCTGATTGCCGACATTTCCACCGCAGATATTGATATTCTTCGCGGGCGAATGACCAAGGATGGATACTCACCCCAAACCATCAAAAACATTTTGGGGCAGATAAGGCGCATCATTCGCTTTGGGATAAAACGCGGGCTATGCAACATGCCCACGGCCTTGCATTTCGAAATGCCCAAGGTGGACAATGAACGCACCGAGGCATTCACAGACAAACAGCTTGCCGCTTGCCTCATGGCACTGGATGAAGAACCTGATCAAAATGCTGTGGGCATCCTTCGCCTTGCGCTGGTAACAGGAATGCGCCGTGGCGCGCTACTAGCTTTGCGCTGGAGCGACTGCGACTTTGAACGCGACATAATCACGCTGCAAGGCGCTTCTGCCAAAAAAGGAAAAACCGAATTTATCCCCATGACCACCGCCGCGCGGAGCATCCTTGCTGCACTTGACCACACCAGTGAATTTGTATTCCCAGGCAAGGACGGGGGGCAACGGCAAGACTTCCGGCGCATAGCCCGCCGTGTTCGTGACAAGGCAGGTCTGCCCAAAGATTTTCGGCCTATGCACGGCCTGCGGCACGCATACGCCAGCATGCTTATCAGCAGTGGCCAAGTTGATCTTTACACCCTGCAAAAGCTCCTCACGCACGAAAGCCCTGCCATGACACAACGATACAGCCATTTGCGAGATGAGGCTTTGCGCAAGGCCGCCAGCGTTATTAACGATTACCTTGATATAGGCACGACAGACAAATAACGGTCTTGACAGGTTGCCAAAAAATGGCAACCATACACCCAAGGGAGATCAGTAGTGGCTTGGACAGTCAATGTTACCCGCAAGGCGCAAAAACAGCTTGTGCGCCTCCCCAAGGTTGTATTTGAAACGCTACTCGCGCTTATGCTCGACATTGAGCTTGAGGGGCCGGTGCGTGGTGACTGGCCCAATTATGGCAAGCTGGATGCAAAAACCCATCACTGCCATTTGAAGAAAGGCCACCCCACATACGTGGCCGTATGGGAAGAAAGCGCAGATAGCATGAAACTTATCGAGGTGACATATGTTGGAACGCACGAACGCGCCCCGTACTGACACAAAAATACTTTCCTTTGCCGTGCCTCATGACATGGTAGAGAAAATTTTGAACACCATGCACGGCTATGGCCTGCGGGAAGAAAACGAGTCGATTCCCTGGCGGGAAGCCTTGGGCCTCACTGGTGAAGAGTGTATCCCCGCCATGTATCTGCGCGGCGCTCGGTATCGGGAAAACCTCACGCAACGGCAGCTTTCCGAAATGACCGGAATCAGCGTGCCGCACTTGTCTGCCATGGAAAATGGCAAACGCACTATTGGCAAAAAGAACGCCCGCCTGCTGGCCGATGCACTGAACATTGACCCACGCCGGTTGCTGGACATTTAGAATAAGCCTTAAAAATTCAAGCCGTGATATTTGCGAGCCTGCTCATGTTGTGAGCAGGCTTTTTTATTTTTGCACAATTTATAACCGTTATTCAAAAAATATCCGCGCATAAATACATAAAGTAAACAACGCAACACACCCACAAAAACGACTACAGCTACTATACTATTTTTAATAATTACATAATTATAATTTATTTTTGACAATTATATATTTGACCCTCACCCCCAAAAAATACAGCGAGGCATATAAACATCGTTTAGGAGGCTCGATGATCAAAATCCCTTAAAAGGGATTTCCGACATTCAAAGACGACATCGCAAAAAATAAGCAGCGCCTTCCCTGTATGGCATTCTGTCGGCTAATCAGAATGCCCAGAAAGAAGGCGCTACTGCCAAAAATTTAGGTGCCTCACCATTCGCACGCGCCGACATACTGGCGAGCTCTTTGGGGCAAGAGCAGGCAACCTCAACAGCGGCACCCCACAAACCCACTCCCGCTGTCAACGCCATCAACCTATCTGTGCTGAAAGGTGCCGTCAATCTTTCGCACAACGAAGGAAGCCATGGTTCGGAACAAGGCATTTGAAGCATTACAGCCACATCTTGGACAGCTCAAGCAACAGGCGAAAGGGAAGCAGTCAGTTCTGTTCAAACTTGAAGCACATTGTCTCAAACGTGACAGTCTTGAGTATAGTCTAAATGGACAACCGACTTCGGCCTAAAAAATGTCTAACTAGGATGGTAAAAATAATTTATTGACATAATCAATTTTGACTCACAGATTCTAATTAGACACTTTACAGGAGAATCCCCCATGAGCAAGCAAATTGGATATGTCCGAGTCAGCAGCGTTGACCAGAACACAGGCCGCCAGCTTGAAGGTATTGCCCTGGATAAAGTCTTCACCGACAAAGCCAGCGGCAAAAGTAGGCAGCGCCCCCAACTAGAGGCTTGCTTGGAATACCTGCGTGACGGTGACACTCTCCACGTTCACAGCATTGACCGCTTCGCCCGCAATCTTCAGGATTTGCTTACGCTTATTTCGGATTTGACTAGCCGCGCCGTGACGGTGCAGTTCCACAAAGAAGGCTTGATTTTTACAGGGGAAGACAGCCCGTTCCAGCGCCTTCAGTTGCAGATCATTGGCAGCATGGCTGAATTTGAACGGGCCATGATTCGGGAACGCCAGCGCGAAGGCATCGCCCTGGCAAAGAAGGAAGGGAAATACAAAGGCCGTAAGGCTGCACTAGATGCAGCCCAGATAGCCGAAGCCCGCGAACAAATTAATGCTGGGGGTAAGGTCGCCCAAGTTGCGCGCGATTTAGGAATATCAAGGCAGACTCTGTATAATGCTTTGGAAAGAGCCGCCCATTAATTTTATACACCCTAAAAATAAACGAACTATTCATTCCGCGTTAAATAGATTTTCCTTAATCTGCAAGGCATTCCAACTAATGCCTTGTATCAGGTGAGAATCCCTTTTTTGTTTTGTAAAATCGCAAGTCTGAAAATTATCTAACGTTATAGAAGCACGAAGATAAGAGGTGTCACACTTCATATTTAAATGCTTTTTCACAAGCTGAATTTGCGTATCCAGGACATCAATATAACTCTTCAAGTTCCACTCAAGTTCTTCGTCTCTTTGGTCACTCGTATGATAGCGAATTGCTTCCTTTTCTATTTCATCGACAATGTGGGTTGTCTCTCTAGCAAACTCTCTCCATTCCTTTTTTTTATCACGCTGGACGGATAAAAGATGAACAACACACCAACCAATGATGGTAAGAAGAAGGGTGAAAAACAATTGCCAAGTCATTTCATTTACGCTTCGTTAATATAGCGCTTTACTTCAGAGATAATACTATCCTTACTTGAACAGAAATCAAGCTGGCCCCAAATTTTCTCTTTAGCGATACCGCAGCGGACTAACCCACCAAAAGCTTCCTCAAGAAACGATGAGCCATACCCCCGCACGCCATCAAAATTTATCACAACTCGTTCGTTGCCATCAAATATAGGAATGAGAAGTTGCTCACGAAACTCTCTTCCGCTATGGGGACCATCCTCAGGAGTACGCCCACCGGGGTACACTGAAAAATCTTTAGCAATAGATATAGTTTTCATTCCTTACCTCCAAGCGGGAGTGACCAAGAAATAATTGTTCCCCGCAATGGATTCCGATAATTCTCAGCGCGAATATCTGATCCAAAAACATTCACGGTTCCGCGCCTAGAATATATTATCAAGCTCCCCCCAACGCTAGCAACTTCCATCATTTTGGGCAAGCCATTCCCCCGATAGGACTCTCCAGAACTACTTCGCGGGCGCTTCAATGCACCTGCAATAATGTCAGCATCTGTGTTTGCTCCAAGGCTCTTCAGTTTGGCAAGGACATCGGGGAAATTTAACGGCAAGGTGCGCGGTATCGAGACGCCAAGGTCACATACAACCACAGTTAAATTATTATCTTTAACTTGTGAAAAGCACCACCACCCACTGACATCATGTGCTACAGGTATTCCCATACGTTGTTCTGGGTATGCATGGCGGAGAGCATTCTTAGTGGCTTCGATGCATCCACCATAGATGTCACCGACTTGCGAAACTCGTGATATTTCATTCTCGGATATCACCTTATCAATCTGTTCGCAGATTACACCAACCCCCATACACACGCGCCAGTGAACGACATCGCTTCTTGTAGGCTTTTTTGTAAAGCACTTCTGCCCACACATTTTATATATACCAATCTGAGTTAAGACTTGCCTAATTTTATTACACGTCTTTTTCCTACATCTAAAACAGACATCTGGATAAACGTTCTTTATATTATTCAGTTCTGCATATATAGCGATCATTGCAGACGCAATAATTTTTTTTGTCATTGAAAAATCTAGCAAAATTTTTCTTTCACCAGAAAGAATACATTCTTTTATTCTTTCAATAACAGTCAAAGTCTCACCGCGAAATCTTCCAGAAATTGAAATTTCTTTGGGAAAGGCTATTAGCAAAAAATTACCCTGACGCTTAGGCCCACCCCACAAGGCCAAAATTTTCTTTTCTGCCTGAGCAGCATAAAACATACTTCTATACCGATGTCGTGTGCGTATACGGTTTATCACGTCTATCAATTCCTCTTATCTAATCAGTATAAAAACATCACAACATTAGAGCACTTCAGCAAGAAGGAATTAAAACTCAATAATAGTCTATGGTGGGTTAGGTTGGGGTGCAACCCGTGTTGGGAATAGTGTTGGGAAATAAAAAGCCCTCATGGCTTGTTGACCATAAGAGCTTGATTTTATTGGCGCGCCCGAGAGGAATCGAACCCCTGACCAAGAACTTAGAAGGTTCCTGCTCTATCCAACTGAGCTACGGGCGCATACGGCGGGCGCAACGCGCCCTTGCGTGGCGCACAATATAGAGATAGCACCCCACGGCGTCAAGCGCTCACGTTTATCTGATTGCGCACGCGCGTCCGCTCGGTGCGGCATACCGCAGCGGGCAGCAGCTCTGCCGCTGACATACGCGGCGCTTTGCGCTAAGCTGGCCGCATGAATAACATGTTCACCACTCCTGCGGATATTCAGCGCCATCTGGACAGCCTGGGACTTTTTCATATGGATATGGGGCTTGGCCGCATGCGCCGGGCGCTGGCAGCTCTGAGCCTTACCCGCCCGCCCTTTGTTGTGGCGCAGGTACTGGGCACAAACGGCAAGGGATCCACATCGGCATTTTTGGCTTCGCTTGCCATGGCGCACGGCTGCCGCGTCGGCCTGTACACCTCGCCGCACTTTGTCAGCCCCACCGAGCGCATCCGCATCGGCGGGCCAGAGCATGGCGTATGCGCCCCGTGGCCTGCGGAATCATGGGTCGAATCGGCCAATCAGGTTATGGCCGTCGCCCCAGACCTGACCTACTTTGAATTTCTTACCGTACTCGCCCTGCTGGTTTTTGCGCGTGAAGTCGTGGAGCTTGCCGTGCTTGAAGCTGGCCTTGGCGGCAGGCATGACGCAACAACCGCCGTGGCCGCCGATCTTTTGTGCTATGCCCCCATTGCCCTCGATCATAGGGATATCATCGGCCCCACGCTTGCCGACATTGCCGCCGACAAGGCCGCTGCCATACGCGGCCCAGCGCCTGTATGCAGTGTCGCGCAGTTTCCTGACGCCGCCAATGCGCTGGATGTAGCCGCCCGCGCCCACAAAGCGCCACTCATCAAGGCCAGCCCCATAGCCGCCGGTTCGCGCCTTGGGCTTAACGGCCCGCACCAGCGCACCAATGCCGGTCTGGCGCTTGCTGCCTGGCAACAACTCGCCCCGCTGCTGCACAAAAATGCCCACGATGCCCAGGCGCAGACGCATGGACTTGCGCAGGCATTCATGCCGGGCCGCCTGCAACGCCTGCCCGGCGTCGACGGCCTGCCCCCGCTGCTGCTTGACGGGGCGCACAATCCGCACGGCATGGCAGCCCTTATCAAGGCATTGCGCGCCGACGGACTCAAACCTGCCGGGGCCATCTTTTCCTGTCTGGCGGACAAAGACTGGCTGCCCGCCGCCCAAATGCTCAAGCACTACCTTGGCGAAGCCCCCATGTTTGTGATCACGCTCGACAACCACCGGGCCGCCGCCGCAGAAGACATTGTCGAGGCCTGCAACAGCCTGCCGCCCGCCACGGCCCAGGCCCTGCCGCAGGGGCCGCAGGCGCTGGCACAGGCGCTGACGCTGGCGCGGGCTGTGCCAGAGGCCAGCGAAGCACGCCCCATACTGATGACAGGCTCGCTGTATCTGCTGTCGGAATTTTTTACGCTGCATCCGCAGGGATTGCTGCAACCACAGGCCTGGCAAGCCTGAGGCCTGCGCGGTCTGCCCGTTGTGCAGGCCGCCGTGGCTGCTGGATCCGCGCAAGCTGCTGCGCTGCACTTTTGGCATTAAAAAAGGACGCCCATGCAAAATCTCTTTCGCGCCATCCCCTCTGTTGATGCAAGCCTTGCCGCCCTGCACCGCGTCGATGCCGCCCTGGGCGACAACCAGCAAACGCCGCACGCGCTTTTGCGCGACCTTGTGGCCGCCTTTTGGGACAGCAAGCGCGCGGCCATCCGCGCCGGATCCTGCCAAAATGCCGAAGAACTGGGGCTGGAAATCCAGCTGCCCGCGCTGCGGGCTTTTGTGCAACGCAGGCTGCAGCCCCGCTTCAGATCGGCCCTCAACGGCACGGGGGTTGTGGTGCACACCAACATGGGGCGCTCTGTGCTGGCGGAAGAAGCCCGGCAGGCCGTCATGCGGGCCGCTACCGGCTACTGCAATCTGGAGCTTGATCTGACCACCGGCGGTCGAGGCAGCCGCCATGCCCTGGTCGAGGAGCTCATCTGCCGCATCACCGGAGCCGAGGCTGCCCTTGTGGTCAACAACAACGCCGCAGCCGTGCTGCTTGTGCTTGATACCTTCTGCAAGGGCGGCGAGGTCATTGTCTCACGCGGCGAGCTGGTAGAAATCGGCGGCAGCTTCCGCATACCCGAAGTAATGGAAAAGAGCGGCGCGACCCTGCGCGAGGTAGGGGCGACCAACCGCACCCATCTGCGCGATTACAGCGCCGCTATTAATGAAAATACCCGCGCCCTCATGCGGGTGCATACTTCAAACTACCGCATTGTGGGCTTCCATGCCGCCGTGGGGTTGTCCGAACTTTCGGCGCTGGCGCACGCGCACGGCCTGCCCCTGATCGAAGACCTTGGCAGCGGCAGCCTCATGGATTTTTCATCCTGCGGGCTGCCCAACGAGCCGACGGTTCCCGAAGTTCTTTCGCAAGGTGCGGACATTGCCACATTTTCTGGCGACAAGGTGCTCGGCGGGCCGCAGGCGGGCATCATCACAGGGCGCAAGGACATGGTCGACCAGCTCAAACACAACCCGCTCACGCGCGCCCTGCGCTGCGACAAGCTTTGCCTCTCTGCGCTGGAGGCAACCCTGCGCCTGTACCTTGACCCGGAGCAGGCCCGCAAAAGAGTGCCCACCCTGCGCATGATCACCTGCCCCCCGGCAGAGCTCGCCAAAGCCGCCCGCAACCTGGCCAACCGGCTGCGCAAGAACATCAACGCGCAGGAGCAGCTGTGCGAGGTGAACCTGCGTCAAGACGTATCGCGCGTGGGCGGCGGGGCCTTTCCGCAGTATGATTTGCCCACCACCCTGGTGCGGCTCAAACCCCTGCGGTGCACTCCCACAGCCCTCAAGACCGCCCTGCTGGAAACAGTGCCCCCGCTCATAGGCAGGCTGGAGGACGACGCTTTCTGCCTTGACCCCCGCACGCTTGATGTCAGAGAATACCCGGAAGTGCTGCGCGTGCTGCGTCAGGCCCTGACCGCTGCAGCCAGCCAGGCATCATAAATAAAGCCAGCCATCTGGCGGCATAAAAGGAATAGCATTATGGAAAAGTCGCTTGCCTACAAACCCAAAAACATCTGGGACGACGCCGACGCCAAGACCCGCAAGGAAATGGAAGCTCTCGCCCAGCGCTACATTGAATTTCTTACCCGCTGCAAAACAGAACGCGAAACCGTGGAATACGTGCGCCAGCGTCTTGCCGAAAACGGCTATGCAGAAGACTTTGGCGGCGACAAGGTCATGCGGCCCCTGCGCGGCAAGGCCATATTTGCCGCCCGCAAGGGCGCGCTGCCGCTGAGCCAGGGGCTGTCGCTGCTGGCGGCCCATGCCGATACTCCGCGCCTTGACTTCAAGCAGCGCCCCATTGTGGAGCAGCCGGGCGTGGCGCAGGCCAAAACCCACTATTACGGCGGCATCCGCAAATATCAGTGGCTGGCGCGCCCCTTGGCCCTGCACGGCGTCATTGTGCGCGAAAACGGCGAAACCCTGGCCGTAACCATTGGCGAAAAGCCGGGCGAACCCGTGTTCTGCATTGCAGATCTTTTGCCCCACCTGGCGCAGAAGCAGGTCACGCAGCCCGTAAGCGAAGCATTTGAGGCCGAAAAACTCAATATCATCCTGGCCCACAGCACCCCAAAGGCGAGCAAAACAAGTAAGGACGACGCCCCCAAGGATCCGGTCAAGACACAGCTGCTCGAGCTGCTGCACAAAAAATACGGTATCTGCGAAGAAGACTTTATCACCGCCGAGCTTCAGGCCGTGCCCGCTGGCCCGGCCCGCTTTGTAGGCTTTGACAAGGCCATGATCGGCGGCTACGGGCAGGACGACCGCATTTGCGTGTTTACCGCGCTGGAGGCCATGTTGGAGGCCGAAGCCACAGGGCGCAGCATGGCAGTCATGTTCTGGGACAAGGAGGAGATCGGCTCGGACGGCGCGACGGGCGCGGCCTCGCGCTTTATGCAATACTGCATCGAAGACCTTGCCCGCGCGTGGGAAAAAAATGTTCCGTCCTCACACGTGCTGCTTGAAACCCGCGCCCTTTCCGCCGACGTTTCCGCAGCCCTGGACCCCGACTATCAGGATGTGCACGAAAAGCAGAATGCCGCCCTGCTGGGCTACGGGCCAGTGTTTTCCAAGTTTACCGGCTCGCGGGGCAAGTACGGCGCCAGCGAGGCCGATGCGGAGTTTTTTGCTGTTCTGCGCTGGCTTTTCAACGGCAAGGGCATTGCCTGGCAGGCGGCGGAACTCGGCAAGGTCGACCATGGCGGCGGCGGCACAGTGGCCCTGTTTCTGGCCGCATACGGCATGCAGGTCATCGACCTTGGGCCTGCCATACTGTCCATGCACAGCCCCTTTGAACTGTCCAGCAGCGCCGACCTGTTCGCCACCAAGCAGGCCTTTCGCGCGTTTCTCGAAGCACAGATATAGCATACGGCATCCCGACGGGCGGCGTACTGATCTGCCGCCCGCCGGAATGCCGCTGTCGCAGTGATAAAGGCCCGTGCCGCTCTGCCTGCATCGATTGCAGCCAGCCGGTACGGGCCTTCACATACCGTGCGCAAAATTTTATTTTTTTGCCAGACTGCGCAGTGCCTTTTTGCAGATGTGGGCAGTGGCCTTGCCCGCATCCTGATCAAGCCAGGCGGCGCAGAGGGCGCGTACCCACTGCGGCTGCGATTTGGCGGCGTCGTTCAGCCAGTTGCCTGCGCTGTCCTGCACGTAGACCGAGGGGTCAGCCTTGAGCGGCTCAAGCACGGGCAACCCCAGCTCCGGGTTTTCTTTAAGAATGCTCATGTGCGCGCACCACACCCCGCGCGGCCGCGTGCTTTCACAGGCAAAGCGGCGCACCCGCTCGGAGGGATCGGCCGTCCAGCCCGCAAGCAGGCTGATGGCCAGCTTCGGCTGCCGGGCAATGTGGGGCCGCACGGCCAGCCACGCCCACTCGCGCACGCCAAAATGCGCATCGTCCGCCAGGGGGCGCACAGCCTCCAGCAACAGGTCAAGCGGCTTGGCGGCAGCGTGGCGCTCGTAATCGTGCGCCAGCGCATAACACACCCACCCCCTGACAGTATCAGAGGCATGCCCGGCAAGGGCCGTCAGCCCCTGCCGCCCCACGGCATCAAGCACAATTTCGCCAGCCAGCAGCATACGTTTTGACACGCCAAGCGCCGCAGCAGCGCGCATTTTATCTAGCGCGGCCACGTCGGCCTGCGGCAGCGCCACAGCCATCAAGGTGGCAAAGTCCACCGCCAGCCCCTCGGCCAGATTGCCAGATGCAACCACCCCGCCGTTCAGCAAGGCAAGACGCGCAGAAGATACGGACATGTCGCTCCTTACCCGGTGCGCCTGCACAGCTCCTCCCGTGGGGGGCGGATTGTGCATCCAGCCTGGACAATGTGCGCGCATAAACTGCTAGGCGCTACGCCCCATGCCCTCAGCCCGCGAAACCAGCTTGCCGATATCAGCAACAATATGCTGCAACGGGCATTTGTCCGGCGTTCTTGCATAAATGCTGCACACAGCGCCCCGATCTTCATCATAGGGCAAAAGGAATTTGGGCCCTATGCCCTTCTGCACCCATTCGGGATTGATACCCTTTTTTTTCAGCAGGCTGAGCAGCCATTTTGAAGGGATAGCCAGCCGTTTTTTGGAATCCGAGATGCAGGATTGCGACACATCAAAAAACTGCGCGAGTTCCTGCTGTGTTCTGCACTGCGTGACCGTCTTGATGCGGTCCATAATTGCCATATACTCAAAAACTTTTCCACTCATGTGAACAGCCTCCCCTGTACGCTGTAGGCGTGCAAACGCCCGCGATTTTCAACGTGTTCAAACGAAGAAACCGGGAGCGGCGAGCGGGTGCTCGGAGCGTGTTTATGCGCAGGCCAGATATCTGGCAAACCCATTAAAACTGACGCGAGGATGCTTTGTCTAAAGGAGTGGTCTGGTTAGTGCAAACAGCTCAAAAACGCGCTGCATGAAACGATGCGCCAAACAGAGAGAACTAGCATAGATTCCGTGCAGCCAAAACAGATGCTGAGAGGCCGTGACATGAGTCACGCTTCAGAACACTGCAGGTCGCAACCGGCATGTGGGGCAAAAATATTATTTCAGCCCCAAAGGAAGAAAGTAGGGGGAACCCATAAGCAGTTCCCGTACACAATAGCCTTACCCAAATACGGGTTGTCCCAAAATGGACAAGATGTCAGTGTACAATTTAAGAAAAACCCATAAGGTGAGATAAGTCAAGGAGTTTAATTATCAGATGTGCGTGTTTTTACCATTCTGCCGTACCTCGGCAAATTGATAGGTTCCTAATGAACAGGATAACTATTTGTAACTAAAGCACAACGTCTACGGCAGAAACCAAGCAGACCCATGCCCAAAAGAACCGCGGCAAACAGAAGGCCGAAGCGGCGTACTGCCGCTTCGGCCTTTCCATCATTTACCGCAAGTTACGTGCGTCAGCGCACCAGCAGCACCCAGGCAGGCCCTTTGGCGTCAAGATGGCTGGCCACATAGTTGGCGCGGTCGTCGCCGCCGCAAAAGATATCAATGCGGTTGCGCTTGATGGCGCCGCCCACGTCCTGGGCAAAACCTATGCCGCGCAACGGCAGCTTGCCCCTGGTTTCGTCGGGCACGTTAACGCCGTAGGCCACTATGGAACCAAGGGGGATAAAGCCCCTGTCCGTGGCCAGGGTCAGCCAGTCGTCCACCTGATAGCCCATGGCCCCCGTGGGGCCGCGCATGCCGTATTTAAAGAAGACGTAGCTAGGATTATCGTTGAGAATTTCGCGCACGCGCCCTGGGTTATTTTTGAACCACTCGCGCTGTTCAAAAATATCGCCCTGCCTCAGCAGGCCCTTTTCACGCATGATGCGGCCAGAACTTTTGTACTTGTGGCCGTTCTGCCCGGCGTAGTTGACATAGGCCTGGGTGCCGTCGTCAAAAATCAGCCGGCCAGAGCCCTGAATCTCGAGAAAAAACACGTCAACGGGGTCGGCGGCCCAGGCCAGTTCAAGCCCCTTGCCCGCAAGCACCTGCTTTTCTTCAATGGTGCGCCGGTCATAATACTGCCCGCGCTTGGCAATAACCTTGTTCAGGTCCGGGGGCAGCCCGTAGATAGCCTGGGTATAGCCCGGCTTGCGCGTACGGCTGGCCCGCACCGCAGGCTCGTAATACCCCGAGTAGTTGATGCCGCCCGTCACCTCCGCCCAGCGAAAGTTGGCCAGCAGCAGCTCGGGCTCTTTGTCGAGGCGGGGCAAGAGCTCCTGCAGGCGCTCAAGCGTACGCGCAAGATCGCCCCAGGTGACCGTTAGGCCGGGGCGCTGCACGGCTATGGCATCCTTGGGCTTGCTGTTGACGTAGCGCAGCGACTTGCGCACACTGGGGCCCATATCCTTCCAGCTTGTCAGATCCTGACCGGCGGGGACAAGGTTGCTCACAAAAAATTCCGGAGTTTCAAACCCCACCGGCGGCAGGGTTCTTTCCACCACCGACGGCGGCGGAGCCTGCTTGGCGCAGGCAAACAGCGCCATACTGAGCGCCAGCAGCAACAGCAGGCGCAACATGCCGCCGGTACGTTGTACAAGTTCGTTGCGATAATGCCCGGAAAACGCATAACAAGGAGCCGTTTCGTGCATGACCAATTTCCCACCCCTGATATTTGGATGCCGCACCGTGTGTCCTATGGTGAAACAGACACAATGGGCGTGCTGTATTATGCAGAATATCTACACCTGTTCGAACGGGCGCGTAGCGAATACGTCCGCCGTTGCGGCATGAGCTACGCCGAAGTTGAAAAAAAAGGCCTGATCCTGCCCGTGCGCGAAGCCCAGTGCCGGTATCGTTCGTCCGCCCGTTATGATGATCTTGTGCTTGTACGCGCCGGCATTGCCGAATGGGGGCGCGCATCCATGCGCTTTGTATATGAGATATGGAACGAGGACAAGACAACACTTCTTGCCACAGGTATGACCCAGCATGCCCTGGTCAACCACGAGGGCAGACCGGTTCCCGTGCCGGACTGGTTCCGCAATCTCACATTTACAGCCTGACAGTCCCTTGCCGCCGCAGCCCTTGCGGCGGCTTTTTATTTGCATGTATGCTCAGCGGGGCTTCTTGCCGGCAGAGCCGGAGAGTACCCGTGGGCTTCTGCGGGCAAACCGCACATCGCCAATACGCTCCTCGTCTGCTTTGGGCCGCACGGGCTGCCGCTTGGGCCGGGGCGCCTTGGCGCTGACAAAACGCCGCGCCAGATGCGGCAGCTCTGGCGGCACATCGGCCGCAGGGTCGCCCAGCGGGCAAAATGGCGCAGCGACGCCTTCGACCCCGCCCATGAGCGCGGCAAGCCTGGCGCTCACGGCGCGCATAAGCGGCACAAGATCGGCATATTCCTCGTGCCCGCCCATGCCGCTCAAATGCCAGCGCCCGCGCCCGTGGGCCACCTTGCGCACCCCGCGCAGCTCGCGCTCGCGCATACTCAGGCTGACGCGCAGTTCGCCCCCTGGCAGATGCAGCACCAGGGCCTCGCCCTGCGCTTCGCCCTGCCCGGGAGCCACGGCCTCAATCCGCATGTCCGCAGGGTTGCCCGCCAGACGCAACAAATCCTCCAGCCCTGCGCGGGCTACGCGCAGGTGCTCGCTGGAAGCCATATTTTTTTGGTCTTCCTTAATTTTGTCTTCCATTTCGCGGATGCGCTCAAGGCACTCGGCGCGCTCGTCCTCCAGCGTGGTCAGCCCCCGCTTCATAAAACGTACGCATAAAACCACAACCGCCACAAAAACCGCGCCAGCGGCGGCCCATTCCCATAGCGCCATTGCCGCTCCCTCCGCCTGCTCCAGTATATATCCGAACAACTGTCACAGCGGCTGGCTTTGCTGTCAAGCGTAAAGCCTCAAGACAAAAGTTCCGGCCTCTTTCCTTTTTTGCGACATGCCTGTAACGTGGGAGCCAATAGCAGATGGAAGCTTTGTTCATTTCCCTAGTTTAGTTCACCCGGCCGCCAAGGGCGCGCCATATCGCTTACGAAGGGAGACAACCATGCCTACTCCACTGGAAATGCAACGCACGTTCGCCATCGTCGGAACCGGCGGTTGCGGCAAAACATCTCTGGCTGAGATGCTGCTGTACAAGGCAGGGGCGGTGAATCGCCTGGGGGCTGTAGAAGACGGAACCACAAGCCTTGACTACGAACCCGAAGAAACCCGCCGACGCGGCTCCATCCAACCATCCTGCGCCACCTATCTCTGGAATAAAAACCGCCATTTTCTTCTCGACATCCCCGGCGACGGCAACTTCACCGGCGACATGGAATGTTTGCTCAAGGGTGTGGACAGTGTTGTCTTTGTGCTCGACGCCGTGGACGGCGTGCGCCCCCTTGCCAAAAAATTCTGGAATATTGTTCTTGCAGCAGGCCTGCCCGCAGTTATCGTGGTCAACAAGATGGACCGCGACAGGGCCGATTTTCAGATGGCGCTGGACGGCCTGGCCGGGCTTAACGTCAAGCCGGTAGTGCTGCAGCTGCCTATCCGCCAGGGCGAATCCTTTGTGGGCGTGGCCGACGTGCTGACGGGCAAGGCCCGCATGTTTGGCGAGAACGGCGCCACAGCCGAGGCCGAAATTCCCGCCGCACTGGCCGACGATGTAAGCCTGCTGCGCGACGTGACTGTGGAAAACATCGCCGAGAGCGATGAACTGCTCATGGAAAAATACCTCGAAGAAGGCCTCCTCTCCGAAGACGACCTCAAGACCGGCCTGCGATCGGGCGTGCTCAAGGGAGAGCTTGCGCCGGTGCTGGCCTGCTCGTCGCTTGAAAACAAGGGCGGCGAAGCCGTACTGACCGCCATTGAGGCCCTGCTGCCATCGCCCCTTGACCGCCCGCCCTTTGCGGGCCGCGACGGCGCAGAGCGCGCGCCCGACCCCAACGGGCCGGTGTCCTGCTTTGTTTTCAAGACGCTGGCCGACCCCTTTGCGGGGCAGCTTTCGCTTTTGCGGGTTCTTTCCGGCACTATTTCGGGTGACGCCACGCTAAAAAATTCCCGCACCGAAGAAAACGAACGCCTTGGCAACCTGCTGTATATCCTCGGCAAAGCCCAGACCCCCTGCAAGGAGCCCATCGGCCCAGGGGCCATAGTGGCCGTTGCCAAACTTAAAAGCACCCGCACGGGCGACACCCTCAGCGACGAAAAAGCCCCCTTTGCCCTCGCCATGCCCGCCCTGCCGCCCCAGCTCATTACCTACGCCCTCGCCCCCAAGGAAAAAGGCGAGGAAGACAAGGTCTATGCAGCCATACAGCGTCTGCTGGACGAGGACATCACCCTGCGTCTTGGCCGCGACGGAGAATCCGGCGACATTCTGCTTTCCGGCATGGGGCAGCTGCATATCGAACTGTCGGTAGAAAAGGCCAAGCGTCGCTTCAAAGTGGACATCATCCTCAAAACGCCCAAGGTCCCTTACCGCGAGACCGTACGCGGCAAATGCCAGGTGCAGGGCCGCCACAAGAAACAGTCGGGCGGACGCGGCCAGTTTGGCGACTGCTGGATCGAGATGGAAGGCCTGCCGCGCGGCTCGGGCTATGTGTTTGAAGACGCCATCGTGGGCGGCGTTATCCCCCGCCAGTACGTGCCCGCCATCGACAAGGGCGTGCAGGAAGCCGCCGCCCGTGGTTTTCTGGCCGGCTGCCAGGTGGTGGACTTCCGCGTCAAGGTTTACGACGGCAGCTACCATACGGTGGACTCATCCGAAATGGCCTTTAAGGTCGCTGGCTCGCTGGCCTTCAAAAAAGCCATGGAAAACCTCAAGCCCGTGCTGCTCGAACCCATAGTGCTGCTTACGGTCTCCGTGCCGGACGAAAGCATGGGCGACGTCATCGGCGACCTTTCCGCCCGCCGGGGAAAAGTGCTGGGCTCCGATTCGCAGAGCGGCAGCACCGAGATCAAGGCCCATGTGCCCATGAGCGAGGTGCTGCGTTATGCGCCGGATCTGCGCTCCATGACGGGCGGACAGGGGTTCTTCACCATGGAATTTGCCCACTATGAAGAAGCCCCGCAGCCTGTGGCTGAAAAGGTCATTGCCGAACACCAGAAGCACAAGGCAGCCGAATAACGGCTGAGGCGGCAGACCGCCATCAACAATATGGATGACAAACCGGCTGTTTTTTGCAAAACAGCCGGTTTGTAGTTTTGCACATTTGCCTTGCAATGCAGGAAACCATGCCCTACCCCCCGACCATACTTTGCGCACCGCTGCCGCAGGCCGCACCCGGCCAGCTGGACATCTGGCGGCGCGCTTTTGAGGCAGGGCTTGAACCATGGCTTGATGCGCGGCAAATGGAGCACGTGCGCCGGTTTGGCCGTGCGCCAACACTGGTGCAATCCGCCCACCTGCAGCCGGATGCGAAAGCTTTCAGGCCGGATGTATCCGGGTCGAAAATGTCAGGCCAGAACATATCTGGGCCTGACGCTGCCGGGCGACGCCCCGTTGAAGCGGCCCTTTCGCGCCTCATGGCCCGCGCCCAGCTCATCACCGCCGTTGGTCTCCCCACCGCCCCCGGCTGGCCGCAAACCGCCGAGGCCGGGGCGCTGCCCATAATCACCATGGACAACCGCACCCGACCGCTGCTCGCGGGCTGGCAATCGGGCTTCAGCCACAGCGGTGCGGCGGCCTTTTGCGTGCTGGCCCCGGCAACGGACGAGACCCGCACGGCCATTGCCGTGGATGCCGAAGCAATCACATCTCCCCCGCCCGATGCCAGCGCCTTTGCGGCAAACGAACTGACCGCGCTTCGATCCTTGTCCCAAACAGGTATTGACCGCGACGCCCTGCGCCGCTGGACAATCAAGGAAGCTCTGCTCAAGGCAGCGGGCCTCGGCCTTGGCATGCCGCCCGCCCTTGTGCCCACGGGCGGCTCCGGCCAGCGTGCGGGGTTGTGGCGGGGACCGCTTGGGCTCTTCGGCTGGCGGGTTGCGCCCTGTCCCGGCCACTGGCTGTGCGTGGCGCAGACGGGCAAAATTCCGCAGCCCCCGCGTATCCTGTGGCAGACGCCATGCGAACTGCTGCGCAACCTCGCCCGCCTGCGTCAACACGTCTGAATCCGCTCGGCTGCATCCGCACGGCGTAACTTGTGCGGGGTTGCCCGACAAAACTGCGCACCCAATGAGCCGCCCAAGCATGAGGGCGGGCTGGCCTTGCCGTGGCGCCCTCGTGCCTGCGGCAGACATTTCTTGCCAGGCGGGCTTTTTTGCGGCACTCTCCGCCCATGCCGCGCTTTCACCTTGTCACGCTTTTTCCCGAATTTTTCGAGTCGCCCCTGTCCACAGCCCTCATGGGCCGTGCGCGGGAGGCTGGCATTGTGGATTGCAGCCTTCATGATCCGCGGCAGTTCAGCACCGACAAACACCGCCATGTGGACGACCGCCCTTACGGCGGCGGACCCGGCATGGTCATGCAGGGCGAACCGCTGGCCCGCGCGCTGCGCTCCATCGAGCGCCCCGGCCGCATGCTGTTTATGGCGCCCGGCGGCCGCCCGCTGACCCAGGACATGGTGCGCGAACTCGCGCGAGAGGAAGACCTGACAATCATTTGCGGCAGGTACGAGGGCATCGACGCTAGACTGTTGCAGCTTTTTCCGCTTGAACCGGTGAGCGTGGGTGATATTGTGCTCAACGGGGGCGAGAGCGCGGCTCTTTCGGTGCTCGAGGCCGTGGCCCGCCTCATGCCCGGCTTTATGGGCAAGGAGGAATCAGGCGAGGACGAAAGTTTTTCGCACGGCCTGCTGGAGTATCCGCACTACACGCGGCCAGAAAATTTTGAGGGGCTGCAGGTGCCCGAGGTGCTGCAAAGCGGCGACCACGGACGCATTGCCCGCTGGCGCAGGCAGGAGTCGGTGCGCGCCACCTTGCGCATGCGGCCTGAGATGCTCAACGATGCGCCGCTGTACCGCGAAGACGTGCAAACCCTCGCAGAAACCCCGCGCGAACGGCCAGGACGCAACCTTTCGTTCTGCCTTGTTCACTACCCGGTTTCGCTTGGCGCAAAAAAAACTGGCGCTTCCTCTTTGACAAATCTGGACATACACGATATAGCCCGAATTTCCCGCAGCTATGCAATGGGTTTCTTCTATGCAGTAACCCCGTTACGCGACCAGTTGCGGGTGCTGGAAGAAATTTTGCGTCACTGGACGCGGGGGCCGGGCGGTATCGGCAACGCCGACCGGGCGCAGGCTCTCGGTCTGGTGCAACCCGCGACTTCGCTTGAAGAAGCGGTGGCGCATATGACCGCGCAGTATGGAACGCGCCCCAGACTGGTGGCAAGCTCTGCCGTCTGGCCTGACAGGGGCAAGGCATCCCAACCGGAAAGCATGCCCATGACTCCGCGTGACGTGCGGCGCTGGTGCGACCAGGGGCCGGTTATGCTCTGCCTGGGCACGGCGCAAGGGCTTGCGCCGGAGGTGCTCGAACAGTGCGAAGGCACTCTGAGGCCGGTGCGTTTTTTGGGCTACAACCATCTTTCGGTGCGCAGCGCGGCCGCCATTCTGGCCGACAGGATATTAGGCGACTACTACTGACGCAACACGGCGGCCTGAGCGCATCGGCGCCGCTTTGCAACGACGCAACAATCCGCCCGGATTTGCAAGGAGTTCACGATGGACATCATCAGGAAAATTGAACTGGAAAACCAGCGCATGGATCTTCCCGCGTTTCGCTCCGGCGACACGGTGAAAGTGCACTTGCGCATTGTCGAAGGCGAAAAGGAACGTATCCAGGTCTTCCAGGGTAACGTCATCCGCATCAAGCGCGGCACCACCAGCGCCACCTTTACCGTGCGCAAGGTCTCCGAAGGCGTGGGCGTGGAACGTATTTTCCCGCTCAACTCACCCTTTATCGACCGCGTTGAGCTGATCACCCAGGGCCGCGTGCGCCGCAGCCGCCTGTACTACCTGCGTGCCCTCAAGGGCAAAGCCGCGCGCATCAAGCCGCGTGGCCGTTTCTGATCCATTTAGGGCATCAGAATCGCAGCAAGCGTTTCAACGGCGCACCAGGGCAAGCGGAAACCCGCAGCAAGCCCTGGTGCGCTGTTCGCGCGTCTTTAAACTGCCAACCTGCAACCAAGACAACCAAAAGCATTGCCGGCTGCAGCCGTTGAGCAGTCATTTTTTGTTTGCGGCGTTTTTGCCGCCTGCGGGCAGGTGGGCAAACTGCCGCACCAGCCCCGTCATATAGCGGAGACACCATGGGCAGAAAGGCACTGAACCGCCCGGTAAAACCACGGCGACAGGCGCAGGTCAGTCTGGTTCAGCTGGACATCCTGCCCGGCGACGCCTCCGCGCAGATGCACATTACCACCGCGCAGGACGCGCCGCCAGCATTGACCGCAGGCATCGACGAGGCCGGGCGCGGGTGTCTGGCCGGGCCTGTGGTGGCCGCCGCCGTCATTCTGCCGCCCATATTTGACCTGCCGGGCCTCAACGATTCCAAGGCCTGCAGCGCCAAAACGCGCGACATGCTCGCCCCGCGCATACGCCAGTGCGCCCTTGCCTGGGGCCTGGGCGTGGTCTGGCCCGCCCGCATCGACGCCATCAATATTCTTCAGGCCACATTTGAGGCCATGAGCCGGGCAGTGCGCTGCCTGCGAAGCTCCCCGGCGCAACTGCTCATAGACGGCAACAAGACGTTGCCGCGCGAGGTGCTTGCCCTGCACTGGCGCAAGACCCATGCGGCAGACCTGCCCGCGCAGCGCTCCATCATCGGCGGCGACGCCAGCGAGCCCGCCATCTCCGCAGCGTCCATCCTGGCCAAAACCTACCGGGACACCCTCATGATCCGGCTGGAAAAACGCTGGCCCGGCTACGGCTTTGCCACGCACAAGGGCTACGGCACAGAAGATCATTATGAAGCCCTGCGCCGTCTTGGTCCCTGCCCCCAGCACCGCCTGACCTTTCGCGGGGTTGTGCCCGAAAAACCCGCGGCGAGGCAGGGCAGCCTGCTGTGAAGCCGCGCTGGCTGCAGGCCCTTCTTGGCGACAGACGCGAGCCAGATGCCGCCCCGGCCCATCTGTGCCTTGGACGATCCGGCGAGGAGGCCGCCCGCAGGTTGCTCGAGCGCAGCGGCATGCAGCCCCTGGACTGCAACTGGCGCAGCGGCAGGCTTGAGCTGGACATTGTCTGCCGCGATGGCGACACCATTGTTTTTGTTGAAGTAAAAACCCGCAGCACCGCAACGCACGGCGGCCCCGCCGCCGCACTGACCCTGGCCAAACAGCGTACCCTGTGCCGCGCGGCCCGGGCGTGGCTTGCAGCCCACGACGCCTGGAGCAGCCCTTGCCGGTTTGACGTGGTCTGCGTTTTGCGCGAGGGCGATTCCCTGCATCTGGAGCACTACCGCCATGCCTTTGAATGCGAACCGACTGTGGATAGTGGCCACGCCGCTTGGCAACCCTGGTGATCTTTCGCCCAGAGCGCGCGAAATCCTGTCCGGCGCAGACCTCGTGCTGGCCGAGGATACTCGCCGCACGGCCCGCTTGCTGCGCGAGTGCGGCATTGAAGCCCGCCGCCTGCTGAGCTTCCACGACCACAACGAAAACGAACGGCAGGAAGGCGTGTTGCGTCTCTTGCGCGAAGGACAGAGCGTTGCCCTGGTTTCCGATGCGGGCACTCCCCTGCTGGCCGACCCCGGCTACCGCCTGGTGCGGGCCTGCCGCAAGGAGGGTCTGGCCGTATCCCCTATGCCGGGGCCGTCTGCGCCTGTGACGGCGCTTTCCGCCGCTGGCATACCGCCGCTGCCGCACAGTTTTTTGGGGTTTTTGCCCCGCGACGCCGCAGGGCGCGACGCCCTCTTCAGCGCCTTTGCCCATGTGCCCGGAGCGCTCATTTTTTTTGAACGCAAAGACCGCCTCAAAGAAAGCCTTGCCCAGGCCGCGCGCATTCTTGGCCCGCGCGAACTTGCCGTGTGCCGGGAATTGACCAAGGAACATGAGGAATTTATAGTAGGTCGGCTGGAAGAGAGCGACAAGTTGCCCGAAGAGCTGCTGGGCGAGATTACGGTTGTCGTCGGCCCGCCCGAGCATGCGGAGCGCACCCCGAAGGAAGAAGTGCTGCTGCTGGCCCGGGACGAGCTTTCACAGGGCGGCAAACCGCGTCAGGTGGCCCGCCGGGTGCAGGACGCCGTGCGGGGCTGGTCCGGCAAAGAAATATACGCCCTGCTGGCCGAGGCCGAACAGGCGGAGCCGGAATAGACATCGGGCCACGCGGCCCGCAACTGGCGGCACATAACAGGTGTTTTACAACGGGCAGGCAGACCGGCCCACTGCGCAGGGTATTCTGGCCCGCAAGCGTCAGCGTATGCGCCAGTGCCCAACCCGGCGTTTGCCCGCGCCCTAACAGCCCAACCGGCATGTCACGGGGTTGCCATGTATCCCAAACGCGTCGTACTTGCCTGCCTGGCACGCACTGGCTGCATCAATGCAGCCACGACAGCCAGGGGTATGCAGCAGATAGGCCTGGCCTTTGTGCTTGAGCCTGCCCTGCGCGAGCTCTACCCTGAGCCCGCCGACTTTGCCCGCGCCATGGGCCGTTACGCGGGGCACAGCAACACCCACCCGTTTATGATTCCCCTTTTTGTGGGCATTCTTCTTTCGCTTGAGCAGGCCATTGCCAAGGGGTCGCTGCCGGAGGCCGCGCTCAATTCCGTGCGAGAAACCCTGGCCACGACCCTTTCGGCCCTTGGCGATTCCTTTTTCAGCGGCACGCTGCTGCCGCTGTGGTCGCTGCTCAGCGTCAGTCTGTTGCTGGCCGGGTTCACCAGTCTGGCGGTAATGCTGGCGATTGGCCTTTTTTGCGCCCTGCTGCTATTCCGGGCCATCTGTTTTATCTCGGGCCTGCGCTACGGGCTGGCAACCCTTGTGCAGCTGCGCAGGCTCAACCTCATCAACTGGGTCGACAGGCTCAAGATGATCAATGCGGCGCTGGCAGCTCTGGTCATCTGGCACCTGCCCCTCAGCAGGATCAAGCCCTTTCCCTGGACTGCCTATGCCCTGGGGGCCGCAGCGGTACTGACCGCCGCATGGCTCGTAGGATACATGCGCCTGCCTCGCCTGCTGCTTTGGGCGGTGACCACAGGAGCGCTTATTCTCGTGGACTTGGGCTTCATAGGCATGTAGAATATACATGTTTTTCGGTAACGGACGCGCTTTGTCCCACCAACCGAATGACGTTCAAAGGTAGGATGATGGAAGACGCCATAGAACAAACGCCGCGAGGTCTGGCGGTGCGGATATGCCTGGGCCTGCGCAACGGGCTGCACGCCAGACCGGCTGCACGCCTGGCGCAGGAAGCGCAACGCTATTCCTCTGATATACAGCTTGTCAGCGACACCGGCGAGGTGGACGCCAAAAGCATGCTGGACATACTTTCGCTCGCGCCGCCCGCCAATGCGGAGCTTACACTGCTGGCTCAGGGCGACGACGCCCGCGAGGCCCTCAGCGGCCTGGCTCAATTTTTAACCAATTTGCAGGATTGACATGGCCCGCGCGGTACTTTTCGGCACACCTGTTTCGCCAGGCATAGCCATTGGCAGGGTGCGCTTCATGCACAAGGCACGGCAAGACGACGAGCGTCGCATCACTGCCGCCGAGGTAGCCGCCGAGCAGGAGACCCTGCGCGCGGCAGCTGAAAGCGTGCGCGCCTCGCTGGCCGCCACCATGGAAAATGTGCCGGAAGACCTTTCGGAATACCGAGATGTTATCGCCGCCCAGATGGAGATGGCCCGCGACCCCAAGCTGCTCAAGGCCACGCTGGCCCGCATAGAACACAATCTGGTGTGTGCGGCATGGGCGCTCAAACTTACCGTCGACGAACTGTGCGCGCTGTTCAGAAGCATGGACGACGCCTATCTGCGCGACCGCGCACAGGACATCCGCGCCGTGGGTCTGCGCCTGCGCGAACACCTTGCCGCCGACCCCTCGCGCAACGCCGTGGACGAAACCCCCGGCATTCTGGTGGCCGAAGACCTCTCCCCCGCAGACGTCATGGAGCTTAACCTTGACCGCGTGCTGGGCATCCTGACCGCCGAGGGCGGCCCCACATCGCATACGGCCATTTTGTCGCGCGGCATGCACATACCCTGTCTTGCGGGCGTTACCGGGCTTATGGACATAGCCCGCGAAAACGAAACCCTGGTGGTGGACGGTCTTGGGGGCAGCGTGCTGCTGAGCCCCGACGAGGCAGACGAAGCCCGCTTTGCCGCACGGCGCGAAGAATATACGGCGTGGGAAAACCTTACGCTCAAATCAGCCCGCTGGCCCGCCGAAATGTGCGACGGAGTACGCGTTGAGGTGCAGGCCAACCTTGAGGGCACCAACGAGCTGGCCGCTCTTGCACAGTGCGGCGCGGACGGCGTGGGTCTGTACCGTACCGAATTTGCCTATTTTACCGACCGCCTGCCTTCAGAGGAAGACCTGCTGGCCGAATACGCCGCCGTAACCCAGAAGACTGCGCCGGAGCGCGTGGTGTTTCGCACCCTCGACGTGGGCGCGGACAAAATGCTGCACGCCCAGGCGGTGCTCAAGGAGCCAAACCCGGCGCTGGGTTTGCGCGGCATACGCTTTTGCCTGCGGCATCAGGGCATCTTTCGCACGCAGCTGCGTGCGCTCATGCGCGCTGGCGCCATGGGCAACGTGGCCATCATGCTGCCCATGATTTCGTGCCTTGACGAAGTGCAGCAGGTACGGCGCATCATGCAGGAGCTGCATCAGGAGCTTGCGGCCCAAAACCTGCCCCACGCGCCCCTGTTGCCCCTGGGCGTAATGGTTGAAACACCCGCCGCAGCCCTTATCTGCGACGCGCTTGCGCGCGAATGCGACTTTTTCAGCATCGGCACCAACGATCTTATCCATTACATCATGGGTATTGACCGCAACAACCGCCATGTGGCCTATCTCAACGAGCCCCTGCATCCGGCTGTTGTGCGCTCGCTCAAACATATTATCGACGCCGCCCACCGCGAGGGCATCGGCGTTTCGGTCTGCGGCGAGCTTGCCTCCGACCCGTTTGGCCTTGCCCTGCTGCTGGGAATGGGCGTGGACACCGTATCGGCCGCACCGCGATTTGTACCGGGGATGAAGCACCTTATCCGCCAGTTTAACGCCCAGACATGCATGGATCTGGCCAACAGCGTGCTGCTCAGCACAGATGTGGCCGCATCCAAGCGCATGGTGCGTGAAGCGCTGCAGCAATCACTGGGGCAGGAACTGACGTTCCATACCACGAGCCTTTTCACACACAGTCATCCATGAACCAAAAAACACCTCCCTCCTCTGTCGCCGTCAACAAAAAAGCCCGCCACCTCTATGAACTTTCTGAGTTTACCGAGGCGGGCATTGTGCTTACCGGCCCGGAAGTCAAAAGCATCCGCGCGGGCAAAGTCAACTTTATAGACAGCTATGTAGACTTTCGCCAGGGCGAGGCATGGCTTGTCTCGTTGAACATCGCGCCGTACGCCAACGCGGGCTACGCACCGCAAGAGCCTGACCGCGCGCGCAAGCTGCTGCTGCACGAACGCGAAATATCCAAATTTGCCGATCTGGTGGCCCAGCAGGGTCTGACCGTCGTGCCGGTACGCATTTACTTCAAGCGGGGCAAAATCAAGGTCGAAATTGCCCTGGGCAAGGGCAAAAAACTGCACGACCACCGCGAAACCCTCAAACGCCGGGCGGAAGAGCGGGACATGGCCCGCGAGCTGGCGTAACCGCATAAAATTGACAGGAGCGCCCTTGTTGCAGGGGCGCTCCTGTCGTTGCAGCGTTGCGCGCGGTTCAGCGCATGGCTCAGCACCCCGCTTCCGGCCCGCCATCCCATCCCAAGGCACGTTATGCGGCATCCTCCCCTGCAAGCCCCCCTGCTCTGGCAGACCTATCTGGGCTTTTGGATAGCTGGCATCACTGCCGCCCCCTGGCCTCTACCGTCGCTCTGCTTTGCTGTTTTGCTGCTGTTTGTCGATGCCCGCCTGTGGCGCGCGGCACGCGTGTGCGCGGCCACGCTGTGCCTGCTGGCAGGCTGTATGACCGGCAGCTGGCAGCTCTACGGCAGCCTTCTGCCGACTGCCATGTTGCCCGCAGACAGGGCAAGGCAGGCGAGCCCTGCTCCGTCATGGCTGCACGAGGATGCGCAGCCGCCGCGCATATGCGGCACGGTGCGGGACATGCAAGGCCTGCCCGACAACCGACTGCGCCTGCTGCTGGATGAGGTGCGGCCCGCACTACCGGATGGCGAGGATCAGAGGGCCGTTGCTGGCGACAGTTCCGGGCGCACCCTGCCGGGCAAGCTGGCCTGGACGTGGGAATCCCCCATGCTGCCGAGCGCCATTGCTCCCCCCCTGCCGGGACAGACCGTCTGCATCGCGCGACGGCCCATGCCCGCGCAGGGCTTTGCCAACGAAGGGCAGACCGATTGGGGCTTATGGCTTGCGGCGCAGGGGGTGCGCTGGCGTTTGTGGAGTCTGGGCGCTCAGGGCAGCCCGCAAATTTACGGTCAGCCCACTCTCTCGGCACGCTGGCGCGAATCGCTGCGCCAATGTTTTGTTGCCGTGTTGCTGCCGCCGGAGTATGCGCGGCAGATTACGCAGCAGCCCGCGGCGCAGACGCAAGGTCATGGGCAGGCCCAGTCTACCCAGCTTTCACAAGGCAAGGCCATTCTGCTGGCCCTGCTGTTTGGCGACCGGCTGTACCTCGACCAGCAGACCCTCAACAACTTTGCTGCTGCCACACTGGTGCACAGTCTCGCACTCTCCGGCCAGCATCTTACCGTGGCGGGGCTGGTGGGCCTGTTATGCGTGCTTGCAGCGGCCCGCGCACGCCCCGGCATATATCTGCGCCGCCCCCGCGCCGTGTGGATACTGCTGGCCACAGTGCCGCCCGCCATGGCCTATCTGTGGCTGGGCGACGCCCCGGCGTCGCTGTTGCGGGCGGCGGTTATGCTGCTGTTTCTTGCCTTTTATTTTTTGCAGGGCAAGCCGCGCACCACTCTGGACGTGCTGTGCGCGGCCCTGCTCTGCATCAGCGTGGCTTCTCCCCTGAGCATGCTGGATACGGGTCTGCAGCTTTCGGTGCTGTGCGTTGCGGTTATCGGCATGAGTTTGCCGTGGATGCGCCAACTGGCTCCGCAACAGGACACGCCGGAGCATGGGCCGCGTGAACGCGTGCGGCATGCCCTGTGGGCGCTGGCGCGTATTTTTATGGTTTCGCTGGGCATCCAGGTGGCGCTGCTGCCGCTGAACATGCTGCTGTTTAACAACATGGGGCACTGGTTCTGGCTTAATGTGCTCTGGTTGCCCATTGCCGACATGCTCGTACTGCCCGCCACCGTGCTTGGCCTGCTGCTGTCAGCCATTGGTCTGGAGACGCCTGCGCGGCTGGTGCTCGATACGGCGGCCCTGCCCTGCCAGTGGCTCACGGACGCGCTGGCCTGGCTGGCGCACGCAAACCTGCTGCAGCCGCCTGCCCTGCTGCGCCCCCACTGGACAAACCTGCCTGCCTTTGCCGCTCTGCTTGGGGCGCTGGCCTTCAAGGCCGGACGCACCCAGTTGCCCCAGGCAGCGCGGCGTATGTTGCTGGCAGGGGCGCTGCTGTTGTGCGTAGGCCCCGCCCTGCGCACGGCGGAGCGTCTTTCTGACCATATCCGTCTTGATGTGCTTGACGTGGGTCAAAGTCAGGCCCTGTTGCTGCGGCTGCCCGGCCATGTACGCCTGCTGCTGGACGGCAGCGGCAGCGCCTCGCCGCGTTTTGATCCCGGTCAGGCGCTCGTCGCTCCGACGCTCGCCTACAACGACGCGCCACAACTGGCAGCGGTACTCAACACCCACCCGGACCTTGACCATATGGGGGGGCTGCTGCATGTGCTGCGGGTCTTTCATGTTGACCATTTGCTGGAGAACGGACGCGAAGGCAAAGGAAGCTGGGGAAAACTGTGGCGTGCGGCGCGGCAAGAGCACCATAGCCGCCCCCTCATGCGGGGCGACGTGCTTGTGCTTGGCGATCCGGCCCAGAACCTGCGGCTGGAGATCCTGCACCCGCCGCGCGACGAACAGGCGGCATGGCAGGGCAACGATGCGTCAGTGGTGGCCCGGCTGACCAGCAGTGGCAGAGGGCTGGCAATTTTTATGGGCGATGCGGAACGGCCCGTGCTGCGCCGCCTGCTTGAAAACGGCGACGACCTGCGAGCCGAGGTGATTGTGGCCCCACACCACGGTTCGGCAACCGGTTTTTTGAAAGAATTTTATGCAGCCGTGGGACCAGGCATTGTGGTGGCCTCATGCGGCTTTGAAAACCGCTACGGCTACCCGGCGCAAAGCCTGCGTGCATGGTGCGGGGCTGCTGGCGTACCATTGCTGCACACCGGACGGGACGGGGCCGTGCATATTGTCTGGCCCGCAAGCAGCGATGGGTTTGGCCCATACAGGGTAACTACCGGGCGGCCATAACCTGCAGCGGGGTTAAACTCTGGTACGGGCAAAAAGTCAGGCACAACACCTCGCCCGGCTATTTTTTGAGCCAGGAATCCACCAGCTGGGGATTTTCACGCATGAAACGGCGGGCATTCTGCACCGGGTCCGTTCCCCGTTGCTGGTTCCAGTCCATCAGGCGCTGCAGCTGCGAGGCGTCGTCGTAGTGAAAATTGCTCAAAAAAGCCCAGGCATCCGGGTAGTCTTTTTTCAGCCCGATACGGCCCACCTTAAAAATGCTTTCTTCGTTGCCAAGGCTGCCAAGCGGGTCATCCAGATAATGCATCGGCCAGCGACTGAACATCCAGTGGGGCGACCAGGCAGTTACCACTATCCACTCCTGTTTTCGGATCGCCTCGGCCAGGCTGGAGGTCATGCTGGCGCTGCTGCCCGCCGCAAGCTGCAGATGGCTGATCTCATATTTTTTCAGCGCCTTGGTCGTGAGGCGCATCAACCCGGCATCGCGGTCGATGCCCACGATACGCCCCGCGAACTTGTCGGCGTTGACATCCAGCTCGTCAATGGAGCGTATCGGTACATAGTCTGGCACAGCCAGCCCCAGACGCGCACCGCCCACAAGTTTGCCCAGGATTTCCACCTGATTTTTGACCTTGGCGTACATGTCGGCGTGGGTATCGGGCAGCCAGGCCGTGACCATGGCGTCGGCCTCTCCGCCCGCGATACGGTTCCACAAGGTCGGATGGTTTACCGGCACCAGTTCCACGCGGTAGCCGAGCTTGTCTTCAAGCACGGCCTTGGCCAGATTGCTTGAGGCAATGGCGCAGTCCCAGTCCACATAGACAATTTTCAGCGTTTTGCGGCCATTGCCCGTCGCAGACGCCAGCGCCGGGCAACTTCCAAACATTAAAAGCACCAAAAGGACAATAAGAAAACTGCGCGCCATTGCTTCCTCCATATTTCCTTTGCCTGCCCAAAGGCCGTATTTGAAAGAGGCAACTCCATTTGCTTGGCATGATAGCAAGTTCATGGACAGCTTCAAAGCTATTTCATGCATGCGTCGACTGACTGGCGGAGCGTACACGCAACCGACTTGCTCATGGTTTTATCAATGCCGCGATATGAATGAAAAATCAGCAGCGAGCCAGCGGCAGTTCGTCCCAGCAGGTGGTCATGCGAGGGGAGCGGTGCTCCTGCCGCATATGCCAGGGGGCGTCGCCCATGCCCTGTGCGCCAAAAATAATCGTATCTCGCCCAAACCTGCCGTTTATGGCATCCAGCGAGCGCATGAGGCGCTTGCGGCGGCCATCGCCGTCGGCATCCTCGCCAGCCGCCAGCGCCAGCAGGCTGCCCTGCATGGAGTCGGCCCGTTCAAGCCCGTAGAGCATGACCCCGGCCTTGGCGTAGGCATAGCCGCTCAGAAAGATGCGATCAAGGCCCTCAAGGGCCGCGTGGATAAACTGCTGACTGTCGGCTGTGGGCACTGGCAATGGGCACTGGGCAGTCTGGTCGTACAACCGCTCGTGAGCCGCCGCCTGGCCAGGACGCGCCGTGCGGATATGCACGGCAAGCCCGCTTGCCACCAGCCCAGCGCGCCGCAGCCGCGCTGCCGCCCGCACCGCAAAGGTGGACAAGGCCTGAGCCAGCATGGCCTTGTCGTGTATGCGGTGTGCAAATGACCGGGTGGACATGAGGGTTTTACGGACAACGGGCGCGGTTTCGTTGCCAAGGCAGGGGATGCCGCGCAGCTCCAGCGCTGTACGCCAGCCGGTAACCGTAAGCAGGCGGCGCAGCATGACGTCGTCGGCGTTTTTCATGTGCAGGGCCGTGCGTATGCCTTCGGCCCACAGCCGCCGGGCCTGTCGCCGCCCTACGCCCCAGATGTCCTCCACCGGTGTGCGGGCCAGCACCCGGTCTATGGCTTCCTCGTGCCGTGCAAGCGAAAAAACGCCCTCGTAGGCAGCGTGTTTCTTGGCCACATGCGTGGCAATTTTGGCCAGCGTACGTGTCGAGCCCACCCCGACGGACACGGCAATGCCCGTCCAGCGCTGGATGCGTTGGCGCACATCCCTGCAAAATTCCGGCAGATTGGCCAGCTGGGGCGCATCGAGCCTCATAAAGGCCTCGTCTATGGAATACGGCTCAACCTGCTGGCAACACTGCTCAAGGATACCTACCACCCGGGCGGAAATATCGCCATACAGCGTATAATTGGAAGAAAAAACAGCGGCATTCAGATCTTGCAGCCAAGACCGAAGCTTGAACTCGGGCGCCCCCATGGGAACGCCCAGCTCCTTGGCCTCCGCCGAACGGGACACAATGCACCCGTCATTGTTTGAAAGCACCACCACGGGCCGCGCAGCAAGATCTGGTCGAAACAGTTTTTCGCACGAGGCGTAAAAATTGTTGCAATCCACAAGGGCCCACAGTGATGCGGGCGATTCACAGCTTGTGGACGACATAGGTAACAACCCCCCAGATATGCACAAATTCGCTTTCTGTAATATCTATGGGCTCAAACCGGGCATTTTCCGGAGCCAGCAAAATGCGGCCCTCGCGGTGCAGCAGCCGCTTGACCGTCAGCTCGCCCTCCAGCGCGGCAATGACCACCTTGCGGTGGATCGGGTCAATGGACCGATCCACCACCAGCAGGTCGCCGTCGTGTATGCCGGCGCCCAGCATGGACTCGCCGTGCGCCCGCAAAAAAAACGTGGCCGCCTCGTTGCGCACCAGATGGCGGTGCAGGTCAAGCCTGCAATCCATGTAATCCTCGGCGGGCGAAGGAAAACCGGCCTCGACGGGGGCAAGGTACAGGGGCGATCCCGCACGGCTATCGCAGACTGCCGCCGCTGGAGCCACCAACTCGAGTGAAGACGAAATGAAAGCCATACCGCCTCCTTGGAACGGGTTGCGCCGCGCATGGCGCGACGGGCTGGCTGATGGGCGCAACCGCAGCGGCGCCGACAATAAGCTTTTAGCTTATTTTACCCTTGCAAGCAACGTCTGTGATTGATACATTGAAGGAAAAGCTGAAACTACCCCGCCGAAAACGTGCGCGGAGACACCATTTTGCGTGCGATGCGAGGAGCGTTATGCCGGAAAAAACTGATTTTAAAGAAACATTGCATAGACTTATGCAGGCCCTGAGCGTTGTGAGCGATGCGGAACTGGCCAGAGCATTGGGCATAACCCCCCAGTCGGTCAGTGGAGCGCGTAAACGCGGCGACGTTCCACCAGCGTGGATACAGGGCTGCGCCGCGCAAACAGGCGTCAACGCTCACTGGCTTTTTTTCGGCTGCGGGCCCATGCGCCTTCCCGAGGCGGCTGACGGCGAGCTGCCAAGCATTCAGGCCGATTGCGAGGCAGACCTCATCAGCATACCTCTTGCCGAGGCCAGACTTTCCGCTGGCACCGGCAGCCTTGAAGTAAATAGTCACAGCCAGGGCAGTTATGCCTTCCGGGGCGATTTCTTGCGGCGCAAGGGCAACCCCAGGCGTATGGTGCTTATGCGGGTTTCCGGCGACAGCATGGTTCCTGAAATTTTTGACAACGACCTGGTGTTGCTTGACCGAGGGCAAACAGAAATCAGCCCAGGGCGTCTTTATGCAGTTGGGTTTGAAGATGCCATCTACATAAAGCGCATAGACAAACTCCCTGGCAAAATTATACTGCACAGCGTCAACCCGGCGTACCCCCCAGTGAGCCTTGACCTGCGCGGAGACTGCGCGGATCAGTTCCGGGTCATTGGGCGCGTGCTCTGGTCTGGAAGGGAATACAGGTAAGAAGGCTTGCGCAAGGCTCAGCCCACGCGTACACTTTCTAAATATCCGACTTAATTGCCAAGGAGTCAGGGATGTCGCTTGCTCGTCAATCCTTCGCAACTTTTTTGACCAATCTGGCCGCAACTGTATTTTTTGGCGCTGCGCTACTTTTTGCAAACCAGACACTGGCCGCCGAGGCTGCATCGCAGGCGGTAATTGCGCAACCCGGTGCGGAAGCGGCCGCCAACAACGCCGAGCCGCAGGACCCGGCCCCGCCGTCAGACAGCCTGTTCAGCCAGACCTATCAAGCCTGCATGGATGAAGCCGCAGGCACAACCACCGCCATGCAGGACTGCATGGCCGCAGAGCAGGAACGCCTTGAAACGCGCATGGCGGCCCAGCGCAACCGCGTGGCTCCCACGCTGAACCCTGAACGCGCCAAAGCGTTTACTGAAGCCCTTGGCGCATGGGATACGCTACGCAAAAGCGGCTCGCTCGCCATGTATGACCCGGACGGAGGTACGCTTTCTCCGCTTATGGCGTCACTATGGTATCTTGAGCAGACCGCGCGCATGGCGCGCTGGGTTGACGGCATGCTTGAAAATGCCGAACCCTAACTGAAATATTTGTACTTGCCTGGCTTGCGAGGCATGTCTTCCAACAGCAGTATGCCGCCAGGTTTACTGCTGTTTTTTAATGCAGACAGGTATGGAGCAACGAAAATGCACGAGCAGCGGCCTAACGGAAGCCCGCGCCAGGTCGCACGGCATCAAAGAATCAAACACGATCTTGCGCGACATTATATGCCCCCCTCTAAGAGCGTGACTTGGGGCGTGATGAGCTATGTGGCTAAAGCTGACCTGCATCCGGGCACATGACCTGCTGCGCCTGAGGCACCAAGGTAGAGGCAAAATGCTCCGCTCCACTTTCTGTTCGCAATTCAGCGGCAGCTGTGCGGGCTTGGGGGAATATTGCGGCAGCAGCGGTAGATGACCAAACTCAGACAAACCAGATTGCCGCCCAAGGAGCCCTGCAGCGCGACAAGGGCCAGACAGACCTGCATGTTTGACGTTTCTTATACATCCCGGGGTAGCCCATATTTGAAACAGTACGGCAACGGGAAGGCAAATACCCAGTGCTGCACTGTCGAGGCAAAGAGTCGGCATAATGCATTGAAGAGACGTCAGGGCACTCGCCTGCGCTAAGACGCAGTTGCAACTGCAGGCTCTTGCAAAAGCACCGTCAAAAAAAGGAATGCTGTTTGGGATTAAAATTGGACAGTTGCTTCCACAAGGCAGACAAAACGACAAAGGGGCGCTCATGCGCCCCTTTGTCCATATAATGCAACCTCAAAAGCAATTACGCTTCAGCGGTTTCTTCAGCCTTGGGCTTGCGGGTACGCTTGGGCTTTGCAGGGGCTTCTTCAGCGGCCTTGGCTTCCGCAGCGGGAGCCGCTTCAAGAGCGCGAGAAAGCTCAATAATGGCCATGGGGGCGTTGTCGCCCTTACGGGGCATGGCCAGCTTAAGAATACGGGTGTAGCCGCCGGGCACGCCGGCGAAAACGGGACCGATCTCGTCAAAAAGGCGCTTAACCAAAGCGTGATCGTTCAACACACGGTAAGCCTGACGGCGGGCGTGCAGGTCGTTGCGCTTGGCAAGGGTGATCAGGGGTTCCACCACCCGGCGCAGCTCCTTGGCCTTGATTTCCGTGGTGCGGATTTTGCCGTGGATCAGCAGGGCCTTAGCGAGATTGTGCAACAGGGCCTTACGGTGCGCAGGCGTACGCGAGAGTTTCCTGCCGGAATTGCTATGCCTCATTTTGCTGCTTCCTTTTCCATTCCTGATATTTCTTGTCGAAGGAATCGACCTTCATGCCGAAGTCAAGGCCCATGTCCACGAGAACACCCTTGATTTCATCCAACGACTTGCGACCAAAATTTTTGGTCTTGAGCATTTCCGCTTCAGAACGCTGCACCAGCTCGCCAACCAGAGCGATGTTAGCGCCCCTCAGGCAGTTGGTCGCACGCACCGACAATTCGAGATCGTCAATGCTCTTGTACAGATGCTCGTTAATTTCGCCGCTCTCGCCGCTACCGTGCCGCATATCGCCAGAAACGCGCTCATCAAAATTGATGAAGACAGAAATCTGGTCTTTGATGATCTTGGCACTGTAGGCAATGGCGTCCTCTGGGGTGAGGGAGCCGTCGGTCCACACTTCCAGCAACAGACGGTCGTAGTTGGTCATTTGACCGACGCGAGCCTGCTCCACGGTGTAGGCAACCTTGCGCACAGGGGAGAAGCTGGAGTCCAGCCTGATGATGCCGATCTCGTCGGTCAATCCCTCGTGCATATCCGCAGGCACATAGCCCTTGCCCATACGAGCCTCAAACTCCATCTCAAGCACAACGTCCTCGGTAAGAGTGGCGAGGTGCTGCTCGGGGTTGAGAACTTCCACATGCTGGTTGCCCTGAATGTTCCCGGCGGTCACCGGGCCCTTCTGGTCAACACGCAGAGTAATGCGCTGCGGTTCGTCTGTATCCATGCGCAGGCGAACCTGCTTGATGTTCAGGATGACATCGGTGATGTCTTCAAGAACGCCATGAACCGTGGAGAATTCATGTTGCACACCGATGATTTTCACCGATACGAAGGCCGCACCCTGAAGTGACGACAAAAGAACCCGGCGCATGGCATTACCAACGGTGGTGCCGTAGCCCCTTTCCAGCGGTTCACAGATAAACTTGCCGTGAGTAACGCTGGCGGTCTCTTCTTCGCGCATGATCTGGTCGGGCTTTACAAGCTCGGACCAGTTGCGTGCATTTATAAGGCGTTCGCCCTGTTTTATAAGCATGCGAACCCCCGCTTATTTCGAGTAAAGTTCGACAATCAGCTGCTCGTTGACGGGGAACTGGATATCGTCACGCTGCGGCAGCGCCTTGACTGAGCCCTTGAATGCTGCGCCGTCGGCTTCAAGCCACGCAGGGCAGCCACGGCGGGCAATAACTTCCTGAGCTTCTGCAAGCACAGGAATCTTGCGATTCTTTTCAGGCACTTCAATGCAATCCCCCAGACGCACCTGCAAGGAAGGAATGTTCACCTTGCGGCCATTGAGGGTAAAAATGCCATGACGCACGAGCTGACGAGCCTGGTTGCGCGAATTGGCAAAACCAAGGCGGTACACCACGTTGTCGAGGCGGCGTTCAAGAATAACGAGCAGGTTGGTACCAGTAACGCCCTTCTGCATTTCGGCCTTCTCGAAGTAGCCATGGAACTGGCGTTCGAGAATGCCGTAAGCGCGGCGGGTCTTCTGCTTCTCGCGCAACTGAACAGCATATTCGCTGACCTTCTTGCGCGCACGGCCATGCTGGCCGGGAGCGTAGGGACGACGGTCATATGCGCACTTGTCGGTGAAGCAGCGGTCGCCCTTCAGAAAAAGCTTGCAGCCTTCGCGACGGCACATGCGGCACTTGGCTTCAGTATATTTGGCCATCTATCTTTACCTCTTACGGTTTTGGCGCGGTTTACGCAAGGCGCAAACTAGACGCGGCGGCGCTTGGGCGGCCGGCAGCCATTGTGCGGAATGGGCGTAACGTCGCGAATGAACGCCACCTTGAAGCCGATTGCCGAAATGGCGCGCATGGCGGCTTCACGACCGGAACCGGGGCCCTTAACATAGATGCCCACGGTACGCATGCCGTTATCCTGAGCCTTGCGAGCGGCCGTTTCAGCGGCAACCTGCGCAGCAAAGGGGGTGGACTTACGCGAACCCTTAAAGCCGCTCTGGCCCGAGGAGGCCCAAGAAACAGCATTGCCGCGCGTATCCGTAAAGGTGATGATGGTATTGTTGAACGAAGCCTGAATGTGGGCAATGCCCACCGGCACGTTCTTCTTTTCCTTTTTCTTGACCACTTTCTTGGGTCTGGCCATAATTAACCTCTAAATGGAGCTTGTCAGATTTGTTTTCCGCATTGCGGAAAAATCCGTTCGTCCTCACGGCAGCACTATTGCTGCATTCGCTTTACAAACTGCGACAAGCGCAGCCGCGCCGCTACTTCTTCTTGCCTACGGCGCCGCGGCGGGGTCCCTTACGGGTGCGGGCATTGGTGTGCGTGCGCTGACCATGCACGGGCAAGCCGCGACGGTGACGCAGACCACGGAAACAACCAATATCCATAAGGCGCTTAATGTTGCTGGAAATTTCGCGACGCAGGTCGCCTTCCACCTTGTAGTTTTGTTCGAGTTCCTTACGGATCTCGTTAACTTCGTCAGCGGAGAGGTCGTCGATGTTACGCTCCCAGTTGACGCCGGTGGTATCCAGAATTTTCATGGCCGTGGTGCGGCCAATGCCATAAATGTAGGTGAGCGCAATGTCCACCCGTTTGCCGCGAGGCAAATCAACACCTGCTATTCTCGCCACAATTAGTCTCCTGCCCTAGCCCTGGCGCTGCTTGTGCCGGGGGTTTTCGCAGATAACTCGAAGCACTCCCTTGCGCCGGATAACCTTACACTTGGGGCATATTTTCTTGACGGAAGGTCTTACTTTCATACCTCATCTCCAATAAGAAACCATTGCATTGACCAAATAAAGATCCGGCTTGCGGCTTCGCCACGATAGAACAACAGGCCGCAGTCCTCGAAATTGAGGACGGGAACGGAAATCTTTATCCAGCTTTACCTCTGATGTCAACCTTCAATTGTGTGCCGGTTCAAACCACGATCCGAAATGCTGAGAATCTGCGGCCCGTGGGGGGTTATGGCGACGCTGTGCTCAAAATGGGCGGCCCACAAACCGTCGCGAGTAACGGCGGTCCACTGGTCGTCCAGAATGTCCACTTCGTACGTTCCCACTGTGACCATGGGTTCAATAGCGATGACCATGCCATTTTGCAGGGTCAGACCGCGCATGCCGGGCCGGAAGTTGGGCACCTCAGGCTTTTCATGCATCTTTGCACCCACGCCATGGCCCACAAACCGGCGCACTACGTTAAAACCAGCTGCCTCAACATAATCCTGCACTGCTGCGCCGATGTCATAAACATCATTGCCAGCCCTGGCCTGTTCTATGCCAACGTACAGGCTCTCTTCCGTTACCTGCATGAGCTTGTGGATCTCGTCGCTCACCTTGCCAACAGGGAAGGTGCGTGCGGCGTCGCCCACAAAGCCTTCAAACACAACGCCCATGTCGGCACTGACGATATCGCCTTCCTTAAGCAGCCGCGAGGAAGGAAAACCGTGCACCACCTGCTCGTTGACCGAGCAGCACAGGGCGAAGGGGTAACCGCAGTAACCCAGAAAAGCCGGAGTTACCTTGTAGTCGGCGCACATGTCGCGCGCCAGCTCTTCAAGCCGCATGGTAGGCAAACCAGGCGCCACCATGTCGCCCACGGCATCCAGTATGTTGGCAACCATGCGGTTTGCTTCCCGCAGGCAGGCCACTTCCCTTTCATTCTTGATGAATGCGCCGTGATATTTTTTCATTATTCCATCACCATCCGCGCTTGTGAAAACCGCAGGACAAGCCTTGCAGCATGCCCGCAGCCTTCTAGAGCCTGCCGCTCTTGCGCGCCTTGGCCATAAGGCCCTGATACTGGCTGGAGATCATGTGAGATTCCACCTGATTCATGAAGTCCATGGCAACGCCCACAAGGATCAGCAAGCTCGTGCCACCAAAATAGAAAGGCACGTTAAAGTTGCTGATGAGCAGCATGGGCAGCAGGCAGACCAGTGAAATATAGGTAGCCCCCGAAAGGGTCAGCCGCGAAAGCACCACATCAACATATTCCTGGGTTTTTTCACCGGGACGAATGCCGGGGATAAACCCGCCGTTCTTCTTCAGATTTTCAGCCATATCCTTGGGATCAAAAATGATGGCTGTGTAAAAATAGCAGAAGAAGAACATCAAGGCCACATACAGCACGTTGTACGCAACGCCGTGCGGCGAAAAGAACTCAGCGGCCTGCTTCACGTAGTGGTTGGTCGAAAACTGACCAATGGTGGCGGGAAACAGCAGCAGCGAAGATGCAAAGATAGGCGGTATAACGCCCGCAGTGTTCAGACGCAAGGGCAGGTGAGAATTCTGCCCGCCGTACATCTTGCGTCCAACCTGACGCTTGGCATAGCTGATGGGAATCCTTCTCTGCGCGCGTTCCACAAACACGATGGCCACAGTAACCGCTGCCATCAGGGCCACGATGACTATCGCCATGAAGATGCTCATGTCGCCAGCCTGGATAAGAGCCACAGACTGGATGATGCCGCGGGGAATGCCCACAACGATGCCGCAAAAGATGATCAGCGAGATGCCGTTGCCGATACCGCGCTCTGTAATCTGTTCGCCAAGCCACATAACCAGCACGGAGCCAGCCGTAAAGGTAGCCATGGTAACAAGGCGGAAATGCCAGCCGGGTGCAAGAACAACCGGCGCGCCACCAGGGCTGGTCATGTTTTCAAGCCCTACCGCTATGCCAAGACCCTGCACCAGGGTGATAAGCACGGTGAGGTAACGGGTGTACTGCGTGATCTTGCGACGCCCCGCCTGCCCTTCTTCCTTAGCCATGCGCTTGATGTCGGGGCTGACCACCTGCAAAAGCTGGATGATAATGCTTGCCGAAATGTAAGGCATGACGCCCAGAGCGAACACCGAGACGTTGGACAGGCCGCCGCCGGAAAACATATCAAACAGGCTGAAAAGCGTGCCGGACATGCTTTGAAAAAACGACGCCAGCGCAGAAGCGTCAACACCCGGAATGGGTACATGAACACCTATGCGGTAGCAGCACAAAATCAGGAGGGTCCAGCCGATGCGTTTGGACAACGAAGCCTGACCCGCCATATTGTTTGCCGATCCTACTGCCATGAAACACTCGTTGCGTTTGTGCGCCTGCGGCGCAGTATGTGCGCAACGTCATTACCCGCCGTAAGGCGGGCAATGACGCCAGAAAAGCCGTGAGGCCGCGCTTGCGCGCGGCCACCAGATTTATTCAGCGGTAGCTACCGCTTCCAGCTCGGTCACATTGCCGCCAGCATTGCGGATTTTTTCCGCAGCAGCCTGGCTGAACTTGTGAGCTTCCACCGACAGGGAGCTTGAGACATCACCGCGCGAAAGCACTTTCACGGGTGCGCCCATGCGGACCAGGCCGCGGGCGTAGATGTCGTCAAGGGTGATGGTGGTCTTGCCCGGAAAGGCCGACACGAGCGCGTCAAGATTGATCACGTCGTAGGTAACCTTGAAGGGGGCGTTTTTAAAACCGTGCTTGGGCAAACGGCGCTGCAGGGGCATCTGGCCGCCTTCGAAGCCAGGGCGGACACCGCCGCCGGCACGAGCGTTCTGCCCTTTGTGGCCCTTGCCCGCAGTGCAGCCCAGACCGGAGCCAGAGCCACGGCCCACGCGACGGCGGGTCTTACGCTCTTCCGGAAAAGGAAACAGATTGTGCAGTTGCATGGTATATCCTTTGGCCGTTACTCAACAACGGCGACCATATGCGGAACTTTGGCGATAATGCCCCGGATGGCCGGGGTATCCTTGAACGTCTTGACCATCTCGCGGCGCTTGAGGCCAAGGGAGTCCAGCAGCCTGCGCTGCGCTGGCGTGGTGCCGATGCGCGAACGCACGAGTTTTACCTTGATTTCTGCCATGGTTACTTCCTCGGAGCTTCCAGCTTCTTACCGCGCAGGGCCGAAACATCTTCGGCGCTGCGCAGGGAAACGAGGCCCTGCATGGTGGCACGAAGCACGTTGTGCGGGTTGTTGGTTCCGATGGCCTTGGCAAGGACGTCGCGGATGCCTACGGCTTCCATGACGGCGCGCACAGCACCACCGGCGATGATGCCGGTACCTTCGGAGGCGGGCTTGAGCATGACGCGACCGGCGCCGAAACGACCGAGCACTTCATAAGGAAGCGTGCCTTCGAGCAGGGACACCTGAACGCGGTTCTTGCGAGCGCGCTCGGTAGCCTTGCGAAGAGCTTCGGGCACTTCCTGGGCCTTGCCCAGACCGAAGCCCACGCCGCCCTTGCCGTCGCCCACAACCACGAGGGCGCTGAAGCTGAAACGGCGACCGCCCTTGACGACCTTGGCCACGCGGTTGAGGGAAACGATCTTTTCGATTTCGCCCAACTCGTTCTGCTGAGTTTCAGTATTTTCCTGACGCATATTAGAACTCCAAGCCGCCTTCGCGGGCGCCGTCGGCTACGGCCTTGACGCGACCGTGATAAAGATACCCGTTGCGATCGAATACCACTTGATTGATATTCTTCTCCTTGGCCATCCGGGCAATTTCCTTGCCCACCATCTCGGCGCCGCTCTTATTGCAGTGCAGGCCGGCTTCGGTCTTGGAAAGCGACAGGGTGGAGGCGGCAGCCAGGGTTACGCCATCCAGATCGTTGACGATCTGGGCGTAGATGTGCAGGTTGGACCTGAACACAACCAGACGCGGGCGCTCGAAGGTGCCGTTGACTTTCTTGCGGATACGGATCTTGCGGCGCTGCCGGGATTCGTTCTTGCTGTATTTCATGACGCGCCCCCTACTTCTTGCCGCCGGACTTACCAACCTTGCGGCGGACAGTCTCGGTAACGTACTTGATGCCCTTGCCCTTGTAGGGTTCAGGCTTACGGATGCGGCGAATCTTGGCGGCCATTTCGCCCACAAGTTCCTTGTCGATGCCGGTGATGGTCAGAACCTGACCTTCAACAGCAGCCTTGATGCCGTCGGGCAGTTCAACGAGCACGGGGTGGGAATAGCCCACGGAAAGCTCGATAATGTTGCCCTTGACCGCCACACGGTAACCAACGCCGATAACTTCAAGGCCCTTAGAAAAGCCCTTGGTGACGCCTTCAATGCAATTGGCAAGAAGGGTGCGGCGCAATCCGTGCTGCGAACGGGTCTGGCGGTTATCTTCAATACGGCTGAGGGTTACATGACCGTCAGCCTGTTCGTATTTGAGCAGGGAGCAGACAGGGGTGCTCAGCGAGCCCTTGGGCCCTTTAACTTCCACAACATCCGTTCCGATCTTGACTTCAACGCCATTGGGAACGGCAACGGGCAGTCTACCTATTCTCGACATGGTGCACCGCCTACCAGATTTCGCACAGAAGTTCGCCGCCCACCTTCTTCTCATGGGCGGTCATGCCGTCCAGCACGCCGCTGGACGTGGACAAAATGCAGATGCCGAGGCCGTTCTGCACCCTGGGAATGTGATGCGCGCCAACATAAACCCGGCGTCCGGGCGTGCTTACACGCTTCAACCCGCTGATGACGGGCTTTCCCTTCTGGTACTTAAGAGTAATGACAATGTTTGTTTCGGCCACGGCCACGTCTTCGACGTAACCTTCCTGCTTGAGGATGGCGGCTAAAGATTCCTTCATCTTCGAGCGCGGCACATTCACTTCCTTGTGCAGGGCCAAATGCGCGTTGCGGATACGGGTGAGCATATCCGCAATGGGATCTGTCAACATCGAATGCTCCTGAGAGTTTTGGGGCGGGGTTAACGGCCCTATGCCGTCACTTCCCGCAGGTGCGCAGGGCGCACCACCCAGACGTTTGCACGCCTGGAAATCTTACCAACTCGACTTGCGCACGCCGGGCAGTTCACCACGAAGGGCCATGTTGCGGAAGCAGATACGGCAGATGCCGAACTGGCGCAGGAAAGCCCTGGGGCGACCACAAAGCGGGCAGCGATTGTAGGCGCGGGCGCTGAACTTGGGCTTGCGCTTGGCCTTTACTTCCAGAGAAGTACGGGACATGGCTTAACTCCTACTTGCGGAACGGCATGCCAAGCTGGTCGAGAAGGAACTTGCCTTCTTTGTCCGTGGCCGCCGTGGTGACGATGGTGATATTCATGCCCTTGGGATTTTCCACACGGTCAGCTTCCAGCTCGGGAAAGATGGTGTGCTCTTTGATGCCCAGGGTGAAATTGCCGCGCCCATCAAAACCGCGATCAGGAATGCCGCGGAAGTCACGCACTCGGGGCAAGGCAAAGTTCATGAGCTTATCCAAAAAGTCCCACATGCGATCCTTGCGCAGGGTGACGCGCACACCAATGGGCATGCCTTCGCGCAACTTAAATGCGGCAATGGACTTCTTAGCCCGGGTAACAACAGCTTTCTGGCCAGCAATGGCGGTAAGCTCCGCCATGGCTTCTTCCATCAGCTTGTTGTTCGAGCTGGCGGCGCCAAGGCCGATGTTCAGAGAGATCTTTTCGATGCCGGGCAGTTGCATGGAGGAGGAGTAGTTAAACTCCTTCTGCAGTACCGGAACCACTTTCTCTCCATATATCTTTTCAAGGCGTGTCATTGTATCACCTTATTCCATGACTTCGTTGCACTTTTTGCAGAAGCGCACTTTCTTTTCCTTGCCCTCGGACTCGATGGTCTTGTAACCGACTCGAGTGGCCTTGCCGCAGGCAGAGCAGACAACCATGAGATTGGAAACGTGGATCGGCATTTCCTTTTCCACGATACCGCCCGGCTGCTGGGCATAGGGGTTGGGACGCATGTGGCGCTTAACCATGTTGGTTTTTTCCACAAGCACGCGATCCTTCTTGCGCAGGATCTTGAGCACCTTGCCGATTTTGCCCGCGTCCTTGCCGGCGATTACCATCACCTTGTCGTCCTTGCGGATGCGATACATTTTCATGACGGTCTCCTACAGCACTTCCGGGGCCAGCGAAATAATTTTCATAAAGTTCTGGGCGCGCAGCTCACGGGCCACGGGGCCGAAGATACGCGTACCCACCGGCTCACCCTGGTTAGAGAGCAACACGGCGGCGTTGCCGTCGAACTTGATGTAGCTGCCGTCCATGCGACGCACTTCTTTAGCGGTGCGCACGATAACAGCCTTCATAACGTCGCCCTTCTTAACCTTGCTGTGGGGCATGGCTTCTTTAACGGAAACCACGATAATGTCGCCCACCGAGGCGTAGCGGCGGTGTGACCCGCCCAGCACCTTGATGCAGGCAACCTTTTTGGCGCCGGAATTATCGGCCACCTGAAGCGTCGATTCTACCTGGATCATGGTACTACCCTACACGGCTTTTTCAATGATGGAGACCAGGTGCCAGCGCTTGTTGCGCGAAAGCGGACGGAACTCCACAATTTTAACCTTGTCGCCCATACCGCATTCGTTCATAGGATCATGAGCCGTGAACTTCTTGCGGCGCCTCACATACTTCTTAAGCAGAGGATGCTTGACCAGGGTCTCGACGCGCACGACAATGGTCTTGTCGTTCTTGTCGCTCACCACAATGCCGGTCAGCGTTCTGCCCTTGCGATCTTCCAGAGCTTGCATGTTCAGGCCCTCTGTTCCTTTTCGTTCAATACGGTCTCGATGCGCGCCACCTGCTTACGCATGACTTTCAGTTCGGAAGTCTTTTCAAGCTGCGCAGCAGCGTGCTTGAAGCGGGCGCTCATCAGTTCCTGGCGCTGCTCGGTAAGTACCGTGCGCAGTTCTTCAACGCTCATGGAGCGCAGATCCTGGGCAGCGGGCCGGGCGGCGGTTTCGGTCTTTTTCTTGGCGGCCATTTAGATGCCCTCCCTCATCACAATGATGGTCTTGACGGGCAGCTTGTGAGCGGCGCGGGTCAGCGCCTCACGCGCGAGCTCAAGGCTCACGCCCTTGATTTCATACAGCACGCGACCGGGTTTGACCGGAGCGCACCAACCCACCGGCGCGCCCTTACCGGAACCCTGACGGGTTTCCAGAGGCTTGGCCGTAACGGGGCGGTCGGGGAACACGCGGATCCACACTTTGCCGCCACGCTTGATGTGACGCATCATGGCGATACGAGCAGCTTCAATCTGCTGGCTCGAAAGCTGGCCATGCTGCACGGTCTTGAGACCGATATCGCCAAATGCAATGGTGGCGCCGCGGGTGGCCAGGCCACGCAGGCGGCCTTTCTGCCACTTGCGGAATTTAACTCTTTTGGGCGCAAGCATTACTGATCTACCTCTTTGTCAAGGATTTCACCCTTATAGATCCACACCTTGACACCGATGATGCCATAGGTGGTGTGCGCTTCGGCAAAGCCGTAGTCGATGTCGGCGCGCAGGGTCTGCAAGGGAACGCGGCCATCGCGGTACCATTCGGTACGGGCGATTTCTGCACCAGCCAGACGACCAGCGCAGGTTACCTTGATGCCTTCGCCGCCAAACTTGCGGGCCATGGACACGGTGCGCTTCATGGCGCGCCGGAAGGCCACGCGGCGCTCAAGCTGCTGGGCGATGTTTTCGGCCACCAGCTGGGCGTCCACTTCGGGGCGACGGATTTCGTTCACTTCAAGAGAGAACTCGCGACCGAACTTCTGACGAAGGTCGTTGCGAAGCTTTTCAATTTCCACACCCTTGCGGCCGATAACAATACCGGGGCGAGCGGTGGAAAGGATAAGCCGTACCTTGCCGCCTGCACGTTCGATTTCGATTTTGGAAACCCCGGCGTGAAACAGGAGCTTCTTCACGAACGTGCGGATCTTGCTGTCTTCATAGACAAAGGCAGGGTATTCCTTCTTGCTGAACCAGCGGGACTGCCAATTCTTGTTGTACCCAAGCCGGAACCCGAACGGATGTACTTTCTGACCCATAGCCTATTCCTGCCCTTCTGCGAGTATAACGGTGATGTGGCTGGTGCGCTTGTGAATCTTGGTCGCCCGGCCCTGAGCCCGGGGCATGAAGCGCTTCCAGGTGGGGCCTTCGTTGACCACGATTTCTTTCACCACCATGGCATCCACATCAACGCCGCCCAGCTGCGAGGCATTGGCCAACGCGCTTTTGAGCACGCCGAAAAGCACGCCAGCGGGCTTGTTGGGCGTAAAGCGCAGAAGGTTCATAGCCTCCTCCACTCCCATGCCCTGCACGTTCTTGGCCACAAGACGGGTCTTGCGCGGCGAAACGCGCTGGAATTTTGCAATAGCTTTAGATTCCATATCCCTACCCTACTTCTTGCCGGCCTTGGCCTTTTTATCGGCGGCATGCCCATGGAAGGTACGAGTGGGCGAAAATTCGCCCAGCTTGTGGCCGACCATGTTTTCGGTGACGAACACCGGCACGAACTTCTTGCCATTATGCACCGCAAAGGTCAGTCCCACCATTTCGGGCAGGATGGTCGAGCGGCGCGACCAGGTCTTGAGCACGCGGCGGTCACTGTTGGCCACCGCGCTGTCGACCTTCTTCATTACATGGGCGTCAACAAACGGCCCTTTTTTCAACGATCTCGGCATGAGCTACTCCTACTTCTGGCCGCGGCGTTTGATGATCAGCCGGGAAGAGGCCTTCTTCTTGTCGCGGGTCTTGTAACCCTTGGCAGGCATACCCCAAGGCGACACAGGATGACGGCCACCAGAGCTTCTGCCTTCGCCGCCGCCCAGGGGGTGGTCGATGGGGTTCATGGCAACGCCGCGAACCTTGGGACGACGACCCAGCCAACGATTGCGGCCAGCTTTGCCCAGAGAGATGGTTTCGTGGTGCACATTGCCCACCTGACCCACAGTAGCCACGCAGGTGGCAAGCACCTTGCGCACTTCGCCCGAGGGCAGACGCAGCAGGGCGTAGTTGCCCTCTTTGGCGACCAGCTGGGCGTAGGTACCGGCGGCACGGCACATCTGCCCGCCCTTGCCGGGGTACAGCTCGATATTATGCACAACAGTACCCACGGGGATGCGGGCCATCTGCAGAGCGTTACCGGGCTTGATGTCGGCCACGACGCCATTGCGCTCGTTGATGCCGGACATGATCTTGTCACCCTGCTTCAGACCAACCGGAGCGAGGATGTAGCGCTTTTCGCCGTCCGAATAGTGCAGAAGCGCAATACGGGCGGTACGGTTGGGATCGTATTCAATGTGCGCAACAGTGGCTTCAACGCCAGTCTTGTCGCGCTTGAAGTCGATGATGCGGTACAGACGCTTTACACCACCGCCACGACGACGGCTGGTAACACGACCCAGATTGTTGCGGCCGGCCTTTTTGGTAAGGCCTTCGGTGAGCGACTTCTCAGGGCGCGTCCGGGTGATTTCCTCAAAGTCGGAAACCGTCTGGAAGCGACGCCCCGCGGAGGTCGGTTTCAGCTTGCGGACAGCCATGATTACACTCCCTCGAAGAACTCAATTTTATCGCCCTGGCGCAGCGTAACATACGCTTTCTTCCAGCCGGGCTTACGGCCTACAACGCGACCCTGGCGCTCCCTGTTCATGGGGGCGCGGCGCACAACGTTGACCGCTTCCACTTTAACGTCAAAAGCCTTTTCCACGGCCTGCTTGATCTCAAGCTTATTGGCCAGTGTGTGGACCATAAAGGCCACCTGCTGGGCTTCGTCCTTGATCAAGGTCGTCTTTTCGGTCAGCAGGGGCTTGAGCAGAACAGAAGTGATTTCCATCTTACGCCCCCTTCTTAGCGAAACGCGCCTGAACAGGCTCGACAGCGCCTTCAAGCAGCACAAGCTGCTTGTGCTTGAGGATTTCAAGCACGCTAAGGCGATCGACAGTGGTCAGGGTGAGACCCGGAATATTGCGGGCCGAACGGGTCAGCGCGCTGTCTTCGGCGGGCGCCACGATGAGAGCCTTGGAAAGGCCCAACGTGTCGGCAACCTTGGCAAAATGCTTGGTTTTGGCTTCGGGCAGTTCAATACCCTTAACCACCATCAGGGTTTCGCCAGCCAGGCGGCTCGAAAGGGCCATCTTCATGGCCAGGGCGCGCACCTTGCTGTTAACCTTGAAGCTGTAATCACGCGGGCTGGGTCCGAAGATGATGGCACCACCGCGCCAAATGGGCGAACGGTTGGAGCCGGAACGGGCACGGCCCGTACCCTTCTGCTTCCAGGGCTTGACGCCGCCGCCGGAAACCAGCGCGCGGGTCTTAACCATGTGCGTTCCTGCGCGCTTAGCCGCCATCTGGGCACGCGCCACGAGGTTGAGGATTTCGGGCCTCACCTCGATTTCGAACACGTCGGAAGCAAGCGTAACTTCACCGCTTTCCTGCTTGTTCTGGTCATATACTTTAACGGTAGCCATTGCTGCTTCCTCTACTGCTTGCGGATCAGCACCAGCCCGTTCTTGGGGCCGGGCACGGAACCTTTGACCAGAATGACGTTGTCCTCAGGACGCACGTCAACGATGGTCAGGCCCAATTCCGTAACGGTTTCATTGCCCCAATGGCCCGCCATTTTCCGACCCTTAAATACGTGGCCAGGAAAGGTGTTGTTACCAATGGAACCATTGTTGCGGTGCACCTTTTCGCAGCCGTGGGTGTCTTTGGAACCTGCGAAGTTCCAGCGACGCATGCGGCCCTGATAGCCCTTACCCATGCTGGTGCCGGTAACCTTGACCTTTTCGCCAGCGGCGAAAATTTCAACGGTCAATTCCTGACCCAGCTCCTGCTCCGGCGCGCCCGAAAGGCGGATTTCGCGCAGGTGACGGAAAAGTCCCTTGCCTGCCTTGGCAAAATGCCCCTGCAAAGCCTTGGGGGTGTGCTTTTCCTTAGCGGGGGTCATCGCGATCTGCACAGCGTTGTAGCCGTCAGTATCCGCGGTTTTGACCTGGGTGACGGGGCACGGACCGGCCTCAATCACCGTGACAGGCACGGCAGCGCCAGCGCCGTCAAATATGCGGGTCATACCGAGTTTGCGACCCAAAATTCCCATTTTCTCAGCCATGACTGCCTCTCGCTAGAGCTTGATTTCTACGTCCACACCGGCGGGCAACGAAAGCTTGCCCAGCGCGTCGACGGTCTGCTGCGTGGGTTCCAGGATATCCATGAGCCGCTTGTGAATGCGCATTTCAAACTGCTCACGGGACTTTTTGTCCACATGCACGGAACGCTGCACGGTGTACTTGTGAATGTTGGTGGGCAGGGGAATTGGTCCCGCCACGCCGGCACCGGTATTGCGCGCCGTATCCACGATTTCCGCAACGGCTTTATCCAGAATGCGGTAATCGTAGGCTTTGAGCTTGATCCGAATGCGATCGCTGCTAACTGTCGTCATTGTGCCTACTCCGTTTGCAAAAACATCCCGCGCTGCCCTTTGGGCTACGAGCGCGGGCTCCTTCACAGCATACGCGGGCCATGAAGCATGGCCCGAAGGCCGACCTCACCCTGGCAAGGAACGGAAAAACGGAGCAACGTAAGGGGTTGCGCTAATGCGCGCATCACGCCTGAATTTTCAGGAAAGATTCGGAAGATTGGACGCCTGAACGCGCCTGCATCATCCGCGTGATGCTCCCCGGCGTCGCTCAGGCCAAGCCACTTATAGAAAAGCGGCTAGGCGGTCCCGCAGGGTCACCAAATGGGGGCTATCCCCCCTACCTTACAGCCCCGGGTCACACGCTGCCGTTGGCTGCGGTGGGGTCCGTCTTTGGGCTGGAACGGCTCGACATTGTCCGGCATTCGGTAACGCCTGCACATGTCAAAACCTTAAACGGCCTGTAAATTTGTCCGTTTACGGTACATCAGGATGGGCTCAACCCACCCTTCCCTGCCGTCCAGGGAACGCCGACAAAAAAAGCTCTTTGTCGCGCGGAGATTCTTTCTATCCAAGTTACCCTTGAACGTCAAGACATTTTCGCATTATTTTTGTATGCTCAAGCTGCATCCCGCGCGCTACCCACCTATACCACTTGACGTGGAAACCTGGCAACCCTACAACTGCAGCGCACGCCAGTTTTGGCCGTAAAAACTTTTTTGACGCTACGATCCCCTTTTTGCGGCATAAGCGGTGTTTGCGGCTCACGTGCATTTTTTCAGGAGTAACGATGGCTACAGTAGACACTGCAAATAGGGCAAAGTTAAATTCATATCAAGACACTGTCATTACATACCTAGCCAAAGAAAACGGGCATATTCTTGTGGTCAGTGACGATCAGGCATTCTGCACCCAGCTGCGCCTGACCTTGGCCAAGGAGATGGGGCTTACCGCCCAGAGCATATTTACGGCCCTGGCCGACCCGCGCCTGATGCTGCGGGAGCTGCGCGATATCATGGCCCGGCATCCCGCCCCTCTTGTCTTTATAGAGCGCAGCATTGGCGGTCGTGACCTCAGCTTTTTGGTAAGCCAGATCAAGCAGGCCTTCAGCGCGCTCAAAATCATTGTACTCACGAGCGATGTGCAGCGCGACCGGCTCATGCTGCTGCACGAAGTCGGCGCTGACAACTTTATTGCAAAGCCGGTTTCGGCCAATACGCTTATTGAAAAAATGGCCTTTACCCTCAAGCCGCAAAGTAAGCTTGGGCAGGTCATCGATATGGCAAAAAAGCTGCTTGCCATGAAAAAATACGACATGGCCCTCACTGCCTGCCAAAAGGTGCTCGCCCTCAAACCGGGCAGCGCGGCGGCGTTTCTGGTTATGGGTGATGTTTTTCGCGCCACGCAGCAGTACGACAAGGCCCGCATGGCGTACGAATCGGCCGCCAAATCCGCAGATCTGTACCTGGCCCCCCTGCAGCGCCTTGCCGAAATGTTCGAAGAAATTGGCGATATCCCCCAGCAGGTGCGCTACCTCGAAAAACTCGACTCGCTTTCGCCGCTCAATGTAGACCGCAAGGTCAGCCTGGGCGAGGCCCATTTTGCCAATGGCGACATGGATAAAGCAGAGGCTTTTTTTGAAAGGGCAGTCGTGCAGATGAACCGCGAGGCAGCCGACGGGCTCAGCGCGCTTTCGAGCCGTATTGCAGGCATCTATGGAGAGCGTGCCCCCGAAATGGCCGAAAAGTTTCTGCGCAGCAGTCTTGAGGCCAAGGGCAAACGCCTCGGCAGGGGCGATCTGTCGCTCTTTAACCAGCTTGGCATCAGCCTGCGCAGGCAGGGCCGCTGGCAGGACGCCATTACCGAATACAAGCGCGCCAGCAAAATCGCCCCCGACGATCCCACGCTCTATTATAATGTAGGCATGGCCTTTGCCGAAGGCGCGGATTTTCTTCAGGCCAAGGCCAACCTGGTAAAGGCGCTGGATCTGGAGCCGGAAATGGTCAAGACCAACGCTTCCATCGCCTGCAACTTTGGGGCAATATTTTTGCAGTCGGGCGATCGTGACCGGGCCGCCCAGTTTTTTTCGCAGGCGCTGGAAATAAAGCCCGGCATGAAGCTGGCCCTGCAAGGCCTGCAACGGGCGCAGACAAAAGGCTAGGCAAGGGCAAGCGGCGTTTGCCCTTGCCTCATGTTACATTTATATGGCGAATAAATATTAATTTTGCCGCGTAACATTGCCAACCTTAATGTTATGTCTTATTTTTGAGAGATGCCGTGCATTGCCCTTTGGGGGCAATGCACCACGCAATCAGTATATCCCGCAGAGCAGCGTCACTGTTGGCGCGCGCTCAGCGTAAGCGACTGGCCCTCGTGTAAGGAGAGTTCATGTTCGGTTTTCTTTTCAAAAAATTCTTCGGCAGCACCAACGACCGTTACTTGCGTAAACTCCGCCCCATGGTGCAGCGCATCAACGAGTTTGAGCCGCAGATGCAGCAGCTGTCGGATACGGACTTTCCCGTCCGCATAGCGCAATACCGCCAGCAGGTACAGGATGGCGAAAAAACGCTGGACGCACTGCTGCCCGAAGTGTTCGCCCTCGTGCGCGAAGCCTCCCGACGCAAGCTGGGCATGCGTCACTACGATGTGCAGCTCGTTGGCGGCATTGTGCTGCACAAGGGCAAGATTGCCGAAATGAAAACCGGCGAAGGCAAAACCCTGGTGGCGACCCTGCCCGTGGTGCTCAACGCCCTGTCGGGCAAGGGCGTGCACGTGGTTACGGTCAACGACTACCTTGCCAAGCGCGACTCGGCCTGGATGGGCCAGCTGTATGAATTTTTGGGCCTGAGCACAGGCGTTATCGTGCACGGGCTGGACGACGACGAACGCAAGGTAGAGTACGGCAAGGACATAACCTACGGTACCAACAACGAGTTCGGCTTTGACTACCTGCGCGACAACATGAAATTTTACGCCAACCAACTGGTGCAGCGCGGGCACAACTTTGCCATTGTGGATGAAGTGGACTCCATCCTCATCGACGAAGCCAGAACCCCGCTGATCATTTCGGGCGCGTCGGACGAATCGGTGGGCATGTACCGCACTGTGGACGATATTGTGCGCCAGCTCACCCCCGAGCACTATACGGTAGACGAAAAAGCGCGCACAGCCATGCTTACCGACGAGGGCGTGGCCCGTTGCGAAGAACTGCTCACGCTGGACAACCTTTTTGACCCGGCCAACATCACCGCCCAGCACCACGTGATGCAGTCGCTAAAGGCGCACCTGGTTTTCAAGCGCGATGTGGACTACATCGTTCAGGACGACCAGGTCATCATCGTAGACGAGTTCACCGGCCGCCTCATGGCAGGCCGGCGCTACTCCGACGGCCTGCACCAGGCTCTGGAAGCCAAGGAACACGTCACCATCGCCGCCGAAAACCAGACGCTGGCTTCCATCACCTTCCAGAACTACTTCCGCCTTTACGAAAAGCTTTCGGGCATGACCGGCACGGCCGATACCGAAGCTGTCGAATTCCACCAGATATACAACCTTGAGGTTGTTTCCATCCCGCCCAACAAACCCATGATCCGCAAGGATCACCCCGATCTGATCTACCGCTCCCGGCAGGAAAAGTTCGACGCCATTGTTGAGGCCATTGCAGAGCTGCACAAAAACGAGCAGCCCGTGCTGGTGGGCACCATATCTATTGAAACGTCCGAAATGCTCTCGCACCGGCTGGCAAAGCTCGGCATTCCCCACAGCGTGCTCAACGCCAAACAGCACGAAAAAGAAGCTGAAATCGTCGCCCAGGCTGGCCAGCGAGGTCGCGTGACCATCGCCACCAACATGGCCGGGCGCGGCACGGACATCATGCTGGGCGAAGGCGTTGTAGATCTTGGCGGCCTGCACATTCTCGGCACCGAACGTCACGAGAGCCGCCGCATCGACAACCAGCTGCGCGGCCGCTCAGGCCGTCAGGGCGACCCCGGCTCATCGCGCTTCTACCTGTCGCTCGAGGACGACCTCATGCGTCTCTTTGGCTCGGACCGCATCAAGGGGCTCATGGAAAAGCTGGGCCTGCGCGACGGCGAGGCCATTGAAAACGCCATGGTCACCCGCGCGGTCGAGGGCGCCCAAAAGCGCGTGGAAGCCCACCACTTTGAAATCCGCAAAACCCTGCTTGATTACGACAACGTCATGAACCAGCAGCGCGAGGTTATCTACACCCTGCGCCGCGAGCTGATGGTTGAGGCGGACCTTGACCCCGTGCTGCAGGAATTTATGAGCGACGTGCTGGACGACGTGTACAGCCCCCTCGACTCTGTTTCCATTGACGATAAGGACGACGCCCGAGCAGCGGCCATGGCCCGTCTGCGCGAAGTGTTCAACCTTGACCGCGTGCTGCCCGAAGACGCCCGCCTGCCCGAGCGCGAAGAAACCCAGGATATTGTGCGCGGCATCCTCGACCAGCTCAAGACAGAGACCGGCCCCACCTATGCAGACATTCTGCGCTACTTTTTGCTGGAAGAACTGGACCGCTGCTGGAAGGAGCACCTGCGCAACATGGACGCCCTGCGCGACGGCATAGGCCTGCGCGGCTACGGCCAGCGCGACCCCAAGCTGGAGTACAAGCGCGAAGGCTTTGAAATGTTCCAGGCCATGCTTTTCCAGATTCGCGAAAGCGTGTTCCGCGCCCTCACGCGCATACGCGTGCGCATTGAACCCGTTGAGGAAGAACAGCAGCAGGAACAGCCCCCCGTCGAAGAACCCAAGGGCACCCCGCTGGCCCGCGAATACCGTCACAAGGAGAGCAGCGCCCCGCTTTCCTACTCCAGCGGCGGCAGCATTACGGAAGAATCCCACAAACCTGCCAAGGCTGGACCGCGCATTGGCCGCAACGATCTTTGCCCCTGCGGCAGCGGCAAAAAATACAAAAAATGCTGCGGGCGAGAAAGTTAGCAGCCTGCAATAACGCATACAAGTAAGGGCGCCTTTTGGGCGCCCTTACTTTTTACGGCATCAGAAATAATCCGAAAAATACGGTTTGTCCGGTGAAATCAGCGTTTCCAGCGTTTTAAGCAGGTGGTAGTCCATATCAATGCGGTCATTATTGTAGAGATAGGTTGGCCGCTTGTAGCCCATCAGCATGGTCGTGAGCGTCTTGATGTCCAGCGAGAGGCGGTGGCCGGTGCTCCAGTTGTTGACTTTTTCGCACAAGGTGCGGCCATCGCGCCAGCTTACGTGGAAGATACCGTTGTTCCACGGGGCCATAACGTCGCTCACCTCAAGTTCGAGGGTCAGTTTGGGGTCCTCAAACTGAAAGGTGTACTGCTCGATAAAGCGCTGTACGTCCACAATGCGGGCCATGGCATAAGGCTGAATGCTCTCGTCAATTTCGCTGTCTTCAAATTGAAAGGCAATGGGCTCGCCGGTGTAGTTTGCCCCTTCGACCTTGGTGATCATGGAAAAATGGGCGCTGATATAGTTCCAGATGCCGTACTTGGCCTCCTGGTTCAGATAGACCATCTCCTTGATACTGAACACTTCGTTTTCTATGTAGTAAATAACGTAGCCCAGGGGCTTGGCGTCGGCGCTGTAGTACACTGCCGCCATGACGTCGTCCGAATCCCAGCGCCAGTATTCCTCCCACTCCAGCTTGCCGCGGACAAGCGCGCCGTGCTCCTGCAGGGCAAAGTACTTGTAAACCCGCTGCAGGTCTTCGCATTCGATGTCCACGCGCTCGATCTGCCCGTCAACGGGGTGGCGCTTGGGCAGCTGGGTGTCCTTGATGGTAAAGGTCATCTTGTCCGAGACAATTTCCCAGCCGTGCTTGCGGTACAGAGGGATGGAATAGGGACAGAGGTACGAGATGATCTGCTGCTGCGAGCGCATGTACTCAAGACTCTTGCCAATGAGCGAATGTATCAGCCCCCGGCCCGTGTATTCCGGGTAGGTAGCCACGCCGGTAACGCCGCCCATCTTGCATATTTCGCCCTGGATATTCACTTCCATGGGGTAGATGACTATTTGCGAGGCAAGGTGTCCCTTATAGAACCAGCCCATGACGTGCGACGCCTCAAAAATGGGCATCTTGGACTGCTTCATCTCCATGTCCGACCAGCCGATGCGAGCCATCTCGGAGGTGCTGACCTGAAACGCGTAGCGCAGCAGGGCCTCAAACTCTTCAAAGTCATCTTCGCCAAGCTGGCGCAGCTCAAAGGATTCTGTGCCTACGTCCTTTATGGTCGGGGCTTCTCTGTGGGGGGCGGCAACGCCCTGCGCGGCTGACCCGCGCTCGGGTCTGGCAACCGGCACAAGTGGTGCGCCGTCGTGCTCGTCCGGGGGAACCCCCGCTCCGCGGAAAGGATGCGGCTGCAGGCGTGGCCCCTCAAGTGGGGGAAGATGCTGCTGTTTATGAAGAATACGCATGCAATGCCTTCCATATGGTGTGAAAAACCGCTGTACATCGGCAGACCCGATTGCGCAAGAGGTTTCACGGGCCGCCCCAAAATGCGGCAAAAAGCGGATTGTCAGATGTTGAGGCCAGCGGCGCTGCGGCGTTCTTTCAGGGCCTGGAGCACAGACAAGCTTACGCGTAAGCCCCCGTATCCCTGGCCCAGCCGGATGGAGGGCTTGTTTGATCCGTGATAGTCCGAACCGCCCGAAACGCCAAGGTCAAACCGCTTGGCCAGCGCCAGACAGGTACGAACGTCCGCGTCGGAGTGCTCGCTGTGGTAGGCCTCAATGGCGCTGAGCCCGTAGTCTTTGAGGCGCGCCACCATGGAATCCAGCCACCCGGCCGGGGCCTTCCACAGCAGGGGGTGCGCCAGGCTTACGGTGGCCCCCATCGAGACCAGCAAACGCACGCTTTCATCTGGCTGCAACACGGTCTTTGGCAGATAGGCCTTGCCCCTGCTGCCCAAAAATTCCTTGAATACCTGCCGCACATCCTTGGCAAAGCCCTTGCGCAGCAATACCTCGGCGATATGCGGCCGACCTACGCTTTCGCCCTTGGCGGCCGCCAGCACCTCATCCATGCAGATGTCATAGCCGAGATCCTGCAGTTTTTTTACAATGCCCGCGTTGCGCTCTGCGCGGCGCTCGCGCAGCCAGCTCAGTTTTTCCAGCAGGAGTTGCGGCTTTTCAGGCAGCCAAAGGCCGAGTATATGCAACTCGCCCAGTTCCGTACCGGTAGAAATTTCGCACCCGCGCACCACCTCAATGCCAAGCTCGCGCCCGACCCGCTGACCTTCATCCAGTCCCGAAAGGGTGTCGTGGTCGGTAATGGCCACGGCCGCAAGACCAGCGGCATGGGCCTTGGCCACAAGCTGGGCGGGAGTGTCCGTGCCGTCGGAGGCAGAGGAGTGCGTGTGCAAATCTATAAAATTCATACTCTCTTTCATGGAATAATTATCATACCAGAAAATGACAATATGGGGAAGCCTTGAACTGGAAGCCGCTTGGAGATAGAATACCTGCTCACGCAGATAAGAAGGATATTTTATGCCAATGGAAACCAACGAACTGCTCCAGATTCTGGCCTGCCCCAAATGCCTTGGCCACCTTGTGGCTCTGGAAGACAACGGCTCTGTCGCCGCCTTTGCCTGCAAGGTTTGCGGCGTGGCCTACCCGGTGCGGGACAACATTCCCATCATGCTTGTTGAGGAATCCATCCCGCTGGACGAATGGAACAGGCAACACCCCGCCGCCAGGGAAAAAGCCTGATGCGCCTGCTGGTGGCTTCTGACCTGCACGGCTGTGCGGAGAGCCTGCGCTTTTTGCTGAACAAGGCGCACGAGCTGGCCCCTGATGCACTGGTGCTGCTGGGCGATCTTGTCTACCACGGCCCGCGAAATCCCTTGCCGCAGGGCTACGACACGCGTTCGGTGCTGCAAACCATGCCCGACCTGTCTGCCTTGCCGTGCCCGGTCATTGCCGTGCGCGGTAACTGCGACGCAGAGGTTGATTTGGGTCTGCTGCCCTTTGCCGTCACGGAATCCGCATGGATCGACGCCGACGGCCTGAATATTTTTGCCAGCCACGGTCACCACCTGCCAGAGCGCCCACCGTGCCCCGGCGTCAAGCCAGGCACGGTGCTGCTGAGGGGTCATACCCATGTACCGCGCGGCGAAACCATTGACGGCCTGCACTTCTGGAATCCCGGATCCCTCTCCCTGCCCAAGAGCGGCTCGCCGCGCACGTACGGCGTTATCGACCGGGGCGTCTTCAGCGTGCTGGACATGCAGGGCGGCGTACTTTTGCGGCATGCCCCCGCAGCCGTCTAGCCCGGCAAACACTTATATGACATCCAGTCTTTGCCACTGCGCCCCGCCAGCAGGTGCCAGCGAGATCTTATGCCCGCTGTTTCGTCTTTCGCCCGGTTTTGAGCTTTTGCTGGCGTCGGGATCGCCCCGCAGGCGTCAGTTTTTGAACGAATGGGGGCTGCCCTTCCGTCTGGCGCTGCCCAATGCGGAGGAGCCCCGCCCGCTGCAGGGTGAACCGCCCGAGACCTACACGCGCCGCGCCGCAACGGCCAAGGCGCTGGCGGTGGCCCAGACCCTGCGCCAGCAGGCGGCGAACAAGGCCGCTGATGGCGCACCCGCCGCATCGCCCCAGCCGATCATACTGGCGGCGGACACGGTCGTGGCCATCGGTGACGACATCCTGGGCAAACCGGACAATCCCGCGCATGCCCTGAGCATGCTCGCCAGACTCAACGGCGCGAGCCACGAGGTTATCAGCGCAGTTTGCCTGCTGTTGCCCGCCCAGCCTGCACTTACCCCAGCAGCCCAAGCTCTGGCCGATGTTCCGGCCAGTATCTCGCCCGATACTGCGACCAGCGCCGCGGGCAACTCCAATACGGCGTCCAACCTTAAGGAAACACTCGTGGGTTCCTTTTGCATGCTGACTTTCAGCGATGTGAGCCGCGTTTTCTTTCATCATTGGCCCTTGCCAGTGCTGCAGGCCTATGTGGACACGGGAGAGCCCAACGACAAGGCGGGCGCTTACGCCATTCAGGGCCAGGGGGCCGTGCTGGTTGAGCGGGTCGAAGGCTCGTGGAGCACAGTGGTAGGGCTCCCCGTCACAGCATTGGCTCAGGTTATGATGGACCGGGGCCTCATGCTGCCCTGCCGCTGCTGAGCCGTCCCGGCGGAGTAGTTCTGTAACCCGCCGGGCTGACATTGCGGCCCGCAGCGCAGCGTTTTTTCAGTCCTGTGAGCATTGGCTCCAGCCTACCCCTAGAACCGCTTTTTAGGCGCATGCCCCCGCCAATTCCCCATACTCAGGCCCGGTAGCAGCATGCCCCGCAGCCGACGCCCTGAGCGGGTGCAGGTTTGCGCTGCCCCCTGACGCATCTGCCAGAGTTTCTGCCCATGTCTCTGACCTGACAGATGGCCTGCGGACTGGGCCCACGCGGCAACCGGGGTTGCCCTCCGCTATTACCCTGCCGCGTGCCAAAACCCCTGCGGGTGAACTGCAACAAGCCTCTTTTGTCTTCCACAGATTTTTTTAGAAAAATAAAAAAAATTTTGCCCTGCGTTGTGATTTATTTCTCTAATTGGTATGGCGTTCCAATCCGCATAACATGGTATCCTAGGTTGTAGTTTGGACCAAATTGTGAAAAAAAGCTCAACTATGACTGAAAGACCAATCAATTCCGGCCTCTTGACGACTCTCTAGAATCTCTTTATTGCTGTACCATGGAATTACTTCACCTCTAAAATTTTATGTAACAAACAGGAGGGAGGATTTTATCATGTCCCAGGAAAGGATCACAACGCTGTTAAATGAGAACCGCAGCTATCTTCCACCTGAGCACGGCAAAACTTCTGCATGGGTATGTGGGCCAGAAGAATATAATGCTCTCTGCAGCCGCGCACTGGAAGACCCCAACGATTTTTGGGGTGCGCGAGCATCGCAGTTGATCCATTGGTTTAAGCGCTGGGACAAAGTACTTGAAGCGGATGAGGTAAACCATAAATACAAGTGGTTTACGGGCGGCAAACTTAATGCCTCCTTTAACTGCATAGACAGACACCTCATCTCGGGGCGGCGCAACAAGGCCGCGCTTATCTGGCAGGGCGAAAAAGAAACTGATGTTCGCTGCTATACCTACCAGATGCTGTATACTGAAGTGTGCCGCGTGGCTCATGCGTTGAGCTCGTTGCGCATCCGCAAGGGCGACCATGTGGCTTTGTACATGCCCATGATCCCTGAACTCTTTATCGCCATGCTGGCCTGCGCCCGCATTGGCGCCATCCACACCGCCATTTTCTCCGGCTATGCCGAAGGCGGCGTCCGCAGCCGTATTCAGGGCTGCAAGGCGCGCGTCGTCATAACCGCAGATGCGGCTGTGCGCGGCGGCAAGTACAAGCCCCTCAAGGCCAACCTTGACCCCATCCTCGAAAAGTGCCCCTCCGTGGCCCATGTGGTTGTGGTCAAACACGCCGGCATTGACGGCGTCAACATGCAGCGCAACCGCGACGTGTGGTGGCATGACCTTATCGACGACTTTACCCTGAACCCCGATTTTCCGTGCGAACCAATGGACGCCAACGACACGCTCTTTCTGCTGCACACGAGCGGCAGTACGGGCAAGCCCACAGGCGTCATGCACTCGACGGGCGGCTACCTTACCTACGCGGCGCACTCCACGCAGTGGTGCTTCGACATGCGCGACGACGACGTGTACTGGTGCACGGCCGACGCAGGCTGGATTACCGGCCACACCTACGGCGTGTACGGGCCGCTTTCACTTGGGGCCACCACCCTCATGTTTGAGGGCGTGCCGACGTGGCCGTACCCTGACCGCTACTGGCGCATTGTGGAAAACTTCCGGGTCAACATCTTCTACACCGCGCCCACGGTCATCCGCTCGCTCATGCGCATGAACGAAGCCTGGACAGAGCGCTACGACCTGCGCAGCCTGCGCATTCTCGGCAGCGTGGGCGAACCCATCAATCCCGAAGCGTGGCACTGGTACCACAAAAATATCGGCGGCGGCGAGCTGCCCATTGTGGACACATGGTGGCAGACCGAAACCGGCGGCGCAATGATAGCCCCCATGCCCTACGCCACCAAGCTCAAGCCCGGTTCGGCCTCCAAGCCGCTGCCCGGCATTGACGCTGCGGTTATCGGCACGGCCTCCCGCGACGGCGACGAAGCCGAGGCTGGCAGCAAGGCTGGCCACCTGGTCATCCGCCGCCCGTGGCCCGGCATGATGCAGGGCGTGTACAATGATGAAGAGAAATACCAGTCCTACTTTTCGCGCTTCGGCTGCTATTCTTCCGGCGACGCTGCGGAAATTGACCAGGACGGGTACTTCTGGATTCTGGGCCGCGTCGACGACTCCATCAACGTTTCGGGGCACCGCCTGTCCACGGCGGAAATCGAAGCCGTGCTGGCCGCCTGCCCCGAAGTGGGCGAAGCGGCCGTGGTGCCCATGCCGCATGCCCTCAAGGGCGAAGGCATCTACGCCTATGTGGTCACCCGCGACGAAGTGCCGTGGAGCGCCCAGTTGCGCGTCAAACTGCGCGACGCCGTGCGCCGCGACATCGGCGCGCTGGCCAGCCCGGAATACATCCAGTTTGTGGACGCCATGCCCAAGACCACCTCGGGCAAAATCATACGCCGCATGCTGCGCAAAATCGCAGGCGACAGCTATGAAGACATCGGCGACACCACCTCGCTGGCCGAACCGGATGTCATTGGCAAGATCATAGAAGGACACCGCAACCTTGTTGCAGGCAGACACGAAACGGAAAGCGCCCCCGAAGCCGCAGCTGTCGAGCAAGCCTGATACTTCAGAAGCAAGACTGCCCGGAGCGGCCTTGCCCCCTAAGCGGGTCGTACCCTCAGCGCCCCGCTAAAACAGCACACCCCCGCATTATTGTGCCAATGCGGGGGTGTGCTGCTGAGCTTAAAAAAGACAACAAAATAACACTACAGCAGTTTTGCCATGGTGACGCCTCTAATGGGCAGACCCGACCTGCAAAGGCCCGCCGTCAACGCAGTCGCACAACGGGCCGCGCTCCTAAGCATCAGGACGCGTGGTTGCTGCGGGGTTTTGCCCCGGCTCGTTGTCAGCGCCCTTTACGCACGTGTTTGGCGATATGTCTGGCGCGCTGGTTCGTTGGCCAGCCTGAGACCCCTCTGGCCCGGTATTTTCCGGAACATTTGTTCCACCATCTTCTGGCCTCGCAGCCTGCGTCTGGTCCGCAGCCGCAACACGGCTCCAGCGGCCAAGGGTTTCATACATCCAAGCCCACACGGCCCTGCTTTCTTCTGGCATGCATACTGTGGCAAGACACAAGGCTATCACCAGCAGGGCAAGCGCGGCCAGTACAAGGGCCAGAGCCTGAGCCGCAAGGGCAAAGGCCGCCACTCCGGCAAAGGCAATCAGCGCCCACTTGCCTGCAAACAGTCCGCCGCGCGCGCAAGCCGCGCGCACCTTGGCAACAATGTCCATCATACAGCCTTACGCCGCACCCACACATGGCGGCCAGCCATGAGGGCCCAGGCCAGCCCGGCCACAAGATGAACCGGCTTGGGCCCTGCCAGTCCAGACGCAAGGCACAGGCCCGCCACGCCCAGCATGGCCCGTACCTCAAGCTTACGGCGCGAAATACCCAACAGGTTGCGCTTGTCGCCTGCACGCCCCGCGCAAACGCGTGGAGCCTCGGCACGGACGCCCGTGCGGGCAGACGTACCGGCGGCATCGCGCCCCCGCCACTGCTCGCACCTGCGAGCACGAGCCGCAGCGCGCCTTTCCGCCGCCACCAAAGCCAACGGACGGGCCAGCGCAGGCACGCTCTTTTCCAGCCGCGCGCAGATTTCCGCCACATCCGCACCCGGCTGCAGCAGCAGCAAGAGCGACTCCGCACCGGGGCGCACTTCGTCCACGCCCGGTTCCTTGCCAAGGGCGGCCTGCGCCGCAGCGCGCACTACGACTTCGCCCAACGCCGGATGCCGCAGACGCGCCCGTCCTTCCATGCTGTGCACTACATAAACAGGCAACATATATTATCTCCTTGTGGTCGCAGGATGTCTTCATCGGTCAATCAATTTGAAAACGACTTTCTTTTCTCTTGACACAAAACTGCAATGAAGGCAAGGTAAGTCCAAGGGAAAGAGCACCAGGCAAACGCCTGACAGGCCCCGGACGGTTGCAAGCCGTTAAACAAATTTGAACCAGCCTCAAACAGAGAGAGTGCACGCATGAGCCAGATTGTCAATCTGCGTCAGATGCAAGTTGGACAGCAGGGCAGGATTGCCGCTGTGGAAGCCCTTGGTGAAATGAACCGCCGTATACGCGATATGGGCCTTATCCCGGGCACTACAGTTTCTATTGTTGGACGTGCGCCCCTTAAGGATCCTGTGGCATTGCGCCTTTCTGGCGTAACCATCTCCCTGCGCAACAGCGAAGCCGACTTCATAAAAGTTGACCTCTCTGGAGCATCCAGCTAGTCTTTTATCTAAGCTAACCAGCCCCAAAAATCTGCGCGTTTTATCGTCCGGCCGCATCAGCGCGGCCGGACGAGCGCTGAACTATTATCTGGATTCGGCCCCCTGCCGCATTTTTAGCACCGACCGAATCCGGGCATCCACTAGTAAGGAGAAGGAACATGAACGACGGCATGAAGTGCGGACTGTGGTTTTTGGGCGGCGTGGCCCTTGGAGTGTTGGGAGCAGTGGCCGTGAGCAAGGGCAAGCTTGATTTCAAACCCCTTGCCACCGACCTTTTGAGCCGAGGCATGGACGTCAAGGACGCCCTGTTGAGCAAGGTCGAGTCCATCAAGGAAGATGTGGAAGACCTCACCGCCGAGGCCCGGCTTGCTGCTGAAAAGCGCAAAACATCCAAGGATGCTGCCGAAGAAGCGTAATTTCAGGCGGTTTGTGCGCCAGCCCCACGCGGGCGGCGCACTGTACAGCCAGTGCCGCCCGTTTGACGGGCGGCACACGTCGTCCTGCGCACGGGCAGGGCCATAAAAGTTTTCAAGAGCGCGGCCATGGCCGCTTCGCCTCTAAGGAGCGCGCATGCGTTTTTTTATCGTCCATGAATTGCGCGGCATTACAGGCCCAGATTCCGGCAGGATGCGAGTGCGTGCATCCTGCCGCCTTGGCGGTGGCCGCGCGGAAGCGCTGGCTGGCGCTCTGGCGTCACTTGAGGGCATTGCCGAAGTGCGCGCCAATGCCCTTGTGGGCAGCCTGCTCATTTTTTATGACAACGAGGAAAGCCGCGTTACAGCTCTCACCCTGCTGGTGGGCGCGGCCGACGCCAATGGCCAGTTCGGCCTGCCGGAACAGCCCGGTGCGGACGCAACCCAGCCCGGCAACGGACTTATGCCGCTGGTGCGCTATATTTTTGTACGCCCTTTTTTACCGCTGGCGCTGCGCGTGTTCAACAGCGTTGTCGGCGCGCTGCCTTATATCTTCAAGGGGCTGGGAGCGCTGCTGCGCGGCACGCTGAGCGTGGATGTTCTGGATGCCGCCGCCATCGGCGCATCACTGGTCATGAGGGATTTTCGCACGGTCAGCATGCTCACACTGCTGCTCGGTCTGGGTGAAACCCTTGAAGACTGGACGCGTCGACGCTCCATGGCGTCGCTGACCGAAAGCCTTGCCCTTAATGTTGAAAACGTGTGGCTGCTGGTTGACGGCACGGAAGTTTCCGTGCCCCTCGCCCAGGTGCGCGAGGGCGACCTTGTGGTTGTGCGGGCGGGCGGTTCCATACCCGTGGACGGCGAGGTGGTTGAAGGCTGCGGGCTGGTAAACCAGTCGTCCATGACAGGCGAACCCCTGGGCGTGCACCGGGCAGAGGGCGCTTCTGTATACGCGGGCACCGCGCTTGAAGAAGGCAGGCTGGTTATCCGCGCCCGCCATGTGGGCGACGGCACGCGCTTGCGTCAGGTTGTCAAATTTATTGAAGAGTCTGAATCGCTCAAGGCCGGAGTTCAGGGCAAATTTGAGCGTCTGGCCGACATGGCGGTTCCCTTTACCTTTGGGCTTGCCGGGCTTGTGTGGCTTATCACACGAGACTTTCGCCGGGCCTCGTCGGTGCTGCTGGTTGATTACTCGTGCGCGCTCAAGTTGGCCACGCCGCTGGCGGTGCTGGCATCCATGCGCGAAGGCGCGCGGCACGGCATCGCCATCAAGGGGGGCCGCTACCTTGAGGCCCTCAGCGAGGCCGACACCCTGGTGTTTGACAAAACCGGCACGCTCACCCAGGCCAGCCCCAAGGTTGTGGAGGTCATCCCCGCCCAAGGCTTTAACCGGGACGAAGTGCTGCGGGTCATGGCCTGCCTTGAGGAGCACTTTCCTCACCCTGTGGCTCGGGCCGTTGTGCGCAAGGCTGAGGAGGAGGGCCTGCAACACGCCGAAGAGCACGCCCATGTGGAATACGTTGTGGCCCACGGCGTGGCCTCTACCCTGCACGGCAAAAAAATGCGCGTGGGCAGCCGCCACTATATCGAGCATGACGAGGGCGTGGATTTGTCCTGCCTTGCCGAGGCCATCCGCCAGCAGACAGACCTTGGCCGATCCCTGCTGTTTATGAGCGAAGACGGCCTTGCAGCGGGGCTGGTCGCCATTGAAGACCCCCTGCGGCCCGAGGCGGCAAGCGTGGTCGAGACCATGCGCACCCTTGGCATGCGCCGGGTGTTCATGCTCACCGGAGACGACGAGCGCACGGCACGGGTTGTTGCGGCGCAGGCGGGCATTACGGAATTTCGGGCGCAGGTGCTGCCCACCGACAAGGCCCACATCGTGCAGGAGCTTGCGGCGCAAGGCTGCAAGGTGCTCATGGTTGGCGACGGCATCAACGACGCCCCGGCCCTCTCGGCGGCCCATGTGGGCGTGGCCATGAGCGACGGCACAGATCTGGCCCGCGAGGTCGCCAATGTGCTGCTGACCCACCCAAGCCTTGAAGGACTCATAAGCGCCCGCATGCTGGGCGACCGTACTCTCAGGCGTATTCACGCCAACTTTGTGGCCACCATGACCCTTAACAGCCTGTTTTTGATGGGCGGTCTGTTTATGCTGCTCGGGCCTGGCGTTTCTGCCCTGCTGCATAACGTCACAACCCTGGGCGTGGCGCTCAACGCCATGCGCCCCCACCTGCCGGAAAGCCTGCCCGGCGAGGAGTTTTATTATGAACGCCATCCATCTGCTTAAATACGTGCGCAGCTTTGTAGACGGCAGAGTGCGCATACGGCACCCCGCGCTACGGCATGAAGGCGTGCTGCGCCTGGCCCGCGAGAAGATGTCCGCCATTGACGGTGTTCGGGCGGTGGAAGGCAACAGCGTAAGCGGCTCGGTACTGATAACCTACGACAGCGGGGCCATCCCACGCGAGCGGCTTTTTGCCATAGGCGAAGCCTGGGCGCTGTATCTGGACGCCGTTGGCGCGGGACGGGATGCAGCTGCCCCCCATTTTTGACGACAATCCCCGCCCGGCAACGCCAGGCGGGGATCACTGTTTGCAGAGGCTGCGCGGGGCGCCCTACACGAGGCCCTGCGTTGCCAGCCATTGTTCAAACCGCGCAAGGTGTGCCGCAAAACTCTTGCGGCCAAAGCCCATGCGAAAATACGGTTCGCTGATGCCGTAGACCGAACCGGGCAACAGCAGCACCCCTGCCTCATGGGCCAGCCTTTCGCAAAACCCGCTTGCAGGTTCGCCAATACGTATGCGCGGAAAACCAATGGGCCCCGCCATTGGGCGATTGTAGACAAAAAGGTTGGCGTGCCGGGCAAAAAAGGCGTCCGCTGTTTTCAGGTTTTCGGCAATGATCTGACGATTTTTTTTCAGCAATGCTGGCCCGTGCCGCAGGGCAACAAGGGCCAGCGCCTCCGAGGGTGTTGCTCCGCAGATGCTCAGGTAATTTTTGTAACGGGCGATGCCCTCCATCACCGCCGCATCGCGGCAGGCCAGCCAGCCTACACGCAGGCCTGGCAGGCCATAGGCCTTGCTGAGCACCCCGAGAGAAATACCTTTCTCGTAGGCATCGGCAATCCACGGGGCTTGGCCGGTCATGCCTTGCGCTGCAGCTGCGCTCTGGCCAGGGGCTTGCGCCTGCGCATTCCAGCCCAGGCCTCGGTATACCTCGTCGCAAAAAATCCACGCGCCGCATTTGCGGGCCAGCGCGCACAAGGCCCCGGTCTGTTCGCTGTTGAGGGTAAAACCCGTGGGGTTGTGCGGCGTGTTGAGCACAATAGCCTTGGTGTCGGGCCGCACGAGGGCGGCCAGCTCGTCCATGTCCGCCTGCCAGCCTTGCGGCGTCTGCCGCAGATGCCACATATCCACCCGGCAGCCCAGGCTGCGGGCCACCTCATACAGCGACTGGTAAGCCGGAAACATGCAGACAACATGATCACCCGGCTCGAGCAGGGTGTTCATACAGGCAAATATGCCCTCCTGCGCGCCGGTGAACAGCACCACATTTTCCTGACTCATGTCTGAATACAGGTCGGCCACGGCGCTACGCAGGTCGGGCCTGCCGTTGTTTTCGCCATATCCGAGGCTGGTGTTTAAAAAATCCCTCCGGGCCGCTTCGGGATCGGGTTCAAGCTGCAGCAGTGCGTCAATGCTCACGGCCTCGCAGTCGGACTGGGCAAGCAGATACGGCGTGGAAAATTCGTACCGGCCAAAAAACACTTCAAGCTCAAACGGTGGAACACGCATCATCAAACCCCTGTAACCCATGGCGGGTGCACGCAACATGTGGCGCACCCGCCGCGCTATTCGTGATTTGCAGAGTAAAAACAGTAACGTCTTTTGCCAAAGCGCTTTGCCTCGTACATGGCCACATCGCCGCGCCTGACCAGGTCTTCGCGCGAGAGGCCCGGCAGCTGCACCAGAGTGACGCCGATGCTGGCCGACAAGCCTCGAAAAGCCTCGTGTCCGTCATAGGCTCCAACCATGGCCGCCAGCAGATCACCCGCCCGACGGCGCAGAAGCTCCTCCGTGCAGCCGTTGGGAAAAAAGGCCGCAAACTCATCCCCTCCCAGACGCGCAATGACCGCATTGCGCAGATGCTTGCGCAAAATCTGGGCCGTGAGCGTCAGGGCCTTGTCGCCTGTGCAATGGCCGAACTTGTCGTTGACGTACTTGAAATTGTCGAGGTCAATATAGGCAAGCCCCGCGCCCACAGGCAGGGTGACAGGGATATTTTTAAAAAAGTAGTGCCGGTTGAAAAGCCCCGTAAGATCATCCGTGTCGGCCCTCTGCTTGAGGCGTCTTTCAATCTGCCGCTGCCGGGTCACGTCCCGGTAGATGCAGATCATGCCGATCACATTATTAAATATATCAAATATTTCATTCTCGTACATGTCAATGTACTTTTCATGCCCATCCACGGCAGAACGCATTTTGACATGCTTGCCGCTGCGGACAAAGCCGAGACGATCACTGGCCCTTTGACGAAGCACCTGACGAGGTTCGCCAATAATATAGTCTGATGGCCCGATGCCAAAAAGCGTTCTGAACCGCTCGTTAAAATTGACGATGCGCCTGTGGGCGTCGAGAATTATCACCGCGTAGGGTATGCTTTGCAGCACCAGATCCAGTTCTGCCGTCATGTTGGCGATATCGGTCACATCATGGGCAATGCCCACTGTGCCTATAATGCCGCCGTCGCTGTTGATCAACGGAGCCTTGCGTGTCTTGAACTGCCGCATGCCCTGCGGGGTCTTGACAGCCTCGTCGAACACTCCGACCTCACGCGAATTCATGACGATTTTGTCCGTCTCATGGCACACAAATTCGCCCTGCGCGTATTCCTCCGGCTCCAGATCCCAGATAAAATAATGCCCCCGCCCTTCTATCACCTCGCGGCTTTTGCCCACAAGGCGGCAAAAAGCCTGATTGACCTTGACGTGCTCGCCCTTGACGTCTTTGAACCACACAAGATCAGTGGTGAGATCAATGGCTGTATTGAGTTGCAGGGCGGCAAGGTCGTGGTCCTTTTGCCGACGCACCCTATCCAGCAGCCGCGACAGGTAAAAGGAGCAGAGGGCGGCGCTGCTGGTCCCGGCCCACACCTCGTCGAGCAGGCAAAGATGCCGCTCGTCCAGCCCTGCCGCGCCCGCGTCCACGCAGACGAACAGCGCGCCTGCCCGTGCAGAACTGCGCATGGCAGGCAACTGTTCCAGAGCCGGAGCGTCCAGCAGCACAATGTCGGCCTCGGCCAGCGCCGGCAGCGACGCCAGATCATTTGCGCCAGCAGCGGTTATGGCATGGGTAAAACCGGGGTGCGGCGCAGAGCCGCGTAGCGAGGACTCAAGCGATGCATCAGAACAGCACAGCAGTATCCGCAACGTGTGATGATACATGGCATTCCTCGTAAATCGTTGAATGGGGGAATGGCTGTATCCTTTACTAATTATGGACAAAGAGCAATGGGGGAGCGCAAAAACTTACAACTCCGCTAAGCTATTGTCGCCCTGCTGTCGCAACGTCCGGCGATTTTTGCGCCATTGATTAAAGCGGCGGCTCAGCCTGTCGAGGCACAGATAGACCACCGGGGTCGTGTACAGCGTCAACACCTGGCTTACCAACAGGCCACCCACGATGGTCACGCCCAGAGGCTGGCGTATTTCCGCGCCGTCTCCGTGCCCCAGGGCCAGGGGCACTGCGCCAAGTATGGCTGCGGCGGTGGTCATCATGATGGGCCTGAAGCGCAGCAGGCAGGCTTCATAAATGGCCTTGTCGGGGGGCAGGTTGCGGGTGCGCGCCGCCTCAAGGGCAAAATCTATCATCATGATCGCGTTTTTTTTGACAATGCCGCACAAAAGCAGCACGCCGATAAGCGCAATTACGCTAAACTCCATGCCGCAGGCCATCAGGGCCAGCAAGGCTCCCCCGCCCGCCGAAGGCAGGGTTGAAAGGATGGTCAGCGGGTGGATGAGGCTTTCGTACAGCATGCCCAGCACAATATACAACGCGGCCAGCGCGGCCAGCACAAGCACAATCTGGTTGCCCGCCGTGTCGCTGAACATCTTGGCCGTACCCTGAAAGCCGCTTACTACCGAGGACGGCATGCCCAGCCCCGCCTTTATGGCCGCCAGCGCGGCCTGCGCCTGGGAAAGCGAGACCCCTTGCGCCAGATTGAAAGATATGGTCACAGCGGCAAACTGCCCCTGGTGCGCCACAGAGAGAGGAGCAAACGCAGGCACAATGGTGGCCACGCTGAGCAGGGGCACAAGACCATCCTTGCCTGGCAGGCGCACCTTGCCAAGGGCGTCGGTGCCGTTCAGCCAGTCCGGCCCATACTCCAGCACTACATGGTACTGATTTTTATCCTGATATATGGTCGAGGCCTGGCTTTGCCCAAAGGCGCTGCCCAGCGCGGCGTCCACATCCTTTATGGTCAGGCCGTAACGGGCCAGGGCATCGCGGTCGACCTTGACCATGGTCTCAAGCCCGCGCTCCTCAATATCGCTGTCCACATCCTTGAACAGGTGGTTGGCGGCCACAGCCCGTTGCAGTTTGCGGCCCCACTGGCGCAGATCGTCCAGATTGTCGGCCTGCAGGGTGTACTGGTATTGCGAGCGGGAGCCGCGCCCGCCCATCATGATGTCCTGTGCCGGCTGCAAAAAAATCTGCATGCCCGGCTCTGCCACCAGTTTGCCGCGCAAACGGGCAATAACGCCCATGGCGTCAAGCTTACGCTCCGCCAGAGGTTTTAGAGCGATAAAAACCCCACCGCCAGCCCCGCGCCCGCTGTTGATATTACCCGAGACATGCTGCACGGCGGGGTCTGCCTTGATAACATCGATAAGCTTGCGCAACTTTTGCTGCATGGCCTGAAACGATGCGCTCTGGTCGGTACGTATGCCCCCCATGATGACGCCCGTGTCCTGCTGCGGAAAAAACCCCTTGGGCACGACAACGAACATCCACACGTTGGCGGCAATGACCAGCAGCAACGAGCAGATGGTCAGGCGCGGATGACGCAGCACCACGGGCAGGGTTGCCGCATAGCCACTTTGCATGCCCGACAGCAGACGGCCCCAAAAATCCCCCACGCGGGCGAGCAGCCGCCACCACCCCCCCGCAAGCCCACCCGCGCCAAGTTTGGCCGCCTGCGCTGCCGCAGCGTCGCCGTGCGCTATGGGGCGCAGCAACATGGCGCTCATCATGGGCGTTGTGGTCAGAGACACGACCATGGAGACCAGCACCGCAGTGGTGAGCACCACGGAAAATTCGCGGAACAAACGCCCCACAAGCCCGCCCATAAAAAGGATGGGCGTAAACACCGCCACCAGCGAAATAGAAATGGATACGACGGTAAAGCCCACCTCGCGCGCGCCGCGCAGGGCCGCCCGCATGGGGCTTTCGCCCGATTCAAGACGCCGCACGATGTTTTCGAGCACCACAATGGCGTCGTCCACCACAAAGCCGGTGGAAACGGTCAGGGCCATGAGCGAAAGGTTGTCCAGGCTGTAGCCGCACAAATACATGACGCCAAACGTGGCCAGCAGCGACACGGGCGCGGCCACCGCCGGTATGGCCGTGGCCCTGCCGTTGCGCAAAAACAGAAAGGTCACCAGAACCACCAGCGCCATGGAAAGCGCGAGGCTTTTTTCGACCTCGCGCAACGAGGCCCGAATGGTCAGCGAGCGGTCCAGGCGCTGCCCCAGGTCGGCGCTTTCGGGCAGCCACGAGCGCAGCTGCGGCAGCATTTCCTTTACCTGGTCGACTGTCTCGATGATGTTGGCCCCCGGCGAACGAAACACAATAAGCAGCACCGAGGGTTTACCGTCCGAAACAGCCATGGCGCGGACATCTTCCGGCCCGTCGATCACATTGGCCACATCCGAAAGGCGTATGATTTTATCCGCCCTGCGGGCCACAATAAGCGATTTGTAGTCTCCAGACTTGCGCAGCTGGTCGCTCGCGCCGACAAGCCAAAATGTTCCGCCGTTGTCCACCTGCCCCTTGGGCATAAAGGCATTGGCCGCAGCAAGTGCCGCGCGTACGTCGCTCATGGTCAGGCCCGCCCTGTTGAGGGCGTCGGGTATAACGTCCACCCGCACGGCGGGCAGCGCGCCGCCGCCCACAATAACCTCGCCCACGCCCGGCAGCTGCGAAATTTTTTGCGCCAGCACCGTGGATGCCGCGTCGTACAGCTGGGTGCGGGTGAGCACATCCGAGGAAATGGCCAGAATCATGATGGGCGCGCCCGCCGGGTTAATCTTGCGGTAGGTGGGGTTGGCGGGCATGGTGGGCAGGTTGGAGCGCGCCGCATTGATGGACGACTGCACGTCCCGGGCCGCGCCGTCGATGTTGCGGTCAAGGTCAAACTGCAAAACTATTTCGGTACTCGAAAGGGAGCTGGTTGAGGCCATTTCCGTAACGCCGGCAATGCGCCCCAGCGAGCGCTCCAACGGCGTGGCCACAGTGGCGGCCATGGTTTCCGGCCCCGCGCCGGGCAGCTTGGCCCGCACCACCACCACGGGAAAGTCCACCTGCGGCAATGGGGCTACGGGCAGCAGCCCAAAGGCCACAATGCCAGCAAGGGCAATGGCAAAGGTCAGCAGGGCCGTTGCCACAGGCCGCCGTATAAACGGGGCGGAGAGGCTGACGGGCAAGACCTCCGGCCCGAAGCGGTGCTGGCGGCCAGATTCACGCAGGGCCTTGAGCTTGTTGGTCAGCGACGGACGTCCCCTGCCAGTGGAGCTGGCCTGACCCTGCGCGCCTTGGTGCACACCTTGGGCAGCGGAAGTTTCTGCGGCGTCCCGATCGGTGTTCATGGCCGAGCCTCCCGGCCAGGCACTTTCAGGCCGCGTTCTTCCCCGTGGAAGTGCTCCTGCCCGGGCCCGAAGCTTTGCGCCTTGCCGCCCCGAAACCGCCTGCCGACGCGGTCAAACCACAGGTAGATGACCGGAGTCGTAAACAGCGTAAGAGCCTGGCTGAAAATAAGCCCGCCCACCATTGTGACGCCCAGCGGCCGCCGCAGCTCCGCGCCCATGCCCCAGCCGAGCATGAGGGGCAACGCGCCAAGCAGGGCCGCCATGGTGGTCATGAGTATTGGCCGCAGGCGCAGCAGACAGGCCTGTCGTATGGCCGCCAGCGGTTCCTTGCCTTCGCTGCGTTCCGCCTCCAGGGCAAAATCTATCATCATGATGGCATTTTTTTTGACAATGCCTATGAGCAGGATAATACCGATTATGCCCACCACGCCCAGATCCATATCGGCCACGATAAGCGCGAGCAGCGCCCCTACCCCGGCCGACGGCAGGGTGGAAAGGATGGTCACCGGGTGCACGTAGCTTTCGTACAGCACTCCCAGCACAATATACATGGTGATGACGGCGGCCAGGATAAGCCATACCTGGTTGTCGGTCGAGGTGGCAAATGCATTGGCCGCCCCCTGCAACTGGGTGCGCAGGGCAGCAGGCAGGCTGAGCTCGTCCTCTGTAGCCTTGAGCGCCTTGACCGCCGCGCCCAGCGACGAGCCGTTGGCCACGTTGAAGGATATGGTCGCCACGGGAAACTGCCCCTGACGCGCGATGGAAAGGCGCACGGGGCGCTCCTCAAGCGTGGCCAGACTTGTGAGCGGCACGGGTTTGCCGTCGCCGCCAGCCACGTAGATGTTTTCCATCGACTGCGGCCCAAGGCGGAAGCGGGGCGCCGTTTCGAGCACGACCTTGTACTGGTTGGTCTGCGTAAAGATGGTTGAAATAAGCCGCTGCCCCAGAGCATCATACAGGGCGTTGTCAATGGCGGACATGCTTATGCCAAGACGGCCTGCGGCATCGCGGTTGATGTTGAGCCAGGCCATGCGTCCAGGGCTCTGGTAGTCGCTGGTGACCATCTCAAGCTCTGGCCGTTGCGCCAGGGCGTTTACAATGCGCGGAATCCACGCATCCAGCTGGTCCCTGTCCAGGGCTTCAACCGTAAACTGGTACTGTGTACGCGAGATGCGGTCTTCAATGGTCAGGTCCTGGACGGGCTGCAGATACAGGGTCATGCCCGGCAGGGCAACGGCCTTTTCCATGATGCGGCGGGCAATGACCGGAGCGCGGGCGTCGCGGTCTTCCAGCGGCTTCAGCTCAATGGAGAGGCGCGAGGTTCCCATGCTCTGGTTGATGCCGTCCACGCCCACAAAAAACACCACGCTCTCAACAGCGGGATCTTGCAGTATGACCTCGGCCAGCTGACGCTGCCGCCCTGCCATGGCCTCAAACGACGTATCCTGCGGCGCTTCGGCCATGCCCTGGATGACGCCCGTATCCTGAACGGGAAAAAATCCCTTGGGCACGCCTGCATACAGCAAAACCGTCAAAACCAGCGTACCCACGGCCACCGCAAGGGTAATACTCTGGTGACGCAGCACCCAGTCGAGCTTTTCCTCATACCAGGCCAGCAGGCGGGTAAAAAACCGGCCGCTTTCCTGTTGCTGCGCATGTTGCCCGGGACGCAGCATAACCGCGCAGAGCATGGGCGTGAGCGTGAGCGAAATTACTGCAGAGATAAGGATGGTCACGGCCAGCGTTACCGCAAACTCGCGGAAAAGCCGCCCCACCACGTCTCCCATGAAAAGCAGGGGGATAAGCACGGCTACCAGCGAAATGGTCAGCGAAATAATGGTAAATCCGATCTGCCCTGCGCCCGTCAGGGCCGCCTGCACGGGTTTTTGCCCCTGCTCGAGGTACCGCGAGATGTTTTCGATAACCACAATGGCGTCGTCCACCACAAAGCCTGTGGCAATAACCAGAGCCATGAGCGTAAGGTTGTTCAGCGAATACCCGGCCAGATGCATGACCCCGAGCGTGCCCACCAGCGAAAGGGGAACCGCCAGCGCGGGGATGACCGTGGCCCTGGCGTTGCGCAAAAACAGCCAGATGACCCAGATCACCAGCCCCACGGCCAGCAGCAGCTCAAGCTGCACATCGTGAACCGTGGCGCGGATGGTGGTGGTACGGTCGGTAACAACGCGCACGTCCACATTGCCGGGCAGCGTCTGCTTGAGCACGGGCAAAAGCTGCAGCACCCTGTCCGCCACGCCGATAACGTTTGCACCGGGCTGGCGCTGCACCGACAGCACGATGGCCGGACGAAACGGCGTGCCCTCGCCCGCCACATAAGCGGCAAGGCGGGCGTTTTCCGCCCCTTCGACCACCTCGGCCACATCGCGCAGACGCAGGGGGCCGCCATCCCGATACCCGATGATGGCGTCGGCATAGGCGTCGGCGGAGGTCAACTGATCGTTGGAGTCAATGGTGCTGGCCCGCTCCGGGCCGTCAAAGCTCCCCTTGGCGTCGTTGACGTTGGCCTTGGCAATGGCCGTGCGCACGTCGGCCAGGGTAAGCCCCGCATTGGCCAGGGCCTTGGGGTTGACCTGCACCCTCACAGCCGGGCGCTGCCCGCCGGAAAGCGTCACCAGCCCCACGCCGGGCACCTGCGAAATTTTTTGGGCCATGCGCGTATCAACCAGGTCTTCCAGCCGGGTAAGCGGCATGGCATCGCTGGTGACGGCAAGGGTAATGACCGGGGGGTCGGCCGGGTTTACCTTGTTGTAAACGGGCGGCGAGGGCAGGTCGCTCGGCAGCAGGTTATTGGCGGCATTGATGGCCGCCTGCACTTCCTGCTCGGCCACGTCCAGCGCAATGGCAAGGTCAAACTGCAACGTCACCACAGAGGCTCCGGCTGAGGACAGGGAGCTCATCTGCACCAGACCGGGCATGATGCCAAACTGCCGCTCAAGGGGCGCGGTTATCACCGAGGCCATCACATCGGGCGACCCGCCGGGATACAGCGTCTGCACCTGAATGGTCGGGTAGTCTATCTGCGGCAGGGCCGCCACGGGCAGGTAGCGATACCCCAGCAGGCCGGAGAGGAACAGCGCCACCATGAGCAGAGAGGTGGCTATGGGGCGTAGAATAAATATGCGCGAAAGATTCATATAACGGGTGCTCCCCCTGCAGGAAGGGGTGGTAGAAACAGGAAACCCGGCGTGCCCCGGCGGTTATTCCGCAAGCTGGGCTTTGGGAGTTTCTGTTGTGGCGGCGACTTTAACGGCAATGCCGTCTCGCAGACGGTCAAGCCCGTCGACCACCACAAGCTCGCCCGGCTCAATGCCCTTGGTCGCAACTGTCAGCGCATCGGTGGCAATGCCGGGGGTAATGGGACGCACGGTTACGGCCTCCTGCCCCTTGTCGTTTTTGGCGACCACGTACACGTAAGCCCCGCGCGTGCCCAGTTGAACGGCAGACGTGGGCACGGTCACGGCATTCTGGAGCACGCGCACCTGCAGACGGGCGTTGACAAACTGGTTGGGATACAAGGCCCCATCACTGTTGGGAAAACGCGCCTTGAGCTTTACCGTGCCGGTAGAGAGGTCAATCTGGTTGTCCAGCGAAAGCAACCCGCCCACGCCCAGCTGGGTTTTCTGTTCACGGTCCCAGGCCTGAACGGGCAAAGGCTGGCGATCCACATCGTCCTCGTGGGCGCGCAAGGCCTGCACCACCAGCGGAACCTGGCTTTCAGGCAGCGTAAAAACCACGTCGCAGGGGCTTACCTCGGTGATGCGCACAAGACCTGACGTGTCCGAAGCCTTGATCATGTTGCCCTCGTCCACATTGCGCAGCCCCAGCCGCCCCGACGTGGGCGCGGTAATGCGGCTGTAGCTCAGCTGCAGGGCGGCGGAGTCGACCGCTGCCTTGTCGGCCTGGACCGTGCCCTCGTACTGCCGCACAAGTGCACGCTGCGTTTCAAACTGCTGGGCGGCGATAAAGTCGCCTTGCGCAAGCTTGGCGTACCGCGCCAGATCCTTGCGGGCATTGTCCAGCTGCGCCTGATCCTTGGCCAGCGTGCCGCGCGCCTGATCAAGGGCGGCCTTGAAGGGGCGCGGGTCAATCTCGGCCAGCAGATCGCCAGCCTTTACCCTCTGCCCTTCCTGAAAGTGCAGGTGCTGCAGCTGGCCGTCCACGCGGCTGGTGACAAGCACATCGCTGGAGGGCAGCACCGTGCCCAGACCGTTAAGAAAATGCGGTACATTCTGGGCAAGCGCGGGGGCAATACGCACCGGCGGCATGTCCATGTTCATGCCCTTGCGGGCCGGGCCGCCAGCAAAAAACAGCCGCCAGCACAGCAGGGCCGCCAGCGCAAGCAGCAGGGGCAGCAAAAAACGGCGCTTGCCGGAAAAAAAGCCGGGGGCAGAAACAATGCCCTGCCCAAGTTGCAAGTCGGACATTATATGTCAACTCCCTGCGATAGCGGAGTAAATGTTACGCGAAACACAGCTTCGCCGCCTGCCGGGTCAGAGACAAGATCAAGCTGCCATCCAAGCCGCTCGCATGCCCTGAGCGCAAGTGAAAGCCCGAGGCCCGCACCACTGCCAGCCTTGGGCGCGCACCGCACGCCCCTGGCAAAGATATCCACTCCGGACGGGATGCGCCCGCTGTTGCGCACGCACAGTTCGCCCGGAGTGAGAACCACAGTGGCGCACCCATTTTCCGTGTACTGACAGGCGTTGTCCAGCAGATTGTTAAACACGATGCCCGCCAGCTCTTTTTGCCCGCGCACCAGCACGCCTGAGGCTATATCCGCCTGCAGCACCACGGGCGGGCGCTGTTCCGGTCCGCTGAACGGCGGATGACCGACCGCGCCGTCACCAGGCGGGCTCGCGGTACGATTAAGACTCGCAGCGCTGCAAGCGGCTGTCGCCGCCCCTTTGGCCGGGGAAGCGGCGGCGCTGCCGTCAGATTCGCTCCGGCCAGGCTGACCTGCCAGACGCAACACGGCATCGCCCGCCATTTCAGCTACTATGCCCCATAGCAGGGCACTGCAGTCAAGCTCATGAAATTCGATTTCTTCCGGACGGCGGGCCAGCATCAGCAGGGTGCGCACGGTATTGGTCATGCGGCCTGTGGTACGTAAAAGTCGCTGCACCACGGGCGACAGACTCTCCCCCTGAGGCAGGCGTTGCAGCTGCAGCTCCAGAATTTCCAGACCGCCCTGCATGACCGTAAGCGGCGTGCGCAACTCGTGGCTCACATCGCCGGTAAAGTTGCTTTCGCGCTGTACAAAGCGTTGCAGGGCCTCCTCGCGCGCGGCGATGGCCCGCGCCAGCACGCCAACCTCGTCGTCAAGCCCCGTCAGGGGGATGGGCGGCGCACTCGCGCCAACCTGCTGCGCATCGGCCTGCAGGTATGCGGTGGAGCGCCCCTCTACCGCCGTGGTGAGCCTGCTCAACGGCCCTGTCAGGCGGCGGCTCATGACCACAGCCAATATCACGGCCAGCCCAAGCCCGCTGACGGCGCAGAGCAGCAAAATGCGGTTGAGACGTTTTTTCAGCGCCAAAAACGCGCCGGTGCCGCCGTTGAGCACATAGATGACGTCGTCCCTGCGCTCGATAAGAATAAATTCTTCCATGTGGTTGATGAAATGCAGCCCGTCGGGCATATCCCGCCACTCTTGCGGCACCTGCTTGCCTACAAGAAAACGCCAATGCATGACCACCGCGAGGTCTTCGCCGTAGTACAGATTGCCTCCGCCGTTGTCTTCAGCCTCCCAGGCGCGCTTTTCCGCCTCGATAAAGGCTTCCATCACCGGTCTGGCGTGCCAGCCCACCAGGTAGGTTCCCAGCGAATCAAACGACAGCCGCCCCACTATCCCCAGGGCCGCGCTCATGAGCAGGGCCAAAAACACAAAAGCCGCCAGCAGACGGCGACGAATGCTCGTCCTGCGGCGGGGAGAGGCGGCACAGCCGTCTGCAGCGTAAACGCGAGGGGTGGGAGGCCTGCGCATCAGTCGGTTTCTCCGGGGTCAGTGCTCAGCCGGTAGCCGACATGCGGCACTGTGTGCAGCAGGGGCAAGGCAAAGGGTTTATCCAGCTCGCGCCGCAGCTCGTGGATGTGCGTGCGCAGGGCGCTGCCTTCGGGCGGGTCGTCGCCCCACAGACTGTGCTCGAGATCTTCTCGCCGCACAAGCCCCGGCGCAACGCGCACCAGCTCGTCAAGGATGCGAAAACCCGTGGGGCTCAGCCGCAGACGGCGGCCCTGACGCTCGGCCCAGTGCTCGCTCGCATTGAATGTCAGATCAGCGTAGGTCCACACTGCGCCGCCATCGGCGGCATTGGCGGCCGACATGCGCCCCCGGCGCAACAGCGCGCGTATTCTGGCTTCGAGTTCCTTAAGGGCAAAGGGTTTGACAAGGTAGTCGTCCGCCCCGGCTTCGAGACCCTGCACCCTGTCGGCCACGGCATCCCTGGCGGTCAGCATGATGACTGGCGTGTGGCGCTGATGCTTTTCGCGCAGGGCGCGGCACAGGTTTATACCGTCAAGACCGGGCAGCATCACGTCAAGCACGATGCAGTCAAAATGCTGCTCAAGCGCCATGGACAGGCCAGTTTTGCCATTGCGAGCGCAGTCTAGTTCATAGCCCAGCGGCTCAAGAAACGCGTAAAGGTTGGCGAGGATGTCCTCGTTGTCCTCCACAAGCAAAATGGCAATGGGCATGTCAGCGCCTCGCCGGGCCGGACTTTTGGGGGGCGGGGGCGATCTCCGGCATATCCTTGGCGGTAATGGGGCCGATAATGGAGAGCGAATCCACCTCAACCTCGTTAGGACGCTTGCGGTTCCAGTCCACATGGCCCAGCAGGCGAACCTTGTCCTTGGGGGTGATGGTGAGATGCTCAAAAACCTTGTTTTCTATTTCAACCACAACCTGCCCGCTGTGGTCTTCAAACAGGTAGCGGTGCTTGCGCCGGGGCAGTTTTTCCACCAGATGCCCCTCAAGCTCGCAGGGGGCGTCGTCCTGCGCGCCAAGCACGTCAACGGCCCGGGTTACGGTGGCCGCAACCCCAGGCCCTTCAAACCCTGCCGCGCACGCGGTTTGCCAATTCAAAACCACAAGGCTGAATACCATGCACAAAAGCATGGAACAAAGGGCGGGCCGCACTGTTTGCATACTGTTCTCCGAAAGGCCGGGCTGCGCCGCCGGGTGGATAGAAATATTCTGTGGCAGAGGCAGGACAGGTAGTTGAAGGTGACAGGGCAAAAAGATTTCCGATGCCCGCGCACTGTGGCGCAGCCTGCGGGCATCGGAAACCATCGCAATCTGTTGCAATAGAAGCTGGCTACTGCTGCATTTCAGCCTTACGCACAGCCATCACGCCTTCCTTGCCGGCCTTGACGACCATAACGCCGGTCAGGTGAACCTTGCTCTGCGCTTCGAGGTGAGCGGCAGCGGCGGCCTTTTTGCCCAAAACCACGGTCATGCGGCCTGTGCCGTCGTCAAAGATATAGCCGTTTTTCTTGCCCTGCATGGGTTCCACAATGGTACCGGTCACGGAAACAGGGGTTTTGTTGGCAGCGGCCAATGCTTTGGCTACCGTATCCACAGGGGCGGCTTTTGTCACGTGCTTGGTCTTGTGGGCGGCGGGAGCGGCGGTAGCGTCGGTGGTTCCGGCAGCATAGACAGGGGCGGCAAGCATCAGGGACACGAGCATGATAAGCAGATAACGCATAGTTCCTCCAAAAAGGTACGTAAAAAAATTGCACAGCGCCACATGTCGCGTGCGGCCTTACAGTGCAAATTATCGCGTCAACGAAGCGTTAAGAATTGTTCTGCCGCCGAGATTTATTTTTTGGGTCCATATTCCAGCGCTGTCTGCACCAGCACGGAGGCAGTCCTTGTGGTGCATGGGCAAAGCTGGTATGCTGCCATATATGAAAGAGCTTGATCCACACACAATCCGCCCCTGCCTTGTCTGCGGCGGAACCAATGTTCATCTGGAATCCCTGCTTCCCCCTGGCCGTAAACAGGAAGTGTGGCGCGTTGTCTGCTCTTGCGGGCAAACCTCGCAACAGTGGTCTGTATCGCAGGGTGCAGCCATCCGCGCATGGAACCGCAACCTCGCCAGCGAGCACGATATGGACAAAATTGCTGCGCCGGGCGTTACCCCCAAGAGCTGAGCAGCCTGCGCCACGTCTGCTGCGCAGCCACTCACACTGAGCCGTTTGCCCCAACCGCGCGCGACGCGAGCAGCCACGGGCAAACACGGCTCAATCAAGCTCTCTGCCCACCCACACAGCCCTGCCGATAATACGCACCATACCCGCCAGCTGGTCGCTGGTATCTGCCTCAATGGGGGCAAAATCAGGGTTGATGCTGGTAAGAATGAGCTTGCCGGGCATGGCGTCCAGCACCTTGAGATACACCATGTCTTCCACGCCCACGGCGTAAATTCTGCCGGGTATGGGCTCACGCTGGCTCTGGTCTATGAGCACCACGTCGTTGTTTACAATGCGTGGCCGCATGCTGTCGCCCGCAACACGCAGCAGCACCATTTGCGCCGGGTTGCCCTTGCGCCGCAAAAAGTCCCACCTGAAGGCGTAATGCCGCAACACATCCCCACCCGTTTCAAAGCTGCCCGTACCCGCTGACAGGCGGGCCTCGGCCATGGGCACCATCATGAGCCGCGCTTCGGCCGTATCCACGATGCCGCCGCCGCAATCTCCGCGCCCTGCCAGCAACCAGTCAAGCGAGCAGTCAAGGGCGTCGGCCAGGCGCACCGCATGGCTGCCCTTGGGCAGCTGCCCATTCTCGTACTGCTGGATGGTCGTCAAACTCAGCCCCACCGCCTCTGCAAGAACCTGCTTGTGTAAACCCAGGTTTTCCCTGCGCTGACGCATACGTGCGCCGAATGCCGATATCAGGGGCGCTTGCGCTGTCTTCATGATTATCCCTTGTTTTTTTATTGCTTCAAAGACCGGTCAAACAGCAGTATCCAATCCCGCTCCAAACGTTTATTTCATAAATTGGCGCTTCCGTTTATGCATACCTATATTCGTTTTCAATTAAATTCAAGTTTTCCTTAAAGCACAAAGAAAACTTTTTATTATGTATTAATACTTCGCTAATTTTGCCACATATTTATCATTTTTATTAAATTAAATAAGTATGTTAAAACTTTTCTTATTATTAAAACTTTTCCTTGACTATCTACTAAAATAATGATTTTTCTATTTTACGGCCCGTTAATTTAATTTTCTATTTTTGGAGCATAGCATGTCCGCATTTTATGACGATATCCAAAACCTGAGCGCTGTGCTGGATTCCTTACACTCAGGCGTGTGTGCCTTCCAGCAACCGGTTTTGCGCCTTGTAATCGACCACCTGCGTCTGCTGGCCAGCCAGAGAGAGCAGGAAGCCCCAGCGCAAGCCCCCCCCAGCTCGCAAACCCCGCCCGCACCGCCGGTATTACCCGCATATCTTATCCTGGCGCGCACCTGCCCTATTGTGGAGACGCGCTATGACCAATAGGCGGATTGAAGCCGACGCGCCGGAGCATATACCGGCGGAAGCGGTTCAAATGGATAAAACACCCCCTGCTGCCGCAGCAGGCAGGGGGTGCAAACGATGCAAGAGAGACAGCGCCTGGGGCGACGCCCTGAGCAGAAACGATGACGAACGACAGTGGCGCTGCCTCATCAAGCACCTGCCGGACAATGCCCGCCAGATATGGACGGCGCTCAATGACCTGCACCAGTTCTGGCTGGTGCTGCAAGGTTTTGGCGGTCAGAGCATCCGTGTGCCCCGCAGCCTGCCCAAGGACAAAGGGCACTCGCTACGCAAAAAACTGGGGGTTGCGTGCCTGCGCAAGCTTATGGCGGTTTTTGGCGGCACCAGCCTGTACGTGCCGCGCTGTTCGGCATTGATGAACCGCCTTCGCCAACGCGACATCACCAGGGATTTTTCGCGCAGCACCCGGCGTGGCGCGAGCAGCACGGCGGCAGTGTCCAGTCTGGCCCGCCGGCACGGCATATCCGACCGCCGCGTTTGGCAGATTTTGAAAAAGGAAAACTCCGTTCCTCCGCAGACTCGGTTGCTCATGAAGCTTGGCGACTCCGCCCGGCCCGCAACGGACAGGCCCGACGCCAGCCACTGACGCAAATCAGGCGCACGCATCCCCGACAAAAATTTTAAGCCAGCAAATTTGCTGGCTTTTTTTGCGCCCAACTGCGCAATTACGCGCTTTTTGTCGCTCAAACCGGCTCCAGGCAATGCTTTTGCCCTGCTGAAACGTTTCAGTCTTACGCGCGGCCCGCTTTTTGGCATGTTGTGCACACGCCGCCGCTGTGGCTGCCAACAAAGCAAGGAGAGCGTCATGACAAACATGTTTGAAACAGCCCATGCATTCACCGCCCAGTGGGAAGGCGGACTGACCGACCATCCGGCTGATCCGGGCGGCTTGACCAACTATGGGGTCTCGCTGCGCTGGGTGCAGGATCTTGCCCGACAGGCCCGCCAGGAATGCCTGCGCCAGCATAAAACCTGCGACGACTGTCCCAACGCCCGCACCGCGAGCTGCGCCTATTGCGGCCTTGATCTGGACATGGACGGCGATGTGGACGCCGACGACATCCGGGCCTGCACGCGGGCTCAGGCCGCCGCCCTGTTCAAAAGGCATTTCTGGAATGCCCTGGGTTGCGCGGCCCTGCCCCTGCCCCTGGCCGTCACGCTGTACGACGGCGCGGTAAACATGGGGCCAGGGAGGGCTGTCCGTCAGATGCAGCGGGGCATGAACGCCGTGGGCGAAGCCCAGCTTGACCACTACACCCCCATTGCCGAGGACGGCATCCCGGGCAGCCGCACAACGGAGCTGGCCGAAGCCCTTGAATCGGCCAATCTGCACTGGTTTGCCGCGCGGCAGATACTGCGCCTGCGCGACGCCTTTTACCGCGACCTGGCCGCAAGGCGTCCGTCGCTGAAGGTTTTTCTTGATGGCTGGCGCAACAGGGTCAAGGCCCTGGCCCAGTATCTCGCCGACCTCGAACGGGAGGCCAACTAGCATGTGGTCCCTGCTCGGCACTCTCATTGGCGGCATCTCCGGCGTTGTGGGCAAAATTCTGCCCGACCGCAGCCAGCAAAATGAAGCCCAGAGCCGCATCAACGAGGCGGAGGTCAGCGGCGGGCCCGCCAGTCTGCTGCGTTTGTGGCGTTCGTTTCTGGGCTGGATGCTCACCCTGCTCTTTGGCTGGGAGGTTGCTGGCCGGCTCATCATTGTTCCCCTGTTATTTCCGGCATGGGGCGACCACCTGCCGCCCTCGGCCCTCAACCAGATCATGACCCTGCTGCTGGGTATGCTGGGACTGGGATTCTAGCCCCCCCCCAGACCGCCATTTGACCGCACCCGACTGGTTTGGAGGTTAGCTGACCATGGACATTTTTTCTTCCACCGGGGCAAGCCTGCTTGTGCTGCTCGTGCAGGGGCTGTTTGCCTGGGCGCTGTGGAGCCTGAGGCGGGCCTTTGTGCGCACCGACGACTATTCGCTGCACGTGCAGCGCGACGCCAGGCGCGAGGCCGCCTCAGCCCGCAGGCTCGACGCGCTTGAGCAACACCTGCGCCTCGCCCCCGGCACTGCCGACATGGCTGGCCTGCAAAACGAGCTGGCGGCCCTTCGCGGCGAAATGCAGGCCCTCAACGCCCGCATATCGGGTCTCGATCGCCTGCTCGAACGCCTCGAGCACAACTTTGACCGGCACGAAGACCGCCAGAACCATACCCCCCACGTAGGCGTGCAGTACGGCTGCCGTGCGGGCGTGGATGCAACGGGAGGCTGCAACTGATGCCCTCCGTCAAACGCAGAGCGGCCGCACGCAACATGCCCCTGCTGGACAGCCTGGAGCAACGGCTCGATCTGCTTACCCGCACGCTCAGCGCCGCTGACATTGCAGAAAAAAGTATCGATATTGTTAAAGAAATTAAAGAATTGCACGCGATATTGCGTTCGCTGCGCGACGACGAACCAACCGAAGCCGAGCCCCGCATGGTGGTCGTGTGGGGCGGGCCGCCCAGCGCCGCGTCCGGCAGGCTGCCCCAAGCATCGCAAAAGGGCGGACGCAAAACCGGGCAAGCAACAGAACGCACCGCCAGCCACGCGGCCAACAACCAGCCAGGCGGCGTCAACACGCGACACAACCAGCCCGCGCAGCCAGTTTTACCTGCAACGTTATAAGGGTGTTAGTCCATGTCCCAGCCAGAACCGCACATCATCCCCTACAGCCCCCGGCCGCTGCAATGGCGCTTTCACGAGGAGCGTTCACGCTTTTGCGTGCTGCTCTGCCACAGGCGCTTTGGCAAAACCGTGGCTGCGATCAATGACCTTGTGCGCCAGGCTTTACGCGTGGGCCGGGACGACTGGCGCGCTGCCTATGCGGCGCCCTTTCTGGGGCAGGCCAAGGCTGTGGCATGGGATTACTGCAAACGCTTTGCTGGGGCCGTGCCAGGCACGCGATTTCTCGAAAGCGAGCTCGTCTGCGTGCTGCCCACGGGCGGGCGCATCCGCCTGCTGGGCACGGAAAACGCACAGGCCCTGCGCGGTCTGTATCTGGACGATCTGGTGCTGGACGAACCGGCAGATATGCCCCGGCAGGTCTGGACGCAGGTGCTGCGCCCAATGCTGGCCGACCGTCAGGGCCGGGCGCTGTTTTGCGGCACTCCCCAGGGCACGGACAACCTGCTCTACGACGTGTGGCAGCAGGCTGGCGCGGATACCCAAGGACTGTGGTCGCGGTTTCGCTTTCCCGCTTCCGAAACGGGCTACCTGCCCGCAAGCGAGCTGGCGGCTGCCCGCCGGGGCATGGATGAAGCCGAATACCTGCAGGAATTCGAGTGTTCGTTTGCCGCAGCCGTGCGCGGGGCCTACTACGCCCCCCTGCTTGATGCTGCGGAACGCGAGGGACGCATCCGCCCCCTGCCCTGCACGCCGGAGCTGCCCGTGCACACCGCCTGGGATCTGGGCATGGATGACGCCACGGCCATCTGGTTTTTTCAGGTCGAGCCTTCGGGCTGCTGGCGCATCATAGACTATTACGAAGCTTCGGGCGAGGGCCTGTCCCACTATGCGCAGGTGTTGGCCGCCAAGGCCCGCCCGGCGGATGGGGCCGGGACGCCGCTGGCTGCGGAGGGCGCCCTTGCCGGACGGGGATTTGTGTACGGCACGCACATTGCCCCGCACGACATCCGCGTGCGCGAGCTGGGTACGGGCCAGAGCAGATGGGAGAGCGCCGCCCGGCTGGGCATCCGTTTTACCATGGCTCCGGCACTGTCGCTGGCCGACGGCATAGACGCCCTACGCAGGCAGTTGCCGCGATTCTGGTTTGATGCGGCAGCCTGCGCCCGGGGGCTCAAGGCCCTGCGTGCTTACCGGCGGCGCTGGCGGGCTGGCGCGGCCCAGGGCGAGCAGGCGGGTTCTGGCCCTCTGCACGACTGGGCCAGCCACGCGGCGGACGCTCTGCGCTATGCCGTCACTGGTTTCCGCCCGCAGCAGGAGGTAGCCCCCGGCGCTCGCCGCGCCCGCACCAATTATGATTTTTTTGGAGGCAACTGATGCGCTTATGCTACGCGCCCATTGCGGATCAACCCGCCCGCGACGCCGTGTTTCTCCGCATGCAGGCCGAGGGGCTCACAGCCTGCGCCATGAGTTCCCTGGCCAGCCCCTCGCTTGCGCAATGGCAGGACATTACAGCACCCACGCGCGGCGTACTGGTGGGTTGTTACGCCACAGTCAGGGGGCAAACCGGCGCAACCCCTGCAGATCCCGCGCACCTGCTGGCCTGCGCCATGTTCAGCCCCCGGCGCGGGCGGGTGTGGGAATTTGACTTCACGACCTTCCGCCAGACGGCTGGTCTGGCTGTCCCCATGGCTCGCGGAGTTCTGGGCTGGGCCTTTGAGCACCTTGACTGCTCTGCCGTCATGGGGCTGTGCCCCGCCCCCAACCGCCACGCATGGCGTCTGGCCGAAAGCTGCGGTTTTCGCCTGCTGGGGCGCTTGCCCGGGGCATGTCTACACGCCCGCAAAAGGTCGTGGGTCGACGGCATGCTTGTGCTCTGCACGCCGCAACATCTGACAGCAGCCGACAACTGTGATCTTCAACAATCTTAGCCGCAAGGAGCCTATCATGGGATTTGGAGGAGGCGGCACGCCCGACGTGCCCGCAGTTGCGCCCGTGCCCAAACCGGAAGTGGAAAAACCCGTAACCGAGGCCGCCTCGGCGGCGCGTCAAAACCAGAGGGACAAGGCCGCCAAGGCCGCAGGCATCAACGGCTCTGTGTACACAAGCCCGCTCAGCCGTAGAGACGCCACCACCAAAACCTTGCTGGGGCAGTAATATGACCGACTCGCCCGATATTGCGGCAAGGCCGGCCGCCCAGACAGCAGGCCAAAACCCAGAGGATGTGCAGGCGTTGTCGCGCCGTCACGATGCCCTGCTGCAGCGCCGCGCCCCATGGGACGCAGCATGGCAAAGTCTGGCGGACCATTTTTTGCCCACCCGCTGCCGGCTCAACCCGCAGACGGATGCGACGGAAGAAGGCCCCATGCTCAACCGGGGGCTTGTGGACGCCACGGGCATTCTGGCCATGCGCACTCTGGCGGCTGGCCTGCAGGGCGGGCTGACCAGCCCCGCGCGTCCGTGGTTTCGCCTGAGCCTTGACGATGTGGAGCTTGCCCGCAGCCGTGCGGGTCAGGCATGGCTCGACGAAGTAGCCACGCGCATGCGCTCGGTTTTTCAGCGTTCCAACTTCTACAACGCCATGCACACCCTGTACGGAGAGCTGGGCACCTTTGGCACCGCCTTTGTTTTTGAACTGGCCGACCCCGTGCATGGATTTCGATTTATCCCTCTGTGCGCCGGTGAATACGCCCTCGACTGCGACGCCGCGCGCAGGGTGGATACGGTTTTTCGCCGCAGCGCCATGACCCTGCGCCAGATCTCCCAGGCATTCGGTCCCGAGGCCATGCCCGACACCCTGAGAGAGGCGGCGCGGCGTAATCCCGAAGAAAGGCGCAATGTCATCCAGGCGGTATACCCGCGCGAAAATGAGCGCTTATCGCAGCAAGACCCGGTCCGCATGCCCGTGGCCTCGGTCTACTGGCTGGAAGGGCGCGACGGCAACCGTCAGGCTCTGCGGGTTTCGGGCTTCCGGTCGTTTCCCGGTTTTGGGCCGCGCTGGGACGTGGCGGGCAACGACGTGTACGGGCGCTCGCCCGCCATGGACTCCCTGCCCGACTGCCGCATGCTGCAGCAGATGGGCGTCACAACGCTCAAGGCCATCCACAAATCCGTGGACCCGCCCATGAGCGTGGCGGCAGGCTTGCGCTCCGTGGGCCTCGACCTGACGCCCGGCGGCGTCAACTATGTGGACAGCGCACCGGGGCAAAGCCCCCAGGCGGCCACGCCCCTGCTGCAGATCAACCCCGATCTGGCCACAGCCCGCAAGGCCATGGAATCGGTGCAGGACCAAATACGCAAGGGGCTCTACAACGATCTGTTCAAGCTCATTCTGGACGGGCGCAGCGGCGTTACCGCCAGCGAAATAGCCGCCAGGGAAGAAGAAAAACTCATTCTTGTGGGGCCGGTGCTGGAACGCCTGCACGACGAGCTGTTTATCCCGCTGATGGACCGCACCTTTGAGTGCATGCGCGACCTCGACATGCTGCCCCCCTGCCCGCCGGAGCTGGCTGGCCGTCGCCTGAGGGTGGAGTTTGTGTCGCTGCTGGCCCAGGCGCAAAAGCTCGTGGGCATCAGCGCGGCGGATCAGTATCTGGCCCTTACCCTCAGGGCTTCGGCTGCCTGGCCGGAAGCCCTGGACACCCTCAACGTCGATCACCTGCTGGACAATTATGCCGAAAGCCTTGGCCTGCCCGTGAGCCTCACGCGCTCGGCGGAGGAACGCGCGCAGCTGCGCAACGCCCGGGCCGAGGCCGCGCAGGCGCAGGCAGTAACCCAGGCTGTGGAAAAAGGCGTGGGCATGGTGCGCGAGCTTTCGCAAAGCACGCTGACCGGCCCCGATGGCCGCCAGGGCAGCGCGCTTGACGCTCTTGCGCGGCTGCTGCGCCGCGCATGGCCGGGCTCCGCCGCGCATGATGCCACTAAGGATGCCCCTGCGCAGCAGGCGCGGCCCGAACCGCCAGGCTTCAGAAAAAATGCTTTGGCTGCCCCCCCCCGCACCGGGGGCCGGGCATGAGCTCCAGCCCAAAAGGAGCTGCTGATGGATGCCCCCCTGATGGACGTTTTTGCCCCATACGAACAGGCGGAAAATCCCTCAAAGCCAGCCAGTCAGGCCGTCGCCCTCGACCGCGCCATGCGCATGGCGGTGGACGGGCTTATGGGCACGTCTCAGGGCCGTTTGCTGCTGCGCTGGCTGCTGCATCTGTGCCGCAACTTTTACGCCGAGGATGTGGGGGACGCGCCCCAGCAGGCGGAAAGCGCCCGACTTTTTTATACCGAGGGCCGCCGCATGGTGGGCATGCGCCTTATACGGCTGCTGCAACAGGCCAACCCCGGCCACCTCCCATTACTGCTGCAAACCAAGGAGAACGACGCACATGATCTCAGCACCTTCTGACCTTGCCATGCCCCAGGGCGACACTGCCCCGGCGGGCGACACGCAACATGAAGCGGCGGGCAACAGCGGCAACAACGCTTCCGCCCCCGCACCAGCGCAGCAGACCCCGCCCCCCGGCGAGGCAACCCCCGGCCAGAAGCCCCCGCAGGAGGACCCCTTTGCCCTGCGCCTGCGCGAGCACGAGGCCAGCCAGCGGCAGCACTGGCAACAACAGCTCGGCCAGTGGCGCAAGGAGGTCACGGAAGACCCGCAGCTGGGCGGCGCAAACCTGCCCGCAACTGTTGCCCGCGCCCAGCTTGCCCTTGACCGCTTTGACGAGGGCAAACGCATTGGCCAGCTGCTGGAGCAGACCGGCTACGGCAACAACCCCGACGTGCTGCGATTTTTCAACCGCCTTGCCGACGCCCTCATGGAGGACGGGCTGGTGCAGGGGCAGGCGGGCGGCGGCATGCCGCCGCTTGAGGAGCGCATGTACGCGGGCTGGAGCTCGCGCAACGGCAGGGCCTGAGCAGTACCCGCCGCAACGCGGCTTTCACTGACGCTCATTGCAAAACGCACTAACACACGAGGGTATTATGGCTAATTCCATGGGTTTGGTGGTGTCCCTGGCTGAAATGGAACAGTTCTACCGCGGCGACAAGGCCGGGCAGATCATCGAGCTGATGAACAAGACCAACGACATCATGGACGATGTGCTCTGGATGGAATCAAACCAGAGCGACGGCCACCTCACCCGCATCCGCACAGGCCTGCCCGAAGTTTACTGGCGCAGGCTCTATCAGGGCACGCCGCCCTCCAAGTCGCAGTGGAGCCAGGTCAAGGAAGGCTGCGGCATCCTTGAGGCCATCATGGAGCTGGACGTGGAAGAGCTGCGCCTCTACGGCAGCCGCGACAAGGTATTTCGCATGAGCGAAGGCGTGGCCTTTGCCGAGGCCATGCGCCAGAAGGTCGCCACCACGCTGTTTTATGGCAACAGCAACATCAACCCCGACGAATTCAACGGCCTTGCCATGCGCTATCCGGCGCAGGACGCCAAAAACGTGCTTGATGCAGGAGGGCGCGACGCCGACGGCTGCACCTCGCTGTGGCTTATTTCGTGGGGTGCGCAGTCGGTTCACGGCATCTACCCCAAGGAGAGCAACGGCGGCCTCTCGCACGAAGACCTCAAAACCTACATGGCCCAGGACCCGGATGGCCGCAAATATCAGGTGGTGGGCGACAAGTACAACTGGCGCTGCGGCCTTGCGGTGCGCGACTGGCGCGGCATCGTGCGCATTGCCAACCTGCCGGTGTCCGCGCTTGGCAAACGCAAGGGGCAGAGCGGATTTGTGGATCTGCAAAAGCTGACCATCGAAGCCAAAAACCTCATGCCCCAGCATTTGCGCCAAAAGGCTGTTTGGTACGCCAATGCCGACGTGCTCACCGCCCTTGAGCTGCAGAATTCCGACGCGGGCAACGTGCAGCTGCAGTACGGCGAATTTTTCGACTCCAAGGCCGTGCCCGTGCTGCATGGCCGGCCTGTGCGCCAGTGCGACGCCATTCTCTCCAGCGAGGCCGTGCTGTAGCGCACGGGTCATGAGCGGAGGCAGCGGTTTCCAGAGCCTCTGCCCCGCAAAATATCACGCTTTCGGCCCCCAATTTTTACCCAAACGCCTGTCAAAGGAGCCACCATGTCCATCATTGACCGCAACAGCATTTTTTTTGAAGGCCCCCTTACCGCCAACGCCGCAGGCAACCCTGTGCCCCTCACCGGCCTTAAAATTCCGGGCCGCATGGAACCCATACCCCTGCGTCTGTCTGTCACCGAGGCATTCTTGCCCGCCGAGACGCAGGGCCTGACCATCAGCATGGAGCAGTCCGACAGCGCCGACGGCCCCTGGACCGCCGTTGCCGACGCCAGCGTGACCATCGCCAACACGGCTGAAGCTCCGGGCCTTGCCCTGGGCGCCCGCCCCTACCTGCGCTTTTTGCCTCAGGGCGCGCGGCTCGGCTGGCTGCGGCTTTCATTCGCCCTTACCCCGGTGGCGGGCAAAACCGTCAGCGCCGGGCGCATCTTTGCCGCCCTTACCCGTGAGGAAGACCTGCCCTACGAGCCCGCCATCATGGCAGGCTAGCCTTCCGCAGGCGGTAGCCTGCTCGCGCGCCTTCGCAAACCTTCCGGGCGGGTCTGCCTCCCGGAAGGTTTGCGGTCATCCCACTTCAGCACAGGATTCGTTATGACCATCAGCCAGATAAGCGTGTGGAACCGGGCGCTTGGTTTTTTGGGTACGCGCAGCGTTGCCTCCGAGCAGGAAAATACGCCCGAAGCCCTGCAGTGCCGTCTGTACTGGGATTCCGCCCGGCGGCAGGTGCTGCGGGATTTTCCCTGGAGCTTTGCCCAGCGCCGGGCCTGGATGCCCCTTGTGCCGCTGCCCGACGGCTACGCACCGGAATTTCGCTTTGCCTACGCCCTGCCCGACGACTGCCTCAAGGTGCATGAGGTGCGCCACGAGGGAATTGCCTCCCGTCCATTTTGCCTGGCCCAGAACGCGGCTGGCGACGGCTCTCTGCTGCTTACCGACGCGGCGCGCGCCCTCGCCCTGTACACCGAGGATGTACGCAACAGCCGCCTGTTTGACGACCTGTTTGCGCACATGCTCTCGCGCAAACTGGCGGCCCTCATCGCCGCGCCGCTGCTCAAGGGCAGCAGCCAGAAGGCCGCCGAGCTGGAGCAGCTCTATGCCGACAGCCTTCCCCCGGCCCGCAGCGCCGCCGCCTCGGAGCGCAGCGACCGCCCTACGGAAGACCCCTGGATTGCCGCGCGCTGAGTCAGGCGCAGCAACACCTTTAACCCAGCAAGGAGTCAGGCATGACCCTGCCCTACAGCCCAAGCCGCGCCGTGTACCAAGGCAACGGGGCGGCTACGGCTTTTCCTTTTGCCTTCAAGGTCTGGAGCACAGACCAGCTCAGCGTCAGCGTCACTTCTCCCGACGGGTTCACCGCTGCGGCGCAGGGCTGGACGGCAAGCCTTGGCGAATGCGGCGGCACGCTGACCTATCTGCACGAGGGCGCGCCGTTGCCTGCGGGCTGGCGGCTGGCCATCGTGCGCGACATGCCCTTTGCCCAGAGCATAGACCTTGTTTCGGCCTCGCGCTTTGATCCACAGGTGATCGAGGACGGGCTCGACCAGGCCACTGCCGAATTGCAGCAGCTCAACGAAAAAATTACCCGCGCCGTCATATTGCCAGCCACCAGCGACCAGTCGCCCGAAGATGTGGTGCGCTCCGTGTGCAACAGCCGCGACGAGGCGGCGCATCACGCCGCAGCGGCTGCAATCTGCGCGCAGGAGGCAGCGGCCAGCGCCACGGCGGCCGCCAACAGCGCCAACACGGCAGCGCAGACAGTGCAGACAGCAGCCGCAGACGCCGTAAACGCGGCCACGGCGCAGGCCGACGCGGCAGAACTGGCCGCACAGGCGGCGGCACAATCTGCAGAGGCTGCAGCTGCCGCCTCGGGCGGCATGGCCCCGCGCATGGATGCGGCGGAGCAGATAAACACGCAGCAGGACAACCGCCTGGATGTGGTGGAAAACGGCGTTGCCGCCATATCCACAACGCTGATCGGCAGCATACAAACCCTGCTGTGCGCCGACGGCTACGTGCCTAACGGCTGCGTACCGGCCAACGGCGGCGAGTACACGCGGGCGCAGTTCCCTAACCTGTATGACACCTATCTTGCTGGCGGCAAGCTGCTTACCTGCACATACGCCGCATGGGCCACACAGGCCGGTTTAACGGGAAACTGCGCCAGGTTTGCGCTCGATGCTGATAACCAGAAATTTAAGGTCCCGTTGCTCAAGGACGGCGACAGCATCACGCAGGCTTCCAGCTCCGCAGAGCTGGGCAAAAGCGTAAAGGCAGGGCTGCCGAACATCACGGGTACACTCGACGCTAACGTACGCACATTGGACTATGCCCATATCGCATCTGGAGCGTTTTCCAGATCGGTGTCGCCCATCGTCTGGCAAGGGGTGTCGGACAGTGGCGGATCAAACCAGAGCAGATTCACATTCCGCGCAAGCGACTCAGATTCAACTTACGGCAACTCCACCACTGTTACCGATGAGCAGGTACGCTTGCGGCATTTTGTGGTTCTGGCCTCCGCGCAGAACAGCGCCAGCGTGTTCGACTGGTCGAATTACATGGCGGCGCTCGCTGGCAAAGCCAACGTAGATTTGAGCAACGCCACGGGCAACGCCATTGGTCTGTACCTGTACGCCCGCGATGAAAAGACATCGGGAACGCATGGGGGAACGTCCGCTGCTGCCGCATGGCAAACACGCGACCTTAACACAGTAAAAAACAACAGCCTGAGTGGCGCGTCGCTGGCGAGCAACAGGGTTACACTCCCTGCCGGTCGGTATTATGTGCGTGGCAAAACTCCGGCGTACGCAGCCTCTAATACCCGGTGCGCAATATACGATGCTACAAACTCTGCATATCTGCTGCATGGAAATTCCATGACTGCAAATCAGTCGTACTATGGCTACGTTTGCCCAGAAGTGGAGGGCGAGTTTACGTTGGCGGCGCAAACGTCAATTGAACTTAGGATGTACACAGGCAGCGCAATAGGTTCATACGGTCTCGGATTCGCCGTAGGGGCTGCAAATATAAGCGAAGTCTACTCGGAGCTGCGCATATGGAAAATGTAATCGACATTCGCATAGCCCTTGAGCAGCTGGGAACCGGCTGGCAGTTTGGCGGCTCGGTAACGGCGGGCACGCATGAGGCTTGGGACGCCGTGTTGTGGGAGGGCACGCGCAGCAAACCCTCGTGGGGCGAGCTGTGCGCAGCGCATGCCACGGCCACAACTGCAGCGCAGTTCATCGCCCTGCGCTCGAATCGTGATGCACTGCTTGCTGATACGGACAAGATGCTGCTGCCCGATTACCCCATCACGGCTGAGGCTCTGGCGCAGGTCAAAGCCTACCGCGCCGCCCTGCGCGCCCTGCCGGAGCAGCCCGGCGCGCCGTGGGACGGGGGCGGTGCGGCGACGCCTTGGCCTGCCGCCCCCAGTACGCCACAGGCGGAGCAGCCATGCGCGTAGCCCTGCAAAACTTTACCGGCGGCGAAATCGCGCCCACGCTTTCAGCCCGATACGACCTCTCCCGCTACCGCAACTGCGTTGCCTGCATGGAAAACATGTTGCCCGGTCTGCACGGCGATGTGGCCAGAAGGCCCGGAACCCAATTTTTGGCCGAACTTGACGCCAGCGCCGTGTTGCTGCCCTTCAGCTTTAGCGCTCTACCCTCGCAGAATTTTGTTCTCGTACTGGGCCAAAAAACCTTGCGTATTGCCACCATCGAGGGTTTTACCGACGCGGGCGTCATTGCCACGCCCTATGCGGCGGAAGATCTGCTTGCCATCTGCCACGCACAGGTGGGCGACGTGGTCTACCTGGCCCACCCGGCCTACCCCCTGCACAAAATTATACGGCGCGAGGCCGCAGGCGGCTCCTACGCCTGGAGTCTCGAGCAGGTGGAGCTCAACACCTCGCTGCCCGCGCCCGCCGCGCCAAGCCTGTCGTTTTCGGGCAGCGGCGGCAGTTACACACTGCGCTACAAGGTGACGGCGGTGGACGCCAACGGCAGGCAGTCGCTGGCATCCCCCGCAGGGGAGTGCCCCTCGGCGCGCCACCCATCCGACTGGGTGGTGGGCAACAGCACAAACATAAGCTGGTCCGCCGTGGACGGCGCGGCAGAATACAACATCTACCGTGAAGAAGCGGGCTATTTTGGCTTTATCGGCGTATCGTCCTCCACCAGCTTCAGCGACCAGAACTACAAGGCCGACACCACCGACACCCCCGGCGAAGACTGGAACCCCTTTGCCGACGGCAACAATCCCGGCGTGGTGGCCTTTCACCAGCAGCGGATGGTGCTGGCCGCAACGCCTGCCACGCCACAGGCTTTCTACATGTCGCGCGCGGGCGATTTTGAGTCGTTTCGCAAGTCACGCCCGCTGCAGGACGACGACCCCGTGGAATACCTCATTGCCTCCGGCTCCATCGATTCCGTCACCTGGATCGCCAGCTTCGGCGATCTGCTGGTGGGCACGGCGGGCAGCGAGTACAAGGCAAGCGGCGGCGACGGCACAGCCATAACGCCGCAAAAGGTCAGCATCACGGCCCAATCGTACTGGGGCAGCGCGGGGCTTGCGCCCATCATCATCGGCAATTCTGTGCTGCACGTGCAGCGCCACGGCTCGCGCGTGCGCGACCTTTTTTATTCGCTTGAAAAAGACGGCTACGCGGGCAACGACCTTTCCATCCTTGCGCCTCATCTGTTTGAGGGCCACACCATCAAGCAGTGGGCCTACCAGCAAACGCCCGGCTCAACCATCTGGTGCGTGCGCGACGACGGCCTGCTGCTGGCCTTTACCTACATGAAGGAGCACGACATCTGGGGCTGGTCGCGCCACATCACCGACGGCAATGTGCTCTCGGTGGCGGCTGTGGCCGACAAGACCGGGGATGCGCTGGCCATGGTGGTGCAGCGAAAAATAGCCGGACAGACACGCTATTTTCTTGAGCGGCTGGCCCCGGTCTGGACAGACAGCCAGCCCATTGCCGACGCCTATTTTGTGGATTGCGGCCTGAGCATACGCGCCGCCGCCCCCACCAGGGAAGTGGCTGGGCTCGAACACCTGGAAGGCTGCTCGCTGGCCGTGCTGGCCGACGGCAGCCCGGTTGAAGGCTGCGTGGTGCGCGGGGGACGCATAGAACTGCCCTACGCCGCCACGGCAGTACAGGCCGGTTTGCCCTATGTTTCCGTGCTTTCGCCCCTGCCGGTAGAGAGCGACCTCAACTCTGGCACAACTCTGGCGCACGGACGCGCCTACGGTTCATGCTCGCTGCGACTCTACCGCAGCGTGGGCGGTCAGTACGGCCCCAGCCGCACAGAGTTGTACGACCTGCCTTTTATGCCGGAGCGCTGGTCAGAGGCCGTACAGCCTTTTTCCGGCGATCTGGCCTGCGCCCCCTGCGGCGGATGGGACAATCAGGCGAGCATCTGGCTTGTGCAGCAACGGCCCCTGCCATTTCGCATCCTGGCGCTCACACTGGATATCACCTTTGCCTGACGAATCAACCCGTTACGCCCCAGCAAGGAGCACGCATGCTGACCATTGCAACAGAAACCTTTTCGCAGCTGGCGCACGAGGCCAGTCATCTTGCGGCTGCGCACTGGGACGAGGTGGAGGCCCCCCTGCACGGGCAGCAAACCTACGCCCTTGACCATACACGCTATGCTACCCTTGAAAGGCTGGGCATGCTGCACATCAGCGCAGCGCGCGGCCATACCGGCGCGGCAACGTGCCCGGACAGTCAGGGCCCAGCCGCCGACGGCAACCACGTCCTGCAGGGGCGGGGCAGTATCCCGCAAACACCGGGCAGTTGCAGGCCGCTGGCAGGCTACGCCGCCTTTACGCTGGTGGCCTGCCCCCACCGCCCGCAAACCCTGCTGGCGGCGCTGGACGGCCTGTATCTTGCCCCTTGGGCACGCGGCGGTCTGTTTGCCCTGCGGCTGCTGCGTCATGCGGAGACGGCCCTTGCCGCACGCGGGGTGGGGCTTGTGCAGTACAGCTCGCCAGCCGCCCGCCCATGTCATGCGCTTTACCGCCGTCTTGGGGCACAACCCACAGAAACCATCTGGCACAAGACGCTGCGGCTCAAGGCCAACACTGCCGCAGCGGACAGACAGGAGGAGACCCAATGGCCATAGCAACCAGCACAGCCGCCATGATCAGCGCCGCAGTGGCCCTTGCCGGGGCCGCAGCCGGAACGGCGGGCGCGGTGCAGCAGGCCGAAAACCGCCGCCAACAGGAGGAATACCAGTCGGAGCTGGCGGCCCGCAACGCCCAACAGGCCGAGCTGAACGCCGAGGCTGCGGACGATGCAGCCCGGCAGGAGCGCCGTGCGGGCTATGAAGCGGCTCAGGCCAAAAGACAGGAAGCCGCCCGCATCATCGGCTCGCAACGCGCTGAGGCCGGGGCCTCAGGAGCGCAGACCGATGTTGGCTCCGCCCTGGATAAAAATCTGGACACCGCCGAAAAAGGCGAGCTGGACGCCCTCTCCGCCGAGCAACAGGGCCAAAGCAGAGCCCACATGCAAGACATGCGCGCCTGGAGCCTGCGCAACCAGTCGGCAGAGGCGGCATCCACCGCCGACTTTGCGGGGTCGCGGGCGGATACCGACTACCTTGGCCTGAGCAGCACCCTGCTCAACGGCGCGACGCGCGTCGGCCGTAATTTTTACACCATTGGCTCGCGCGGGCCGCTGCTGCCGTAGACAATCCACCCGCCACGTCAAGGCCCCCGCCGTCGCATTTGCGGCAGCGGGGGCCTTATTGTTGATATCTGTGGAAACCCCTGCGTAATGCCAGATAAAAACACGGCATTTACCTATTGACGACGCGCGGCCTGACATTACTTTTTATGGGCAGACGGTGCGAACAGGTGTAATCTGAACGCACGTCAAGGAAACGAGCCGACGGGGGAGCACGCATCATGGCAGTATCGTACAAGGATTATTATAAACTTCTGGGTGTGGAACGCGGAGCGGCTGCCGAGGAGGTATCCAAGGCTTACAAAAAGCTTGCCCGCAAATACCACCCCGACCTCAACCCAGGCGACAAGCAGGCTGAGGAGAAGTTTAAGGAAATCAACGAAGCCTATGAAGTGCTCAAAGACCCGGAAAAGCGCAAACTGTATGACCAGCTTGGCCCCAACTGGCAGCACGGCCAGCAGTTTCAGGGTGAACCGGGCTTTGAGAATGTGCATTTTACGTTCAACGGCAAAAATTTTGACGGTTCAGGCTTTTCAGACTTTTTTGAAACCCTGTTTGGAGGCGGCGGCCAATTTGGTGGTCAATATGGCGGCCCCTTTGGCGGGCAGGCCAGCGGGCGCGGGGCCAATTTTGGACCAGACCCCTTCGGCGGGTTTTCCGCCCGTCAGCGGCGCGGCCGCGACGTGGAGGCGGAGCTGGCGCTGAGCCTTGAGGAAGTACTGCGCGGCGGTCCGCGTTCGGTTTCTATAAACATGCCCGCAGGCACAAAAACCCTTGAGGTCAATGTGCCCTCAGGCATCCGCGAGGGGGCAAAACTGCGCCTCGCAGGGCAGGGGGACCCTGTGCCGGGCGGCACGCCGGGCGACCTTTTTTTGCGAGTGCGCTACCTGCCCCACGCGGTTTTCAAGATGGACGGCGACAACCTGCAGTGCGACCTGGCACTGGCCCCATGGGAGGCCGCGCTTGGCGCGCGGGTTGAGGTTCCGACCCTTGAAGGCAGCGTAGAGATGCAGATTCCCGCTGGTTCCAGCTCCGGGCGCAAGTTCCGCCTGCGCGGCAAGGGCCTTGGAGCGGGCGACAAACGCGGCGACCTGCTTGCAAGAGTCATGATCCGGGTTCCAGCCCAGATTACGGACGAAGAGCGCGACCTGTGGACCAAGCTGGCCGAAATTTCGGCTTTCAAGGCCCGCCCATAAGGAGCACCAGACAGTCGCCCGGCGGCTGCACACAGGGTTTGCATGCGTATTCCAGCGGCGCCGCCGCAGGCGGCAACCGATACGGTTACTGGTGGAGGACACAAATGAGCATGACCCCAAAAAAATCTTCACTGCCCGTGCCTTCAACGGTCATGGTCTGGCAGGAGTTTATTGAAGCCACGGGCATTGCGCCCGAGAGGCTCCAGGAACTGCTGGGCCTCGGCTGGATTGAAGCCCGCACCAGCGCGGCGCAGGATTTCCTTTTTCGCGATGTGGATATTTACCGCGTGCGCAAGCTTGAGCGCATCTGCTGTGATTTTGAGCTGCCCGTGCTTGGCGGCACCATCATCGTGGATCTGCTGGAGCGCATTGATTCCCTGGAGCGCAGGGTGCAACGGTTGCAGCATTTTGAAGAAGACTAGCCGGTAGAGCGCATGCCGACTCCCGGCCCCCAAATACATTTCGTCCGCCCTTGCGCGGACAAGGTGGAGGAAGCTTATGGACATCAACAAATTTACGGATAAAGCCCGGGAAGCCGTGGGGCAGGCCCAAAGTATTGCCGCAGGCATGGGCCATCAGGAGACGGATGCAGAGCATCTGGCCCTGGCCCTCACCCAACAGGAAAACGGCATCGTGCCCCGCATTCTGGAGCAAATGGGCGTGCAGCCCAAGGCCCTCAGCGTGGCCATTGAAGGAGCGCTGCGCAAGCGGCCCTCGGTCTCCGGCGGCGGCATGGACCCCAACAAGATCATGATTACCCAGCGGCTGGCGAAAATTCTGGGCGACGCCCAAAACGAAGCCAACCGCATGAAGGACGAATACGTAAGCGTAGATCACCTGTTTGCCGCGCTTACCGATGTTTCGCCCTCCTCGCCCCTTGGCGAAGTTTTTAAGGAATACAAGATCGCCCGTGCCCGCTTTGTGGCAGCCATGGACGAGTTGCGCGGCGGCGCGCGCGTTACCAGCGCAACCCCGGAGGACACCTTTGAGGCCCTGAACAAGTACGCACGCGACCTTGTGGAGGCTGCCCGCCAGGGCAAGATGGATCCGGTCATTGGCCGCGATGCCGAAATACGCCGCGTTATCCGCATTCTCTCGCGCCGCACCAAGAACAACCCGGTGCTCATAGGCGAGGCTGGCGTGGGCAAAACCGCCATCGTAGAAGGCCTGGCCTTCCGCATAGTGAAGGGCGACGTACCCGAGGGCCTCAAGGGGCGCAAACTCTTTGCCCTTGATATGGGCGCGCTCATTGCCGGCGCAAAGTATCGCGGCGAGTTTGAAGAGCGCCTCAAGGCCGTGCTCAACGAGGTGGAAAAAAGCGAAGGCCAGATCATCCTGTTCATCGACGAGCTGCACACCATCGTGGGCGCGGGCAAAACCGAAGGGGCCATGGACGCGGGCAACCTGCTCAAACCCATGCTGGCCCGAGGCGAGCTGCACTGCATTGGCGCAACCACTGTGGACGAGTACCGCAAGTATATTGAAAAGGACCCGGCCCTTGAGCGCCGCTTCCAGCCCGTGATGGTTGAAGAACCCACGGTGGAGGACGCCATCTCCATCCTGCGCGGGCTCAAGGAGCGCTTTGAGGTGCACCACGGCGTGCGTATCAGCGACTCGGCCATTGTTGAGGCGGTTGTCCTTTCGCACCGCTACATCACCGACCGCCAGCTGCCGGACAAGGCCATCGACCTTATCGACGAGGCCGCGGCCATGATCCGTACCGAGATAGATTCGCTGCCCGCCGACCTGGACGAGGTAAACCGCAAGGTCATGCAGCTTGAGATCGAGCGCGAAGCACTGCGCCGCGAAACAGACGCCGCCTCGCGCGAACGGCTTGAAAGGCTTGAAAACGAGTTGGCCGACCTGCGCGCGCAGCAGGCCAACATGCGCAAACAGTGGGAGAGCGAGAAAGGCTCCATCGACCATGTGCGCCAGACCAAGGAGCAGATCGAGCAGACCAAGCTTGCCATCGAGCAGGCCGAGCGCGCCTACGACCTCAACAAGGCCGCCGAGCTCAAGTACTCCAAGCTGCTTGAGCTGGAAAAGAAGCTGGCGGCCGCATCCGACGCGGGAGCCGAAAACGAAGGGCCGCGCCTGCTCAAGGAAGAAGTGCGCCCCGACGACGTGGCCGAAATTGTGGGCAAGTGGACGGGCATACCCGTGACCCGGCTGCTTGAATCCGAACGCGAAAAGCTGCTGCGCCTGGGCGACCAGCTGCACGAGCGCGTGGTGGGGCAGGACGAGGCCGTTACCGCAGTGGCCGATGCCGTGCTGCGCGCCCGCGCGGGGCTTTCCGACCCGGCGCGGCCCACGGGTTCGTTCATCTTTCTTGGCCCCACGGGCGTGGGCAAAACCGAGCTTTCCAAGGCCCTGGCCGAGGCCCTGTTTGATACGGAAGACAACATGGTGCGGCTCGACATGAGCGAATATATGGAGAAGCACTCCGTATCGCGGCTCATCGGCGCGCCTCCAGGCTACGTGGGCTATGACGAAGGCGGCCAGCTTACCGAGGCCGTGCGCCGCAAGCCCTATTCCGTCATTCTGTTTGACGAGATAGAAAAGGCGCACCCCGACGTGTTCAACACCCTGCTGCAACTGCTGGACGATGGACGCCTTACGGACAGTCAGGGCCGCACGGTGGACTTTCGCAACTGCATAGTGATCATGACCTCCAACATCGGCTCCATGCACCTGCTGGAAGGCATCTCGGCCGAAGGCATGCTCAAGGAAGGCGCGAGGGAAAGGGTTATGGAGGAACTGCGGGCGCACTTCCGCCCCGAGTTTCTCAACCGGGTGGACGAAACCGTGGTCTTTTTGCCCCTGCGGCGCGACCAGATTGCCCGCATCGTGGATCTGCAGGTCAACCGCCTGCGCAAACGGCTTGAAGACCGCAAGATAAAGCTTGAGCTTACCGACGCGGCCCGCAAGTTTATTGGCGACGCCGGGTACGACCCAGTCTACGGCGCGCGGCCCCTCAAGCGCTACGTGCAGCAGGCAGTCGAAACCCCGCTGGCCAAGGAGCTGGTGGGCGGCAAGATTCGCGACGGCCAGACCGTGGTTGTGGACGCGGCAGACGACAAGCTGCAGTTCCGCACCGCATAAGCGGCCAAGCAACAATACGCCAAACACAAGGGGGATTCCTGAGCAGGAATCCCCCTTTTTTGTCGCCAGTTGAGCCTTGCGGGTTTGATCCGCTACTGCGCTTAACTTCTGTAGGCGTTGCCCAGGGCGTCCGCCGACATAATGGCTGCGGCGACGCTTTCTTCCGTAACGGGAAAGGGCATGCCGTGGATGGATTCTTCCGGCAGGCAGGCCTTGCGGGCCACCTTGCGCAGGTCTTCGGCGCTTATATCCACAACGCCGATGTCCCTGAGGCAGACAGGCAGGCCCACGGAGGTGCAGAATTCCAGCACTTCGTCAATTTCTTCCGTGGGCGCGTTTTCCAGCACCAGCTGGGCCAGGGTGCCAAAGGCCACTTTTTCGCCGTGCAGATAGGCGTGGGTCTCTTCCAGCGCGGTGAGGCCGTCGTGGATGGCATGGGCTGCGGCAAGGCCGCCGCTCTCAAAGCCAAGGCCAGAGAGCAGGGTATTGGCCTCAATGACATTTTCCAGCGCCGGGGTTGCCAGCTTGGCCTGACAGGCCAGCACGGCCTTGTAGCCGTCATCGAGCAGGGTGCGGTAGCAGGCGGCGGCGAGGGCCTGAGCGGCCATGGTGCCTCTGGCGGGGGCGCAGTCGCCGGTGCGCGCGCCGCAGGGCAGCCCCGCGTTTACGGGAGCGCACGAGCGCTGACTGGCGCGCGACTCAAAATAGGTCGAAAGTGCGTCGCCCATACCCGAAACCAGATACCGCAGGGGCGAGGCGGCAATGATGGAAACGTCCATCAGCACCACGTCGGGGTTGCGGAGAAAATAGGCGTAGTCTTCCATCTCGCCGCTGGGCTTGTAGATGACCGCCGAGTGGCTTGTGGGCGCGTCGGTGGCGGCGGTGGTGGGAACCACAATAAGCCCGTGCCCAGCGGCCACGCAGCGCGCCGTGTCCAGCGCCTTGCCGCCGCCAAGCCCCACGGTGCAGTGGCAGGAATGCTTGCGGGCCAGCTCGCTCAGGCGGGCGATTTCGTCGCGCGAGCACTCGCCCTGAAAATCCGTCTCCACAAAGGTAACGCCAAACTTGGCAGCTGTGGCGTCCAGCGCCTCGCGCACGCGCTTGACGCTGGTTTTTGTAGCGACCAGCAGGGCCGACGTTCCGTACTGCCTTACAAAATATCCAAGATTGAACAGTTCGTTTTCACCCTGCACATACTTGGACGGACAGATAAACGCTCTTCTCATGGCATGCTCCGCTACCGGCCTTGGACCGGGCTTGCAATTTTGTACGGCGACGGCCCAGGATCTTGCCCTAGGCGTCGGCCCTTGCACCCAACAGTGCTCGGGCGTAGTCCGCGCCGCTGAAGGGGCGCAGGTCTTCCATTTTTTCACCCAGCCCCACGTAGGTGATGGGCAGATGGTGCTGCATGGCTACGGCAATGGCCACGCCGCCCTTGGCCGTGCCGTCGAGCTTGGTGATGATAAGCTCGTCAATGCCTGCGGCCTCCTTGAACAGTTTGGTCTGCGAAAGGGCGTTCTGCCCGGTGGTAGCGTCGATCACCAGTATGGTGCGGTGCGGTGCGCCAGCGTGCTTTTTGCCCAGCACCTGACGTATTTTGCTCAGTTCTTCCATCAGGTTAACCTTGGTCTGCAGGCGGCCCGCCGTATCTACATAGAGCACGTCCACACCTTCCTGCAGCGCGCGGTCCATGGCCTCGTAGGCAACCGCAGCGGGGTCCGACCCGGCCGTGCGCGCATGAAACAGCGCCCCTACGCGCTCGGCCCAGACTTGCAGCTGCTCGATGGCGGCAGCGCGAAAGGTATCGGCGGCGGCAATCATGACCTTTTTGCCCTGCATGCGGTCGCGATGGGCCAGCTTGGCAATGGTGGTGGTTTTGCCCACGCCGTTGACGCCGATCATCAGCACGACCTCAGGCGGGTTAACGGCTGCGATGCGGCGCGGCGCGCGAAAAATCTCTTCCACCTCGGCCATGAGCAGCTCGCGCACCTTGACGGATTGCGTAACTTTTTCCTTGCGGGCGCGTTCTTTAAGGCGCTCCACCAGCTCGATGGAGGGCTCGTAGCCAAGGTCGGCCATGATAAAGAGTTCTTCCAGTTCTTCCCAGAATGCGTCGTTGAGCTCGCCATGCCCGGCAAACAGCGCGTCCAGCCCCTTGGCAAACTGCTCACGCGTACGCGAAAGCCCCTGACTGATTTTGAGAAACAGGCGGTTGCGCTCGTCCTCCTCGTCTTCCATGTCGAGGGCAAGAGCCAGCCGGTACTGGAGTTCAGAGCGGAATTCCTCCACCTGCCGATAATCCATGCGGGCGAGCCAGCCCTGAAAATCACGCACGAAATTCTGCGCTTCAGCCTCTGGCGCATCAAGGGCGCGCAGCAAAAAGGACAGACGCTGCCACAGCAGATCACCCGCCTCGTCCACGTCTTCAAGCACAATGCCAAGCCATACGGAGAGCCGGGGTTCCGCCTCGCGCAGGCGCAGGGTAAGAGCTTCGCCGGCGGGGCCGGCGGCAAGGGGATGGGATGCGGAAGACGCGTCCGCAGGGGTTGGCGCCGCCTGTCCGCCTTCCGGCGCGGAGGCAACCGCGTTTATGTCCGCCTGCGTCTCAGGCGCGGCCGCACCCTCGGCACCGCCAAATATTTTTTTAATGGCTGAAAAAAAACCCATATATTCTCCTTATCTTCCACCCTATTATTATACTGAGGGCCTACGTTCCTTGGCAGACGGCTGCCCTTCCAGAGCGTCAAGCACTTCGCGCAGCGCCAGCACGCACTCTTCCACCGTCCGCGCCACAGATCCGGCATCCGCGCCATTAATGGCCCACTGTACGGCGTGCGCGGCAGAGGTCAGCCTTTCCGCCCCCACGCAGGGCGCGGCTTTTTCCAGAATCCGCCCCAGGCGGCACAGGTTTTCCGCGTCTTCAGCCGCGTAGAGCCGCAGCATCAGGTTGGGCGCGTGGGCAAAGGTTCTGCCAAACAGCCCAGCTGTGATGCGCCAGGCTTCAGGCCGACGCAGCAAAAAAGCATGTCCAAGCTCGGCGCTTATGACGGCCCCGGCGGTGATGCCGTCGCTCTGGGGTGCGGACGCGGCAACCTGCGCAGCGGGGACGGCCTGCGGGCTTGCCGCCACAGCGGCGTTGCCGTCGACAACTGCGGGAGCCGGGGGAGAATCCGCGCCGCCAGCGGTATTGACCAAAGTATCACCCGGCGTATTGGCCGGGGCATCTCCCTGCCCTGCAACCGGCGCGTCAAGACGGCCTGGGCTGCGGTCAAACAGCAAAAGCCGCAACCGGGCAAGGTCGCCCCAGTGCCACAGCAGGGCCAGCAGCACCAGCGTGCAGAACGCGGCGGACAGGGAGAACCGCGCCACCTCCCGGCGGGCCTTCTGGGCAAGGTCTTCGTCCGTGAGGCGGGGCGAAAGGTAAACCTCCACCGAACCAACGGGGCGCCCTTCCATCTTGAGAGGATTCATGCCCTGCACGCTGTTTTCGGCAATTTCATCGTCCCAGGGCACGGGTTCCCACTGATAGTTGCGCCTCTGCCCTTCCAGCAGCCCCCGGTTTGTCTGCACCTTGACGGCGTAAATGGACTCGTCCGCCATGGCAGCAATGACAATGGTGCGGGCTGCCAGCTCGTCCAGCTCCCACGCGGGCAACGACAGCAGGGCCGCCAGCTGGGCCGCCGTGCGCCCGGCCTCGCTGCTGAGGCGGTTTTCCGCCTCCTGCCTGTCCTCGTTGACGTTCCACAAGCCCATGAGCAAAAACAGCAGCAGTGCGGCCGCCCATACAATCAGGGCCAGCCTGCGGCGCAGAACGTGATTTATATGAGGCATACACATTGCCGCGAGAACACGTTCCCGCGCTCCTTACTGTTTGTGGGGTCTGCCACGCAGACGGTACACCATTGCGCGGGCAGCCGTAAGGGCATCGCCGTCGCGCATAATCAGCAGGCACGCCAGCCAGGACGCCGCGCCCCCAAGGATGGCCAGAGCCAGCTCAAGCCAGACGCCGCGCCCGCGCAGCATCTCCAGCAGTTGCCATGCGCTCAAACCCGTGACTGCGGCAGCCGCCAGCTGCCGCGCGACTGCGCCCGCAGCAGGCAGGCAGGTCCAGCCCGCAGAAGCGTGCAAAAAATTTCTTTTCAAGCCGCTGCGCAGCACATATAGCAAAAAACCGCACTGCAGCCATAAACCAAGACTCACAGCCAGCGCCGGGGCCATGACCCCAAGGCTCCCCGAAAGACTATGGACCAGTGCCGCCCCGACCGCAAGTGTGGCTGCCACTGCCCAAACGGCGCTGGCCGCAGTGCGCCGGGCCTCGCCCAGGGCATTGCAGGCCGCCAGCAGCGAACGGTTGACCGCAAAAGCGGGCAGACCCGGCAGGTACGCCCGCAGGGCTAGAGCTGTTTCATAGGCGGCGCTGTCGCCAAAGGCTCCGTGACGCAGCAGGCCCTCCACCAGACGCGGGCCCACGGCCCACAATCCGGCGGCGGCGGGCAGGCTCAGCAGCAGGGTCAGCCGCAACGCCGTGCCCAGCTGGACAGAAAACAGCGAAAAATCCCTGACCGCTGCCAGCCGACTCAAGGTAGGCAAGCTGGCCATACCCAGGCACACGCCCACCAGCCCCAGGGGCAGCTCCAAAAGCCGCTCGGCATAATAGAGGGCCGCCACCTGCCCCCGCCCCAGGCTTGATGCCAGCGACATGGCGGCCAGCATGGCCAGCTGCGGGGCAGAGGCGCCAAGCAGCCCGGCGGGCACGCGCCGCAGGCAGCCCCAGGCAAGGGACGCCGCCCGCGCGCGCAGCGTCGCCATATCCTGATTTTCATGCTGATTTCGGCACTCCGGCTGCCCGTCTGTCTGGTCAGGCAACAGCCGCCGTACAGCCAGCCACTGGGCAAACCACTGGGCAAGGCCGCCGCACAGCATGCCCACAGCCAGCGCGGGCGCGGCGGGCAGCAGGCCCAGCGCAGCCGCAGCCGCAAACAGCAGAATAACAATGTTGAACAGAGCGGGAGACGCCGCAGGCAGCCAGAACACCCCAAGGCTGTGCAGCAGGGCCATACCCAGAGCCGCCATGCCCGCCGCCAGCGTGTAGGGCAGGCAGATGCGCAGCAGATGTATGGCCTCGTGCCGCTCTGGCCCGTAAAAACCGGGGGCCAGCACGTCTGTAAGCCACGGCGCCGCAACCAGCCCCAATGCGGTAAGCAGCGCCAGCACAAGCCCCAGCCTTATGGCCAGGGCACGGGCCAGCAAACGCATGCCCCGGTTGCGGCCAGCCTGCGAAAAGGCCTGCCCAGGGGCTGGGCTATGACGCTCCAGATGCACCAGACTGGCCGTCAGGGTCATGGAAAGCGACCCCTCGCCCAGCATGCGGCGCAGCACATGGGGCAGGCGCATGGCCGCCACCAGCGCGTCGGCGGCAGCGCCGCCGCCCACAAGCCAGGCCATGCTCATGTCGCGCAATAGCCCGAGCACCCGCGAAACAAGGGCAAAGCCGCCCAGCAGGGCCGCCGTGCGGGCAAAGCCGCCCGCAGGCCGAGAGCCGTTTCCGGCCGCGCCGGAAGCGTCACCCACCGGGGCCGCGCTACGCTGCCCTTGTGTGCCGCCGCTGTCAGAAGCGATCATTGTTCCTCGTTGCAGTCCTGCAAAAGTTCAGGGCATCCATCACCTGCCGGGGGCGACGCCAGACGCGCCTACGGACGGTGCGGATCAGGCTCTGACTTCCACGCGGCCACGGCTTCGCGCACAAGGCGGTTCTGCTCTTCGGGCATGCCGTCCTTGAACGTTTCGGCAAACACGTGGATGCGCGTGCCGCCGCGCGGCGCAAACAGCCCCTTGACCCTGCACCAGCACGGATTAAGCAGGGTGCGCAGGTCTTCCAGCACATTGTTGGTGATGGTTTCCATAAAGGACTGGTGATTGCGGAAGGCGAACATGTAGAGCTTGAAGCTCTTGGATTCCACGCACAGTTCGTCGGGGATATATTCCACGGTGATGGTGCCGCAGTCGGGCTGGCCGGTCACCGGGCACAACGACGTAAATTCGGGAAAGCTGATGCTGATCACATAGGGACGCTGGGGAAAGCAGTTGGGAAAGGCCTCCAGCAAGGCTACGCTGGGGCCGCCTTCCGGGGACTGAAGCCGGCCTGTGCCGAGAACCTTCAGGTCCTGGGTCTGATCCTGGCTGCGGGTACTCATGGGATACTCCTTGATACACGGAAATGATGCTGCACGGCAGCGTGGGGGGCCGCCCGCGCGGGGCAGCAAAAGCTGTGCGCAGGCAAAGAAAAAACTTCACAACGCGCAGGTCGCGCAAGCCGGGCGCGTATCGGACTTGTAACCCATTGCGCTTGCGGCTACAATAATCTATTGCCCACTCTAATCCGATAGCATCCCATCGGTCAGCCCTTCGGAGCAACGTATGAATATCCTGCTGCACGTACACGCCTGCAAGCGGGGCCAATGTCTGCCCCTGCTGCCAGTCGCCGCCACGGATACAGATTTTTGCCGCAGTCACGGCCTCATGACGCCCGAACCGTGGGCTATGCCGCACCTGAGGGTGGGCACATGCTTTTGCGGAGCCTGCGGCACGGCCCTGCTCAAGGTTACCGGGCGCACCTGGATGCCCCTGCCTCCGGGGATGTCGGCCCTCGGCGGCAATGGGGAAGAACCCTGGCAGGCGGCCCATGCTGCCCAGTGCCTGCTTTTGACCGCGCTCACCGACCTGCCAGAGGGGCCGCTTGAAGTTACGGCGCGCAAGACCGGGCACAGCCTTGCCTGGGTGACGCTTTCCGACAAGGGCGCACGCGGCCAGCGGCTTGACCTGAGCGGCCCGGCCATTGCCGAGATGATTGGCTCCGCCATGCCGCTGTGCCACAGCCAGGGTTTTTTGCTGCCGGACGAACCGGCCCAGCTGCGCGCCCTGCTCACCGACCTGGCCCTGAGCATGGGTTTTGACATCATCTGCACCACCGGCGGCACGGGGCTTTCGCCGCGGGACATAACGCCGCAAATCACCGCCGCCCTGCTTGATACGCCCCTGCCGGGCTTTACACAGGCCATGCTGGCCGCCAGCCTTGCCAAAACGCCCCACGCGGTCATATCGCGCGCGGCCGCAGGTGCGCTGGGGCAAAGCATCATCATCAACCTGCCGGGCAGCCGCAAGGCCGTTGTGGAAAACCTTGCCGCCGTGCTGCCCGCCCTGCCCCACGCCCTTGCCAAACTGCAGGGCGACCCCGCCGACTGCGGCGGTTAAGGAGAACACATGCGTTTTTTTTCGCTCTCCGGCATGAGGCTTTCCACGCCTTTTGGCCAGTTTGGCGACATCTGCCGGATGATCAAGATCGAGCACTCTGTTTTTGCCCTGCCCTACGCCTGGGCTGGCGCTTTTTTGGCCGCGCGGGGGCTTCCCTCTGCCCGCAGCCTTGTTTTTCTGACCATCGGCATGATCGCGGCACGCTCGTTTGCCATGGCCTTCAACCGGCTGGCCGACCTGCCCTTTGACCGCGACAACCCGCGCACGCAGCAGCGCCCGCTGGTTACAGGCGTCATCAGCAAGGGACAAACCTGGGCCTTTTGCGCGCTGATGGCCGTTATTTTTATTGCCGCATGCGCGGCGTTAAACACCGTATGCCTGTGGCTCTCCGTGCCTGCGCTGCTGTTTGCAGCCATCTATAGCGTGCTCAAGCGCTTTACGGCCCTTTGCCACTTCTGGCTTGGGGCGACTCTGGGGCTTGCACCGCTGGCGGGCTGGCTTTCGGTCAACCCAACGAGCCTGGGGCTTGCGCCGGTGCTGCTGTTTTGGGGCGTGACCTTTTGGGTGGCTGCCTTTGACATCTATTATGCCTTTCAGGACATGGACTTTGACGTGGCCTTTGAGCTGCATTCCGTGCCAGCCTCGCTGGGGCCGGATACGGCGCTGACTGTGGCCGCTTTTTCGCACGCCATGACGTCCATCTTTCTGCTGCTGGCGGGCTTTGCCGCCGGGCTTTCGTGGCCGTGGTATGTTGTATGGCTGGGCATCAGCGTTATGCTGCTCGTTGAACACAGGCTCATGAAACCCCAGGACCTGCGCCACGTAAACACGGCGTTTTTTACACTCAACGGCATCATTTCGCCGGTCGTGCTGATCGGCGTGCTGCTGGGCATTTACATCTGACGGAGACGGCATGCCGCGCAAAAATCAGTATCAATGGAAATCCAGCGACGAGGCGGATGGTTTCGACTCCCTGACGCCCAGCCGCTCTGAAAAAAAACGCCAGAGCATTGCCCTGCAAAACATGGGCGAGGAGCTGACGCGCCTCGGGCCCCAGGAGGTCAAAAGCCTTGACCTGCCAGCCGATCTCAAGGAAGCGCTGACGCTCTACTCGCGCATTGGCGATCACGAGGGCCGCCGCCGTCAGATGCAGTTTATCGGCCGCGTCATGCGCGAGATCGACCCCGCGCCCATTCGGGCGATGCTGGATGCGCGCCGCGAGGTTTCCGCAGCCGCCACCGCCGCCCTGCACAAGGCCGAGCAGTGGCGCGACCGACTGCTCTCTGCCGACGAGGAGGAGCTGACAGGCCTGGTGGAAACCCTGCTGGCAACCAGGACAAAGGCCGCCCAGCCTGAGGAAGACGCGCCAGCTACGGGCAACAAGCCACTTGAGGCGGGCGAACTGCGCACCATGGCCCTTGCCGCGCGCAAAGAAGCCGCCGACAACAGCGCCCCGCACGCCCGCAGGGCATTGTTCCGCACCATCCACAAAATGCTGACTGACTAAGGGGGCCGTACATTCCAAGACCTGCGTGTTTTAAAAAAAGAAAAAAATCGTGAAGGAATGCTTGACGATCCACTACGGTTAGGATAGAAGCTTTCTTCGTTGCTACGCCCTTGTAGCTCAGTCGGTAGAGTGCATCCTTGGTAAGGATGAGGTCAGCAGTTCAATCCTGCTCAAGGGCTCCAGAAATTACAGAGGCTTACGGATACTATCCGTAAGCCTCTTTTCATTGCTACGATTTTAGCCCCGCAATAGCCCCGCTTTTTTTCGGTTTGGAGTCGTGATACACGAATACGTACTATTACCCCAAAAATGAGGCGGCCATGAAAAGTCTCCGAAAAAAGTCAAAGCTCAAAAAAAGTACAAGGAAACATCCTCATCTTTTTAAGCCTTCGGCTTCAGATCAAATTGAACTGCGAAAATCTCCACAAGGAATATCAAACACAAAAAGAGGCGAACCTCTTAGCACCGAAGGGATCGCCCCATCCAGCGACCATTCCTCGCCCAGCGACGGGCAAAAACGGGAGAAATTGAAAGAACTAATTGGCCGCGCAAGCTCCCTAGGGAAAAACTCGTGCTACACTTTTGACGAAGCCATAGAAAAAATTGCAAAAAAACTTGATGACGCTGAAGAGTCTTCCATTTTTTCAAAAAAACTTAAATACAGCCCAGCTCTTGCAATTTTTTTCAAATTATTCATTTGCAAATTGTTTTTTCAGGGAAAAGTTGATTGTGGAATAATTAATAGTGAAGGCGTGATATCTCCATTATGGGATATGAATATTTGCTATGAAAATTTTCATAAAAGAATAAACAACATTGCTAATACCCCTCTTGAAGCGATATCAATTTTTCATAAAAGGAATGATGAACATGAAGACATTGAAGATATATTTAAAGAATTTTTACAACATTTGAGTATCAATAAAAAAAACGATCATGGAATTCTTTTTTCCCTTACTGGCAAAGACAATCCTGTCACTCTGGGAGAACGCATGTCGGTTGTCAGTGGAGAAAATTGCGTTACCCATCCCGTTCGAATTGCCGAGCATGGTCCAGATAGGCATGCACAACTCACCGTGTTATCTGGGGAAAAAACATTATTTTACTGTAAAAATTGTAAAAATAAAATCATTGAACTTCCCCTATCAATGGATTTTTGTATATCGTTCAGTCCTCTTTTGGACACCCATGACCCCAGCATACTTAACCTCAACGAAACGTTACCTAAAAATTTTTCTACATTAATTGGAATGGCTGGTGGGATTTTTTTGCTTTTTTTGGCATCGCATGGCATAGTTGAAACCAAACTTTTTTCTATAGAGAAACGAAGGACAGTGTTCGAATGCTATGATGATTTTGTTGTCGCGAAGTATCGTGACACACTGCAATACTTTAACAGATTTTTATTGTTACAAAAAAAGTCATTTGATTTATTTTTAGATAGTTTCAACATCGATCATATTGAAAATTATTATACAAATCCTTCATGTCCGTTTATATTTAAATCTAAAACTAATCCTAAAACAAGTAAGACATCTATAGTTAATTATAAAATTGATATTTTGCAAAAAATTTTTTCCTCTGACGATATAAACAAAAACGATGATGACCGTGCCATAATTGAAGCAGAACTTCGCAGGGTACGCGAAAATCTCAGCATGATACATTTCTATAAAGAGTATTCAGAAACAATTCTTAAAAAGGACAATGATACACCTGCTAAATTTTGGGAACGCTTTAAATATAGAATAAAAATCATTATGAAGAAAAAAGAAATTCATGATTATAAAGTTGAAAAATTTTCCCATGACAAATCAAAAGATGAATAACATTCTTTATGAAAAAATATTATTTACAAAATCCATGTAACAATAATCTTGATGTGTACTTGCGATTCTACTGAATGCAACTATTGAACAAATAGTGTCTTGAATACTAATACTGTAACCATCAATGACTCTTTATATCGTCTTCCAATTGACAGATATTGCACCTTGGAAAATGCATCAGGCGACAACAACTAACAATTATCCATCGGAAATAGTCTCTGTTCTGCTGTTCTCTTTTCCAATAACATGATTACAGGAGGTAGAAATTCTCCTACCCCCTACCTATTCAGCCGCAGTACGAATTAATCATCCCAGTTATCTTTTATGGCCTGAAGTACAGCGATAACAACTGGTATCCAGTTCAGGTAATTCATTTACCCTCCCTTCATTTAGCAGCGCTGGATGCGCCTTTTTTTATTAAGTAAGAAGAAACGAAATATTCCCGTTCGACTCCAAGGGCTGAAATCGAGGGGGACCATCATATTGCACCACCTTTGAGCAAGGCTACCTGCAGCAGGGCAAACATGGCAGGCACCAGATCGGGCAAATCGTTGACCACTCTGCTGTTATGTGGCAGCAGGTGCGTGATGTGTTCATCCCGAATGCCCAGGCCATAAACTTCAAAGCCAAGTTTTTGTGTCACTCCCAGGGCATTGTTTGCAGCGAGCGGGTTGTCCGGCATGCCGTCAGTGATAACCAAGATCATCTTGCGTTGTTCTTTGAGAGGCAGCATGGTTTGCAAAACCCACCACAATGCCCCAGCCAAGGGCGTGCCGCCAGAAGCCCGAAGGTCGAACATATCTGGCACCGCCTGCCCGTGTCGCATGATGGGGAATACGGAATTGGTCGCCGTGGCAGCAGGAAAGGCCGTAACCGCCGGGTTCACGCCACGGATACGGCTCAGTGCCGTTGTCACGGCAAAGCAGGCCCGATTGGCAAGGTTAATCGGTGCGCCAGCCATGCTGCCGCTTACGTCCAGCAGGATATGAACTGCGGTGTTAAGCCCTTGCTGCTCAGTCGTTTTTTGGAAAACACGAGCATTGCCAACCTGCAGACGGTGTAGCGAATTGGCATGCAGTGTCCCTCTACGCCCGATGCTGCAACGCCTCTGGGTTTGCGCCTGCAGAAAGCCCTGAAGGCGTGTACGCAGCGCAATGCTGGCCTGTAACGCTTGCAGCTTCTGCTCTGCTGGCAAGGGGGCTGCATGTCGGGTGCCCTCTACCGCGACGGTAAGAGCGTCACCGGCAGCTTCGACACTATTATTGGTAAGTTCAATCGCCATGATTTCGCCGAGTTGCTGGGGTAGATCCTGCGCCTCCGCATGGAATAGTGCCTTAAGCGGTAACGCACGCGATGCACTCGGCGGTTGAGCCGTTTCAGCGATTCCAACAGGCTCGAATTGTTTATCTATTTGTGTGTTGGAATCGGTGTCCTCCTTTGTCGGCTGCGGCATGTCGCCTTGACCATTTTTATTCGTGCCTTCGCTGGTTGCAGTTGGTTGAGGTGGCTCCCACTGCCGGATGCACAGGACGATCTGTCTCGCGTATTCGACTGCCGCCGCCGTATCTGGGCAATGGATATAGACTTTGACCAAGATGGCATCCAGAGCCTCTTTCAATCCGGGGGAGTGCTGCTCCATGATGCTTGCCGCGTTTTGGCGTGCCGGGGTCACCTCATCCACATCCCAGGCTCGCACTGTCAACAGCACATAGTCCAAAACAGCAAGGGCCGGGGAATCGTCCCCGGCCCTTGGCTGTGCTTGCTCTACAAAGAATCGTCGTATCAGCCAGTTCAGGTTCCTCCGGCAGCCGGGGAAAATGCCCGACAGCTTCTTTTCAACACGCCAGTCCTCAAGGCAGTTGAACAAATTGAAGGTCACAGGATCAAGGTTTGCACCTTTCAGCACGCTAAAATCAGTGTGCCGGATATGGCCGGATTCATGATCCACAAACGACCTAGCCAGAGCCAATAATTCCGGCTCACAATCCATGGGCAATGAAGGCAAGTGGATAACCTTACCGTTGGTGCAGGCCTCCTTGCCGCCAATACGTACCTGCACCCCATAGCGGTCGCCAAGGATGGTCGCCAGCAGGGGCAGGCAGTTGAGTACATCTTTTGTTCGAATCATGGCGTCACCACAGGCCCAGACTGGGGATGGCAGGATGCGGCAAAGCACTGTCAGCCACGGGAATCTCAGGCAGGATGGGTTCATCGTCCATATTCCCATCCATGGAGCCATCCATCTGTCCAGCAAGGCCGTCCGGCTCGTGGATAACGTCCGGACCAGCCAACAGGGCATCCAATACAAAGGCCGGGCCGTAGCCCTCGATAACTTTCTGGGCGTGCCCCACAAGGGCCGTACTGTCTTTGAGCAGACAGACCAGACCCTGCAACAGCAGCAGATCTGTACCGGTGATGTTGCCCTTCTTGGGCATGCGCTGCAGTGCAGCCTGCACGATGTCAGCCACCGGGGCCACATGCGGCTCGACAAATGACAAGCCCGTGAGCTTGGCATGTAGGGTGCGTAGCGGCGAAAGCGCCTTGTGGGTTACCTCCGTTTTGCCATGATAAACCCTGCGCCATATATCGTCAGCCGACTTGGCCACCTCATCAAACAGTGTGCCGCCGAGGCCCTGCACCTCTTCCGCTAGACCGGCTTCCAGCACAGCGGTGTTGTCTGTGTGCTGCTCAAGCGGAGCCACCTTGTACAACTGCCAGCGGAAATCCATGCGGGCGCGGACATATTCAGGCCCCACAAGGGAGTTACGAATGATTTCGCCCCACTGATGGTGCTTCTCAATCCATGCCTGCACATTTTGGTCATAGTCAGCCAGAAATGCTTCCTTTTCTTTCTGGAATTCAGTGCGGATGTTAAGCAGCTCCTGCACGATTTCGCCTGCCTTTTCTTCAGGTATGGCCCAGCCGGACATGAATCGTACCCCATGACGGTCAAGGTAGTTGAAGGCGCGGGCTTTGAGTGTGCCGAACACCTTGAGGTTTTCCGGGTCGGCAATGCGCTTTGAGCCCAGAGAAGCCAGATCTTCGGGGGGCAGTTCCGCACCCCCCAGGTCTTCCTGGCTCATTTTACGACGGGCTGACCACAAGCTGACGTTAAGGTTAAGGGCCAGTAAATTATCCAAAATGCGGATGTCAGAAACAAGTTGAGTCATAGTAGCCTCCTAGAACGAGCTTTTTGTTGTATTGAGGGAGTAGCCTTCTTTGATTTTCTTTTCTGCGCGTGCTTCAAGCTCCATTACGGGATTGTTGCCCTCACAGTTTTCGGCGGGAATAAAATGCTGCTGGCCAACGGTGTCCGGCTTGCCCCACTTTAGCGTGAGGCCCACAGGGCTAGCCTCGCCGATCCAGAACTTGCCGTCCTGCTTTTTGCCAGAAAAGTCGTGGACTACCTGAAGGTAAACGCGGGGCTTGGCCACCGTAGGTGTGTGGTGCAGATGACCGCGCATGAAGCGTAGAGCTTGCTCACCTTGCAGAGGGGCTGCTTCAGATGTCTCGGTTTTGGGGGATTCAACTTCCACCTGTTGAGGGAACATGCGCTGAGCTAGCTCGTGCAACATTGCGCGGGTTTCACGGCTGGCTCGGAAGCCCAGTGCCCGGTCGAGGGCATAGGTGACGGGCTGCACGCCCTGATGGGCCAGAGGCTGAAAACGAACGGTCAGATCCCCCCATCGCAGCAAACTGCGAGTGGAAAATGTAACTTCAATGGCGTTGGTCAGATTGCTGGTGGAAGCCTCGCCCATGAACAGCTTGCGGACCTCATTGGCATAGTCCACCATGGTAGCGCACAATGCCTCGGGCAGCGATGGGAAGCGCCGGGCAAGTAGGCTCTTTTCCACATCGGTAGATGGATAGCACACTTCACAGATGGTGAAGCGATCTAGCCAAGCAAGGTTCTGCCGCTGGGTGCCCTGGTAGAGGCCGGTGTCGTCGCCACCGCCATTGGTATTGGCCGTGGCAACCAGACGGAACATGGGGTGTGGCACAATCAGTTCGCCGCCGTTTTCAGCTAAGCACAGGGGGGATCCGTCAAGCACACTGTTCAGGCCTGCTGCAATTTCAGGGGATGTCAGATCAATTTCGTTCAGCAAGATTATCGCCCCGTAACGCATGGCAAGCGCAAGCGGGCCGTACTCGAAGGTCATGCTGCCATTTTTTACTGTCAGGTGACCAACCAGGTCGGCAAACTCCAGCCGCCCGTGCCCAGTAACCTCAAAGACAGGATAGTTAAGCCTGGCTGCCAGCTGCTTGATGCATGTCGTCTTACCGCAGCCTGTGGGGCCGAAGACGTACAGCGGTTCCTGTGGGTTGAGAAACCAGACCACAACGTCACGGCTGGACTCATGGAAAAGATAGTCGTGGTCAATAGACGGGGTGTAGGCCGAAGGAACGGCGTAGCCCCTGACCGTGGTGCCAGAGGGCTTGCCACTGAACACCTGACCTGCATCAAGATCGGTGGGCTGCAGGTTACTAAGGTCGTCGATAGTATTCATGCCTAGCTCCTTAAAACGAAAAATGCCCCAGGGCGGGGCGGTTGTAGTGAACGTGATAAAAGTTAGGGGGATGGCTATCAGCTAAACATCTTTCAGTTTATGGGCGAAATGCTCAATTTTTCGAAAGGTGAACCTGTGCGCTCGCAACGGGCCAGCAAGGTATCCACGTCGATGCCACCCATGTGCTCAGCGTTAAGAACCTCGGTCAACTCCTCCCGCAGAGCATCCTTGTCCAACGTGGTACGCCCTGCTGCCACTGACATACGGAAGCGGTAGTTTCCCGTGTCTACCCAATCCCGTGTGCCAGCCTGGCGATGGACCAGCTTAAGCACAGTCTCCATTTCTTTGATTTCATTATCTAAAAACGTGCGCTGATCCTTAAGGGCCGCCAGTTTTTCAAGCGCTGGTTCCCATTGCGGCATTTGCACGCCCTGTGGGAATTTAGGGCAGTCGCCATTGTACTCGCAGAACGAGCACAATGGGTAAAAGCCCTGGGCGCAATCCACCTGTCCCAAGGTCATGTGCCCAGCGCGAAATGCCGTTAGCTCACTCCAAAGTTGCGCCGCATGGTCAAGGGCCGTATCCAGCATGGCCTGATTGAAGCCATATGGGCCGAACGCTTTAACCTCTTTCATGGAAAGGCAGAGCAACCATGCCTCCATACTTTCCTCGGCAGCCGTTGCGGGCAGATGAAGGCCGAAATGGGCACGGCAAAGTTGAGGGAATGTCATTTTCTCATGCAGAAGCGCACCGTCCTCAGCACGAAGGCTGAACACGGGTTTGCTCCATGCTTTTGTTAGCAGGCCGATCTGCCCATGTAGTTGCAGCAGATGGGAATCGTGAGGCAAAGCAGGTAGTTTGTCTGTGCTCTTCACTTCCAGAATGCGTATTGCATTGACGGGCGCGCCCCAGACCAGCACAAAATCAAGATGGGCTTTAATGGGCACGCCCTGATGCTGCCAGTTGATCTCAAGCTGGGGCAATACATGCAGGCCCAGCGATGCTAGAGCTTGCCCAACCCCGGACTCAAACCAGTGCCCGCGCTGCAGCGTAAGCAGACGCTCCAGGCTGTTTGTGGTGGGCAGCACCTTTCTGGCCAGTGCAGCCCGTGGACATTCCCAGTGCTGACCGATGTCGCTCATACCAATGTAGCTGGAGCGGTCGCCCAAATGCGCAAGTGTGTCTTTGTGGGCCACGGCTTGCAGGCCCTGCCTGATTAACGCCCTCAATCCTTCCGTGCGGTCCATCTGTTCCATGCTTTAGTCTCCATAAAAGCGAAAGGGCCGCCATCAGGCAGCCCTCTCACTCGGTATTTTGATTATTGTTATGCGGCATCGACATACTTCCACCACAATTTTCTCTGCGGGTTCCAACGGAAGCCCGAACCGGTCAGTAATTCCATTTTGGCCTGTGTGTTGCCTGTGGCAATGATACAAGGACGCCCATCCTGGGCGGTAACCTGCTGGTAGGTGACGCCTTCAAGCGATGGAAGGCTTTCAAGGCTTGCTGAGGGGCGATTTGAGGTGTTTGAAATGTTGTTTGCTGCGGATGGGTCGCGATGACGCGCTTTTTGTGATTCAGGGGTAATTACGGGCAATTTTGGCCGTGTAGTCGATTTTTTGCCATTTTTTGCACCTTCACCATCGTCATCTTCTGTTACCATGCCCAACATGGCGGTTAAAGCGTAGCGGCGAGCATATGTCATTGCCGATCCCATGCCCTGCGGGTCGGCCTTGGGCAAAGGAACCACGGCAAGAGAGCTTTGCCACTGACCAGACTCTGCATGCGTCAGCTTGGTAACCAACCCAATGGAGTTAGGCTGCTCTACGGGCACAGGATACTGGCACAGCCAGATGCCATTTTCTATGAGAGCATCACGGCAGGCGTCCATGACACTGTTGAGGCTAGCGTACCAGCTCTTGGTGAAGGGATTTTCTGCGTCTTTTGTAACCGGTTGCACGGTTCGCTGCACATTGAGCAGGGCCTTAGCCAAATCGGTGATATTTTCTGATTGATATTGGTTCATATGAAAATCCTCCTTCGATAGCAAAATGACAAAGCCCCGCCCAGCTTAGTGCTGGACAGGGCTTCGGGGGGTGTTTGAAATATTACTCTGGTGTTCTTGAAAGAGTAATATATTTTTGAATATTGATGATTAACAGGATTTTATTATTCGACTCATATGCCTGCAAAACTAACTTTATAATGGTATACTTTTCTGAGAGAAGGAGGTCAAAAATATGAATCTGCAAGAATTATTGCATTCATAATCGTTCGATCTTTCGTGTCCATATGACTGACGACCTCGTTGATAGCAACTTTTAAAGAATAATACTTAATTAATGAAGGGGCGTAAGATTTTCCAGTTTTGTCAGCCATGCATCAAAGAGCGGGCACTGTTCACGCATGATCTCAATGCCAATAGCTTGGGCGATGGTGATGCCAGTTGAGGTTTTACCATAGCGCGCATTCAGGTTTTTTATTCGTTTAGACGGGGCTGTTTCGCTCGAATTGTTTATGCGCTCTGGCTCACCACAGGATTTTACAATACGTTCTGTGTGCTCTGGGTCTACCCCTAAGTGGTTGGCCAGCTTAGTTGTGTCGCTGAAAAGCAGAGCCTCAAATTCGTGCATACACACATAGGGAATGAAACGCCGTTCTGCATCGTGCTTAGGGAAATGACCTTGTATTGCTGTCAAAGTAACTGAACAGAATTTTTCTGCCTTAGCGGTGTGTGGCACAAGCTCGCAGATGGCAGCACACTCTGGCCACTCATGAATGCCATAAAAATCAACAAATTGAGTTACATAGATGTCAGCGCGTTGTTTTAATTGTCTTCCGATATCATTTTTGAAGCGATCAAAGCGGATATCGCCGCCTTTTTGACCAGGCTTGGACGCAATTATACCACTTATAAACACGTGTTTAGTACCGAGGTATGGGGCCAAGACTTCTTTAATAAATTTTGCCTCTGTGGGGCCTTCAACAATAGCATAAACTTCCACAAAGTTATTCATGGACAGTGCCCCCCACAATAACATTTTTACGCCACAGATCTCCAACACTGTATTCTTCAAGCCAGACGTTGAAATCTGTTTCTTTAAGACGTTCAAATGTGGATGCACCATCCTTACGGTTGACCACAATAATATCATCAATGCTAAAATAATCTATAAGAGCAGGAGATTGCGTAGAAATTATTACCTGAGTTCTTTGGGCGGCACCTTGAATAAGTTCGGCAAGAAGCGAAATTGCTTCAGGGTGCAACCCCAGCTCTGGCTCGTCAATTATGATAGTTGACGGCGGCTTGGGCTGTAACAGGGCTGTTGCAAGACAAATAAAGCGGATGGAACCATCGGAAAGGTGGTAAGGTTGCATGGGATAATCAGAACCTTTCTGCTTCCAAGTGAGCTTTACTTTTTCAGCGTCTCCCATTTTTATAGTATCCAATGTAAAGTCGTCAAAAAAAGGCATGACGATGCGTATTGCGTTAACAATTTCATCATAATTCTGCGAACATTCTTCTTTCAAGCGCAAAAGAAATGGAGCGATGTTACTCGCGTTATTGCGCAACACATTCTTGTCTTCAATAATTTCAGACCGCCGCATTGGTGCATTATTACTTGTGTCGTGGAAGTGATATACCATCCAACGAGAAATAGACTGATATACAAAATAGCCAACGCCGTTATACCTGTCATCATACGACCTTTCTTGACGAAAATCATACAGGCGACTTTCAGCGGCTGGGCTACCATAGCTTCGGGGGGATGTGGTCACATATTCCCGTTCTTCGGAAATGAGAAATGACTCTTCAACAGTTGGACTTAGGGTAAATCTGTACTGATTATTACCACTTGCATAGGAGCTATGCGACTCAAATTCAAATTCACTGCTTATGCTATCGGTAACTTTTGGGCCATCGCACAGAAAACTATCCGCCCCACCATTTTCAAGAATAAATTTTTGAAAATTCTTTTGCGACATCGCCATGAGCATGCGAAATACTTGAATGAAGTTACTCTTTCCGGCACCATTGGCACCAATGAGCACATTGAGACTCTTTAGCTCAAGGTCTTTAAGCTCGCGTATGGATTTGAATCCTGCAATGCTTAGTTTTTTAATGGCCCCTTTCATATTTTTCCCAATTTCCATTTACGGTTTATCTTTGTCCTGTATCCTTGTGATGATAAACGCAGCTCTGCAGATTGTCTATGAGAAGTGGGGGCGGTAAACTGGACTAGCAGCTTCGGTAGACATAAGAAGCCAAGGGTGGCTTTTGATATCCAAATCGAGATGAAAGTGCACCGCCGAGTTCAAGAACCGCTTCGCCCTAAATGCCCTGTCCGGGGAACACACTTTTTATTGTCCTTATTGTGGAGACGGTGAGAGAACCTATTTGTTAGTTGAGCAAATGTGGGCGTTAGCACATTGTGACTGGATTTTTTTTTGTATACTATTCCGGCATGTCAACGCCATATCACGCCAATCTTTTTGCTCACGAACTCACCCTTCGCCGAACAGCGTCGAATGTGGAAAACCTCATCCCCACGCTCATGGGTGCGCGGGTGGATTTGAACCCCCATCAGATCGACGCTGCACTGTTTGCCTTTCGCTCGCCCCTGTCCAAAGGGGCTATTCTGGCAGACGAAGTGGGGCTTGGCAAAACTATCGAGGCAGGCATTGTACTGGCCCAGAAATGGGCAGAGCGCAAACGCGCTATCTGTATTATCACCCCTGCGTCCCTGCGCAGCCAGTGGCAGCAAGAGCTGTGGGATAAATTTTCACTCCCCTCGGTTATCCTCGACAAACAACTTTTGGCTCTTCCGGGTTTTCCGTGGGTAGCTGATCTGCTAATGTCCTTCCCGGAGGGCACCAATGAAGGATACGGACCTATATTTTCGGATTCTCGGGCTGACCGAGCCCTGGTTTGTTGAGGCTGTTGA